>Ga0180431_10009293_pt1 | contig 11133 bp, 3 predicted proteins | sample SS_ome_11_FD_132459 | JGI IMG/M metagenome (GOLD analysis project Ga0180431, IMG submission 132459) | Hypersaline lake sediment archaeal communities from the Salton Sea, California, USA - SS_1_MS_1 metaG | ecosystem: Environmental > Aquatic > Non-marine Saline and Alkaline > Hypersaline >...
CTGTCCGGTGGCCGCAGTCTGCTACCGGATCGCAACCTGATCATGCCGATGGCCTTTCACCTGGGTTTCCACGGTTTACCCGTCCCGGGGGTGCTCCCCGGCTTCGGGCATGTCGGACTGGGCGGATCGTTCGGCTGGGCTATACCGGAGGCCGGCCTGGCCTTCGCCCTGGTCCACAACCGTCTGCTCACGCCACTGGTGGTGACTGATCAGGTTGGATTCCTGGGCACTGCGGCGATGGTGCGGATCGGGGCTGCAGCGGCCCGCAGGCACGGATTCGCCCCGGTTACCGAGTTCGGCTCCAGCTACGGAGCTGCCCCGCGCGGAGTGGCCGCCGGCTAGTCACGGGCGTTTCTGCCAGTACGCGCACGCCGACGCTGCCCCGTTGTCGCCACCGGAATAGTGACCTAGCTAACACAACAGACCGTCACCGCGGCCGCGGCCTTTGTTCACTGAAAGCGTGTTGCGGGTCGCGGAAAAGCGGTGTGGATAGTCCTAATCGCGGTTTGTACTTGGTTTCTCAGGAATAGCCATAGATCGCGGATAATAAGTTTTGCCATTGCCTCACTGATAGCGCTGTAAGAGTCGGGAATCAGAGCGAAAAGCATTAATAAAAGAATAGAAGTCACGGATGCTTCCAATAATTCTGCGTACATCTCAGGTTAATCTCAGGATAATTGCGGGATATCTGAGGGCAATCCGAACGTTGCTGGTGAAAGAGTAATCAGGCCTCTAAGCATGATAGCCGTGATTCTCAGCATCGACGTAGTTCGGTGGCCCTTGGGCGGCGCGCTCGGGCCTGCTGGAAGTGGGTGTGAGAATTACGCTGAAACGATTTGCCAGAGATGGCGAGACGGCGTTTTCTATTGAACCCCGTGATGTTTGCCAGATCATCTGATAAAGCAAGTCGGGTGACTTGTCCGTCCTGCGTGCGTCCGCAACCTTCCAGCCGGGGTGCCCGGCAGGTCTGACTGGGATGAGAGGAGGGCGGCGCACATCAGCAAATCCGCACCTAGGGGCATTGAACAGCGCTTATGTCAGCGATTTTCTCGGTTGCAAGACGGGTGAGCACGCGGGGGTGTGCCGCGCCGCTCGGCTGTCAGCTAATTCCCGGCCGGATTTTCGGGCGGGACCGCTTGCGAACTGTTTTTGTATCCTTACGGCGTAATGGGGGAAGAAAAATAAATCTCGCGTTCTCATCTCGAAGAGGTTAAGCTGGGCCGAGAACTGGCAACTTCGGATTGATTTCGGGCGCAATGGCGCGACTTGAATCGGAGAACTCGCGACCTGGCCGGCAGTGAGAAATATTTCCGGCAGTGCGAAACATCTTGTCGGGCGTCGACGAAGAACGGGGTGTGAACGACATGCGAGGAACCTCGATGACGCCGATCGCCGTAGTCGGCATGGCCTGCCGGCTCCCCGGTGATATCGACTCACCGGACAAGCTGTGGGAGGCGCTGCTGCGGGGTGCAGATCTCGTGACGGAGATTCCCCGAGACCGCTGGGACGTCGACGAACTCTACGACCCGGAGTCCGGCGTGTCGGGTCGCTCGGTATCGAAATGGGGCGCGTTCCTCGATGACGTCACCGGCTTCGACCCTGACTTCTTCGGGATCAACGACCGCGAGGCCACCGCGATGGACCCGCAGCACCGAGTGCTGCTGGAGACCGCCTGGGAGGCGGTCGAACACGCGGGCCGCACTCCGTCGTCCATGGCGGGAACCTCCACCGGCGTTTTCGTCGGCATGTCCCACGATGACTATGCCATGGTCACCAGCGATGCCGGAGCCTTCGATCAGGCCTACGCCTTCACCGGCAACCCGTTCAGCATGGCGTCCGGCCGGATCTCCCATGCGCTTGGTTTGCACGGCCCGGCGCTGACCATGGACACCGCCTGCTCGTCGAGCATGGTCGCGGTGCATCAGGCCTGCCGCAGCCTGCATGAGGGTGAAAGCGAGATGGCGCTTGCCGGTGGCGTGATGCTCATGCTGGACCAGCGTCTGTACGCCTCGGCCTCCGGGCAGGGCATGCTCTCGCCCACCGGTCGCTGCCACGCCTTCGACGCGCAGGCCGATGGTTTCGTGCGGGCCGAGGGTTGCGGGGTAGTGCTACTCAAACGCCTCGACGACGCCCAACGCGACGGCGACCGGGTCCTCGCGGTGATCCGCGGGACCGCCTCCAACCAGGACGGCCGCACCGAGAATATTTTGACACCGTCAGAGGATGCGCAGGCCGCGGTGTTCCGCTCCGCTCTTGCCAACGCCGGCGTCGACCCCGCGACCATCGGCATGGTGGAGGGTCACGGCACCGGCACCCCGGTCGGCGACACCGTCGAATACACCAGTGCCTCGACGGTCTACGGCCAGGCCGGCCGCTGTGCGCTCACCTCGGTCAAGAGCAACTTCGGCCATGCCGAGTCCGCTGCCGGCGTACTGGGGCTGATGAAAGCCGTGTTGGCCGTCCAGCACGGAGTCGTCCCGCAGAATCTCCACTTCAACCGTCTGCCCGACCATCTGGCGAGAATCGAAACCGCGTTGTTCGTCCCGCAGGAGAACACCCCGTGGCCGGTGGAGTCGACTCTGTCGCCGCGTCGCGCCGGAGTGTCGTCCTACGGAATGTCGGGCACCAACGTGCACGTCGTGCTGGAGCAGGCGCCCGAGTCGGTGGCCGCTGACGAGGCCGGCTCGGTGAAGCCTGCCGCCACCCTGGTTTTCCCGGTGTCATCGACCTCGGCCGACCAGCTGCGCCAGACGTCGCGGCGGCTGGCCGACTGGGTCGACCGACTCGAGGGGGATCTGGGTCCCGGTGATTCAGGCCTCAATGACCTCGCTTACACCTTGGCCCGCCGGCGTGGCCACCGTCCGGTGCGCACCGCCGTGATCGCCTCGAGCCGGACGGCGCTTGCCGAGGGCCTCCGGGCCGTCGCCGACGGCGATGATCCATTCCAGAGTGCCGTCGGTCAGGACGACCGCGGTCCGGTGTGGGTGTTCTCCGGACAGGGATCCCAGTGGGCGGCCATGGGGGCCGAACTGCTTGCCACGGAACCTGTGTTCGCTGCGACGATCGCCGATATCGACCCATTAATCGCTGCCGAGTCCGATTTCTCGGTCACCGAGGCGATGCTGGCACCGGAAACAGTGGCCGGAATCCACCGGGTGCAGCCGACCATCTTCGCGATGCAGGTGGCGATGGCCGCCACCATGAAGGCGCATGGGGTGAACCCCGGCGCGGTCATCGGCCACTCGCTGGGCGAAGTCGCCGCCGCCGTGGTGTCCGGCGCGTTATCGCTGCATGACGGTGTCAAGGTGATCTGCCGGCGTTCGCTGTTGTGCCTGAAGATCGCCGGCGGCGGGGCGATGGCCGCTGTCGAGTTGTCGGCCCAGAAGGTCCGCGAGGAACTTGAGCGCCGGGGCGTCGAGGACGTCGTGGTGGCCGTGGTGGCCTCGCCGATGTCCACCGTGATCGGCGGCGACGCCGACACCGTGCGCCGGATCGTCGCGGAGTGGGAGGAGCAGGACATCATGGCCCGCGAGGTCGCGGTCGATGTCGCCTCCCACACCCCGCAGGTGGAGCCGATCCTCGACGAACTCGCCGCGCTGCTCGACGACATCACTCCGCTGGCCCCGGAGATTCCGTATTACTCCGCCACCTCGTTCGACCCGCGGGAACAGCCGTACTGCGACGTTGACTACTGGGTCGACAACCTGCGCCACACCGTCCGTTTCTCAGCCGCCGTGCAGGCCGCCCTGGAGGACGGCTTCCGGGTGTTCGCCGAGCTGTCGCCGCACCCGCTGCTTACCCGTCCGGTCGACCAGACCGCCGGGGCTCTTGACATTCCGGTGGCCGCGATCGCCGCCATGCGCCGCGGCCAGGAGCTGCCGGACGGATTGTGGACCCTGCTCGGCGATCTGTTCTCCGCCGGGGCGAGGGTCGACTTCGCATCGCTGCTGCCTACGGGGCAGCTCGTTGATGCTCCGCTGCCCACCTGGACCCACCGCGAACTGGTTCTCCGGCCCGGTACCGCCGACACCGGTCGGGGGGCCCACCTGGTGGCAGCCCACCCGCTGCTGGGTTCACACGTGCGTCTGCTCGAGGAGCCCGAGCGCCACGTCTGGGCTGCCGATGTCGGCACCGCGGCGCTGCCGTGGCTGGTCGATCACCAGGTCAACACCGTGCCGGCGATGCCGGGTGCCGCATTTTGCGAGATGGCGCTGTCCGCTGCCCGCACCGCACTCGGGGATGCGGCCGAGGTCCGCGATATCCGGTTCGAGCGGATGCTGTTACTGGAGGGCCAAACCCAGATCAGCACGGCGGCGTCCGCCCGGAGCGACGGAACGCTGGACTTCACGGTCGAGACCGATCAGGACGGTGATCGGGAGCGCCGGGCCAGTGCGGTTCTGGCGGCCGTCGCGGAGACTCACCACAGCGGGGACGCCCACCACTCCGCGGTCGACGGTCGGCCCCCCGCCTATGACGTGGACGCGTTGCGCGAAGAACATCCGATGCAGGCCGACGGCGGCGATATCCGGCACTGGTTCGATACCCGCGGCGTCCAGTTCGGCCCCGCGTTCACGGCGCTGACCGCCGTCAACGCGGCTGAGGATGCCAATGCGGGTGCCGGCGACACGGTACTGGCCGAGCTCGGCTTGCCGAGCGTGATCCGGGGTCAGCACGGGGCCTACGGGGTGCACCCGGCGCTGCTGGATGCCTGCTTCCAGTCGGTCGCGGCACACCCCGGTGTGCAGAACAGCGGCACCGGCGGGTTGCTGCTGCCGCTCGGTGTGCGTCGACTGCGCGGCTACGGTCCGGTGAACAAGGCCCGCTACTGCCTGACCCGCATCGTCTCCCTCGACGGTTCCGGGGTGGAGGCCGACCTCCATCTGATGGATGAGCAGGGCACCGTGTTGCTGGCCGTCGACGGACTGTCGATGGGCACCGGTGGGTCCGAAGGCGACCGCGTGCTGAACGAGCGGCTGATGGCCGTCGAGTGGCGCAAGCAGGAACTGCCCGCGCCGGCCAATCACGTCAACGCGGGTACCTGGCTGCTGGTCAGCGCGTCCGACACGACCGACATCCTGGTCTCCGAACTAACCGACGCGCTCAAACTCAACGGTGCCGACGTGACCGCGATGTCATGGCCGCAGCAGGCCGATCACGAGGCCAATGCCCGGCGTCTGACGGCGCATTTCGGCCAGGTCGGTTTCAGCAACGTGGTTTTGGTGCAGGCCCCGCGAAACGGCTGCCCGACGGAGAAACTGGCTGCCCGCGGCGCCGATCATGTCCGGCACCTGGTGCGGATCGTCCGCGATCTGCCCGAGCTGGCCGGCGATCCGCCGCGGCTGTACGTCGTCACCCGCGGGGCACAGACTGTGCTGCCCGGCGAGCGGCCCAACCTTGAACAGGCCGGCCTTCGCGGTCTGCTGCGCGTCATCGGCGCGGAACACTCCCACCTCCGTCCGACCCAGATCGACGTCGACGAGCGGACCGAGGGCAAGTTCCTGGCCCAGCAGCTGCTACTAGGATCCGAGCAGGACGAGACCGCTTTCCGTGACGCGGAGTGGTACACCGCGCACCTCTACCCGAGCCCGCTGCGGCCCGAGGAGCGCTACACCACGGTGGTTGACCACCAGCGCGAGGGTATGCGGCTGGAGATCCGGAATCCCGGTGATCTGCAGACCCTGGAACTGACCGCGTTCGAACGGGTGGCGCCGGGACCGGGACAGATCGAGGTAGCCGTCACCGCGTCCAGTCTGAACTTCGCCGATGTGCTGGTCGCCATGGGCCGCTATCCGAGCTTCGACGGTAACCCACAGCTGGGTGTCGACTTTGCCGGTGTGGTCACCGCGGTCGGGGCGGAGGTCACCGGTCACCGGGTAGGCGACCATGTCGGCGGTATGTCGCCGAACGGCTGCTGGAGCACCTTCCTGACCTGCGATGCCGATATAGCCGTGACACTGCCCGCCGGGTTGCGTGACGACCAGGCCGCCGCGGTGTCCACCGCCGCCGCCACCGCCTGGTACGGCCTGCAGGATCTGGCCCGCATCCGGGCCGGCGACAAGGTGCTGATCCATTCCGCCACCGGCGGTGTCGGCCAGGCCGCGATCGCCATCGCGCGTCTCGCCGGTGCCGAGATCTATGCCACCGCGGGCACCGAGGATCGACGCGACATGCTGCGCCGGATGGGTATCGATCGTGTCTACGACTCCCGCAGCACGGCGTTCGCCGACCAGATCCGGGCCCATACCGATGGATATGGCGTCGATATTGTGCTGAACTCGCTCACCGGCGCCGCCCAGCGGGCCGGCGTGGAACTGCTGGCCTTCGGCGGCCGGTTCGTCGAGATCGGCAAGAAGGACATCTACGGAGACACCCGGATGGGTCTGTTCCCGTTCCGTCGCAATTTGTCCTTCTACGGCGTTGACCTGGCGCTTATGTGTAAGACGCATCCGGCTCAGATCCGTGACCTGCTCGGCACGGTGTACCGGCTCACCGCCGACGGGGTTCTGCCGCAACCGGAGACGACGCACTACCCGCTGGCCGAGGCTGCGACCGCCATTCGCGTGATGGGCGCAGCCGAGCACACCGGCAAGCTGCTGCTGTCGGTCCCGCGGGTGGGCCACAGCGAAGTGGTGGTGCCGCCGGAACAGGCGCCGGTATTCCGTGCCGATGGCTCCTACATCGTCACCGGCGGACTTGGCGGCCTCGGCTTGTTCCTGGCCGCCAGGATGTCGGCCGCCGGATGCGGGCGGATCGTGCTGAACTCCCGATCGCTACCGAAACCCGAGGCGATGGCGGAGATCGAGCGTATGCGCGCCGGCGGGACCGAGGTCGAGGTCGTCAGCGGCGATATCTCCCAACCGGAGACGGTGGACCGGCTGGTGACCGAGGCCACCGCGAGCGGACTGCCCGTACGCGGCGTTCTACATGCGGCAGCAGTGGTCGAGGACGCGATACTGGCCAATATCACCGACGAGTTGGTCGAGCGGGATTGGGCGCCGAAGGTGTACGGCGCCTGGCACCTGCACCGCGCGACCACCACTCAGCCGCTGGATTGGTTCTGCTCGTTCTCGTCGGCGGCCGCGCTGCTCGGCTCTCCGGGCCAGGGCGCCTACGCCGCGGCGAACAGCTGGCTGGACGCTTTCACCCAGTGGCGCCGCGCCCAGGGTCTGCCCGCGACCGCGATCGCCTGGGCGGCGTGGGATGAGATCGGCGCGGGCCGGCATCTGGCCGTCTCCGGGGACACCACGATGATCAGCCCGGAGGAGGGCGCCTACGCGTTCGAGGCGGTGTTACGCCACAATCGCGCCCACACCGGATACGCACCGGCGATGGGCACGCCGTGGCTGACCGACCTGGCAGCCCGCAGCCCGTTCGCGGAGGCCTACGCATCGAGTACCGACCGCCCCGCCGATACCAGCAGTTTCCGCTCCGAACTGCAGTCGCTGCCGCGGGAGGAGTGGCCCACCCGGGTCCGCCGCCTGGTCGCTGAGCAACTCGGGCTGATCCTGCGCAGGTCGGTCGACCCGGACCGACCGATCTCAGAGTATGGTTTGGACTCGCTGGGCAACCTCGAGCTGCGCACCCGGATCGAGACCGAAACGGGTATTCGCGTCCGCTCCATGGACATCACCACCGTGCGGGCGCTGGCTCAGAGCCTGTGCGAGACTTTGGCTGGTGTGCTGACGTCAGCCCGCTGATGTTGATTGACGGGATCGGATAGGGAGCGGACTGAGTGGTTGCGCTAACGGCAATCCACGAATGGGTGGACTCGCCGGGTTCTGTTGTTTCCTGGAGTCCGTCGCCGGGCTGTCTGGCCAAGGTGGCGCAGGCGCCCGCGAGCGCCGTACCGGTCAGCTATCAGCAGGAACAACACATCCGGACTTACCGTGCCCACTCGGCGAACGGCCTCGAGATGGCGCGGCTGCTGATCCCGTCCTGGAACATCCCGGGTCGCTGTGACATCCGGGCGATGACCTACGTCATCAACTCCTATCTTCGCCGGCACGACACCTACCACAGCTGGTTTGAGATCGACGGGCAGGAGAATGTCGTCCGGCACACGGTGGCGAACCCGGCCGATATCCAATTCGTCGCCACCAAGAACGGCGAGATGAATGCGGCGCAGTGGCGTGAGCAAATCCTCGAAACTCCCAGCCCGTTGGAATGGGCCTGCTTCCGGTTCGGCGTGATCCAACGGGCCGACCATTTCACCTTCTATGCCAGCATCGACCATGTCCACGCCGACGCGATGTTCATGGTTGCGTTGTTCGTCGAGATGCACATGAACTACGCGGCACTGGTCGAGGGCGGCGCTCCGATCAAGTTGCCGGAGGCCGGACGCTATCTCGACTACTGCATACGTCAGCGCGAATACACCGCGGCGTTGACCCTGGAATCCTCCGAGGTCGTCGAGTGGCTGGCATTCCTGGAACGAAACGGCGGCACCCTGCCGACGTTCCCGCTTCCGCTGGGAGATCCGGATGTGCCGTGCACCGGGGATCTGATCACGGTCAGGTTGATGGATGCCCACGACAGCGACCGGTTCGAGTCAGTGTGTGCCGCTGCCGGGGTGCGTTTCGTCGGTGGGGTTTTCGCTTGCGCGGCTATCGCCGAGCGGGAGTTGACCGGCATCGACACCTACAACGTGATCACCCCGACCACGACCCGCACGCCGGCGGAGTTCATGACCACCGGCTGGTTCACCGGGATCGTGCCGATCTCGGTTCCGGTGGCGCAGATGTCGTTCAATCAGGTGGCCCGGGCGGTTCAGGCCACTTTCGACTCCGGTATGCATCTGGCGAACGTTCCCATCGAGCGAGTCTTCGAGCTGGCCGAGCCGCTGCCCGGTATCGGCAAACCCGGTCCCGGAGTGCCGATGCTGTCCTATCTCGATATCGGCCTGCCGCCGCTGAACCCCGTCGTGATGGGGCAGTGGCAGGACCGCAGCGGCACCCTCTACACCGATCTCGGGGCGGCCAATCAGATCGGCATGTGGGTCAACCGCCGCGACACCGGCACCACTGTCACGGTGGCGTATCCGGATAACGCGATCGCCCGCGAATCGGTGGCCCAATACGTCGATATGATGAAAATGGTCTTCCTGCGCGCGGCCGACGGCCGCGCCGACTCGGTGTCATCCCCGCGCATTCCCCGGGTGACGGCTTGACCATCGATGTCCGCGGCGATGCCGCCCAATCGGACAACGTGCTGCCCTACCCGGACCAGGCGCTGTTCCTCGCGCTGCGCGGAGCCGGCCATGAAGCCGTCATGCAGGCTTTGTGGATATACCAGCACCCCATCGACCTCGACGGTGTGAAGCGATTTCACCGCAACCTCTTCGGAACCCTGCTGGCCCGGCGGATCGAACCCTCCCCGATCCCGTTCGGTCGGCATCGATGGGTCGCACAGTCCGTCACCGATTCCAACCTCGACCTCGCCGAGCGGCCTCGGCCCCGCTCGGAGCTTTACACCTGGGCCGATGAGCAGGTCGAACTGCCGCTGGACCCGGAGTCCGGACCGGCCTGGCGGCTGGGAGTCCAGCCGTTCACCGACGGCTCGACCGCGGTGAGCCTGGTGATCTCGCACTGTGTGGCCGACGGCGCCGGCAGCGTGCTGGCCTGTGCTCAGGCCAGCACCGGGGCCACCCGCGATCTTGGCTACCCACCGGCGGGATCACGTACCCGGTGGCGCGCGGTACGCGAGGACCTCCGCCAGATCGGACGGGACCTCCCGGATATCGGCCGGACCATTCGACGGGCAGTCAGGGTGGCCGCCCAGCGTCGCGGTGAGCTCGCGCGACCGGGCACTCCCGAGTCCACCGACTCAGCCGGCCGACGGACTGTGCGGATGCCGTCCGCATCGGTCTTCATCGATGCCGAACAGTGGCATGCCTGCGCGGAAAAGCTTGGTGGTAACAGTTTTTCGTTGGTCGCCGGGCTCGCCGGCAAGCTCGCGCAGCGGCTCGGAAGAGCCCACGGGCCGGACACACTGGTGACGCTGAAGTTTCCGGTCAGCGACCGTGCCGACTTCGAGGACACCGGTGGCAACGTGGTGTCGATCGCCAGCGTCAGCTTCGATCCCAGCCAGGTCACCTTCGATCTGACCGGTCCGCGCACCGCCATTCGTGAAGGACTGAAGAGGGCGCGCGAGGTCCCCGACGAGATGATGGACCTGCTCCCGCTGGTTCCGTTTCTACCCAAGAGTGGGATCGCCCGGGTGGCCGACGCCGCTTTTGGATTTTCCACCGAACTGCCGGTTTCCTGCTCCAACATGGGCGCCATGCCACCCGCGGCGACGAGTGTGGACGGCACACCGGCCGAGTACCTGTCCTTCCGCGGCGTGGACCGGCACGTAACGGCAGAGAATCTGGAAAAGCGGCGCGGCATCATGACGGTGACCTCCGGGCAGATCGCCGACAAGATGACGATCACGGTCATCAGCTGGCAACCCGGGCTGGAAAACTCGGCGGCCGAACTGCATCGGGTGATAGCCGATACCCTCGGCGAGTTCGGCCTCTCCGGTGAGATCTTCTGAGGGGCAATCGAATTGACCTATAACGACCACCCCCGCGGAAAGCTGTTTCGGCCCACCGAGCGCGAACAGCCTGACGAGCACCGACTGGCGTTCCTCGACCACACCGCCCTGGAACTTCTCCGCGTGACCGGGCGAAACCAGCTCATCCAAATTGTCTGGGTCTATGAGCATCCCCTCGATCAGGACGGTCTCAACCGGTTCCACCACAACCTCTACGCGTCGCTGGCGAGCCGGCTGATCGAGCGCTCACCCCTGCCGTTCGGCAGGCCTCGCTGGGTGCGGCCGGCCGGACCGCCCCCGCCGATCCGGCAAGCCGAGGGGGTCCGCCCGCGCGCGGAACTGATGAACTGGGCCGACGAACTGGGCAATCTGCCGATCGACCCGGAGCGCGGGCCGGCCTGTTATCTCGCCGTCCAGCCGTTGGACGACGGTGCCACCGCGGTCAGCATCGTCGCCTCACACGTCATCGGCGACGGTGTCGGTGGGCTGATGGCCGTCTTCGAGGCGATCACCGGGAATATCCGCAACCCCGGCTACGAGCAGCCCGGCTCCCGGACTCGGCGCAGGATAGCCGCCGCCGACCTTCGCCGGGCCGTTCGC
>Ga0180431_10009297_pt1 | contig 11130 bp, 7 predicted proteins | sample SS_ome_11_FD_132459 | JGI IMG/M metagenome (GOLD analysis project Ga0180431, IMG submission 132459) | Hypersaline lake sediment archaeal communities from the Salton Sea, California, USA - SS_1_MS_1 metaG | ecosystem: Environmental > Aquatic > Non-marine Saline and Alkaline > Hypersaline >...
GCCATCTTCGCGCGGTCGAACAGCGGGCCCACGGCCGCCGTGACCACCGAGGTCTGCGGGCCCACCACGCCCACCACCTCGGGGTCGGCGATGGCCCGGCGCGCCCCGCGTATGCCGTCGGCGACGTCGTCCATCACGTCGACGGGCTCGATCTGGAAGCTGGTGCCGTGCTCGCCGTTGAAGGTGTCCAGGGCCACGCGCGCCCAGTTCATCTGCACCGAGTCGGTTGACCCGCCCTCGGTGTACGGCGCCATCACGGCGATCTTGCCCGAGCACGTGGCGGCGGCGGGATCGCGCACGGCGGCCTCGTCGGCACCCGTGGTGCGCACCGTGGCCGTGCCACCGGATGACGACCCGCAGCCGGTGCCCACCAGGGCCGCGCCCGCGAGGGCAAGGCAGGCGCCCGCCAGCAATCGGGCGCTCACCACAGCATCACCATGGCGATCAGGCACACGCCGAGCGCCGTGCCGCTGGCGGTGACCAGCGTGGCCTTGGCCCGCTGCGACTGGAACACGCCGCTCAGGCCACCGAGAAGGAACGTCACGGTGAGCAGCGCGGCGATGAACTCCAGCGAGTGCGACTTGTTCAGGTCGACGTTGGCCTGCTCGAGCTGGGTGGAGGCCCGCTCCAGCGACTCACGCGCATCGATGATGGTGGCGGGCGCCGCCCACTCGGGGTTGGCCGACTTGAAGGGCGTGAGGGGACGCTCGCCCGGCGGCTGCTCGCGCCACCACTCGATGGCCCGGCGCGTGCTGCCGTCCATCATCGAGTAGATCGCGGCGGCGCGCCGCGACTCCCCGCGCTGCAGGGCCTCCTCGTAGTCCACGTACAGGGCCCGCTCGCTGGTGCTGGCCCGCTCGGCCTCCTGGGCGAGGCTGTTGGCGTCGTTCACCGACTGGGTCGACAGGGTGAAGTTCTCCACGGCGTGCCCATTCAGCACCGTGCCGCGCCATGCCGTGACGCCGGCCACGATCGCCGCCACGCCCAGGATGACCGCGAGGCTCAGGTTCAGCCAGCGCGGGGCGTGCTCATCGTGGCCGTGGGGGGCGTGGTGCCCGCCATGGTGCTTGGCGGCGCTCATGGCGGAGCATCATGCCGCATCGGGCCCCCCGCATGGGGGGGTCGTCCGTGCGCGCGCTGCAACCGCCGGTTCCTATTGACGGGCCTCGCCGCGCGTTGAGCCGGCGGCGTCGCGGTGCCGCACGACCTCGAGCATGCTCGCCACGTCGGTGAACTTGTCGCGCGGGCGCCCCGCGGGCTCGCCGCGCGCCACCTCGGCGGCGTCAATGGCCTTCCATTGGTCGTGCGTCACCACCTGGCCGCACCGCTCGTGAAGCAGGCGCTCGAAGACCTCGCGCCCCAGGACCGGGCGACGGTCATCGCCTGCGATGTCGTCAAGCAGCGCGTCGACGGTCTCGCGGGCATCGGGCTTGTTCGTGCCGATCACGCCGGACGGGCCGCGCTTGATCCACCCCGCCACGTACTCACCCGGGCGATGCTGCCCGGATACGGGGTCGATCACGCGCCCGCGCACGTTCGGGATGACCCCGCGCATCTGGTCGAACGGCACGCCCGGGAGCGGGGTGCCGCGATAGCCGATGGCGGTGAGCAGCAGGTCGGCGGGCAGGCGCTCCCGGCTGCCGGTGGCGCGGGCCACGATGACCCCATCGGCATCGTGCTCCAGCACCGTGCTGGCCACCTCCACCTCGCGCACGCGATCGTCGCCGTGCACCGCGACGGGCGACACCATGAACCGGATGACCAGCCGTCGATCGCACCCGCGCATCGGCCGCTCCGACAGCTCCCGCAGCAGGTCGAGCACCTGCTCGCGACCCCGCGACGCGTCGGGCCCCAGGGTGGCGTCCTCCCGCAGCTCCTCGGGCGCGATGATGATGTCGAGGTCGTCGCGGGCCGCGACCTCCTTGAGCTCGGGGAGGGTGAAGGCCACCTGGGCGGGTCCGCGCCACCCCAGCAGGGTCACCTCCCGCACCCGGCTGCCGGCCAGCGCCTCGAGGGCGTGGTCGGCGATGTCGGTGTGGGCCAACCTGTCGGCGGGGGTCAGCAGCATGCGCGCGACGTCGAGCGCCACGTTGCCGTGCCCCACCACCACCGCGCGCTCGCCCGATAGATCGAACCGCCTGGTGGCCTGGTCGGGGTGGCCGTTGTACCAGCCCACGAAGTCGCCGGCGCTCGCGCAGCCGGGCAGCGTCTCGCCGGGGATCCCCAGGTGCCGGTACGACCGCGAGCCCACGCAGTAGATGACCGCGTGGAAGTACGCGAACAGGTCGTCGCGACGCAGGTCGCGTCCGTGCTCCACGTTGCCGTGGAGGCTCACGCGCGGGTCCGATGCGATGCGGTCGTACACCCGCGTGACCCCCTTGATCGACTGGTGATCGGGCGCCACGCCGCTGCGCACGAGGCCATAGGGGCTCGGCAGCCGCTCGATGATCGACACCTCGACGTCGTCGGGTCCCTCGGCCAGCAGGTGCTCGCAGGCATAGAAGCCCGCGGGGCCGGCGCCCACGATGGCCACGCGAAGGGGAGGGGTCACGATGCCGTCCGGGCGGCGCGGAGGAAGATCACGGGTGCAGCCTAGAGGCCGTCGCAGAGGGCCCCGCGGCGGGTCCGGCCCGGGTCGGACCTACGCGAACACTGCCTGCAGGAACGACTCCCACCACTGCTGCGGCATGGCGCGCTCACCGGCCCCCACGATCTGCGAGGCCACCGACCGGGCGATGGAGAACGCCGTGGCCTCGGGCGCCGCGATGGCAAGCGCAACGCTGGCCACCGACTTCAGCACGTCGAACGTGCTCGTGAGCACCAGATTGCAGTCGTCGTTGTTCTGCTTGGTGGTGGATGGGAACCAGTTGCCGCTCCCGCCGCCCTGGGCGCTCGGGAACGACCCGGGAACGGTGGTCACGCAGGTGTAGCCGGAGATGTCCAGCACGGCCGGCAGGTAGCCCGCCGCATAGGCCCACTCCGGGCCCAGGTTGGCCGTGGGGATGCCGTAGACCCCGAACTGCGACACCTTCGACAGGTCGGCGTAGTACCAACTGGCCCCGTAGATGGCGGCGTTTCCCAGGTCGGCGCCATCAAGCGACGCGCCGGTCATCTGCGTGCCGCGCAGGGTCGCGCCGTCCAGCACCACGTTCGACATGTTCGCGCTGTCGAGATTGGCGTTGGTCAGGTTGGCGCCGGAGAAGTTGGCGCCCGATGCATTGGCGGCGTCCATCTGCGCACCCGTCAGGTTGGCGCCGGTGAAGTTGGCGCCCGACACATCGGCCGAGTCGAAGTTGGCATTCGCCAGGTTGGCCCCGGAGAAGTCCACGCCCGACATGTCGGCACCCAGGAACTGCGCCCACTGCAGGTTGCCGCTGATCTTCGTGCCGTTGACCGCCGTGGCGCCGTCGAAGAACGTGCCCGAGGCCGTGGACGGCAGGATGCCCGGCGTGATGCCGGTCAGGTTCACGTTGTCCAGGTAAGCCCGGGTGAAGTTCGCGTAGCCGAAGAACCCGCCGGCGAACCACATGTTGGTGAGGCGCCCTCCCATGAACTGCGTCATGTAGAAGTCGCCGCCCGGCACGTACATGTTGCTGAAGCTGAGCCAATTCAGCATGAAGTGCGCGCAGTCGGGTGCCACCCAGTTGCCGCACCCCGACGATGCCTCGCGTGCTGTCCCCGGCCTGGGCGACAGTTGCGCCGCCGCGCCGCAGCCCGGAGTGCCCAGCACGGGTGCCGTCCGTCCGCCGATGGCACCGGGACCGCGGGAGCCCTGCTGCCAACCGGTGCGCCAGCCACGATGCGCGTCCCCACCCCAGCGCGGCAGCCTGCCGGGAACCGCCCGCGCGGCCGCGCCGCCGGCCACAGCCGTGCCGCACACCCGGGCCTCGCGCATCAGTCGCGCGCGACCCGCGGACGTGGAGGGCGACCTGCTGCCAAGGCGCGCGCCGCGGGCGTCGGCCAGCGTCAGGTCCACCCCCGCAAGCGGCGTGCCGCGGAGATCCGTGCGTCCAAGCGCCGCGCGCTGCAGCGATGCCCCGCGAAGCGCCGCACCGCGCAGGTCGGCCCGCTCCAGCCGTGCAGCCTGCAGCTGCGCACCCTGAAGGCGTGCGCCACGCAGGTCGGCGCCACGCAGGTCGGCGCCGCGCAGCACCGCCCCACGCAGGTCGGCCCGCCTCAGGTCCGTTCCGCGCAGGTCGGCACCGGTGAACTTGGCCCGCCTCAGTACCGCACCCGACATGTCCTGTCCGCGCAGGTCGGCCCCGGTGAACAGCGCCCGCGAGAGGTTGCCGCTGATGCGCGTGCCACGCACCAGTGCGTGCTGGAACCGCGTGCGATCGCGGCTGGCGTGGCCGCGGTTCACGTCGGCGAGCCGGCTGTTGATGATGCGTGCTCGCGTGAAGACCGCGCCCTCGATGCGCGCGCCGGTCAGGTCGACGCCGCGGATGGTGGTTCCCTGGAAGCCCGAATCGCGGAGGTCGCTGCCGCGCAGGGACCGATCCGCAAGCGTGCCCCCGGCGAATGACGTGGCCGTGCAGCGGATGGCCCCGGTGCCCTTCGCGCACTCCCTCTTCTCGATGGTGCCCACATCCGGCGCGCGGAGGTTGCCGTTGCCCATCGCCAGCGGCGCACTCGCCAGCACGACGCCGCTGGCCGCGAGCCCCGCGAGCACGGTGCGCAGGGAGATCATGGACGCACTCAACCACAGCGGGTGACGGGTTACGACTCGGCGGGTTCCGCGTGCCATCAGCGCCGTGGACACGCCTTGCGCGCCGGTATCGGGGCAGCGCACCGCCCGCATAGGTGAATGGGCGCGGCAGGACTCGAACCTGCGACCCAGGGATTATGAGTCCCCTGCTCTAACCAGCTGAGCTACGCGCCCTGGACCCTGAGATTGCCTGCGAGTCGCACTCCGGTGAGATCAAGACGGAGATCCGCGAAGAACTTCGCGAGGAGATAATCGCAGACCTGCGCGCGCAGGGCGTGCGTGCACCCGGGCCGAGCAGCTCTCGTGCAGGCCGAAGTGCACGTGCTTCCTGGGTGACGACGGAAGTGATTGTGCAGATCACCCCCGGCAGCGTGGGCGTGGCGGAGGCGGTGCCCCGCACCGGTCCTAGCGGCGCCAGGTGGGTCCGCCGCCGCCGCCGCCTCCGCCGCTCTGTGCGCCACCGCCCCCGGCCTGCGTTCCGGTGCTGCGCGAGAAGGCCCGCAGGTGGTTCTTGGACGCGCGGATCAGGTTGCTATAGACCCGGTCGAGCGTGCTGTCGGACGACTCCGTGCGCGCTGCCGTGAGGTCGCGGATGTCGAGCTTCTCGATGGTGCGGCCCACCAAGAGCGCGTTCGCGTCCGACGTGCTTCCCTTCGCCACGAGCGTCCGGTAGAGCTTGGTCGTGGCGGCATCGGGGAAGACGCCCCGCTTCATGCCGTCGGTGGGGTCGGCCAGGCCATTGGCCGCCAGCTGGCGCTCGAGCACGCGGCTGTGCTGGGCCTCGGAGCGCATGATGCGCTGGAAAACCGTGAGGCCCGTCTTCTCGTACAGCGTGGCGTAGGTGTCGTACGCCAGCTTCTCCTCCACCCGCAGGCTCACGAGGGTGTCCCGCTCGTCCTGGGTGAGTGCCGCGCTTCCCGCCGCGGGCAGGGCCATCGCCACTGCCGCTGCGGGAAGGGCCGCGAGGGCGATCATCCTCTTGGCGCGTCCGGTCATCGTGGGTGCCTTCCTTCCGTCTGCCTCCGTGAACCCATCGTCCCACCCGATGATGAGAATCCCCGAAGAGGCGCGTATGCGTCACCCAAGAACGCCGAGCAGCCGGGGCCCCGGGGCTGGACCTACGACTTCATGAGCCGGCCCGTCGGGGCCGGTAGGTGGTGGTGAGCACCCGGTCGATGCCGTTGGCGATGCGCTGGGCATGGCGCGGCCCGGGGGCCGTGTAGCGCACCCCGGGCATGGGGGAGAGTCCCGGGCCGCCAGGGTTGTAGAAGGGCGCGTAGCCGTTGCCGGTGGCCGGGACCCGCACCCATCGCACGCGCCGGGCGGCCTCAACGCTGCCGTCGAGGATGATGTCGATCTGGTTGTCGTGGTCCTCCTGGTAGCAGCGGTCGTACGTGCGCTGCTTCCGTCCCAGATCGGCGAGGCCCACCACGCGCAGCGGGTGGCCGTCGATGCGATACGTGCGGCCGGGGGTCACCAGCGGGATGCGGCGCCCGGATCGCGTGACGGCGATCACCTGGAAATGCCGTCGGTAGGCGGTGGGGGTGAGGGCCGTGATGCCGTCCGGTGAGAAGCCCCCGGTGGTGAGCACGCGCACGCGGAAGCGCGCCCGCGCGCCGTACAGGGCCCGGCCGTCATTGGGCAGCGTGGACCGCAGGCCCGGGGGAGCGCCCTCGCCGCGCGTTGACATGCGCGTGATGGTGCCGCCCGTGAGCCGTGGCCCCGTCCACTTCGTGGGGTCGGACGGCTGGTCGTCGTAGGGCGAGGTGGCCTTGGTGGAACTCATTCCCACGGCGCTCACCAGGCGGCTGCGCGGCCCCACCAGGCGCATGGGCGTGACGTCGTCCACCACCTCCACCTTCACGGCGTACCGCGCGCCCGGGTCGGTGCCGGGCAGCGCGTTGCCGAAGTGGCCGAACAACACCACGGTGGAGCGCTCGTTGTACTCGAAGTTGGGATTGACCGAGGCGCTCTCCGGCACCACCACGGTGCCGTCGTTCAGGGTCACGCGGAAGTCGGCTGCATCGACGGTGCTGGGGAGGACGGGCCATGAGAACTCCACCGGAAGGCCTGCGGCATACCGCGGGCTCACGGCGTTCACGGTGTAGATTTGCTCCGGGCTGGCCGCGGAGGTGAGCGCCCGCCGGGGCGGCGCGTCACCCGAGGCACAGGTGAGACCGGAATTCCATGCGCCGCCCACGTCCTGTACCGCGCTCCGTGCTGCGAGGATGTCGTCGGAGTCGGCTCCCGGCACGCCGATGATGTTCACGAATCCGAGTCCCGCGGCCAGCATCTGTGGCCGGGGGCTCCAGATGTCGGCGTTGATGATGACGTCCTTCTGCAGCAGTGGATAGATGGTGGGCTGCTGTGCCGTGGCGGCGCTTGCAAGGCCCGCGGCGCCCACGGCGGTCGCCCCCAACGCGAGGGTGATCGCCCTGCGTCGTGCTACCCGATGCCTGCCCATTGCCACGCCCCCGGTCGGAATACCGACTTGCAGGCAACCACAGCTCCGGGCGGCGGGCCAGTTCGCTCACGACGGGACCCATTCCCGGGGTCGCTATGGTGATCTCATGCCCCTACGGAGGAACCCTGCGGGCCGCCCGGCGCTCTCCGCCGCGCGCGCGGCGGCGATCGCAATTGCGGCGCCGTTGCTCGTCGCGCAGGTCGCGAGCGGCGCACCGAGCGCCACGACGGTGTTCTCGTACGTGGGCCTGAACGTGTGGACGGGGTCGAGCCAGTCGTTCGTGGTTCCGGCCGACGTGCATCGACTCGCCATCACGGCCAGGGGGGGTGATGGCGCCGGCGACACCTATCCGCTCACCGATCCCCGGAAGTACGGCGGCCATGGTGCCGTGGTGACGACGACGGAACCGGTGCCGGTCACTCCGGGTGCCACGCTCACCGTCTACGTCGCCGGCCGCGGCGAGCCGGGCCGGGGGAACAACGTGGCCGGCAAGGGCGGCTGGGGCTTCGGTTCCGGCGGGCAGGGCGGGAGCGGCTATGCCGGCGGCGGCGGTGGAGGCGGCACGGCCGTGGTGAGCGACCTCGATGGGCTCCTGGTGGTTGCAGGTGGCGGCGGCGGATCGGGGTCCGCTGCGGGCTCCGAAGGCGGCGAGGCGGCTGCCGGTGGCCTCGCGGCCGGCGGCGATGGTGGCGCTGCCGGTGCCGGAAGCGGCGGAGCCGATGGTGTCGGGGGTGCTGCGGGCGGCCCCCTGGGGGTCGGGGCCAATGCCACGGCCGGCGCGAACTTCTCCCTCGGAGCCGGCGCAGACGGCGGCATCGGCGCCAAGAGGAGCAGTGGGTCGCGCAGCATCCCGTTCGGCGGTGGCGGCGGCGGCGGGTACGGCGGCGGCGGAGGAGGAGGCGGGACCGGGCCAAGCGACTACGGCGCGGGCGGCGGAGCAGGTGGCTCGTTCAGTGTCGTGGATGCCACCTTCGCGGCGTCGACGCTTCCATGGAACCCCGGTGACCTCCGGACCGGCTCGTCCGGGGAGGTGACCATCACCACGCTGCCACCCCCGGAGGTGGCGACGCTGGGGGCGTCGGACATCACGTACGACTCTGCCTTGGTCATCGCCGAGGTCAACGCGAATGGACTGGACATGACGGCGGTTGGCGTCAACTACGGCACCGACGCCGTGCTGGTCGGCGCCGGCGGCGGCGCCCTGGCCGCGCTGTCCCCCGCGGCCGCGTCCGGAACATCGGCCGTCACGATGTCCGCCGTGCTCTCAGGGCTGGAGCCCGAGACCACCTACTACTTCCGGGCGGCCGGATCGAGCCAGGGCGGCGAGGCCACCGGGGCCGTCCGCTCGTTCACCACCACTGCCCGTCCCGTGGCCGCGCCCACTGCGGAGTCGCAGCCGGTCTCCGCCACGGAACCGGCCCCGGTGCCCGTGTCCCTGGTGCCCGTGTCCCCGGTGCCCGTGTCCCCGTTCCGGGTCCCGGGCATTCGCACCCGGTCGTTCGTCAGGCGCGGGTGGGTGCTGACATCGGGGCTCATGCCGCCCGGCGCGACGAGCATGGTGCAGGTGGCCACCCGCATGCCGACGTCGTCCTCGGTGCGCACGCGGGCTCACGGGGCAACCCCGCCGCGGAGGACGACCACGGTGCGCCATCGCTGCACGGTCGCGCGCCGCCCGGGATCGTCGGCGCGGGTGTATCGGTGCGGCATTCGCCTTGGCACCGGCACGTGGCGCGTGCTCACCCAGGCCCGCGCCGGATCACGCGTGGTTGGCCAGCGGCCCGTGGTGATGCGCGTTGTGGCGCCGGTGCGAGCGCGCGTAACGGGCTAGGGGCCAGCCTGCCCTGAGCAGCCGGCAGCCGGCCCGGGGTCGGCCGCGCCCGTCGCTACCGTGGCGTCGTGTTCCCCGGCGATCCGCGCGAGCTCATCGACACCTACCGCGGGCGTCGCGGTCCGCAGGCCCTGCTGGGGGCGGTGGCCGTGATCGCCCTGTTCGTGGTGGTCGGCATCTTCGCCCTGTGGCCGGGGGGCGACCCGCCGTCCAATGGGGGGCAGGCCGCCACGCTCGGGGCCGAGGTGGTCGCCGTGGAGGCCCGCCCGTGCGCGGCGGCCCCGGGGGTGGAGGCCGGCGAGTGCCGGCGGGTCACCGTGCGCGTTGCCGAGGGGCCCGATGCGGGCACCCAGCAGGGATTCGATGTCGCGGGGTTGCCCATCGACGTGGGCGACTCCATCCGGGTGGTGCGGTCCGAGGCCCTGCCGCCCGAGGGCATCGGCGGCGTGCAGGTGGACCGGTACTCCTTCAACGACTTCGAGCGCGGCACCCCGCTGCTCGCGCTGGCCATCGCGTTCGGCCTGCTGGTGATCATCGCCGCGCGGTGGAAGGGACTGCGCGCGCTGATCGGCCTGTCCATCAGCCTGCTCGTGGTGATCGGATTCATCATCCCGGCGATCCTCGGGGGCCAGCCACCGGTGGCGGTGGCGCTGGTGGGCGCGCTGGCGGTGATGCTGGTGACCATCCCGGTGGCCCACGGCATCTCCCCGCGCTCGGTGGCGGCCATCCTCGGCACCACGGTGGCCCTCGTGGTCACCCTGCTGCTGGTGATGCTGATGGCCGGCCTGGCCCACCTGACCGGCTTCTCGTCGGAGGAGGCCTCGTACCTGCGGGCCTTCGCCACGGACTTGTCGCTGCGCGACCTGCTCATCGCCGGGGTGGTCATCGCCACGCTCGGGGTGCTGGACGACCTCACGGTGAGCCAGGCATCCACGGTGATGGCGCTGCGGGCGGCCAACCCCCGCCTGGGCGGGCGCGAGCTGTTCCAGCGCGGCATGGCGGTGGGGCACGATCACGTGGCCGCCACCGTCAACACCCTGGTGCTGGCCTATGCCGGCGCGGCGCTGCCCGTGCTGCTGGTGTTCGGCCTGGCGGACGCCTCGTTCACGGCCGCCGTCACGTCGGAAGCCGTGGCCGTGGAGGTGGTGGCCACGCTGGTGGGCTCCATCGGCTTGGTGCTGGCCGCACCGCTCACCACCGGCATCGCGGCGTACATGGCCTCGCGGCTGCCCGCCGACCACCTGGCCGGGGGCCACGCGCACGTGCATTGAGGAGCTTCGGCCGCATGCGCGGCGTACATCCGCAATCGGTCTCGACGGGTATGTAAGGTCACGACATGGCACTCGATCTCCCCGAATTCACCCCCGGCGGCAGCACCAGCTGGTCGAACAACGTTCCCGATCCGCTGATGTCGACCGACGAGATCCCCCAGTTCACCTTCGATCTCGAGAAGTCGAAGGGCAAGCAGGACGGCAAGGGCAGCTTCGGCAAGGAAGTGACCGTCGCGGAGCTGCCGATCTCCAAGGGCATCGCCGGCGTGTCGATGCGCCTGGAGCCGGGCGTGATGCGCGAGCTGCACTGGCACGCCACCGCTGCCGAATGGGGCTTCGTGCTCTCGGGCCGCGTGCGCACCACCATCGTGGATCCCGCGGGCAACCAGGGCACCGACGACTTCGACCCCGGCGACTGCTGGTTCTTCCCGCGCGGCCATCCCCATGTGCTGGAGGCCCTGGGCGATGAGCCCTGCCACTTCCTGCTCATCTTCGACAACGGGTACTTCACGGAGTACGGCACGTTCTCCATCAGCGACTGGATGGCCCAACTGCCGCGCGACATCCTTGCCAAGAGCCTGCGGGTGCCGGAGTCGGCGCTGAAGAGCCTTCCCAGTGGCGAGATCTACTTCGGCTACGGCGAGGTGCCGCCCGAGCCCGCGGCCGACCCGCACGGGGGCATCAGGCCCACGGCCCTTCCGCACCGCTACCCGCTGCTCGCCCAGGCGCCCGAGCTGGTGTGCCCCGGCGGGCGCGAGTGGAAGGTGGACTCCTCGCAGTTCCCCATCCAGCAGACCATGACCGGCGTGTACTTCGAGATCGACCCGGGGGGCATGCGCGAGCTGCACTGGCACCCCAA
>Ga0180431_10009298_pt1 | contig 11128 bp, 7 predicted proteins | sample SS_ome_11_FD_132459 | JGI IMG/M metagenome (GOLD analysis project Ga0180431, IMG submission 132459) | Hypersaline lake sediment archaeal communities from the Salton Sea, California, USA - SS_1_MS_1 metaG | ecosystem: Environmental > Aquatic > Non-marine Saline and Alkaline > Hypersaline >...
ATCCTGGCTCAAGGTTTGACCCATCTGCCCACGCTGCGGGATGAGGACCTGGAGTTCCTGCGTTTCTACGAAGTGGACCCCGCCGGCGGGGTGGTCATCTTCCGCACCGAGCTTCGGGTGGGCGGGAAAGATGAGCAGCGGGTGATTCGCAATCAGATCCCCCTTCGTATCCTGGGCGAGCAGTCCTTGAGGCGGCTGGTACGGGCCGCCGGATTCGAAAATCCCGAGTTATTCGGAGATTTCGAAGGCAGGCCATTCGGTCCGGAGTCTCTTCCCCTGATCCTCAGCGCCCGGCGGGATTGACCGGGCTGATTCTCCGATCCCCGCGCTTGCCCGCAGCGAATCGAGAGCGCGCAAAGCGCGCAAAGCGCGCAGTGGGCTTCGACTCACAGATAGGCGAAGCGTGCGGTAAAGTGACGCAGGGTCGGGGCTTCGTATGCCAATTTCATTCCCCGGAGCTTTTTGGCGTTCTTGAACACCTCCAGGATCACCTCGATCACGTAGTCGAAGTGACTCTGGGTGTATACCCTGCGGGGGAAGGCCAGGCGCACCAGCTCCATGGGCGGGGGAGCCTGTTTCCCGAACATCACGCTCCCGATTTCGCAGGAGCGGATCCCTCCTTCCAGGTACAGGGCGCAGGCCAGGGCCTGCCCCGGGAACTGTTCGGCCGGGATGTCAGAGGCGAAGCTGCCGGCGTCCAGGTAGATGGCGTGGCCCCCGGGAGGTTTCACGAAAGGCACACCCGCGGCATCCAGCTTGTCCCCCATGTACTCGGCGGTGCGGATACGGTAGGCCAGGTAGTCTTCGTGCAGGACCTCCTCCAGCCCGCAGGCGATCGCCTCGAGATCCCGCCCCGCCAGCCCGCCGTAGGTGGGAAATCCTTCGGTCACGATCAGGACGTTTCTGGCCTGCACGGCCAGCTCATCGTCGTTCATGGCCAGGAATCCGCCTATGTTCACCAGGGCGTCCTTCTTGGCACTCATGGTGCAGCCGTCGGCGTAGGAGAACATCTGTCGGGCGATCTGCAGACAGCTGTTTTTCTCGAAGCCGGGTTCCCGCTTTTTGATGAAGAAGGCGTTCTCGGCGAAGCGGCAGGCGTCCAGGAACAGGGGAACGGAGAAGCGCTGCAGCAGCCGCTTGGTCCTGCGAATGTTGTCCATCGACACCGGCTGGCCGCCGCAGGAGTTGTTGGTTACGGTGAGCATGCAAAGGGGCACGTTCTCCGCTCCGGCTTCGCGGATGACTCGCTCCAGCTGTTCCAGATCGATGTTGCCCTTGAACGGATGCAGGGTCTTGGGATCTCTGCCTTCAGGCACCAGGCAGTCCACAGCTTTTCCGCCCTGGATTTCGATATTGGCACGGGTGGTATCGAAGTGGGTGTTGGAGGGAATCACTTTGCCTTTCTCAGCCAGCAGGCCGAAGAGGATGCGTTCGGCGGCCCGTCCCTGGTGGGTGGGAATCACGTGACGGAATCCCGTGATCTCCTGCACCTTGTCCCGGAAGCGGTAGTAGCTCCTGGCTCCGGCGTAGGACTCGTCTCCCCGCATGATCCCCGACCACTGGGAATCACTCATGGCGGCGGTGCCGCTGTCCGTCAGCAGATCGATGATCACGTTTTCCGCGTCGACCTGGAACAGATTGTATCCCGCGGCAGCGAGAAGTTTTTTGCGCTCAGCCGGACTGGTCATGCGGATCGGTTCGACAACCTTGATTCGAAACGGTTCGATTACGGTTTTCATGGTTCACAGCATAACTCGAAAATCCCGGTCGTTTCTACTTCCGCGAGATTTATCTTCGGTGTAGGATGGGAGCGGATTTACAGATGAGCGCTACATCTTCGGAAAAACCGCAAGGTTCGCTGCTCTTGCGTCGCTGGAGCGACCACGGGGGCTACGCCGAGGTCCTGCGCCTGGCTTCTCCCCTCATCCTCAGCAGCAGCGCGCTGGCGGTGCAGGAGTTCGTGGACCGCATGTTTCTCAGCTGGTACTCCCCTCAAGCTATCGCAGCCTCCATGCCTTCCGGTATCCTCTACTTCACGATTCTCAGCGTGTTCCTGGGTACGGCGAGTTATGTAAACACCTTCGTGGCTCAATACCACGGGGCCGCTCGGCCCGCACAGATCGGTCCCTCCCTCTGGCAGGGATTCTACGTGTCCCTGGCCGGAGGGTTGCTGCTGCTCCTGCTTGCACCCCTATCCCCTCTTCTGTTCGAGTGGATCGGCCATCCCGCCGAAGTTCGCCTGCTGGAGATCCGCTACTTCCGGGTTCTCTGCTACGGATCGATCTTTCCGATTGCCAACTCCGCGCTCTCCTCGTTTTTCAGCGGCCGGGGAAAGCCCTGGCCGGTGATGTGGGTGCACCTGGCGGCCACGGGTCTGAACGTCGTACTGAATTATCTGTTGATCTTCGGCAATTTCGGATTTCCCGAATTGGGCATCACCGGCGCCGCCATTTCCACGGTTACCTCTGGGATTGTCTCCTTTTTGATGTTTTCCGTATTGATCCTGAGGCGCAGGAACAACGAGCTTTACGCCACCGTCTCGGGTTGGCGACCGAATTTCGAGCTGCTGCGGCGGATTCTGCGATTCGGTTTGCCCAACGGCGTACAGTTTTTCATCGATATCTTCGGTTTCACGGTTTTCATCCTCCTGATCGGACGGCTCGGCTTGGTCGAGCTGGCCGCGACCAACATCGCCTTCAACATCAACTCCCTGGCCTTCATGCCCATGATAGGCCTGGGCATGGCCATTTCGATCCTGGTCGGGCAGTACGTGGGGGAGGGGCGGGTGGAGCTGGCCGTCCGCAGTACCTACTCCGGAGCGGTTATCTGTTTTCTCTACATGGGGCTCATCGCCCTGAGCTACCTGTTGGTACCCGATTTCTACATCAGCTTCTTCACGGCCAAATCACCCCCCGGGTCCTTCGCGGAGATCCGGCGGATTGCAATTGTCCTGTTGCGCTTCGTGGCCGTGTATTCGATCTTCGACACGATGAATATCGTGTTTGCCGCGGGGATCAAGGGCGCCGGGGACACCCGCTTCGTGATGATCATGATCCTGATCGTGTCCACCGGGATCCTGGTTGTGCCTACCTTCCTCGCACTGCTGGTTTTTCGGGCCGGGATCTACACGGCCTGGATCTTCGTGAGCGCCTACGTAATCGTTCTCGGCTTCTCCTTTCTCATTCGTTTTCTTCAGGGTAGATGGAAGACCATGCGGGTCATCTGATTTGACCGCTCCCGGGGGGCGCTCTATACTGAATTCCAGGGGGTGTGAGGATGAACAAGGGGTATCGCGGAGCTGCACTGCTGCTGGTGTGGATCGGCACCCTGGCGGTTTCTCTGCTGACGGCGGATCCGCTGCTCGGTCAGCAGATCGCCGCTTCGACCGCCACGGCCGAAGGATTCGAGGGCTTAGAGTACAATCCGGCTGCGGTAGCGGCGGGACGCTCTCTGGGCATGGGCTTCTCAAGTATCTACAGCGCAGCCGAGCGCTACAGCTTCGCCACCCTGCTCTCCGACAGCCTGCGCCTTGACTACCGGAGGGATGGAACCGACGAGCAGTTGAATCTGCTCTGCGGATTAGCCTTTCCCCGGGAATCGGCCTTCCGTGTAGGAGTGAGAGCCACCGCGGAGCTGCTGGATTTTCAATGGAGCGAGGTGGATCTGGCCACCGGGCTGCTCTGGTATCCGCATCGCTACCTGGCCGTGGCCGCGGTCCAGGAGCATCTGCTCGAGCCGGCCGATCGCCGCTACCTCTTCGGCCTGGGCCTGCGCCCCTTGACCGATCGGCTCACCCTGTTCGGGGATCTGGTCTTTTCCCACGATTTCTCCGATCCGGAACCCGTTCTCGGCTTCCGGGCCGAACCGGTGCCCGGGGTGCGGGCCGGTTTTCGGATGGAAAACGGCTTCCAGGATTTCATAGCCGATCTTTGTCTGTCGGCGGGTTCCATGAACTTCGATTGTTCGATTGCCGGAGATATCGCCCTGGCAGAGCTTCGTCTCGGCGCCGGCATCCGCTACGAACTGCACCCCTCCAGGTCGGTGCTGGGCTTTTGCCCCAGGGTCTACCACATCCGCTTCAGCAAGCCAATAGATCCCGGTTCGGGACGGAGGGAGAGCCTCTACAATCTGGACAGTTTGGTGGCCCGCCTGTATCAGCTGGCCGAGCAGCCCCGGTTGGAAACCCTGGTTCTGACCTTCGAGACCACGACCGTAGGTTCCATCGATGTCGTGGAGGAACTGGCCGAGGTCTTCGCCTACCTGAAGAGCCGGGGAAAGCGCATCGTGAGCTACCTGGACTGCCCCTATTCCGAGCTCGACTACCTGACCGCGGCTGCCGGCACCAAGGTGGTGGCAGCTCCCTACACGCTCATTCCCCTGGTCGGGGTCGGAGCCAGGCAGCTGTACTTCAAGCAGCTGTTCGAGCAGCTGGGAATCCGGGTGGAGTACGCCCGCTCCAGCGAGTATAAATCCGCCCTGGATCAGTTCCTGCGGGAGAGTCTGAGTGAGGAGAATCGCCGACAGCTGGAGGAGTACCTGTCCAGCTCCTACGAACTGATCCTCGAAATCCTGGGTTCATCCCGCGGGCTGTCCCGGGAGCGGGCCGCCGAGCTGATAGACGGCGGTCCCTACTGGTGCGAGGAGGCGCTCGAGTTGCGACTGGTCGATGAGATCTCCTACTATCAGGAGTTCGAGGAGACCTATCTGGAGGGCGCGGCGGTATTGAGTCATCGGGAGGTTCGGCCCAAGAACTGGCGAAGCCCCCAGATCGCCGTGATCAAGGCTTCCGGGGCCATCGTCGACAGCGAGGCCTTGAGTCCCTGGGACCGGCTGGCCGGGCGCAGCTACATCACGGATGAGAATCTCATGCCTGTCCTGGAGTACCTGCAGACCGATAGGGGCACCGCCGCGGTGGTGCTGCATATCGACAGCGGAGGCGGCAGCGGCATGGTGAGCGACAAGATCTGGAAGGCGATCATGGAGCTGAAGGCGGAAAAACCCGTGGTGGTGGTGATGGGCCGCCTGGCCGCCTCTGGCGGCTACTACCTGGCCATGGCCGGGCAGCGGGTATTCGCCCGAAAGACCGCGCTCACCGGGAGCATCGGCTCCTACACCTACAAGCTGGTGATCGCCGAGATGCTGGAGCGATTCGGCCTCACCACCGACTCGATCCGTTTCGGAGAGAACGTCGAGCTGTTCAGTCCTTTTTCCGCTTTGAGCGAGGAGCAGCGGCGTAAGCTGCAGGATCTGAACGACAGGTTCACGACCCATTTCTACCAGAGGGTGGCGGAGTGCCGCTCCCTGCCCTTGGAAACCGTGGAGGAGCTGGCCGGCGGCAGGATCTACTCGGGGCAGCGGGCTTTGGAGCTGGATCTGATCGATGAGATCGGGGGGGTGTACTCGGCTCTGAAGTTCCTGGAGACCGAGCTGGAGTTGTCGCCGCAGGAGTATCGATTGCGCTACTTCCCGGATTGGAGCATGCTCTTCATGATGGCCCTGGAGCAGATGCAGGAAAGCGCTCTCCCGCCACTGCGGGAGCACGCCTTCCTGTCCAGATTTTTGTTCCGCTGAGCCGCCGACGGGCTTAGGCTACCGCCAGCCCTATCAGATGAAACGCTGGCGGATCTCCGAGCTCACGTAGTCCAGCACGGCCACGGTCACGGCGATGAACCACACGGCGATGCCGGCGGCTCTGTAGTCCAGCAGGCGGATGTACTGGATCAGGATGAAGCCGATTCCGCCTCCCCCGACCAGCCCGATGATCGTGGACATGCGCACGTTGATATCCCACCTGTAGATCGAGAAACTCACGAACGGTGCGATCATCTGAGGCACCACGGCGAACATGATGGTCTGCAGCCGGTTGGCTCCGGTGGCGTGGACAGCCTCGATCGGTCCGGGATCGATGGCTTCGATCGCCTCTGAGTACAGCTTGCCCAGGGCGGCTATCGAGTGGATGGTGAGGGCGATGATCCCGGCGAAGGGACCCAGGCCCACCCAGACCACGGCGATGATGGCCCAGATCAGGGGCTCGATGGCGCGAATGATGTTGAGTATCGTCCGGGTGAGGTAGTAGATCATCATCGTAACCCAGGAACCGGCCATGATGTTGCGCGCGGCCAGGAAGCTGATCGGGATCGAGAAGATGATGCCGAACAGCGTGGCCATCATGCCCATGAAGATCGTTTCCAGCATGCGCTCTATAGTCAGCAGCAGGGGCTCGCTGGCCTTGAGGGAGCCCATTTCGGCCACCTGCCGGGCCTGAACCTGGTTGCTCTGAGGCCCCACGGCGGTCGGGGGAATCATACGGTAGGGCATAACCAGGTCGAACTCGAAAGATCCTTCCTCATCGGTCATTACGGTGACGTACTGCCCCTCCTGCCTGACCTGAAACTCATTGAACAGGGGATCCTCCCACCAGATCTCTGTTTCCGTGTTGGGCCGGAGATGTTTTCCTGTCAGGTGGGTAACCGTGCCTGGAATGAGCTCGTTGTTCTCATCCCTCCTCGAGAGCTCCCCGCAGTTGGGCTCGGCTTTCAGATACGGCTTCCCTTCCGCCTCCTCCGGCACCGGCGGCGGGTTGTCGGTGCAGGGAACCTGGATCTCCGCCTCGGCGATGATCAGCACCGGTTCTCTCATCACCGCCGCCTTCCAAGGCCAGATCACCTTGGAGAAGGGTTTGGTTGCGTCTGGAAACTCCCGGATCATGCGGTAGACATCGATCTCGCTGATCTGCCAGCCCAGAGCAAAGAAGGAGAACAGAACCAGGGCAAAGATGCCGAATCCCCCCGGGCGTTTCTGCGACACCTGGTGATAGGCATCCCAGGCGTTCCACAACCAGAGAAGAACAAGACAGGCCAGGAGCAGGCCGATGAAGAAGGGCCGTCTGCCGAACGCCTTGCCCAGCATGGCCAGGGCCGTGGGTTCCAGATGGGCCAGCAGCTTGACCCGCCAACCGAGCATGGCCAGAATTGCCGCACTCGAACTGAAGAGCAACAATCCACGCTGGATGCTCAGTCCCAATACCTGACCCAGACCGGGTACGATCAGAGAGGCGATGCCGGCCAGAGGCGCCGGAATCCGGGAAGGGCGGGAATTATTGCGAATGACCGTCTGTCTGTCCTTCATGGCTCACTCCGCCTCCGAGAACCCGGCGCTGACCCGAACCGCCTCTTCCCCGTAGATCTCTTTGAACTGCTCGTCGGTCATTCCGCGAATATCCTCCTGAGAGCCCCGGTATACGATGCGACCGTCCCGCAGGCCGATGACCCGGGTGGCGTAGCGCTGCACCAGATCGAGATAGTGGAGGCTGCAGAGCACGGTTATATTTTCCTCTCTGTTGAGCTCCTCGAGATAGCCGAGGATCGAATGAGCGAGAACCGGATCCAGGCTGGCCACCGGCTCGTCGGCCAGGATCATGCGGGGCTGCTGCATCAGGGCTCTGGCGATCCCCACCCGCTGCTGCTGTCCACCGGAGAGCTCCCGGGCCTGTTTGTGAGCCTGGTCGGTGATGCCCACCCTCTCCAGAGCCTTCCAGGCCATCTCCCTGTCCCTGGAGGGAAAGCGTTGCAGCAGGCTGGCCGCCGGTCTCACGTAGCCCAACCTTCCGGAAAGCACATTGATGAGCACGCTGGATCGCTTGACCAGGTTGAAATGCTGGAAGATCATGCCGATCTGCCTGCGTACCTGCCGCAGCTGATCGGCCTCGGCGGCCGTGATGTCCTGATCGTCCCAGAGGATCTGGCCTTCGGTGGGGTCTATCAGCCGGTTGATGCAGCGCAGCAGGGTCGATTTTCCGGATCCGCTCAGGCCGATGATAACGAGAAACTCCCCCGGTTCCACGGTAAAGCTGACATCTTTCAAGGCCACGGTACCGTCGTCGTAGACCTTTGTCAGGTTTTTTATCTCGAGCATGGTTCTCCTCTTGCTATGACAGTATCAGAGTCCAACCAACATCGCAATAGATCTCAGATCTATCGAAGCTAGCTATCGCCGGCCATTGCAGCAGCGTTGTTGCAGAAAAAACGGGAGGGGAACCTGCAGGTCCCCCTCCCCAAAATTATCAGTGCGGAATGATTGAAATAGCCACGCTATTCCTGCATCAGATCTTTGACATTCACCCCCGAGGCCTGCAGAACCTGGCGGAAGGGATCGTAGAAATCATCCCCGTGCTTCTCCAGGTCGGTCCAATCGTAGGCGGTGTCCAGGGCTTCCTTGCCCTCCTCGGTCTGGACGATCTTCATCAGGGCGTCGACGATCTTGTCCCGCATTTCCTGCGGAAGGGAGGTTTGAAACTGCACACCGTCGTTGGGAATATCCGCGGAAACCTCGATCACCGCCACCTCTTCCATGATATCCGCAAAATCCTCCTGGATCCGCGTACGGGCATCCACGTAGGTCGCCCCGCCGTCCACCTCTCCGTTGTAGACCGCAGCGGCCACACCTTCATGGCTGCCCGCATCCACGACCTTGAGGTCCCGTTCCACATCGATTCCCGCGGCTTTCAGGGTCAGCATGGGGATGATCCAGCCGCTGGTTGAAAGCGGGTCGGGACGGGCGAAGGTCTTGCCCTTCAGGTCGGTGAGCTTCTTGATACCGCTGTCGGCCCGGGCGATAATCTGGCCGTTGTAGGTCGGGGATCCGTAGCGCACGGATATCAGCGCCGCCTCGGCCATGCCCATATCCGCGGCCATGACGTAGGAAAAGGTGGCCAGGGAGGCCATATGGGCTGCGGGCGGGTCACTGCGCAGGGCTTCGATCACACCGGCGTACTCGGTGGCCACCATGGTGTCGAAGTACAGACCTGTCTCTTCATTCAACAGATCCGCTACACTCTGTGCGCCGGTTGCCACCCGTTCCATCTCCCCGGAGGGCACGAAGGCCCAGATGATCGGATTCTCCTCGGAGCCAAGTTCCGGGGCTTTCTTGCAGCTTGTGGGCAACAGAATCAGGCCCGTCACCAGAACTACCGCTGCTGCCAACAGCACAACTTTCTTGAGCATGATGCTCCTCCTTATGTAAAAGTTTTTTTCTGTCACTAGTAACTCTAAATCAGGGTCTGTCTCTCGTCAAGCAGAAGCGCTGTTTTTTGGCGATTGTCTCGTTGGACGGCAGGGAGACTCAGAAGTGCACCTTGATGGCCAGGTCCAGCGCAACGGGAGCCCCGTCGATCCGCTCTCCGATCAGGGGAAAATGGGCGTAGGCATGGGCATGGGTGAAATCCAGCAGGTCCAGGAACAGCCCCACGCCGGTGGAACCCAGAAATCCCCCGGGCGTGCCCACGGGATCACGCCAGTAGCGAGTACCGTAGCCCAGATCGAAGTAGGCCACCAAGCCGGGCATCAGGTCTCGCCCGCGAAACGAGTAGAGCACTGGAAGGTTGAAACGGAGGTCCAGGTTGTGGACGATCTTCAGCTGGGTATCCCAGGAGTACTTCTCGAAACCCCGCACCGAATCGGCCAGGCCTTCCCGCAGCCGCGTGCCTCCGAAGCTCTGCATGACGTAGAGGGGCATCCGGCGTCGGGCATCGGCGTAGTCGATGGACAAGTAGCTGCCCGCGTAGATCGTGAAGATGTTTTTTGGGGCCTCGGGCCGTGCCTCGTAGAGAGTCCGGAAGGTTTTGGTGGAGAAGTTGATGCGCCAGAAGTCGCTGGCTCCCATCACCGAGGGGAAGTAGGGGCTCAGCTCTACAGAGGCCTCGGCATAGGTGCCGTGGGAAGCCTTGGTGCGGCTGTCGAAGTGCAGGTTGTCGTAGCTGAGGCCGGTGAACAGGCTGTTGCCGAAGATCCCGTAGGCGTCGCTGCCCCCGTTGATCTTGTACGCCTGCTGCCAGGCTTCATGGCTGGCTTCGATGGCCGCAATCTCGGTGTCGCTGCTTCCCCAGTAGTGTCGTCCGCTCAGGTACCTGTCGTAGCGACCGCGATAGTAGAGGAAGGCCTCGATCAAGTTGCGATCCTCCGCTGTATTCCAGACAATCCCCTGGCGGATCCCCGCCTGCCATTGGATGTTGGGGCTGTTGAACTCCAGGTTGCCATTAGGATCGGCCACGTCCGTCTTTACCACGTTGGGTGTATAGTCAGGTTTACGAAAGGTTCCGAATCCCTCATAACCGCCTCCGATGGTGGTCTGGAGGATCGTCTGCACTCCGTAGAACCAGGGCGGGAGGCGGTAGCCCAAGGTCAGGTCGATGCCGGTGGGGATCAGATTCCAGCCCCAGGTGAGGTACCTGCGCACGTCCTCGATCCGATAGAACAGGGGACTGCTCTCCGCGGCGTCCGCATCCTCCTGGCCGGAAGCGGGATGCAGGATCGCCACCAGGAGGATGAGGACCGCCACGAGCCGGGATGTCCTCCTTGAGCAGGATAGAATCAATGTCGATGCGCAGCGGGCGCAGCGGGCGCAGCGGAAACAGGTGGCGGGTGCTCTCATGTTCTCGAGCTTAGCCCGTTCGATTTCACAGTTTCAAGGTGACGGTTAGGGTGTTTTCCCTGTACATTGTCCTCTATGGTATTGGCAATCGCCCTGAGCGGTGGCGTGGATTCCGCTGTAGCGGCTGTGCTGTTGAAAAAGAAGTTTCCCCGCATGGTCGGGGCCAGCCACGTGATCTGGCCGGATTCCCGCTGCTGCTCCGCCGAGGTGCTGGACAGAGCCAGGGAGACCTGCCGCCTCCTGGGCATACCCTATATACAGGAGGATCTGTACGAAGAGTTCCGGGATCAGGTAGTGGATGATTTCATCCGCAGCTATCTGAACGGGAAAACCCCGAATCCCTGTGTGATCTGCAACAGGAGCATTCGTTTCGATGCCTTCTACCTGCGTCTGAAAATCACCCTTGTTGATCGGGAATTGCTCGAAAAGCAGGAGGATCTGCTGTTTGCCACCGGTCACTACGCCCGGATTGTGGAGAGCCCGGAAGGATTCTTTATCGCCAAAGGGATTGATCCGGGCAAGGACCAGTCCTATATGCTCTACCAGGTCCGCAGGCAGATGCTTCCCAACCTGGTGCTTCCCCTCGGGGAGCATCGGAAATCAGAGGTTCTCTCCATGGCTGACGATCTGGGGCTTCCCTATACCCAGGTCAGGGAGAGCCAGGATGCCTGCTTTGTGGAGGACAACTACGTCGATTTTA
>Ga0180431_10009300_pt1 | contig 11127 bp, 8 predicted proteins | sample SS_ome_11_FD_132459 | JGI IMG/M metagenome (GOLD analysis project Ga0180431, IMG submission 132459) | Hypersaline lake sediment archaeal communities from the Salton Sea, California, USA - SS_1_MS_1 metaG | ecosystem: Environmental > Aquatic > Non-marine Saline and Alkaline > Hypersaline >...
GGCGGCGGGTGGTGCCCTCCCCCGATCCGATCCGGATTGTCGAGGTGGAGACCATCCGCACCTTGGTCGAGAAAGGGCAGGTCGTCATTGCCGCCGGCGGCGGCGGGATCCCCGTGGCGCAGACGGAGGGGGGTGAGTATCACGGCGTGGAGGCCGTGATCGATAAGGATCTGGCGTCGGTGGCCCTGGCGGCGACGGTGGGGGCGCATCGGCTGGTGATCGTGACGGCGATCGATCGGGTGGCTCTCCACTTCGGCAAACCCGAACAGCGCGACCTCGATCAGATGACGGTCGATGAAGCCCGGCGCTACCTCAACGAGGGTCACTTCCCGCCCGGGAGCATGGGTCCGAAGATCCAAGGCGCGATCCGATTCCTGCAGCGGGGTGGGGAGGAGGTGCTGATCACCTCCCCCGCAGCGCTGCAGACGGCGCTTCGCGGGCGCGGGGGAACTCGGATCATCCGATGAACCGGCCGACCGGGGACGTTCCCCCCCCAGGTGCCCCCGGCGGCCGATTCGGGACCGAAGGTTGCTGAGTTAGCGGACAAGCAGGATTCGGCCCCTCAAGTCTGCACCCCCTCGATCACGTACCCAGTAGATACCGGCGGGCACGGGCTCGCCGGCATCGGATCGTCCGTCCCACGTCACGTTGGTTTGCGATCCCGGTGTGAGGGTTCGAACGATCTGACCGGTCAGGCTGCAGATCTCCAACGCCTCGGGTCGCGACGCGGCGGAGGCGAACTCGATCGATGCGGCCCCGCCCATCGGTTGGGGGGTGATCCGAACGCGCCCGGCGGCGCCGCTCCGATTCACGCGATCCGCCACATCGGTCGACGGCCGCTCCTCCGTGATGGTCAGGCGCTGCCCCACCGGCACATCCCGCGCATCCTGCACGAAATGCGTGCCGTCCGATCCCGGCCATTGGATCCGAATGTCGACGGTCGCTTGGCCGGGCAGACCGAGGTGAGCGGGGTGTGCGTCCTGGGACGTGAATCCCCCCGTCGCCCCGATCTCGCGGAAGCCGAGGAAGTAGTCCGGATCATCCAGGTGTCCCGCCTGGTAGAAGAAGATCTTGGCGCCGATCCCATCGCGGTTCGAGTATCCCGATCCCAGATCGTGAAAGCGGCCCACGAGATCAAGGATGATGTGATCGCCGTCGTTCTCCTGGTTCACGTACAGGTAGTTCTGGGTGGTGCTGTGCTCGTTGCCGACGGCCATGTCGAGATCGCCGTCCCCATCGGCGTCGCCCCAGGCGAGCGCATCGGTGCTGCCCATGCCGAATTCGGTTTGGGGAGTGAAGGTGCCATCGCCGTTGTTCAGGTAAAGGTAGTTGCGATCGGCGCTGCCGAAGTCGCCGTTGCCGGTGGCGAGATCGAGATCGCCGTCGTTGTCGGCGTCACCCCAGGTGAGGGTGTTGGTGTCGAGCGCACCGAATTGCGCCTGGCCGGTGAAGGTGCCGTCACCGTTGTTGATGTAGAGCATGTTCTGATTGGTGCCGGTGCCCCAGTTGCCGACGGCGAGGTCGAGGTCGCCATCCAGATCCGAGTCGCCCCAGTCGATCGATGCGGTGTCGCCGTCTCCGAATTCGGCCCGCTCGGTGAAGGTGCCGTCGCCATTGTTGATGTAGAGATAGTTGGCGCCGGCGGCGTGGAAGCCCCCGTTGCCGACGGCGAGGTCGAGGTCGCCGTCGAGATCGAAATCCCCCCAGCTGACCGAACCGGTTTCCCCGCTCCCGAACTGGGCCTCCTCGGTGAAGGTGCCGTCGCCGTTGTTGACATAGAGGTAGTTCTGTTCGATGTCCTCCAGGATGCCATTGCCGGTGGCGAGGTCGATGTCACCGTCCTTGTCGTAGTCACCCCAAGCCACGGAGGTCGTGAGGTGCGCGCCGAACGGCGTCTCGCGAACGAAGGTGGCGTCGCCCTGGTTGACGAAGAGCTCGTTGTCCTGCCCGTAGCAGTTGCCGACGGCGAGATCGAGGTCGCCGTCGTTGTCATAGTCACCCCAGGCCATGGCGAAGGTCGAGGTCCCGGCGCCGAACTCGTCGATGCCCACGAACGTCCCATCCCCTTGGTTGACATAGAGGCGGTTGGGGTCGCCGCCGAGGTTGCCGACCGCAACGTCGTCATCCCCGTCGGCATCGCAATCACCCCAGGCGACCGGAATCGTAGATCCCTCCCCAAATGCGAAGACCCGGGTGAAGCTCGCCGAGGCCGGGGCGCCCACGAGCGCCAAGGCCAGCAGGGCCAGGGCGACGTGGCGACCGCGAGCCGGGGAATTCTCATAACTGCTTTTGAGATTCATCATTGCGCGTCCTTCCTGTGCTGACCCCTGAACAGTCTCTTGCTACAATGCGATTGAGCATTAAGCAATGTTTCTAGAATCACAATATGCTCTTCGTGTATGCTTGTCAAGAGGCGGAAGCGATTCAGTCACAGGCTGGACAGCGCGGCCGAACGATGGTACTCCCTGAGTACCCCTAACCACGAAGGAGTTGGTTCGATGAGGCGGCATCAACCCCCACCGTCGCTGCCCGCGGCCTACGCCGAGATCTGGCGTGTCCTGAAGCAGGCAGATGAAGAGAGCCCCTCGCGGCAGGCGCTCGCCCGCCAGCTGGGCATCTCGACCCACACCCTGCAGCGGATCCTGGTCGACGGCGATGTGCCCCCATTTCCGGAAACGAAGAACACCCGGATCGTCCGATCTTGGACGCGCACCCTCACCCGGTTGGCCCTTCACTTCGGGCGGGATCCCGGGGCATGGATCCGAATGGTCGGGATCCCCTGGGACGAGACGATCTCGGGGGTCGTGGCCGCCGCCCAGCGAAGCCGGCGGGGTATCGCGGACACCGGTAGGCGCGGTCGATCCGACGAGGAGCAGCCCTGGCCCGAGGAGATCCGCATCGGGTTGGTCCAGGCGGACCCGTTTGTCGAGCGGCTCTATCGCGCGGAGACCTCCTTCCTCCATGCCTTTACCCGGAGACTCCTCGGCGGCGTGGCCCCGAACACGCGCCTGAGCTTCAAGGTCATGCCCGAGGACCAAATCCTCGCGCACCTCGGATCCCCTGGATCGCCTCTTCACCTGGGGGCGGGTGTGCGCCAGACCGTATCCCGGATGCGCCGGGGGGTGGAGTTCCTCTCGATTCCGGGTTGCCGCATCCCGCTGCATGCGCTCTGCGTGCGTCCGGTCGGGGGCGCGAGCCGGGCGCCACGTTGGCGGGATGTGATCTCCCCGGCCTGGGGTACGCCGCGTGACTTCCTGGTTGCAGCGGACGGGGTCGCCGAGCAGTTCCTGACGGGGCAGGTCGGGATCGGGCCCGAGAGACTGCTCCGGCGAGCGGCGGCCGATGCCGGGCAGCTGGGGGAGATTCTCTGGCGAGAATCCGAGCGGAGACCCGAGCGGTGGATCGTCCTGGTTGCGAATGCACCCCGGTGCCGGCGGGTTCAGGATGCTCTCGAACGGAGCGAGGGCTTCGGTCGCAACTGGGTGCTTCACGTGCTCGAGGGAGCTCACGGCGAGGGGCCCGCCTACCCGATCACGTTGGCGATGGGGCCCGTGCTGGCCGCCCACCGCGACCTGCTGCGGGCCTCGCGCGATCAAGAGCTCTTCTCCCATGCGCTCTCGATCACCGCCGAGCTCTACGCCGCGCTGTCGGTCACCGCCTGGCGCTCGGCCGGAGGGGTGGCCAGCGATGCGCGGCGCCTGTGGCGTCCCGACGATTTCGACCTGGCGGCGATCGAATTCCGTGATACCTACTGCCGGAGACTCCTGCTGATGCTGGAGGGCGCCATCGCCGAGATCACGTCCGAATCCCCCGCGGCGTTGGCCGCCGACTACGCCCGGCTCCTGACGCCCCCGGCCTGGCAGGCGCGGCTGGAGATGATGATGGATCCGATCTTGGCCATCGCGACGCGGCCGGGCCGAGAGGCGAAGGAGAAACCGGGTTTCCCGGGGCTGTGCCGGTCCTGCTCGGCGGCGTTGGATGACCTGCATCGGGGTACCTCCGAGCGCTTCTGCCGCTTCTGTTCCGACGAAACCGGCACGCTCAAGCCGCGGGCGGAAGTGCAACGGGTCATTGCCCGTTGGTTCCAGCACTGGCAGGGCGCGCTCTCCGATGACGAGGCGATGCGACGGGCGGATCTCTACATGCAGGCGCTGCCGGCGTGGAATCGCAACTGACCGGCGCCCGGCCGCGCCCAACCCAACGAGGATTCGACGATGATGTCAGCGGCCGGATTCGTCTTGGCAGCGGTCCTGTTGGTGCTCCTGGCCGGGTCGATGTGGCGCTATTCGCGGCTGCGCAGGATCTGCCGGAGCCGGGATGCCGAGGGCGCCCGTGACCGGGCCATCATCATGAACGCCTCCGATTCGATCTTCACGAAGGATCGACAGCTGAGATACACCCAGGCCAACCCGGCGATGGAGCGTCTCTTCGAGCGCTCCGCGGGGGAGCTGATCGGACGCAGCGATGACGAGCTCTTCGGCCGGGAAGCGGCCGCGCACATCCAGACCCAGGATCGCCGGGTGTTGGCGGGCGAGGTTCTGGAGGAGGAGCACACCAAGCCGGTCATGGGGGTCCCCCACAGCTTCCACGTGATCAAAGCTCCCATGTACGCGGAGGGGGGGGACGTCATCGGTCTCTGCGGCATCGCCCGTGACGTCACGGTGCGCAAGCGCACCCAGGAGGCGTTGACCGAGGCCCACGACCGCTTCTCGGCCTTCATGGATCGGCTTCCCGGATGCGCGATCATCAAGGACGAGGCCGGCGGGACGGTGTTCACCAACCGGTACGCGGACGAAGTGATCGGCGACATCCCGTGGCTGAGTGAACGACCGGGGGGCGACGAACAACGGCCGATCTCCCGGGTCGAGGCGATCCCGGATCGGAGGGGGCGAGAGCGGACCTACCGCATCCAGTAGTTTCCGATCACGCGGGAGGGTCAGGCCTCTCTCCGGGGATGCATCGCGCTCGACATCACCGATCTGAACGAGGCCGAGGAGCTTCGTGACCGTCATGCGCGCCACAGCGAAAGGCTGCGGCACCTGTTGGTGATGCTGAACGCCTGCGGCACGATGCCCGAAGCCCTGGGGTTGATGCTCGATGCCGCCGTGGAGATGACGGGGATGGAAGGAGGCGCGGTCTATCTGCTGAAAGGGGGGTACGCGCATCTTCAGCACCACCGGGGACTGCCGGCCGGGCTCATCGGCGGGATCGACCGCATCAGCCTGGAGTCGACCAACGCATCCGAGGTCCTGGAGTCGATCGGGCCGGTGCGTCTGGATCAGCTCTCCGGGGAGGTGCCCGAGCTTCTCCGGTCCCATGGGCTTCGGCACGTTTACACGGTGGCCCTGAACCTCGACCGCGAAGTGCTGGGTGTGCTGGCGCTCACCTCGACGCGAGCCGAAGGGCCCGACGAGCTGAGTCTGCGGACGCTGGTCCTGCTCACCCTGGAGGCCGAGTCATGCCTCAAGCGGCTCCGCACCGAAGAAGACCTCCGCGAGAGCGAAGGCAACTTCCGGCGCATGTTTGATCAGGCGCCGATCGGTGCCGTCGTGATTTCTCTCGACGGCTGCTTCGTTCGGGTCAACGAGGTGTTTTGCCGGATGACCGGATACGAGGATGATGAGCTGGCCGGCAAGGCCGCCGCCGACATCACCCATCCGGACGATCTGGAATCGGCGACTCAACAGGCCATCCGGTTGATCGCGGGAGAGATCACCGACTACAACCTGGAGCATCGGTTTCTCCGCAAGGACGGCACCGTCCTCTGGGTTCAGGTTTCGATGCGCGTGATGCGCGATCCGAAGGGCGAACCCCTCTACTTCCTTCCCACCTATGAGGACCTGACGGAACGCAAGCGCGAGGAGGAGCGCCAGCGGCTCATGGTGCGCGAGCTGAACCATCGCGTGAAGAACACGCTGGCCACCGTAGTGGCGATCTGCGATCAGTCGCTCGAATCAGCCGACTCGCTCGGGGCCTTCTCGGACGCCTTCCGCGGCCGGATCGCATCTCTCAGCCAAGCCCACGAAGCGTTGGCCCATGCTCGATGGGAGGGGGCCCGCATTCAGGAGCTGCTGAGGCGTTCGCTGGCGCCCTACGACGATGCGGGCAGCGCGCGGGTGAAGATCTCCGGTGAGGACGCGCTGCTCCCCGCCCGGGTGGTGGCGCCGATCGGCATGGCGCTGCACGAGCTGACGACCAACGCCGCCAAGCACGGCGCCCTCAGCCGGAGCTCGGGCAGGATTGAGGTCAAACTACGGACGACTCCGGAAGACCCGCCGATCCTCGCCTTGGAGTGGATCGAAACGGGGGTCGACGGGCTCCGCGAACCTGCCCGACGCGGGCTGGGGCTGGCGCTGATCGAGCAGGGGGTCGGCTACGACACCGGGGGGCGGGTGCGGATCGAGTTCGCGCCCGACGGGTTGCGGTGCGAGATGTTGGTTCCGCTCGCCTAGGCGCCCGCCTATTCCAGCAGCAGCTTCTCCAGATAATCGACGGCCCGGTCGTCGTCCGACATGCCCAACCAGAAGACGGCGGCGCGCCGGATCTCGAGGTCTTCTTCCTCCTCCGCCACCCGGAGGATGAAGTCTAGAACCTCGTCGTCATCCCGTTGACCGATCGCGAGGACGGCCTGACGCCGCAGGTCGACCGAGTCGAGTTGGTCATAGAGCCTCACCAGCTCGTCTAGGCGCACATCATCATCGTTGGCGACCCAGTAGAAGGCGACTTCCCGCACCCGGGAGGGAAGGCTCGAGTCCTGAACACGCGCAATGAGCCAGTCGCGCGTGTCGCGATTGCGCAGGGAGCCGATGACCATGATGCAGGTCGACTGGAAGTCCGGATCGGAAGCCCGGGTGAAGAGGTCCTTCAGCACCTCGACGCTTCCCTCGCGATCCTGATGGATCATCGACTGCACCGCGAACTCGCGCAAATCGAGCGGCGAGGTCTCGTCCCGGGCGATGTCGCGCACGATGTCGCGTACCCGAGGGCTCCGTTTCGTGCTGATGGTCTGCAGTGCGCGCATGCGCAGTTGGGGGTCCTCGGATTGGGTCAGGATCTCCTCCAGGAGGTCGAGCACCCTCTCGTCGTCGTAGCGCCCGAGGGAAAGCACCGCGCTGCGGCGGACCGCGGGGTCCGGGTCCTGCCGAGCGGCCTTCAGCAGGAGATCGACGGCGAGCCGATCATTGTAGCGCGTGAGAACCGCGACGGCCATGGTGCGCAACCGGCGGCTCTCCTCGTCCCGGCGCTCGAGGACCGAAGCGAGGATCGGAAGCGCCCGCTCGTCATCGAGATCGGCCAGCGCGGTGAGGGCGGCCAGACGGATGTCGTCGCCGCCCTCCACCTCGCCGGGGATCTCATAGACCCGGGCAAGCTCGCGCACCGGTTCGGGGAGCCGGAGGTTCCGGTCCCGAAGCCGCTGGGTCAGGCGTTCCTGCATCTGCTCTTCAACCTTCGCGAGCTGTACACGCTGCTGGAGCTCGTGGGCTTTGGCCTCGACCAGAGCGATCGAGGCGAGATCTCCCCGGTCCGCCAATCGGCCCCGGATCCGCATGGCCAGCTGGGCCACATCGTATTGCTTGGCGACGTCCTGGTAGGCCGTCAGCAGATGCTCGAGCGATTCGGCCGCCTCCCGCAGGTTGCGCGTGCCGCCCAGCCGATAGAGGGAGAAGGCCTGCCAATAGAGCGCCTCTCCGGCGCCGGCCGAGTCGCGGCTGCCCTCGTAGGCCTCGCGGAAGACCTCGAGCGCTTGCGCGTACTGCTCGCGGTCGAGAGCGGCCTGCCCCTCGTGCAGGAGGGTTGCGACCGTGTCTGTGTCGGAGGAGGCGATGGCCATGGAACCGGCGAGAACGCCGATCACCAGAGCCAGGTGCCTATAGGGTCGTGGGAATCTCATCATGACCTCCTTAGATTCTGATGGCGGTGTGGTCCGGGATGCGGTTTCGGATGCGCGCCAGCAGGCGCTCGCGCGATCGGCGGCCGTCGGGTGCCGCGGGCTCTCCCGGACGTCGCACCAGTCGGATCAGCGTGAGCTCCAGATCCTCCAGCAGGTCGCGCAGCTCTTCGTCATCGGTCGCGGGCCCATCGAGCGTCACCCGGGTCTCTTGGAGGAGCTCGGCGGCTCGCCGTGCGAATGCCTCTCCGTTCCCACTCGCGGCCACGAGAAGCAGGGTTTCGGCGCGGGTCAGCAGGGGTGTGCTGACCAGCGTGGGGACGGATTGAACGGCGACGCTTTCCGGCGCTCCGGAGGGCCGATCGAAAAGGCTCGAACGACCGATCCAGATGCCGGCCAGCAGGAGCGCCACCGCGGCCGCCGGCCAGGCGATCATCACCGGACGCCAGATGCGCCGCCTTCTCCTCCGCCGAGCCTCGATGCGGGCCCACATCCGTTCGCGCGGTGGTTCGGGAGGCGGGTGGTAGACGCGCTTCATCTCTCGGATCAGCTCCTCGAAGTGCTCCTCGTTCATGTCTCACCTCTGACGCTTGATGTGCCGTCGGCGAAGCCGAGCGATACCCGCAACGCCTGCCGGGCTCTGGAGAGACGCGCCTTGGACGTGTTTTCCGGCACATCCAGGGCCGCCGCGATCTCCCGGTGCTTGTAGCCCTCGATGTCGTGCATGACGAAGACGACGCGGAGGATCTCCGGCAGCCGATCGATCGCTCCCCTCAGGCGCCGCTGCAGCTCGATCCGTTCGGGGCCGTCCCGATCGAGGGCGGGGAGATCCCCCTCCCAGCTCACCTCGTGGGCCCGGTGTCGCTTCAGCTTCTTCAAGCGGTTGAGCGTCACCGAAACGGCCACCCGGTGGAGCCAGGAGGAGAGGGCGGCCTCACCGCGGTAGCTGCTCAGCCGATCGAACGCGCGAACGAACGCCTCCTGGGTGAGTTCCTCGGCCAAGTCGGGGTCTCCCGCCATCCGGTAGACGAGCCGGTAGATCCGATCGACGTGCGCGTCGTAGAACGCACGCTCGGCCGAGGGGTCTCCCGCCAGCACGCGGGCGATCAGGTCTCTTTCCTCCAACCGCGCCTCCCGGGATCTCTGCTTCCATGGGATAGGACAGCTTCGCACGGGCGAACGTTGCATGCACGGCCTCTCAATTGCTTGCCCTACCCCTCGTGCGTCGGTCCGGTCGACCGGGGAGGGGCCCCGGCGTGATCGAGGACCGCGCGGGACCCTCGAGACAGGAGGTGTCATGGTGAGATTCGTGCTTTGGGGGATGGGGATCGTGATCGCGCTGGCGGTACCGCAGGTGGCGTCTGCCGAGTTGGCGATCAACGAGATCATGGCCGACCCGGCCAGCGATTGGGATGGGGACGAGACGTACAATTACCGGGACGACGAGTGGGTCGAGATCTTCAACACCGGCCCCGGTCACGTCGACCTGGAGGAGTACGCCCTCTCGGACGATGCCGGGCTCTGGACCTACGGGTTCGAGCCGGGCGTCACGTTGGCGGTGGGGGAAGCGCTGGTCATCTACGGCAGCCAGTCGCTGGCCTGGCAACAGGAGAACGATCAGCCTTCCTACGGCTTCTCGATGAGCAACGACGGGGATACCGTGGTCCTCTGGCAGGTCGCCGGCGGGGACACGCTCCTGGTCGACACCCACACCTTCAACACCTATGAAGCGGATGACGATCGTTCGACGGGGCGCAATCCCGACGGCGTGGGGGATTGGGAGATCTTCGATGCGCTCAATGCCTACGGCGGTTCGACGCCGCCCCTCGGCAACGGGCTTCCCCCGACACCCGGATTGCCCAACGACGGCGATCCGCCGGTGCCGGTGCGGGCGGAGAGCTGGGGAGAGGTGAAGGGGCTGTTCCGATAGCCCCCCAGGCGAGGGGCCCGGGGCGATCCCCGGGCCCTTCGGCGTGCGGAAGGGGGGACTCGAACCCCCACGGGGGAACCCCCACTAGACCCTGAACCTAGCGCGTCTACCAATTCCGCCACTTCCGCGTGACCGACGCATGGTGCCACCGGGCGAGGTCGCCTGTCAATCCCCCCCTGCTGGCTTCTTGATGCCGGCCGCCGCATCTGGTACCCCTCATAAAGATGTCCCGGCCGGTGAGATGTCGGCATGCCGGGGCCGGATCGCGGGGCGGAATGGGGTGCCGAAGAAGAATCCCGAGGACAAAGACGTCAAGGTGGTCGTGCGCAATCGCAAGGCGACCCACCAGTACGAGATCCTGGACCGATTCGAGGCGGGGATCGTGCTTCAGGGCTCGGAGGTCAAGAGTCTGCGCGCCGGTAAGGTGAGTCTCTCCGATGCCTATGCCGCTCCCCGCGACGGCGAGTACTACCTGCTCAATCTTCACATCGCCGCCTACGACAAGGCGACGATCGACCCCCCGGATCCGCTTCGGGTCCGGAAGCTGCTTCTCCACAAGCGGCAGATCCGCCGCCTCATGGCTCGGGTTCACGAGCGGGGACTGACGGTCATTCCCCTCCAGATCCACTTCCGGGCCGGCATCGCGAAGGTCGAGATGGCGGTCGCGCGCGGGAAGAAGAAGTATGACAAGCGCGAGGCGATTGCCAAGCGGGATGCCCAGCGGGACCTGGATCGCATGCGCGCCGGTAGGGATGAGTGATGCGAGCGAGTCTTCTCCTGCTCTGCGTACTCCTCGGCCTGTCGGGCGGGCAATCGGCGTGCCGCGCGCAGGGTGACGCGGGATGGATCGAGACGCTGCCGGCGATTCCGGTCGACACGCTTCAGCTCCGCAACCTCACACTCCCCTCGGTGGCAAGCGACTGCGCGCGCGGGCCCATGGGCCCCCTGCGGTTGCCTCCGCGGCCCGGCCCGCGGGCGCTGGGCGTCATCCTCTCCGACGGCCGCCCCTCTCACTGGGACTCGCTCTTCACGATCGGAGGCGTCCGCTACTGGCCCATGGAAGAAGCCTGCTATGCCCTCGGTGCCTCGCTCTCCTGGCAGCCGGAACTTCTGCGGGGGGAGCTCGGGGTAGACTCGCTCCGGCTCGGGTTCGTCGTGGGGGGAGAGGTGATCCGCTGCGGCGCGCGGTCGTTCCAGATGCGTTCACCGGTGCTCTACACTCTCAATCGCCTCCTTCTCCCGCTCGAGTTCTTGCCCCAGGCCGTCGACTCGCTGCTGGCCGACCGGTTCGAGTTTCGAGGTGATTCAC
>Ga0180431_10009305_pt1 | contig 11125 bp, 11 predicted proteins | sample SS_ome_11_FD_132459 | JGI IMG/M metagenome (GOLD analysis project Ga0180431, IMG submission 132459) | Hypersaline lake sediment archaeal communities from the Salton Sea, California, USA - SS_1_MS_1 metaG | ecosystem: Environmental > Aquatic > Non-marine Saline and Alkaline > Hypersaline >...
AGTTTAAAAAAATTGGATTTATATCTAGTCGCAAAACTAAGTTATTGGAACTGCAGAAAGAAAAAAGAATTTATCGCCATAAGGACTATGTAACTGTAGTGAAGGTCGAGCCGAATTATAGTGTTGAAGATGTTTACGATATTACTGTTGATCACGACTCTCGTTCTTATATAGATAGCGGTGTAGTAACTCATAACTGTGGGGAAATTTTGCTTAAAAAACACGGCCTTTGCAACCTCACAAGTGTGGTAGTTAGACCGGACGACGACTTAGATTCATTGTTGGATAAAGTAGAGACAGCGGCTTGGATTGGTACCATTCAGGCTTCTTTTACCAATTTCCCATATTTGCGTAAAGAATGGAAGCAAAATTGCGAAGAAGAGGCTCTGCTCGGAGTCTCTCTATCGGGGCAAATGGACAATCCGGACCTTTTAACCTCTGATGCCTTAAAAGCCTTGAGATCTCGTGTGCTAAAGGTAAACCGAAAAGCGGCCAAGATATTGGGTATTAATCCAGCGGCAGCAGCTACTTGTGTGAAGCCCGAAGGTAGCGCATCTCAACTTGCTGCTAGCGGTGCTGGCTTACATACCTGGATTAGTAGGTATTTCATTCGCAGATATCGTATTGCTGCGACAGATCCACTTTTTAGGATGATGAAGGACCAAGGTGTTAAATTTACTCCAGAAAATGGACAGACTGAGAAAAATGCAACCACATGGGTCGTATCGTTTCCTGTAAAAGCTCCCGACAATGCCAGGCTAGTCTCTGAGGTGTCAGCTATCGATCAACTAGAGTGGTATAAAAAAATCCAAGAAAATTGGTGTGAGCACAATGCTTCTTGTACTATTTATGTCAATGAAGACGAGTGGTTGGCTGTTGGTAATTGGGTATATGAGAATTGGGATATTGTAAACGGCCTGTCCTTTTTCCCATCTACGGGAGCCAAATACAAACAGTCCCCGCTCGAGGTGATTACTGAGCAACAATATAATGAAATGATCGCAGAGTTTCCCGAAATCGACTATTCTCGGCTCAGCGAGTTTGAATCTGAAGATTTGACGCAGGGGGCTAAAGAGTATGCGTGTGTAGGTGGCGCATGCGAATTGTGATGCGGCTGTATATTATTGATCCTGTAGAATATTTGGCGTTCTACCCTTGCGGCCTTCATATTTGGTGTAAAATAGATTGGTAGCGAATCTTGATAGTTGGAAACATTTTGTGGTAAAATTATATTGTTGTTTAATGACCCACTTCTAAAGAGGGATAGGACATATGAGCTTAGACGCAATCAAAAAAAGGCTTTTAAACCTGTTGGGCGAATCACAGCCTGCCCTCAATGACCCCAATAAGCCCCGTGCGACATCGAATGTCAATCTTGGTGATATCATTGATGATATTTCGACGCTTCAAGATACCGCTGCTGCTGATATTGTTGAGCTGCAGGGGAATAAAGAGTACACGACCGAAGCTACTTATGATTTCGCTGTAGATGGTGGCGCTCAAGGGGCGATCGATCTGGGCGTGGAAATTCCCGCAGGCGCAATTGTGACTCGTTTGGTTACTCGTGCCGAAACATCTTTGGCTAGTGCTGGATTGGCGACGGTGGCGCTTGGAGCAGGTGTGGCAGCCTTCAAAGCTGCCACGGCCTTTGACGATGCCAGCTATGTCGGACTGGACTTCCAAACATTGGCAGCTCCGGTTCTTGTTGCAGCTGCGGCTAATTTGGAATTTACGATTGCTGATGCAGACTTAACTGATGGTAAAATGAGGATAATGGTATCGTACGTGATGCCGTAATTCATAGTAGAGCGTAATAGGCTAGACCTTGTAAGGAGAATTAGAGAATGAGTTCACCTAGAGCACAAAAGCTTTTCGAAGCGATCCCCGATCAGGTTAAACGGCTGGGCGGGTACGACATTGACTTTCGCGAAGTAGTTCGCTGGCAAGGTCGCGCTACTGCTGGCACACATGCTGGTCGCGATGCTTGTGTGATTGACTTTACGGCATTGGCGTGGGCTGATAATAACCTGCGTGTAATTCTTGTTGCCGAGCCAGCCGCAGATCGCAATAACACTACGGCAATGCGGACCCAAAGCCATGCAGCCGGTCATTATCTTGATGGTAGTGTGAAATTTCACATGTACGTTGAGACCCCGGAAGCTTGGACTGACGCTCAGGCGAAATTTCAGCGTGAAATGCTACACCACCTGCAAGGTCAATTGGCTTCGCCAGTGAGATTGTGGATGGGCGATAACGATACTGAGCCCGAGGTTGAAGGTGTGAATGGTGCAGCCGCTACTTCGAACTTCACTGACGCTGGCTGGTACCTGCCTTATGGCATGGTTTATCCGGGTGGTGTCTAAGCAGAAACCTTTGCCGCAACATTCTTATGGAGTGAATAGTTATGCCTAAAGAGGAAAAGAACGAACTGCTCGGCGCAGTCCAAAAAACCATGGGTGAAATCCAAGACTTGCTTCAAAAGTCTGGATACGACTATATGAATAAAGAAGCCCCGCCAATGGAAGAGCCTCCGATGGAAGCTCCGCCTGTTGAAGGTGAGCCCCCAATGGAAGAGCCCCCGGCAGAAGCTCCGCCTGTTGAAGGTGAGCCCCCAATGGAAGAGCCCCCGGCAGAAGCTCCGCCTGTTGAAGGTGAGATGCCTGCTGAAGAAGGTGGCATGGGCGAAGAAGAAATGGCAGCCATGGTCAAAGAGCTGTCAGACGAAGAGCTGGAAGAAATGCTTTCGTACTTGATGCAGGAAAAAGACGCTCGTACGCAAACTCCTGCAGAAGGCGCTCCCCCGGAAGCTCCTCCGATGGAAGCTGAGAAATCAATGAAAGACGATTTCCTTAAGTTGTCGAAATCTATTGAGAAACTTGGCTCGCAGCTTGGTACTCTTACTGAAGACATGAAGACTTTAAAGACGAAGCCTCCGGTTAGAGTCGCCTCGAAGCCTGCTGCCGCTAATAAGCCGCAAGTTCTGGAGAAATCAGATCCGGAGCCGACTAGTAAGCAACGCCTTAGTAAGTCCGAATCAATTGAGTTTATGCTGAATAAAAAACGGGAAAATGCCAGTATTACGACTGACCATATTACCGAAATGAACTTGGCAAAAACTCAAGACGAAGTTAGCAGCCTCCAAGATCGGCTAGCCAAGTCAGGTGTTGTAGAGTTTCCGAGAGTTTAAGACAAAGTAGGGCACTCTCCCCCTGTTCACCCTACTTTAAACCCGTCACGGCCACCTCCTCTGTGACGGGTTTTTCTTTTCTAAATCTTTAAATAGATACGCAAAAGTGGTAAAATTGTAAGAAGGTAGGTCTGTTTAGAGCAATTTGCCCAATTAAGGACGTGGTTTTATGAAACTGGCTGATAAAGTTAAAAAACTTAAAGATGGCCTGAGTGTAAGAATCCATCAAGAAGCCACAGAGGACAAAAAGGGTGCAGTAGAAACTCACGATGTTATGGACGAAGATAATGAGCGGATTTTGGTGCGCAATGTAGTACAAGATGGCGAGATTATTGAATCTGCAGCTTCTGAAGACGCTCAATCCACTGAAATCTATGCCGATGCTAATAAGACGCTTGGGCGTGACGAAGAAGATGTAGTCTATACTGCACCTACCCAAGCCGCAGCTGCAGCATATGTAATGGAAGATACAGACCAAAAATCCGAAGACCGTGAATACCATGATCCACGAGGCGAAGAAGCCGAAATGGGCGGCGACACGAAAGAAAACAAACCAAAAGAGAGTGTTTCTGAGGGCTCTACGGATAATTCAATGTCTGAGATGGCTACCGAAGATTCCGCGAATAAGGATATGGAGAAGGAATTTGGTAGCGACATGGAGAAGTCCACACCTGTCTGCTCAAAGGCGTGTAATTTACTGAAAGTGTTTAAGGCGAAAGGTAGCATCCAGCCGGAACCATTAGGGAAAGATAAACAAGATGAGATCTCCCCTCGTATACGAACATCCCTCGATAAAATAACGAAATTGATGCGAGAATTAAAGTCAACAAAAGCAACTCCTCAGAGCGCCAAGGTAGAGAAGCCAGGACAATGGGATGTATTAGGTAGGCGTAAATTATCAACAGATACGCGCAGTAAAGCTCAGAAGATCAAAGATGCACTGGCTTCTCAAAAAGGAACTAATCCTTATGCCGAGAGTGGCCCTGGAGGTGGCGGAGGGAGCCATCAAACAGGCGGTTTTCGGCGAAATACATCTCCCGAGAAACCACGGCCCGCATCTGAGCGTTTTGCAGAACGTGTTGCCGGAAAAGATGAGCGGGTACAGGAGAGGAAAGAAGATAGCGATGTTGAGAATAAGCACAATGAATTGTATTCTCGCTTGTTTGGGAGAGATAAGCTCGAGTTGATGCACTGGATACGAGCTAATGCACTACACCGAGCTGATTTGCCGCCCGAGCAAACTATTCGTTCCCCTGGATCTAATAGATATATATCTTACCAAGGTCAAGACAACAAAGGGCGTCATTATTTTTCAACGGACAGTAATCGCAACAACAATTACCATGATTTTGTTGTCTCTAAGGGCGCAAATGGTAAAACCCAAGTCCAGCATGTGCCTAATGCGGTCCATTATGCAGTTTACGGTGGAAGCCGTGATGAAGAGTCGGTAGCTAAGCATAATTTGGCAGGACATAAGGCAGCTATGGGCTCATTAAAGCATCACCCTAAATATGCGGAATTAATGGGCAAAAAACCAGCTGCGCAATCAGAGTATCATCCGAAAGATTTTGATAAAGTTCATACCAGCTATAAGCCTCAGACGACACAAGGGCTTGGCGGTATTCGTGACGTAAGTGTTAGGGGCAAATACGGCGGACATGGTTATTTTTCTTTCAAACATAACCCACAAGAGAATACCTATTCTCCGTATGGGGGTGCCGAAAATCCTGAAAAGCACGCTGCTGTATTTGAGAATATAGTAAAGCCTGCGCTAGCACAGCATCATTATCATAAACAGCCGGGGAAAGAAAATCCTACCTTTAAGGTAGAGACGGCAAAAGATAAAGCTCCTCATCTTAAGGTAATGAAATCAAGCAATCAAGAAAAAGCGAACACAATGAAATTATTGGATATCGTTCGCAAATATATGACTAAAAAGCCGCCACAATATAAACCAGTGCCTCTTGATAGCGAAACAAAGCAGGCATTAGCTGAGCTAACAGATGATCCCCGTATTCTCGAAAAGACAGAAGCTGAAGCTTATGATGCCGATCAGCCTGATTTTCCTAATCAGTTCATTCACCAAGAGCATGCTCACTCGTTTATGCCCGAAAGTGCGTTGGCTAAAGCTGATCAGAAAATGATTAAATCGCCCCAGGACTCACTGAAACATCACAGGGCAGATATTCAATTTGTTAATAAAGAAATTCATAACAAACTTACTAAGTTAAAGGTGAATTTAGATCAGGCGTTGCGTAGCGGCAAAGTGAGTCGTGCAGCCTCCCAGCTTATCAAGAAGTATGGAGCGCACATAAACGAGAAAGATAATAAGCTGCACTTGCGTGACCGTCATTCTGCCTTTAATGATGTAGCTGGTTCTGTTTTTAGTAAACATTCTGAAAAGTTTCACCCCAGAATGTCATTTGGTAATGAAAAACTCAACAATGAAGCCATCGCTCCCTGGAGTCTTCCAGAGGTATTTACGTGCCCTGGTGCTAAACAGTGTAAGGGATATTGCTATGCACGATCCGGCCCTATGTCTTGGGATAATGCTTCAATTAAGCGCTGGGTTAACTATTATTCTACTCAGCGGCCAGAGTTTGTTGGCGAAATGACCGAACTATTGGGAACGTTAAAGCGTATTTTGCCAGTAACATCAAAGGATTGGGAAAAGCAGATTGGTACCGTAGACCGCAAGGTTAAAGGCCAAATGAAGCCTGTCCCAGTGTATGGCGATCGGGTTGACGAAACCGGGAAGCCCTTAAAATTCAACTGGGATACTGTAAGAATTCACGATGCTGGTGATTTTTACGATCAAGAATATGCGAATAAATGGGCTCAAATTATTAATAACAACAAGGGTTTAAATTTTTACGCTTATTCGAAAAGCTCGAATTTACCACACATGCGCCAACCAATGGGATCTCTCGAGTCTTTGCCTAATATGAAGATGATCCAATCACTTGGTGGCTCTCACGATAAACACGTACAGACAGATAAGCCGCATGCTGTGATTTTTGAAAACATGGATCAAGCCGAGAAGGCGGGTTATGCGAATTCATATAATTATGATCGCACTGCCGCTAATCCGGCTAATAAGAAAGTTGGCCTGGCGATTCATGGTAAAACCAAAGGATTTACTTTGGAAAGGCACTTGCGTAATGCTCCGCAATTGCATCATTTAATAGAAGGCAAGAAGGTAGAAAAAGCGGACGATACCTTAAGGCCAGGCTCAAAGAATCAAACGGCTAATACATACCACAGGTTGCGAAAACTAAGGCAAGCAACTAAAGGCAAGGACTATCATGCCGACGTTAATCGGCGGATTAGCCAGATTAAGCCGCCAATCAAATTATGCAAGAGCCTTCGACTGAGCAGCAAGCAAGTGAAATTAAACGAAAATATCTCGGTAAGAATATAATCAGGAGCTGGAAAATGCAAAAAGACGACAAACCTCACCGTAAGGGCTCTTCTTCCGACAAGGCTCATGACGTTGTTGAGGAAAATGAGCGCATTATGCGTTCCATGAAAAATATGTCAAAGAAAAAAACCAGGAAAATGCTTCAGCATTTGATGGACTACAAGGGTAAAGGGCAGCAGTGGCGACGTAATCCCCAGAACCAAGCGATGGGCAAGGGGGAAGATCTCGAGAAAAAACAAGGAGTTCCTAAGGGCACTCATCCTAAAAAGATGGAAAGTTGCATAATGCAATTAAAGCGTAAGCGTGGCGTTGACAGTCCACATGCTGTGTGTTCGGCTTCTTTGCAGGGTAAGACAAAGAAAAGTGACTGCATGAAGAAAGCATTAGATTATTTCAAATCTAAGAAGTTACAAAAGCAAATGCCTCCTCCCAGTCCTGCCGACGTAGCCCCTTTGCCTGGAGATGATTCATTTACGACTGGAAACGACCCTGCCCCCATTGCTGGAACGAATTGAGGATGTTATGGAAGAAGAAAACGTAATAAGCTTAAATGACTACAAACGCAAGAAAAAACTTGAGTCGCGGCCTAAACTAAAGGGGATGAGCGAACGCAACCCTATCATGCGACAATTATTGCTGAAATATGGCAGCCTGCGTATTAATGAACAACACAAAAGGCGCAAGAAATGAGTTTTACGGCAATCCCTATCGAAATGATGACGGCACCGAATTATTGGGCTCCCCTAGCTGATAACCGTTGGGTAATTACGGAGCCAAGCGCTACAGATCTTTGGTTTAACCTTCAAATATCAGACGCGCTTGGTTCTCGTCCGTATGTACCATCTTCTGCTACACTGCAGGTAACATTTCAAAGATCTGACTTACTTGCCACTAGTGGCGATAGACGGTCGTTGACAAGCACGAGCCGTAGCATCGTGAAGGCAGCCACAGCGGATGTAGATAATGCGTCTCTGTGGAAGATAGCGCTATCAGCGTCGGATATTGAGATTGTAGTAAGTGGGACAGTTAAGTTTGCCCTGTTAGAGGGTACAATTATGACCACTTGGTTGCAAAATTGGGTATTACAGAAACAGCTAACAGATCCGGGGTTCTAATGGTCCAAGAATACAAGTATAATTACAATACGTACCCAATTTATGCTGATGATACCTCGATAGAAGGGGCGTTTAAGCGCTTTACGCCATTCCCGACGCCTAAAGATGTTTATGATTACGCACTGTTGGGTTTGCCTAAGTATTTTCCTCTTACTGGTGAGCCGATAACAGTTGATATTGTCAAGCCTTTTTTGGAAAGCGCTATTACTGATATCGAGATGTCGCTGGACTGCAATTTAAGCCCAGTGGACCATTATCATAGTGTAGATTATATTGATGGTATGTTTACTAATAATTACATGGGGATAAAGCTGACGCGTTGGCCAGCAACAGAGATCCTCAATATGACGCTGAAGTACCCACACACCAATACTCCGAATATATATCAAAAATATACGATACCAGCTCCTTGGATTTATTTGAAGCGTAACAAGATTAATGTCGTTGCGGCAATTGGGTCGGTAACGGTGTCTACGGACAACTCAGCATTGGTCACAGCAGGCGGAATCTTCACGTACATTACTGGATTCGGAAGATCTTCGTACGGGCCGGGAACTATTGAAATCATTTACAAATCTGGCTTTGAGCATGACAAAATGCCAGCATCTGTGGCCGATTTAATCAAGACTTGGGCAGCCCATCGTCTCTTGACAGACATATATCCGACGCTATTTCCCAACTCGGGCGTTGAAGTCAGTATTGATGGTGTGCATCAAGGCGTCTCGTATTCAATTACACAAGCGCTTGCTCAGCGTGTGGAAGCACTCGACAAGAAAAAACACGAACTTGCAGCCGCTTTTACAAAACAATTCAGCAAAACGATAAAAATGACTTTCATTGGTGCTTAGGTTCTGGTATATTGGCTGTGGAGGTAGTTGTGGCAGCCAAACGAAAAAGCATCAAAGGTATAAAGTTTCACAGTCTTCTTGTGTTAGAAGATCCACCAAAGAATTCTACGAAGTGCTTGTGTCGCTGCGACTGTGGTAAAGAGCGTCCTGTGAATATCTACTTGTTAAAATCCGGAAAGACCAAGTCGTGCGGCTGCAAGACACTAGAACTGCGTAAGCAATCTAACAGGGACAAGTTTGGCGTAGAATTTCCGACGCAAGATGCTGATAAGATGAAGCAAATTCAGCAAACCAACATGGAGCGCTATGGCACTAAAGCTCCGGCCCAGAACAAAGCTGTCCATGATAAGATGAAGAAAACCTGCCTTGAGCGCTATGGCGTTAAGAATACTTATCAATCTGAGGAAATTAAGACAAAGATCCGTAAAAAGAACATGGAGAACCTTGGAGTACCATACCCAACTCAGTCGCCAGAGGTAATGGAGAAACAAAGAGCAACCGTAAAAGAAAGGTATGGCGTTGATTATGTTGGGCAAAGTGACGGAGTTAAGGCTAAAATAAGCGGCACTTGTCTAGAAAAGTACGGAGTGCCGTTCGCTGGACAAGCCGAGGAAGTTCGGGTAAAAATCAAAGAATCTTTACTTAAGCGTTATGGCGTTGATAATGCTTTTCAGGCTGAAGAGGTAAAGATTAAAATCAAAAAGACGTGTCTTGCGAGATATGGAGTAGAGAATGCCTACCAATCCGAGGAGGTTCAAGCTAAGGTGCGTCAAACGAACATGGAAAAGTTTGGGGTGCCATTCCCAACTCAATCTCCTGAGGTAATAGAGAAGCAAAGAGAGACTTTCTTAAGGCGTTACGGTGTTGATAATTACTTCAAGAGCGAGGAATATTTGAAGTTGGCCAATAGCGGCTCATTCTTTACCAGTAAGGGTGAGCGTCAACTGAATGATTTTATACAATCTCTTGGGTGTGAGGCTAAAAAGATGCGCAAGGGTGGCAATGAGATCGACATCTATATTGACTCTGCGAAGATTGGTATTGAATACAATGGCTTATATTGGCACAGTGAAGCAAAATTACCTAGAGATTACCATCTAGAGAAAACATTATTTTTTAAAACCCAAGGTATTAAGCTAATTCAGGTTTTTGAGCACGAGTGGCAGCAGAGACAAGAGCAGGTAAAGTCTCGTTTTCGTTCGATTTTTGGGCTCAATGAGCATAAAGTTGGAGCCCGCAAGTGTAAGATTGTACAGGTGGATAAAAAGACGACTACCGATATTGTAGAAAACACCCACATTCAGGGTTCTGCTCATTTCGATACAGCCTTTGGCCTGGAATACGATAATCAAATTGTTGCTGTAGCTACGTTTGTCAAACACCACAGAAATTCATCACAAATTGTTCTTAATCGGTTCTGTTGTCTTGATGGTTATACCATCCAAGGCGGTTTGGCTCGTTTATCTAAGTATGCCAGCAATCACTTCAAGCAAGATATCATCTCCTGGTGTGATTTAAGATGGAGCGATGGCAATGGATACGTTAAGGCTGGTTGGGTAGAAGATGCTATATTAAAGCCCGATTACTTTTACTTCAAGAATAATCAAATCATCTCCAAACAATCCCGCAAAAAGTCTACAGCAAAAACTCCCTCCGGTGTGACCGAGAGGGAGCATGCAATACTTGATGGCTTGTTAAGGGTTTACGACTGTGGCAAAATTCGCTACGTTTATAAGCACTTAGACAGTTCGACAAAAGACCAATGAATCTCTACTGACTCCCCTAGTAACACCGACCCCCTGGCTAGTACAGTACGCATCGACTTTGGAGATAAACTCGGCGGTCAGCACGCTCGCCACGCCTCTTTTGGTTTTGGTGATGAAGATCATGGTGTGATCTCCGTCTGTTACCGCTTTTGCGATCGCGTAATCAATAGCGTCTTTGCATGGAACATCGTGGTTTGTGGGCATTTTGGTCATTTTAGCTCCTGTTGTTATTTGGTTTCCATTCATTCTTCTGTTATTTCGTCCAGCTCGTCAAAGCTCCACTCGATAAGGGTTGCATTACTTACATCTCCAGTTTCTACTATTTCGCGGGCCTCTTCTTCTGAGTTGGCTTGAACCGTACCAGCTGCGTATCCTGTTACTTTCATTACAACGGCAAATGTTTTCATTTCTCACCCATATTCACGTATTCTATCGAGTAGTTAAGGCATAGTCTATTCGTTTCGACGTCTCTTGTTGCGATCCAGCCGTTTAAGTGCCGGTTGTAAGTCGTGTTTATGCGAGTCGCTTTGCGCAAAGTAGACTCGGCTTGCTGTTTTAAGTGGCTGATTTCGGGTGCTTGGTAGCAATCGTTGCCAATATATTTGTGGTAGAATATCAGCCAGTTACGCACTTTCTTAAAGTCGAATGTATCAACGATGGTCTGAATGTCTTTTTCAAAATCTACGAGCATTCTCTCTCCCTTAGGGGATGGCGACCAGTCGTGAACCGGCATCTCAGGTCGTCTACAGTTTAATGTTATGAGCAGCCTGAGTCAACGACGCCCATAC
>Ga0180431_10009311_pt1 | contig 11122 bp, 9 predicted proteins | sample SS_ome_11_FD_132459 | JGI IMG/M metagenome (GOLD analysis project Ga0180431, IMG submission 132459) | Hypersaline lake sediment archaeal communities from the Salton Sea, California, USA - SS_1_MS_1 metaG | ecosystem: Environmental > Aquatic > Non-marine Saline and Alkaline > Hypersaline >...
CCAGTCGAACCCCAGCCACCGGATGTCCTCTTTCATCGACTCTACGTACTCGACATCCTCTTTTATCGGATTGGTGTCATCGAAACGCAAGTTGCACAGACCGTCGAACTCTTCAGCAATCCCGAAATTGAGGCAGATCGACTTGGCGTGCCCGATGTGCAGATACCCGTTCGGCTCCGGCGGGAAGCGCGTATGCACACGACCACCGTACTTGCCCGTCCTCAGATCCTTCTTAATGATGTCTCGAATAAAGTCCGAAGAGGAATCAGGGTCATCCCCCATCACGTTTGCAGTCCCTCCCTTGTTCTTTGCCGCTTTTTTCATCTTGTCTGTCATCGTCGTCCCTCCTCGCTCAGAGCCTAGTGGAAAATCCAATCCGTTCTTCATCAATGGACACTTGCAACGCGTTCGGCAGAGTGAAGGTAAAGAGAGTGCCCTGTCCCAACTCACTCTCCACCCCGACCTGTCCGCCCAGCTTCTCGACGATGCGGCGCACGATAGAGAGTCCCAACCCATGCCCCTTGGTACTGACCTGGTCGAAGCGCGTAAACGGCGTGAACAACCGCTCTTGCTCCTCGACCGTCAGGCCTGGACCGTTGTCTTGCACCCAGAAGCGCACTGACGCATCGCCAGAATCCTCCTGGTCCGCCGGTGCCCCAGCGTGCCGGTCCGCTGCCGATTCAAAGCCCAGCTCTATGCGAGGAGGACGGCCACCGTATTTGAGCGCGTTGCTAAGGTAGTTGACCCACACCTCCTCAACCCAGGGCCCATACCCCAGCGCCACGGGCCAGCGCTCAGGCACGACAACCTCTGCCTGGCGCTCCTCGACCATATGGGCTAACCGACGCCGGGCCTCGGTCACGATCTCCTCCATATCCAACGGGCCGATCTCCACCTCCGTCTGCCGAACGCCGGCCAGCAGCAGCAACTCACTGACGATATTGTCCATCTTGCGCCCGGTCATCGCGATCTGGTGCAAATAGCGCCGCCGCTCCTCATCCGACAGTGTGGCATACATATCCCCCAGCGCCTCGGCCAAGCCGATGACGAGGGCCAACGGGTTCTTGAGATCGTGAGCGACGGTGTGAGCAAAAGCGTCCAACTCCTCATTACGCGCCTGCAGTTGAGTGGTGTGATGACGCAACGCCTCGACCAGCCGGGCATTGTCGAGTGCGATGGCGGCAGAGGAAGCCAACGGCTCCAGCAATGTCAAGTCCGCGTCGCTAAAGCGGTCAACCTCCGTGTCCACGACCTGGAGCGCGCCGATCACCCTCCGTTTCACCCGCAGCGGCACAGTGAGGATAGAACGCAGCGCCAGGCCGGTCTCCCGGTCCACCTCCTCGAAATGAGACTCGTCGGCCCAAGCGTCCGACACGATCAAGCTCTTGCCGCTGCTCGCCACCCGGCCGACGATCCCATCGCCCGGCGCCAGCCGCCAGCCGCGCACGACATCGCTTTGAGACCCGGTGGCATTTCGGCACACCAGTTCCCCCGTCTCCAAGTCGATCAGCCAGACCGAGGAGGCCACCACTCCCAGCAGACGGCGCACCTCCTCAAGGACGGTGACCAGCACCTTATCCAGATCGAGGGTGGAGCTGAGCACCTGCGCCGCCCGATTAAGCAGCGCCAGCTCGCGATTGCGCCGCCGCAGCGCATCCTCCGCTCGCCTGCGGTCGGTGATCTCCCGCTCCAGGTGCTCAATAGCCAGAATCAGCTCAGCGGTGCGCTCCTCCACCAGCTCCTCAAGACGGGAGCGATGCTCCTTTAACTCCCCCTCTGCCCGCTTGAGATCAGCGATCAGTGTCCTTCGATTCTGATCCTGCTCAGCGAGGATCATATCACAGGTCTGATCACAGAATCCGGCGGCCAAGCCTCCAAGCAAGGCAACCAGCCGAGACTGGAGCGCGGCGGCCTGTCCAGTCGACAGGCCCTCGACGAGCTGCTCTCCCAGCACAGACTGCGTTCTGCCCAAGACCTCAGAGCGGTTACATCGCAGGCCGGCCAGAGCCACACCAATCGCCCGCGCCTGGCTCCGGTCAAACGGTTCAGCGAGCAGAAGCTCGATCACCTGGCCGGTCAACTCGACCAAACGCTGCCGCACCTCCGCTGTATCGGGCAACGCAGCATCGGTTGACGCAACGGCCCGGTACCAGCCGTCGGCGATGACCGTAAAACGACCACGCAACGTCTGCAGCAGTTGAGCTCGCTCTGCTGAGTCCATAATCCCCACCTAAATCCTGGCGAAGCCCAAGCCGGCCAGCCGGACAATCGTAGGCAACTCCAAACCTCGCCACCCGAGCACGATCGAAAACCACGACATTGAAGAACGGCTTCGGCTGGGGGGGACGCAGAGGCCAACCGAGGGCACAACGCCGAAGAACTGGCCAAGAAAATACGTATCACTCAGGGTTGACTCGCCTGGCGAAGCTTGAGATACTGCTCCACACCATCCAGATGCCAGGCCAACTGACGTCGATACGTAGGGCTGGGCGCAAGCGAACGCCGGGCCTCCCCAGGTCTGACGTTGCCCACAACCTCAACCCGCTCTAACTCTCCTATCCCCAAACCTAGCCAGCGGCAATACTGCAGGTATCCAATCTGCCTCGGGTCGAACCCCATCAAATGTGCCGCGAGCACGTCCAACGCCAAGGGGTCCGTGCTTGCCAACGCTACCTTCCAATCCACCGGGTCACCCGACCCCGGACCGTCGCCCTCCATCGCCCGCCAAGCATCAATCACCGCCAGGTGCGGCCAGACGAGAGGCGCGACCAGCGCCAGGTTCAGATTGATAACGGGAAAGCCCTGGTGCATGGCCATCTTACTCGACCCGCCCGGCCCACCGAGAAACACACCTTTCCCCCACTCGGCCAACTCCGACTGCCACACCCACTTCGGCGCCAACCCCGCCAACCGGCGCACCAGCGCCGGCACTCCCCCGCGACGCCGGCCAGCCTGCGGGTTGACCAGACTGCCCATCACTATGTTCTTGATCGAAAGCGTGGCGATGACCACGTCGTGCGTCTTAGGCGGCCCGACAGAGATACGATAGTCCGCCTCGACCACCGCTCGTGCCACATGCACTGTCAGCGGGCGCAAACGACGGCTGTACACCTGTACCGCCACCGTGTCGCCTACGTTAAGGTCCACCAACTCGACGCCGTACTCCTCGACCAGGGCATCGTAGCCGTAGTTATGGAACCCCTCCCAGGTCGAGGACAGGGCCGCCCCCTCGGCCACGACGACCGGACCATCGTAGCGAGCACGGACGAAGTCCAACGTCGCGCGGACGGCGTCCACGTGCGTCGCCGCCAACTGGCGATCCACCGTGACGAAGTTAGGTTTGATCAGGACACAGCGGGCTGCGTCCAGCTCGATCTGATCTGTGACGTACTCCAGGGCCGCCTTCACACTCGCGCCGCGGCTCCCGCCCCGCGCCAACGCTACAGTCGCCGGCCCCGCATAGCTCACCTCAGAACTCCAACTTCGTGCCGCGGCTCCCGCCCTGACGCATGGCCACGTTCTCGGCTATTCCGATGCCGATCATCGTCGTCAAGAGAGCAGAGTTACCATAGCTGACCAGAGGCAACGGAAGCCCTGCCACAGGCAACAGGCCCAGATTCATCCCCACGTTGACGATAAACTGGAACAAAATCATGGCCAACGTGCCCGTCACCAGGAGTCGGCCATAGATGTCCGACGCTACCAGGATGATGCGCAACAGGCGAAAGAACAACACCAGGTAGAGGGCGAACAGCAGCATCACGCCCGCATAGCCAAGCTCCTCAGCGATTACGGCAAAGATGAAATCGGTGTGGCGCACCGGTAGATATCGAAGCTGGCTCTGGGTCCCCTGGGCCAGCCCTTTTCCCCACAATCCTCCCGAGCCAATGGCGATAAAGGCCTGCTCAAGCTGGTACTTGACGTTGGGGTCGCTCTCCGGATTGACAAAGCCAAACACACGTCTGCGCATGTAGGGATAGCGGGCCATCAGATCCCATATAGGAACCAACGATCCCACCCCCAGCAAGCCGGTAAACACCAGAAATCGAAGCGGCACATCCGACTCAAACAGCATAGCCATCCACATGAAGACCAGCACAGCAGCGGTAGCCATATCCGGCTGCAAAAAGATCAGGGCGGCCGGCACCAGGGTCATCACAATGGAGGCCAGGTAGGTAGAGAGTTCAGGACGCTCGACGGTCGTCTCGGCCAGGCTCGTCTTGGGCGCCCCGAAAAGCGGGGGACGGGTGGAGCCGCGTCTTTTCCGCTGTCGGCCGAGCACAGCTCCCACCGATATAATGAGCAGGTTCATAGCCAGGAAAGAGGGCTGGAATTGGAAGAAACCCAGATCGAGCCAACCACTCACCTCCCCGATCTCACTGCTGCCAAAAAAATAGACCAGCACCAACAGAACGACGATCAAAAGATAGGCCAACCACCAGAAATCCCCCAGCCAGTGGTAATCGCGTGGGAAGGCGGCCAGCAGGAAGATCAGTCCCACCCCGACGGCCGCGAAGATCGCCTGCCGCCGCCACAAGTCTTGCAGGTCGGGATCAAGACTGCCCAGGTTGGCACTGTAGATCATCAGCACACCGTAGGCAGCCAGCAACGCCGTGACCACGAGTAATGCGTAGTCGAAATGCCGCCAGGCACGCAGTTGGTCCATATTACCTCTCAGGCCGTCCGCGTTGAACCAACAGCGGTATGTCGGCGACGAGACGTGACTCACGCGCGTTGTGGGAAAACGTCACGCAGACACTTTCGGCATCGATAGCGACGTGACGAGAGATGGCCGCGATAATCTCATCCTTGAGCGTTTCCACCATCGCGGGTGATATGCTGGTCCGATCGTGAGCCAGCACCAAGCGCAATCGCTCCTTGGCGACCGTCTTGCTCGACGGTTCGCGACGACGACCAGTCAAGAGTTCAAAGAGCTTCATAGTCAATCTCCCCCAGAGCGCACGAAACGGAAGAGCCGTTCCAGCATCCTCGGCTCGCGCAAGGTGATGAACGGCACATCCTCCCCCCGCAGCCGGCGGGCGATGTTATGAAAAGACCGGCCAGCCAGGGAACCACTATCGCTAGAGAAAGCGAGGGGCTGTCCTCGATTGGCAGAGACCAAGATATCCTGATCCTCCGGCACGATGCCGATGAGATCAATGGCCAGCAACTCAACTACGTCCGCGACGTCCAGCATCTCACCACGCTGCACCATGCCCGGCCTGATCCGGTTGATGACCAAACGCGCGGGGCCCTTCTCCTCCGCCTCAATCAGGCCGATGACCCGATCGGCGTCGCGCACGGCAGCCACCTCTGGATTGGTAACGATGAGCACCTCGTCGGCCGGGGCGGTGGCGTAGCGAAAACCCTGCTCAATGCCGGCAGGCGAGTCGATCAAGATAAAGTCGTGTTGATCCCGCAGGTCATCGCAGACCTGCATCATGTCCTCTGGCGTGACGGCGCTCTTATCACGGGTTTGTGCCGCCGGCAGCAGGAAGAGCTCAGAAAGCCTCTTGTCGTGCACCAGCGCCTGGCGCAGCCGACAACGTCCCTCGATCACGTCCACCAGGTCGTAGACGATGCGGTTCTCCAGCCCCAGCATCATATCCAGGTTGCGTAGACCTACGTCCGCGTCCACAACCACCACACGCTGGCCCTGCATCGCCAGGGCAACACCCAGATTGGCGGCGAGAGTGGTCTTGCCCACTCCACCTTTGCCCGAAGTAATCGTAAGTATTCTTGCCGCCATCGAATCTCCTTACCCCGCCTGTCTCCGTACGACTAAGTGCCTAGCGCAGCCAGAAGGGCATCACCGCGGACTTTAGATCGACGTCGTGCACCGGCTCTATCGTTCAGCCGAATCTGACCCAAGGCCGTGCCAGGGCACAGCGACGATCTGCCCCTCCCTCACAGATGCCATCTCCGGCACCGGCCGGCGTCGCCCCTCTTCCGGGGAACGGGCGATGCGGCTGGCGATGCGAAGCTGGGTGGGGGACAGATCGAGAGCGCAGATTACAGCATCCTCGTCCCCCAGCGCCCCAGCATGCACCACCCCGCGCACACGCCCCCACACCACGATGTCCGCGCCGGCCACCACCTCCGCCCCAGAGTTGATATCGCCGATGACCACGACGTGGCCCGGATGGCGCAGGCTCTGCCCAGAACGAAGCGTACGCCGTACAACCAGCCCCTCGACAGGAGGCTCCTCACCCTCCTCAGGCACAACCTCCAGCCCACGTACCTTCTGGCCCGGACGAGAAGGTCCCAGGTCGATCACCAGTCCCAACTCCTGGGCGTTGACCTCTGTCGCTGGATTGGCACTGAGCACCGCCCAAAGCTCAACGTGGTGACGATCCAACAAGGCATGCAGCCTCTCAATATCGGGGCGACTCAACTCTCGTGGTCCGACGTCGAGCGCGACGCGTCCGCCACGAAAGAAAGCGGGAGCGGCGGCGAGGCGCGCTTCCAAGGCGTACAACTCAGCGTCCCAATCCCCCTCCCCTATTGCAACGAGTAATCCCTGGCGGATGCCCTTAATGACAATCGAGTTTGAGATCACACACGTCCCCTCAAATACAAGCAGGGTAATTGTTCACCTCGCGCTCGCAGCGGATTTTCATCCGCTGCTGAAGGCAGAATCAAACCCGTTCAGCCTCTGCCAGGCTGCTGGATTGTCATCCAGCAGGAGCAGGTGAATAATCACCAAGCAGGGATGCTCACGTTCCACCTGGGCTTTCCTTCCCTCCGGTCGATCGATGGCATTATAGCATGGAAAGCAGGATTACAAAACTTAACGCTCATTGCGGTTGAAATAATACTCCAGGATATCATGCACCACCGGCACGGCCGCCGTCGAGCCCTCCCCTCCGTTGTACAGGAAAACGATGACGGAGAGGCGCGGATCTTCCACCGGCGCATAGGCCTCGAACCAGGCATGCGTGGGCTGTTCCAGCCCGACGCCACAGATGCCGATCTCCAGCGCGATGTCGTCGCAGTACTGGGCCGTGCCCGTCTTCCCGGCAACCCGCAGGCCCTCAATCTGCGCGCGTGGGGCCGTGCCGTAGGCCACGGCCCCCTCCATGCCCTGTTGGACCGGCAGCCAATGCTCCGCGCTGATGGGCAGCGTGCGGACAATCTCGGGCTCGAAGGGCTGCGTCACACTTCCCTGAGCATCGGTGACGTGATGGACGACACGGGGCCGATAGAGCGTGCCACCGTTGGCGACGACGTTAGTGGCGTTGAGCATCTGCAGGGGGGTGACCGACAGGTATCCCTGGCCTATGGACAGGTTGTAACTGTCGCCAGTGGACCAGCTTTCGCCAATCGTGAGCCGCTTCCAGCGCGACGTCGGCACCAGACCCCCAATCTCGGCCGGCAACTCCACGCCGGTCGGCTCCCCCAAACCAAACAGCTCGCTGTACTCGGCGATACGGTTCACACCCAATCCCTCGAAGTCGGTCTCTTCGAAGCCGCCCCCGACCTGATAGAAGAAAATGTCGCACGAATGCGCAATGCCACCGACCACATCTAACGAGCCGTGCCCCCCCCTGTTCCAGCAATAGAAAGACTGGGCCCGGCCGGGATCGTTAGGATAATACTTGTTAGGCACGATCACCTCGCCGCGGCAGGGTGCGAGCCGCATGCGGGGCGTCAGCACCCCCTCCTGAAGCGCAGCCGCGGCCACGATGAACTTGAACACCGACCCGGGCGGCAAGCCATCCGAGATGGCGTGATTGAGTAACGGCCGATGAGGATCCTCACCCAGGCGCTGCCAATCGCGCGCCGATATGCCCTGGGCAAAGAGATTATTATCGTAGGTGGGCAAGCTGACGAGGGCCAAAATCTCGCCCGTCTGAGGATTCATCGCCATCGCCACCCCCCGGGGCGAGTTCACGTCCGGCTGTGCCATGCCGTCCCGCAACGCCTGCTCGACGAACCGTTGCAGCTCAAGGTCGATCGTCAGATAAACATTGCCGCCGGGGACAGGCGCGGCGCGTTCATCCACCACGCGGATCATCCGGCCAAGCACATCCTCCTCAATGATCCGCAGCCCTTTCTCGCCTTTCAGCACCTCCTCGTAGGTAGCCTCGACGCCGGCGACGCCGACCCGGTCCATCGCCGGGTCGTAGCCCTCCGCGACATACTCGTCCGCCCCCTCCTCGGGGATAGGCAACATATAGCCCAGCACCTGAGAGACCAACGGGCCATAGGGGTAGTCACGCACCGCTCCCACCTGTATGGAAACCCCAGGTAGAATCGTCGCCTCCTGGGCCACCAACAAGGCCGTATCCCGCTCCACGCCTCGCTTCACCACCACCGGACGATAGGGAGCCAGGTCCTGAACGGCATCCACGATCTCACGCAGGCCAGGCAGCGGCTCCTCCTCACCCGACCCCGCGCCGGCCGTAGTATAGGGCACGCCGAGTAACATGGCCAGACGGATAAGCACAGCATCCGCCTCATCCTCGTCGTCAGGCAGGTAGGCCGGGACGACGGTGACGTCGAAACTGGGTACGTTGCGCACCAGCGGCGTCCCACTGCGATCGTAGACGATGCCCCGAGGGGCGGGGATATTGACCGGCCGCGTACTTTGCACGCTTGCCCGATCGCGGTAGTACTCCCCCTGCACGAACTGCAGATGCCACAACCGTTGGCTGAAAATCCACAGGACGCACAGGATCGCCAAGCCCAGCAGGACGACACGGGGAGACCTTCTGACCACTGCCCAGCGAGCGCGCCAGCCTCCCTGCGCTTCTCTCTGTGGTGCCTCCCGTCGCGTCATAGCAGAAGCGTCTCCCGCCGCGTCCTTCGCTCCAACCAACTCATCGGCCGTTGGACAAAGGGAGACAACGAGGCGTTAAGCAACGCCGATGGGAGCGCCACGCGAGACACCGCCCACGTCCAGCCCACCGTATGTCCAGTCCACGCCAGAATGATCAACATCACCAGATGATAGACGATAACACAGAAAAACACCAGCAGCAACAGACGCACCACCGACGATCCGACACCGCGCCCCCACGGCTGCCCTACCAGAACCACCACCACCAGCAGGGCCAACATACTGACACCCAAAGGCCCTCCAGAGAGCAGATCCACGATCAGCCCGCCGATGAATCCCCACACCAGCCCCTCATCCACACCCCGCACGATGGCCCAGGACAGCACAACCAAGAACATCAGGTCTGGTCGCGCTCCCCAGATATTCACCCGTGACAACAACACGCTCTGAATCAGCGCCACGCCGGTCAGAAGAGGGATACTCAGAGTGAGGCTAATCTCACGTCTCCTTCAAAACCAGAATCGAGCTTGCCCAGACGCCCCCCCCCCTCAATCCCCCCCGCAAAGCAGGGAGGAGGATCGCGATACCCCCGAATTCATGGGCGACCGCGAGGATACGCCCCTACATAATGAACAAAGGCTACGGCTCCTCGGATAGGTCCTCAGACGGAGGAGCAGGTTCCTCCAGAGGAATTTGCTCGAAGGCCGTGATCACCAACACCTGCTCCACCCGCGAGAAGTCCAGCGCAGGTCGCACGGCGGCAGACTGAAACAACTCGTAGTCCATCTGCCGCACCTCAGTCACCTGGCCGATGACCAGACCCTTGGGCATGACGCCCCCCAGCCCCGAGGTCAACACGATGTCACCCACCTCGACCTCTTCCTCCTGTGGAATATACTCCATGTGCAGCGTGCCGTCGGGTTTCCCCTCCACCAGGCCCGTCACGCGGGAAGTCTGAAGGAGCGCCGCAACTGCGCTATCGGGATCGATGAGTAACTGCACCTTGGCCGTCCGCGGGCCCACCTGCGCGACCCGCCCCACCAGACCCGCCCCGCCGCTGACGACCGGCATCCCCACCGCCACCCCCTGCAACGTCCCTACGTTTATGGTGATGTAGCGAAGATAGGGATTCGGCTCTGTACCCACCACCTCCCCATACGGGAACGTGTCGCCGGCCCCTCGACTGACCACGTCGGCGCCCAGAGGGGCCGCGATCGGATACTCACTGGTAAAGTTTAACAGGGCGCGGAGCTGCTGCACTTCAGCCTCGTACTCCCGCAGGCGCACGTTCTCAACCTGCAGGGCATCCACCCGCTCCTGCAACTCCTCGACCCGGGCGCGCAGTTCGCGCACCTCGCGCACCGTCTGGAACAGATCCCCCGCCACCACGACCACACCCGAGAAGAGACGCTGCAACGGATCGAGAACATAATGGAGGACATTCTCCGCCGGCGCCAGATAGCCGGCCTCGTGGGAAACCAGAAGCAACAATCCGAGGACGAACAAAGTCAGGGGAAGCCAGGAACGGCGGGAGGATTCCCTCATAAATCCACCCGGCCAGGGTCTGACCGCTGGCCTCTCTCCTTTAACCACATACTCTTACAACACGAAGATCAATCAGAAGTCCGCGGGCCTCGGCCGCCGCTCGTCGGTGCTGACCAACACCTCGCGAAGCGCATCCAGCGACTCCAAGACCCTGCCAGCGCCGCGAGCCACGCACGTCATCGAGTCCTGGGCCACCCAGGCCCGCATGTTCGTCTCGTCACTGAGCCGCTCGGCCAGCCCCTTCAACTGTGAACCCCCACCCGCCAGACAGATCCCCGTCTCCATCAAGTCGGCGACCAGCTCGGGCGGGGTCTCGTCCAGTGTATCCCTGACCAGATCTACGATGATGTTGATTGACCCACTCAGCGCCTCCCGGACCTCGATGCTGCTGACCTCGACCGCCTCAGGCAAACCCGTGACCAGGTTGCGTCCGCGCAGCGTCATCGTCATTTCCTCAGGTAGCGGATACGCAGACCCAATAGCCATCTTGACCCGCTCTGCCATACGCTCGCCGATATAGAGATTGTACTTCTGGCGGGCGTATTGTATGATATCCTCATCCATCTCGTCGCCAGCAATACGCAGGGAACGACTGACGACGACCCCACCCAGACAGAAGACCCCTACCTCCGTCGTACCACCACCGATATCGACAACCATGCATCCGCGGGCCTCGGTGACCGGTAGACCAGCCCCAATGGCGGCAGCCATCGGCTCCTCGATCAAGAAAGCCTCCCGTGCGCCAGCGGAGATGGCAGCATCGTACACCGCGCGCTTCTCGACCTCGGTCACACC
>Ga0180431_10009312_pt1 | contig 11120 bp, 11 predicted proteins | sample SS_ome_11_FD_132459 | JGI IMG/M metagenome (GOLD analysis project Ga0180431, IMG submission 132459) | Hypersaline lake sediment archaeal communities from the Salton Sea, California, USA - SS_1_MS_1 metaG | ecosystem: Environmental > Aquatic > Non-marine Saline and Alkaline > Hypersaline >...
CTATACTCCGGATGGGACTGCCAGGCGGCGGTACCTCTGGCACCGGGATTGCAGTGGTTGGCCGGTGCTCATCCTGGCACTTTGGGACGAAGTCGCTATTTGACCAGAGAGCGGATTCTTCGCGGCTCTGACGATGATGCTGCTGACCGTGGCAGCCTTCCGCACGCCCATCATCGCACTGATGCCGGACCTGGTCCCCTCAGCCCTGCGTTCGAAGGCGAACGGGGTGATCAACCTCATGGGCGGCCTGGTCGCGCTGGCCGCGGTCGGAGTGCTCTTGTGGCAGGTGAAGGAACCGCGGGGACTGGTGGCCTCGGCGGCGGAGGGGGACGAAGGCCTCGGGATCTTCGCTGCCATCCGCAACATCCCGCGCGAGAACGCGCGCAGCCTGACACTGCTCATCCTGACGATCTTTTTTTGGTTCGCGGCTACAATGCCATCGAGGCTTTCTTCAGCTCCTAGGGGGTGGTCACCCTCGGCGTAACCGAGTCGACGGCGAGCATAATCCTCAGCGTCGCCTACGTCACGCTCAGTCTGTTTCCCATACTCAGCGGCTTCGTTGCCACGCGCTTCGGACGGAAGCGGACCATCATTGCTGGCCTGATAGTCTTACGACGTTACTCGCTGTGGTCTTCTTCACGCCGACTGCGCCAGCCATCGCCGGCCTGTTGGCCGTCGGCGGCGTGGCCTGGTCGCCGGTGAACGTCAACAGTCTGCCGATGATGGTAGACGCCTCGCCCTCAGAGACCTCCCTGGGGACGTACACGGGGCTGTGGTACGTTGCGGGGACGCTGGCGGCTGTGGTGGGTCCAATCTTGAATGGCTGGGTGATCGGTCTCACGGGGAACAACTACAGCATGATCTTCTTGGTGACGCCGGGCTTCTTCGCACCGGCGGCGCTGTGTATGCTGGGTGTCCCCACCGGGGAGGCGAAAGCCGGTTAGCGAGCCAGGCCGGCCCGGAGCGCCTGTTCGAGGAGGGCCGGTCGACGGCGTCGTGAAGCGGGACGCAGGGGCGACAGTGACCGAGCCGCCCAGTGTTCGGGGGCGGAACCCGGACTCCAACCTCATCTAGGATTCGTCTTTGGGTCGATTGCGCCGGCGGTCGAACCTGAAGGTACCCGGGCGCGTCCGCTCGCATCCGGGCATCTCATCCCGGGGGCAAGACTCTAGAGGCCCGGAACGAGGACAGTTGCGTGAACCAATCCTCTTTCGCCGTCGCGGCGGGTCACGAGAAAGCGCTGTCGTGCCCCATCGCGGCGGAGGTGAACCCCAAGAGTGCTGAGGCGCCGCTGTCCGGTGGGACCCGTGTCATCAACGACCTCCGGGCGGAGGGGAACCCGTTCGGCCAGTCTGCTCCAAACAACCTTTGCGGCTCACCTACACGATGGGAACTTCGGTTAGACCTTGTCGAGCAGTTCTGCTTTCTTCTGGTCGTATTCTCCCTGGCTGATTGCCCCTTCGTCCCGCAACCTCTTCAAGTCGCTGAGGCGAGCGAGAGCGTCCGAGTCGGATGGTTTCTCTTCCTTGCGTTCAGCAGCCGCCCGCCGGTAGACCAGCTCCTGTGGCTTGTGGAGCACCCACTCTTCGCGACCCAGCATCCTCTTGGTGCGCTGGATGGATACGGGCTCGACGGCGATTTCGTCCAGGGCGTCCCTGATGGTCTCGATGGCTCTCCTGGCCTCTTGCTTGGATAGCCAGCTGACGTCGATCGCCTCGCCGTCCTCGGGCTTGAGGGTGAAATGCGAGGCCGCGATGCCCTGCTCGAAGTGGACAGTCTCCAGTTTCGAGTAAGGGATGTCTTTCAACTCGTAGCGGCCCATGACCTTATGGTCGACCAAGATCACCCGCTGGTCGGTGACGGCCAGCGTATTGGGCGTCAGGTCTATGCTGAGGGTCTTGCTGGCTCGAACAACGTGGAGAACTCTCTCGTCAGCGGCGAGGTTCGTCTCCACAGCCTTGGGAATGTCCATGTCTCTCCTGTCATACGACTCCGTGCGGAAGCTCATAGGGTGACCGGCGCTGGAACCCCAGGAAGCAGTGCGACTTGCCCTGCTCAACGCACTGTGGTGGGCTCAACAGAGTCCGGCGACCAGCGGACGAAGTGTCTACGGCTCTGGATTCGGTGCCGGCAAGCGCGCGCCCCGAGACCAGCCGGGTCCTTCTGCCCACGCTGCCGCCGTTCCATCTACGGTGCACCGGAGGCAGGCATCGAGCATAGATCGACTGTGAAGCGGCTCGTGGTAGCCGCAGAGGCGGAGAGAAGACAGGCGCCAGATTGCGTCCCACCACGTGCCGGCAAGAAGCGAGATTGGGACACCACGTGGCTGGGCGGATGGAGCCGGGCGCCGCGATTCGTCTCAGGATGCTGATCCGCCACCCAACGGCGTACCTTCTACCCTACTCAGAACGGTTTCGCGTCGCGCCCCGCGCCCGGCTCGTTGCGCCGCAGATCCATATTGAACGGGAAAAGCGCCACGGGGATGAGCTTCATATGCTGCTTGGCAAAAGGTATGCCGACGATCGTCAACGCGAGAATGAGGGCAAACACAAGATGCGTGATCGCGATCTCCCAACCGAAGAGGACGATCCACACAATGTCGAAGAGCAGCTTAAGGGGGCTCTGGTGCTCTGCATCGACGACCTTCTTCCCGAACGGCGCGAAGGTGGAGATTCCCAGCTTGATCGATCTGAGCCCAAAAGGGATGCCGATGATGGTCAGGCATAGCAGGAAGCCACTGATGATGTATTCCATGCCTGCCACGAAGCCACCGAAGACCAACCAGACGATGTTGCCTAACAGACTCACAGTCTCCTCCTCTGCGAATAGGTGCGATCCAGTGTTACCCCAGACCGCTGTTTTGTCCGTTCCAAAATCCTATACGACCAGTATACCATGCAAGTTGCGAATTGTGGACTGTTCTTCGCCCAGGCTCAGCTGATGGATCGGCTCGCTAGGCGGGTGAGGGGGCGAAATCCGAGGTTGACAGAGCGGGTGGGCGTGCTATACTAGGCGCTGCTGGGACGATGTCAGTGAGCTGGATCCAACGCCGCCACGGGCGCAACGACGCTCGCGGCGGTCGTGCTTGTCATGAGATGAAGACAGAGATCATCAAGGCAAAGAACAGTACCGCGTGTCGCCGCGCCGTCGATGTGCTGGTGTCCGGAGGATTGGTGGCCTTTCCGACGGACACCGTGTACGGGTTGGGCGCAAGCCCGTGGGATGAGGACGCTGTGCAGCGTCTTTACCAGGTCAAGGAACGCTCACGCGGCCTCCCGATCCCGCTGCTTCTCTCAGACCGGGATGAGCTCGGGCGGGTGGGTATTCTTCCCGAGTCGTGCCAGGCTCTTCCCCGCAGATTCTGGCCCGGCGGGTTGACGCTCGTCGTGCGGAAGACGGACGCCGTCTCCGCGACCGTGAGCAACCGGCCGACGGTGGCGGTGCGCATTCCAGACCACTCACTGGCTCGGAGGTTGATCCGGCAGGCGGGCGGCGTGCTAGCTGTGACTAGCGCGAACATCTCGGGCAAGGCCAGTCCTCGCACCGCGCACGATGTCGAGGCCCAGCTTGCTGGGCGCATACCCATCATTCTGGATGGTGGCCCGAGCCGGGTTGGCGTGGCATCGACAATCGTTGATTGCTCCGTGTCCCCGCCGCGGCTACTGCGGCGCGGGGCGGTGGACGAAACGGAGCTGCGCGCCGCTCTCGGCGCATTGGACGCGGCCTAGGGATCACATTGGAGCTATCCAGCGAGCGACGACGGGGCGGCGTGCGTTGCGCGGGAGGGGCTGGAGATCGATGCCTGGGTCACGGATTGAGTCTTGACATAAGGAGTTGTTGATACATCGTGTGTGATCAGAAGGGATTCACATTGTGGTTCACGGGTCTTTCCGGGGCAGGGAAGACAGCGATTGCAGAGCCGCTGGCGGAGCGATTGAGGGAGCGGGGGTTGAAGGTCGAGCGACTGGATGGTGACATCGTGAGAAAAGACTTGACCAGCGACCTGGGCTTCACCAAAGAGGATCGTGACGAGAACATCAAGCGGGTCACGTTCGTGGCAAAGCTGCTCTCCCGGAACGATGTGGCCGTCATCTGTTCGTTCATCTCGCCCTACCGCGAACGTCGTGCCCGCACGAGAAGAGAGATCGAGAAAGGCGCGAGCTTCCTGGAGGTCTTCGTCGATTGTCCGCTCGAGGTCTGCGCCGAGCGGGACGTGAAGGGGCTGTACGCGCAGGCCTTTGCCGGCGAGATCGACAATTTCACGGGCGTGTCCGATCCTTACGAGCCGCCCGCGAACCCGGAGATCGTCTGCCGTACGGCGGAGCAGACGGTCGAAGAGAGCGTTGCGCACGTACTTGGCTATCTTGAGGAGCAGGGGTACATTCCAGCTCCATAGCGTGAGCCTCCGGTTCTTCTATCGCGGGCTGTGACCAGTCCGTTTGATCCTCGTCACGCTTGCCGAGATATCCGGCCCGACAAAGTGGTTGCTCAGGAGTAGCTCGATCGATGGCACCGACGACGGACACCTCACGGGAAGCTGGCGCCAGGCTTCGGTTCCTGATTCCCGGCATGTTGTTTCTGTCTGCCTTCGCGTTGTATGCTGCCACGGCTGCTCCAGGTACGCTCTTCGGTGATCCGTCAGAGTATCAGTTCATTCCGGCCATTCTCGGCATCGCTCACCCCCCGGGGTATGCTTTCTATACGTTGCTGGCCAAGCTTTGGCAGCTGGCGGTCCCTGTTGGGACCGTCGCGTTCCGTACGAATCTGCTTGCCAGTGCCGTAGGGGGATGGGTTGTGACGGCCGTGTATTTGTTGGTGTCGGACATGCAGTCTGCCTGGATAGAGAGGCACCCAGATGTGGGGGGCGAAGGAAGCCAGACAGTCAGCGTGGACGCGATGGTACCATGCCTGTCCGCGGTTTTTGCGGCTCTCGTTCTTGCGGCCGCCCCTGACCTCTGGCAGCACGCGATTCACGCCAATGCGCATATCGTGAGCGCTGGGCTAGCTGTGACGCACCTGTGGCTCCTGGCGCGCTGGTGGCGCACTGGCCGAGATGGTTGGCTGGGTGCCTTCGGAGTTACGATGGGTCTCGCTGTCACCCACCATCCGATCACGCTAATGGGGGTCCCTGCGTATGGGCTCTTCATGCTGAGCGTCCGGGGACGGGAACTGTTTAGATGGTCGACGCTCGTCATCCTGGCGAGCACCGTGCTCGTCGGTCTCAGCCCACTCCTCTACTATCCCCTGCGCAGTCCCGCGGCGCCCTTCGGGCCAACCGATATGAACACCTGGGATGGTTTCACGCGCCACATCACCGCTCGTGGTCTGCGGGTCAACCTATTTCACTTTGGATTGGCGGATCAGCTTGATCGTACGCTAGTGTTCTGGTCCCTGCTTAGGTTACAGTACCCATTGCCCGTCATCCTGCTGATTCCGGTCGGGTTGGTCCTCTTGGTTCGGCGTGTGCCCAGGCTGGCGCTCCTGATGGGAGGATTCGTGGTCGGCCATCTAGCGTTCACCCTGAACACCGTGCAGGACGTGATGGCCTACCTACTCCCGCCTTTTGCAGCTCTGGCCGGGTTGGCCGGCGTCGGTGCGTGGGGCTTGCTGATAGGGATTAGGGGTGCTGTAGGAGCAAGCCGGAGCCCATCTGACGCGTCTCAGCAGGACGCTGTTCCTTTGTGGCTCCACCTTATCCTTGTAGCGGCTCTCCTGCTATGGCCGGTGGGGCAAGGGGCACAGAACCTTTCACGAGGTATCTCACTGCGCGATTTCGAGGCTGCTGAGCGCTGGGTGAGGGCGGTGCGGGGGCGGTTCGAGGGCAGGAGGGAGGGAGCGGTGCTGCTGGCGTCCTGGGAGTATCTCACCCCTCTCTGGGTGCACGCCTACACAGAGGATTGGGGCGTGACCGAGGATGACCTGGACCTGACGTACGTCTCGACCGCGACGCCCTGGGCGGAGGCGGTCTGGTCCCATATCGAGGCTGGCGAGATCTATTTGCCGGATTTCCGGCCGCCAGTGCGCCAGGCGGGGTTTCGGATGATACCGGAAGGGACGTTCTACCGGGTAGAGGCGCCGCCAGTGACGGAGGCCGAGCCGGCCCATCCAGTGGACGTGAGAGTGGAGGACCGGATCGGTATCTTGGGCTATGACCTACCGGAGAAGATCGTGCGTGCCGGAGAGCCTCTAGCGTTGACGCTTTATCAGAGGGTTGACGAGCCACTGGGAGGTATCTGGATGCCGTATGCCCAACTGGGCACCGTCGAGGCGCGTTGGACGACGGACAGCCGGCTGCTGACGACCCATTGGCAGGCGGGGGAGATTGTCGTGGAACGGTACGAGGTACCGGTCCCGTTTGACATGGAGCCCGGCGACTACCCCTTGCGGCTGGGCTACGCGGATCTGTCCGGTGGTCGTCCCTCGCTGCCCCTTTCCACGGGCGAGATGACTCACGAGATAGCGACAGTGAGCGTCCGGGCACCGGAGACGCGCCCGGCGGCTGGCGTGCTCGATTCAGTCCTGGCGAATCTAGACAACCAGATTGGCTTGATGGCGGCCCGCGTTCGGTCCGGCTTGCGGATGCGGCGGGCGTTCTGGGAAGAGCCTATCGTGGTAAGGTCGGGGGCGTCACTCCACCTAACGCTGGAGTGGCGCGCGCTGGCATCCCCGCGCGATAGCGCCACGGTCTTTGTTCACTTGATTGACGCGGCTGAACGCCCGGTGGTAGGCTGGGACTACACTCCTCTGGGCGGGTCCGCTCCCACGTATCTTTGGTTTCCAAAGTGGCTTCCAGGGCAGACGTTTCTGGATCCCTACCGGCTGTCCATCCCCCGAGATGTACCGCCCGGCGACTATCGGTTGGAGGTTGGCATGTATGGGATGACTTCACAGCGGCGTCTGCCTGTGGTAGACTCGTCAGGGGACCTGGCCGGCGACCGAGTCATCCTCGGGACGGTGCGTGTCGAGTAGGAGATAAGGGGCGTAGCATGGAGCTTGCATTGCTGATCCTGTGTCTGGCGTTGAGCCTGTTGCTGGTGGTTGGGGCCGTCTGGGTGTTCGATCTGCAGTCGCGGCTGCGGCGGTTGGAACACCGGTATGAGCATCTCTTCGCGATGGAGGAGGAGCCAAGATTCGCCGCTGCCCTCGAACAGTTGGCCTTGCGATTCTCAAAACTCAACGCGCGCACGGAGCGCCTCGTGATGCAAGTCGGCGAGATGGACCGGAACCTGGTGCGCTGCGTGCAGGGAGTGGGCTTTGTCCGATACAGTGCCTTTGAGGACACGGGTGGCGACCAGAGCTTCTCCCTGGCCATGGCGGACGCTGACGGTGACGGTGTGGTCATCTCGGCCCTCTATGGCCGGGACGCCACTCGGGTCTACGCCAAACCGATCGAGAACTGGGTCTCGTCGCGAGCGCTGGCCGATGAGGAGGAACAGGCTCTCTCGAAGGCGCGGAAGGTTGTTGTTCCCGACCAGGGTTGACAGCGAGTTTGTGCTGTTATACCATAAGCGTCGGAATACTTAGGCTTCACCTAGATAGACGAGGAGGGACACTTGTTCGGCAGAGGAAAGACAGAGGATAAGCCCACGAAGCAGAGGGCACCTGGTAAGGCCTTGGAGATCGAGACAGTCATCGGTCCCAACACGCATTTCCGAGGCGACATCCAGTCGGATGGCGGGGCCCGGGTCGAGGGGGTGTTCGAAGGCACGATTGATGTCACCGGGAACTTGATCATCGGCGAAGGGGCCAAAGTGATTGCGGACATCTCCGCTCACAACATCTCGATTTCTGGTGGGATCAAGGGGGACATCAACGGCAACAAGGTGGAGATTCTGGAGAACGGCCGTGTTTGGGGTAACCTGACGGTGAACTCCCTCCTGCTCAACGAGGGGGCCTATCTCCGAGGCAACACCACGATGCAAGGCGACATTGAGCCTCCGATGATCGAGCCCCCCAAGGAGTCGAAAGCGCCCGAGGCGAAGGCTACGATTGTCGATGTCGAGCCAAAGGTGAAGGAGAAGGAAGAAAACGGCTAGGGCTGACAGTGTCAGCTAGGGCCGACACTGTCGACTGCGGTATGAACCCCCGGGGCGCTAAGGCACGTTGCCGCCGGAGCGTGCGGAGAGCGCTGGGCCGGACAGATCGGCGTGGGCTGGGCATCTTGCCCAGCCCTTCGGTTCTGGCAAGTGCGTCTTCTGGTTCGTCGTTCTCCCTATGCGCTGTGTCTGCTCACCAGCAGAACGGGACAGTCCACCCCGGCTACGAAATCGGCGAGCCGATCCGCAGGAAGGTAGGATCGATCGAGTACCAGCAATCCGGCGCCCTCGGTGAGGGCGGCATTGATGAGCGATCTCAGGCCTGAGCCGGCCAACTCCCGGTAGCGCACAAGCAGCCCCTCGCCGTCGAGCTCCCCCGTGATCCGCTCCTGTATCTTCTCGGAGGAACTTACCGCCGAGGCAGGGACGACGACGGACAGTAGGCCCTCCAGGTGATCGGCCACGCGGGAAGCCATCAGCAGCGCCTCTTTGCCCTCCTCCGACCCATCATAAAGCACGACGACGGGCGATTTGATCTCGGTATCCCGGGATACTAGGAGCACAGAACGAGAGACAGCCCCGGCGGCCGCGATTGCTGTTGATCCAACCCCGGAACGACGCGTCAATGGGCGACTGGCTCTCCCTACGCAGAGGAGGTCGGCGTTCTCCGCCTCCTCTAAGACCCGGGCTGATACGTCGCCGCGCACGACCTCAAACGACCACTCGATGCCGCTCTCAGTGCATTCTCTCGCGAGGGCTCGGCGCGCCTGCTCTGCCTGAGCTCGCAACTGGCGTCTCATCCTCTGGGGGCTGAGACGGCTCCGACGGGCGAACGGGAACTGGGTCTCGCGAGCTACCGGGAGCTCAGCAACTCGGAGCAGGGTAACGTCCTCGACGAAGAGACCGTGCAGGTCCGCTTCCAGGCAACGAGCCAGATAGGCCGCGGCCCGGAGCGCAGCCAGGCTGTGGCGTGAGGTGTCCAGACCGATAACGATGCGTCGGATTGCCAGCTCATCTCCAGTCTCGTGTACCGCCTCTTGCTCCCGGTTAGGCATCGCTGGTGGCTACTCCTCTCCTTCCGACGTACTTGCATCTTGATCGGAGGATTCTGACGGCGAGTCCTCGTCGAGGCCCTCGCCGAAATCGCGCTGCTTCTCAGCCAGCTCGATCAGGCGTGCCTCGACGCGTTGATTGACGCTTCCGTGCGGGAATTCACCTTCCTCGTTCCGTATTCCCGCCGGTTCACCGGTCAGCAGGCTGGTGGCCTCGTCGACGGTCCGCACGGCATAGACATGGAAGTCTCCCGCCTCGACTGCCTTAAGAACGTCATGCCGGAGCATCAGATGCTCGACGTTTGCCACAGGGATCAGGACGCCTTGATCCCCTGTGAGCCCCTTCGCTCGGCACGCATCGAAGAAGCCCTCGATTTTCTCATTGACGCCCCCAATGGGTTGAACCTCGCCGTGCTGGTTCACCGAGCCGGTGACGGCAAGAGATTGTTTGATGGGAGCGTCCGCCAGGTCCGAGAGGAGGGCACAGAGCTCTCCCAAAGAGGCGCTGTCACCCTCCACGCCGGCATAGGATTGCTCGAAGACCAGGCTGGCCGACAGCGAGAGGGGATGCTCGGCGGCATATCTGGCGCCCAGGTAGCTCGAAAGGATGAGCACGCCCTTGGAATGGATCGGCCCTCCCAGATCCACCTCGCGCTCGATGTCGATGACGTTGCCCTTGCCCAGCCGGGTGCGTGCCGTAATACGGCTGGGACGGCCAAAGGCGTAGTCGCCCAGGGCGATAACAGACAGGCCGTTGACCTGCCCTCTCTTCTCCCCGTCTGTGTCGATGAGGATCATGCCGCGTCTGATGTGCTCCTGCGTCCTCTCGCGGAGGCGATCCGCGCGGCTGATCCGTTCTCGGATTGCCCGCTCCACATCCTCAACAACGACGACTCCGTGCTCGGCGTGTCCGGCCCAGTAATCGGCCTCCTCGAGTAGCTCGGCGACGCTCAAGAGATGCGTGGAGAGCTTCTTCGTGTCGCCCACGAGGCGGCTGCTGCGCTCAATGACGCGGGCTACGGCCGCTCGATCGAAGGGGCGCAGCTCCTCGCGCCGCGCGATGGTAGCGACGAGCCGGGCATAGAGCTCATCGCTCTCAGATGTCCTCGGCATCTGATCGTCAAAGTCGGCCTCCACCTTGAAGAGCTCGCTGAAATCCGGATCATACTGGTTGAGCAGGTAGTAGAGCAGCCGTTCTCCGATCAGGACAACCTTCACGTCCAGTGGGATGGGCTCGGGCTCCAGCGACACGGTGCTGACGAGGCTCAGGGCCTGGCTGAGGGATTCGATGCGCACCTGCTGAGAGCGGAGCACCCGCTTCAAGCCATCCCACGCATAGGGCTGGGTAAGAAGCTCGCGGGCTTCAACGAGGAGGTATCCTCCGTTGGCCCGATGGAGCGCGCCGGGCTTGATGAGGTTGAAGTCAGTGACAAGAGCACCCATCTGGGCGATGTGCTCGATGCGTCCAATCAGATTGTTGTAGGTGGGATGCTCCTCGTAAACGACTGGGGCACCCTGGGATTCACTGTGGTCCACCAGGACGTTGACCTGGTAGCGGCGGAACTTGGCCTCATGCATCTGCTGGGTTGGCAGCCCGAGGAAGGCCTCGGCCTCCTCATCACCAGTGCTCCGGAAGTCCTCCACATTCTCGACCACATCGTTCTTCACCGCATTGAGGTAGTCGACGACGGGCGGGATGTTGGAATACTTCTCCTGGAGGTCATCGATGCGGTGTCCCACGGCAAGCATCGCCACCTGTCGGTTGAGCTCCTTGACTCTGGCCCGTGCTTCTCGTTCCCAGTGCCGGGCTTGGCGCATGCTCTCCTGGAGCTCCTCCTGAAGCTGCGCGATATCCTCTTTGACCTGCTCGCGCTTCTCGTCCGGCAGCTGCTGGAAAGCGTCAGGGCTTACGACCTCGCCCTCCTCAACGGGGGCGAAAGCCAGGCCGACGGGTGTTCGGATGAGGGCGATTCCTCTTTCCTTGGCCCTCTCCTGGATCGTGTTGAGGGCTTCCTCCTGCTTTTCCTGGTAC
>Ga0180431_10009317_pt1 | contig 11117 bp, 10 predicted proteins | sample SS_ome_11_FD_132459 | JGI IMG/M metagenome (GOLD analysis project Ga0180431, IMG submission 132459) | Hypersaline lake sediment archaeal communities from the Salton Sea, California, USA - SS_1_MS_1 metaG | ecosystem: Environmental > Aquatic > Non-marine Saline and Alkaline > Hypersaline >...
CCGACCTCGTTAACACGGCCATCAGAGAATCTCTCGCTGAAGATGCGGAGGACCTTGCAGCATTCGATCAAAGAGCCGACGAAGCCCTAATTTCTTATGATGAAATGATAAAAAGGCTGAAAAGAGATGGCAGAATATGAGGTATATTGTCGTGAATCGGGTTGAAAAAACTTGCGAAAGATTCTAAAAAAAAATCTGCGAAACATTTTAAAAAAGATAAAAAATTTATCAGAAGATCCGCGCCCTTTTGGATGCGAGAAGCTTACTGGCCAGAATAGATACCGGTTGCGGCAAGGTAAATATCGGATTGTATATTCAATCCAGGATTATGAATTGACCGTATGGATTGTAAAGGTTGGACACCGAAAACATGTATATCGATAAAGCGAACATATCAGTGCACCAGACCGGTGTTCCGCTGTCGTTCCACACCGACTGTTGACTTCCGCGTTGGGCCGATAGACATACAGCAATTGGGATGCAAAGGAGATTCTTTTGGCTGACTGTAAAATCGCGGTCGTCTACTTTTCCGCTACCAATGTGACCCATACCTATGCCGGGGTCATGAAGGAAGCATTACTCCATCACGGCTGCGAGGTGCGGCTTTTCAATGTGACGGCTTATGCTTCCCGCAGGGAACCGCTGCCGATCGATGATTTTGACGGCTTTATCTTTGGGTTCCCCGTGTTTGATGATTTTGCCCCGAGCGTGATCAATGCATGGCTGCCGACACTTGACGGGCAGGGAAAACGATGCGCGCAATTCTTCACCTATGGTGCAAGAACGACCGGGTACGCGCATTTCCACACCAAGCTGCTCCTGGAGCAGGCTGGTTTCCAGGTCTTGTTCTCAGCGGAATTCCTGGGGCGGCATTCGTTCAATGTCGGCGGCTGGCGGATCTTACCCGACCGTCCCAACGAGCAGGATTTCGCCGTGGCCCGTGAATATGCGGCATTGGCCCTTGAACGGGTCTCGCAGGATGCACCTGCGGTTTTCAGGTTGCAGAAGCCGTTTGGTTACGAACGTACCATGGCCGCGCTGGAGAATCGGCAGAAAACGACCGGGCCGGGATGGACGCATCCCCGGCGCGCGGCGAATGAATGCAGCATGTGCCGGGATTGCGAGACTGGGTGTCCGGCGCAGGCATTTAACGCCGATACGGGATTGTCGGATCCGGAAAGATGTATCGAGTGCATGCATTGCGTGTACATCTGCCCGGACAGGGTGCTCAAGGTTAACGAGCACATAAAAGAGGCCTATGAAGAGTTTTTATCGTCCTGGCATTTGACGGAGGATATGATGAATGCCAAGAAGAGCAGGATAATCTCCGAAGCCTGGCATGCGGCTTTCTGAGCGGCGGGCCGAATCCGCAGGAAGCGGTTGATCAAGCTCGATGGATATCTTCCGAATAGAGCCGACGCGCCCGGCAGTACGTGCGATCCCGTGGCTGCGGCGCGCGGCCCATTCCGTACGATATGTAAATGTCACTATGCAAAATCGGAAGATTAACAAACAGTATATAATTTATAGAATGAAGATCTCACTAAAATAAAGAAGCAGGGTATATCGATGAATTCAAATTCGCGGCGCGGGCAATCACGATCGCAGCAGCATTCGTTGGTGCGCAGAGTTACCTCATCCGATGAGAAAAAATTTCTTGCCGGTACGGCAGTTGATCCACATCCACGCATTATTCTTGAAAAAGGCAGCGATGAGTTGTCTGTCCGTGCGCTTGATCTTATTTGTCCGATAGGGATGGGACAGCGTGCTCTTGTGGTATCATCGGCTGGATTAGGTAAAACAACATTCTTGAAATACATCTGCCAGGCGGTGGTAAACGGGTATCCTGAAATGAATGTTTATTGCATACTTGTTGATGAACGCCCTGAAGAGGTGACTGATTTTAAACGTAGTGTGAATGCCGAGGTATATTCTTCATCCATGGATCATAGTCATGAAAAACATATCAGTATTGTCGATACGGTTCTTGCAAAGGCTTTCAAGGAAGCTGCTGCCGGGCTTAATGTGATGATATTGCTTGATTCATTAACGCGCTTATCGCGAGTATATAACGCACAGCGCCGAAGTGGAGGGCGTACGCTTTCCGGAGGTGTGGATGCCGGTGCACTTGCAACGCCACGTCGTATATTCGGCGCTGCACGTAATGTAGAGGGCATGGGCTCTATAACCATCGTTGCCACGATTCTCGTGGAGACCGGCAGCCGTATGGATGATGTTATATTTGAGGAATTCAAGGGCACGGGTAATATGGAGCTGGTACTTTCAAAAGAGCTGGCGGCAAATCGGATATTCCCGGCAATCGATGTATTAAAGAGTGGTACGCGGCGTGAGGAGTTATTGTTTGAGCCGGAAGAGTTCAAACGGCTTGAACTATTGCGTCGAGGCATGGCGACGACTACAAATGTTGCGGCAATGGAAAAATTGATCGAAATGCTTAAGAAATTTCCGAAAAATGTTGATTTGTTAAAATCATTCAAGTGATCTACGGTTAGTCAGGGGATGTTGTTCCCGAATCGCTACGCGCTCGGGAACAATACGCTCGAACAGACGGGCCTCCGGCCCACAGCTCAGCTCGGACATTAGGCGGTCATGAAGACATGAAAAAAATACTGGGAATTGTCGGAAGTCCCCGTAAAAACGGGAATACGCACCATATGGTGACCAGGATATTGGAGGGTGCCAGGGAAAATGGCGCAAAAACCGAGATTATATTTCTGGGAAATTACGTGATAAAAGAATGCGATGGATGCCATACATGCTGGAAGGGAAAACCATGCTGCAAGTCCGACGACATGATAGGCTTGTACTCGAAGATAACCGCAAGCGATGCTTTTGTATTTGGAACTCCTGTCTATTGGTTTGGGCCGACGGCACTCATGAAAGGGTTTATCGATCGATTTGCGTATTTCAATTGCACGCAGAACAGGCCGGAAATCAGAGGCAAGCAGGCAGTCGTTGCTGTACCGTTTGAAGACAGGACATACAAAGCCGCCTCTTTGGTGGTTGAAATATTCGAAAAAAGTTTTCAATACCTGGAAATGGAGATGGTCGGAAAAGTGCTGGTGCCCGGAGTATATAAAAGAGGGGAAGTTCGAAACAAGCTGTCGAAAATGGATGAATGTTACAAGCTGGGGAAGAAACTCGCACGGATATAAAAAAATTGTTCCCGAATCGCTGTGCACTTCGGGACCGATTAAAATACATATAACCGTGCGTTTCCGAGCGTCGGGACGGGTAATGAGAGAAACCTTGAAAACACGAAGGTACGATATCGACTGGCTGCGGGTTCTGGTCATGGGGCTGGTGTTCTTTTTCCACTGCGCCCGTTTCTTTACGGGTATGGAATGGCACTTGAACAATCCCCGGGAGAGCATGGCCGCCCTGATTTTCACCGGCGTGCTCGACATGTGGTTCATGCCCCTCTTCTTCCTGCTTTCGGGTGCCGGATCCTGGTATGCGCTCAAGTCCAGAACCAACGGGCAGTACGTGTGGGAGCGGGTAAAGAGGATCCTGGTGCCCCTCTACACGGTCGGCCTGTTCGTGATGCTCCCGCCGCAGTACTTTTTCGAGATTTTCAGCAATGCGGGATTCTCCGGCACCTTCTGGGAGAGTGTGCCCCTGTATTTTCGTGAAATGTCACACTACTCCCCCGGCTGGCCCGGAGGCGTGCTGCCCTATTCCTTTTCCGGACATCTGTGGTTTCTACAGTTTCTCTTCCTGATATCGCTGGTGGCGCTGCCGCTGCTGCGTTTTTTACGTTCAGAACGGGGACTGCGGTTCATCGACAAGATGGCGGGCCGGAGTGCCCGGCGAGGAGGAATATTCCTCTTCCTGATCCCGGTTGTTCTCGTTCGAATCGGACTGAGGGGATTCATGGGCGGGGAGCATACCTGGGCTGATTTCCTTGAATTCGTAGTGTATTTTGTCATCGGCTACATCCTTCCGGCGGACGGACGCTTTACTCAGGGCATCAAACGGCACGGCTGGTTCTGTCTGGTCCTGGGAGCGGTCGGAGTCGGGGTTGAAGGCCTTTTCGTACTGGGATTGGGTTACCGGTACCCGGAAGGAGAACCGTTCTCCCTGCTGTTCGTGATCTTTGAAACCGCGATGAGCATGGGCCGCTGGGGCTGGATCGTCTTCGTCATCAGCCTGGGAGCAAAGTACCTGAATATGAACAGCAAGGCGCTCTCATACTCCAACGAGGCGGTGCTCCCCTTCTACATCTTTCATCAGACCATCATCCTCTGTGTCGGTTGGTTTGTCATACGTTGGGATATGGGCATCCTTCCGAAGTACATAATCATCGCCGTCGCATCCTTTATCCTGATCATGGTCCTGTACGAGCTGCTCGTCAGACGTTTTAACGCGGTGCGGTTTTTATTCGGCATGCGGCCGAAGAAGCCGCCGGTACCCGCGGTTCCGCTTTCGGAAGGGACTGCATTGTGAAGGCCTTACACCCAAGTCTACTTCCCGTAAAAGCAAAACATGTAATACTGTAGTAAACCCTACAAAGAGTGCCTCAGGATACTTCTCCGTGTACTCCTCGATGTTTGTATTGGGCGCTTACATCCTGGAGCTTACGATGGCCTTCTGCAACCCCCAAAAATGCCATTAAAATCCTGTATTTTCTCCATATTTGACAGTATGTTCCATTATAAATTGTATATTTTTAAGAGGGATATCGGCTTCCTGAGCAATAATAATTGTGAAAATTATATGGATAGATGGGAATTGAAATGGGGAGAGCCATGATAAGCGAGCGCGGCATGAGAAGAGGTTACGGTCGAGGGAGAGGACGGGGTATGCACGGAGGGCGCGGTATGCCTCAGGAAGGTTTTCAAACCATTCAAGATTCCGGCGCATCGGAGGAAAAAGAGAAAGATGCTCCGCCGACGTCGAAGCAGGAACGTGCTGAACTGAATGCTCAGGTTCAGGTGATAAAACAACGGATGCAGGGTATAAAGGAGCAAATCGCGCGGTTGGAAGGAGGACCACTAGCCCCGCATCCGGTAGCAGTTGTGAATGCCGAAAGATGTACCGGGTGTGGCCGCTGCCAAACGGTTTGCCCCGTAGATGCAATAAGCATTCGAGCCGCAGCCGTCATCGATAGAGCAAAATGCACGGGATGTGGACGTTGTTTTGTTGAATGCCCGCAGGGCGCCCTGCGGGTGGGATAGACATAAGAATTCAAATTGTAATGATATACAAGAGGTATCAGGATACTTCGAAAGCGCACTGAGAAATATTAAATACGATTGCGGTTAGTCGGACACTATCAATTTTTATGTCGCTTGATGCTTTCGAGCTCTTCTTCCAGGTCCTCCAATTCCTGGATCATGGATGGAGGTATGGAATGAACGGGGATCCTGTTTTTTAAATCGGCTATTCGATCTTCCAATCTCCGCACGCGGTTGTTACTGGCTTTCCTGAAATTGAGCAACGTGCCCCTTTCTATGGTTTTCTCATGAACAAGCTCTCTTGTGTACTCACTCACCAGAATAAATCCCCTTTTATGCATGGAACTTTTAAAATATTCCAGACTGTTTGAATCGACATGCGTCGGGTATACGGATATGCACGCATTCGGTTTTGCCACTCTCCGAACTTCTTTCAACAGGTTCCGTATCTTTTTCTCTTTCGGCCGGAAATACCAGAATATATCGTAAAGGAGCACAAATTCGATGGTTGCGTCCGGTAATGAAATTTGGAGCGCGGCATCCTCCTCCACTATTTTTATGTTTTTTAATCCGGTCGTTTCGACTCTTTTCCGTAAATCATTCAATTTTATATTATCTCTGTCAATCGCATAGACAAGGCCGCTGTCTCCAACCAGCCGTGCAGCAGAGACCGTATACACTCCCGAGCCGCAACAACAATCCAGGATATGGTGGCCGTCGGCAATTCCCAACTCTCTTAAGACCGTCTCTGTAAAAGCTTCCAGTTTTTCTTCAGAAGACATCGGTTATACCCTTTTGGTTTCATCGCCTGCATCTTTGAATGTCTCGCTTTTCATCGTTACGCGGAATATGTTTATGATGCATGGATATTAGAATTATTAATCTATAATACCGTTAATATGATATTATACTGATGAGACCGGTAAGTTAAATACGATATGCAATTTTTCACTACCGTCGAGTCCAATGAAGATTTCCATCTTTTATACACCTGCAAGTGGCGCCGCCCTCCATCGACGAATTACAGTAGAGAGGATGAGTGAGCCGGGAATCCGGCCAGGCCAATTCCGTACCGATCGTGTCGGGAACCCTTCTCCGCTCCATAACGGGTAGACCGCATAGGAGGCAATTATGTCCAGATCGCATGCATATCTTCTTCCTGCGATTCTTAATCTCGCGGGCTTTCTCGGAGTGCTGACCGTCAACGCCCTGGCGAACGCACTACCGCTTGCGGGGAAGACAACGGGAGAGCTTTCCGACCAGTTCCCCAACCTGTTCGTACCGTCCGGGCTGACTTTTTCCATTTGGGGCCTCATCTACCTCCTGCTGGGAATGTACGTCGTCTACGGATTCATTCAGGCGATAAGGATGCCGGAGGGCATATCGTTCATGCGGTCCATCGGCTACCTCTTCATCGTGACCTGCGTCGCCAACGTGGCATGGATCTTTTCCTGGCACTACGAAAAGCTTCCCCTTTCGCTGGTCTTCATGGCGGTCCTGCTGGGCACGCTTGCGGCGATCTATCTGAGGCTCGATGTCGGCGTATCGGCGGCGGGACCGGGGGAAAAATACCTGGTGCATATGCCTTTCAGCGTCTATTTCGGATGGATTACGGTCGCCACTATCGCCAACGTGACAGCGCTGCTGGTGGCCTATAAGTGGAATCGATTCGGCTTAAGCGAGCAGTTTTGGGCGATCATCATGATAGGGATCGCGGCCGGGCTTGCATTGTGGATCCTCTTCAGCCGCAGGGACCTGTTCTACGCGCTCGTAATCATCTGGGCGGCACTCGGCATATTCCTGAAACGCACTGCAGACCGCTCCACACCGGCGCAGGGAGTGATTATTGCATCGATCGTCTGCATTTCCGCCGTAGCCCTGGGGGTCGCGGTTCAAATTGTCCGGGGCCGGGTATACCGCTGAGAACAATAGGGTACCATTCTAATAAACAAGGATGGAATAACTGAAACCCACCACGTATACGGCCACCAAAACCGAGGGTTGTGGAGCCCTGCCTTAAGTATCAAACGGTTGGTTCCCACCGTTTCCTTTTTAATTAAAAAAACATATCGTTATTAATTGATAATCTAAAGGTACTCAACATTATATTTGTAAATCATGACGGCGGGTTAACCACTTTCGTTAGGCATAAAAATAGAGGGAACTTCATGAGGAAAATGCCGGTTTTTCTTATCTTCCTATGCCTGTCTTTCATTGGTTGCGGTAATGATGATACAATGATCCAAGGTTTATTTGATATTTCAGGTGCTCCCCTGGAATATGATGACAGCCAAGCGTCCAAACATTTGGCCGTTGCTTCTGTTTGTTTGCAATGTACCGAGGAGAAGCAAGAAAACCTCCTGAAGATGCAAGAGATGATAAGTGAAATTATGAATGAAAAACCTGAAACGGAGCTGATTGTTTTTGGAGAGACCACACTCGGCTGGTATTACAATCCCGACGACGAGAATTACCAATACAGTATTGCCGAAACCATTCCTGGAGCGGCTACAGATTCCATCGGTTTCATGGCAATACAAAACGGCATCTATATTGTTTTTGGGCTTGGTGAATTAGATAATGGTAACTTGTATAACTCTCAGGTATTAATAAATCCGGATGGTCAAATTGAGGCAATTCATCGGAAACATCGCCTCCTTGATGAAGATAAAGAAAGTGGTTTTGTTAATTATCCAAATACAAGTGACAATGTCACGGTTGTTGATATAAAGGGAATCAAAGCCGGAATGATCATTTGTGCCGAAGTCAGCAGCTATTGGTTGACAGAACAACTGGTAGCCCGGAATGTCGAACTGATCATTCACAGTTTAGCTTCTTTTGAATCGGAGTTTGAAATAGATGCAGTCGCCAGACAATTTAATGCGTGGACTGTGTTTGCTAATCGATACGGCCGAGAAAATGACGTATTTTATGAAGGTAATTGTTATATCGCAGATCCTGCGGGAACGATTCGAGTAGGTGGAAATGGGCAACAACGATATGAATATTATCAAATAGGAGTTTATTGATGAAATACGTAGTGCCTACTCTTTGCCTCTTTTTTTTATTCACCGCCTACAATCATACCCAGATAGAAGCATCACAAAATATGAGTGATAGTGGCCGGAATTGTGGTCGCTTGTATATTGGCACAAACCCAATCTCATATATAGCGGCACTTCAATTAGAAGATACTTTCAAAAGATATATACCCGAAGTTGCAGGATTAGAATATGGTTTTTCATTGATCGGCGGCTATTTTATAACGCCAAAACAGACATTAGAAGCCCGCGTTTCAATTGGCAATATCCATCAAATTTCACGTGTCGGACAACTCCATTTGGGAACAAATTACTTTATATTCAGGAACTCAACAAAGTGGTATAGAAATTTTTACTCAGGCGGTTTTTTCAAGTTTTGGGATTATCACAACAGGCTGACAGAGATACATTTTTATAACATAGCTCCGTATATTACCATTGGAAAAATTTTCGAAATAAATCCAATCATTTTAGATATAAGAATAAACCAAACAGTTGCTGTATACAGCTGGTCAAGCCTGGAGCATAGTTCATCCGGAACGGATTGGTTTTTTTCGCCTTGGCCTAAATTTATTCCAGTCATGCCGTCATTAACATTTTCGATAGTTTATAAACTTTAGCAATTTTTAATGACTATGACGGAAGCAGAGATGCCATGAATTCCAAAACGGCTGACCGTGGTTTGCACTCAAACCGCCTTGTGAAGCGGTAGTTTCCAAATATTCATTGTACGTCGCTGCATCGGACAGGCTTCCACGGATCGCGGCAGTGTTCGTTTCATATAAAATAATTCGCGAGTCGTTTCCCCTTTCTTCGATGGCCTGCCGGTGAGCTTAATCGTTTTGCATAAAAAAATTGACTAAAAATGTAAACATAGAAAATAATGGGGTTACGTGAAACTTGAACAATTCATACGGCGGATGCCAAAGGTTGAACTTCATGTTCATCTTGAAGGTTCGATACGCCCGGAAACACTTTTAACTTTGGCAGAAAACAATAAGTTAAAACTTCCGGTGACGTCATTAGAGGAAATGCGAGCGTGGTATCAGTTTTCAGACTTTGCACATTTTATCGAGATATACTTCGCGATTTGCGACTGTATCCGCACACCGGATGATTTTGAACTAATAGCGTTTGAATTCCTGAAACACCAGGCTGAAGAAAATATTCGATATAGCGAAGTGATATTTACACCCTATACACATCGCGACCATGTGCCGTTTGACGAGCAATTGGCAGCCATTAATCGGGCGAGAAAGAGAGCGGAAGCCGATTATGGTATATGTATTGGGCTGGTTCCTGACTGGTCACGCCAGATGCGGCCGATCGAAGACAGTCTGCACGTTGCGGATTGGGCTGTGGAAAACATGAGCCATGGCATCATTGGATTAGGCCTGGGTGGTCCCGAAGTGGATAATCCGCCGGAGATATTCAGCAGGACATTCGAGCGAGCCAGAGAAGCCGGCTTACCGGGTCTTCCCCATGCGGGAGAAACAGAAGGACCGCGGAGCATATGGGGGGCGATAAATGCGCTTTCAGCAGTTCGTATCGGACACGGTGTTCGCTGTTTGGAAGACCCTGAATTAATCGCTTTTCTGCGGGAGAAGCAAATTCCACTTGATGTAAGCCCTACAAGCAATGTATGCCTGGGAGTCGTTCCGACCATGGCGGATCATCCTTTGCCGAAATTACTGGATGAAGGCTTGTTGGTAACGATCAATTCCGATGATCCGCCAATGTTTGATACGACACTGACGGATGAATACCTTCGGATTGTAGAGACTTTTGATTTTACCAAGGAAGATATTAAGCGGTTCGTTATGAATGGAATCCGTTCGAGTTTGCTCCCGCCGGATGCTCAACAATCACTGGAGAAGAACGTAAGAGTACAGTTTGTGGAATTGGAAAATGCATTGGGCATTACGTCTTGAGTGCCCAGCGGATGACGGAGTACTAAATGCGAGAAATGAATTTACAGGCTCTGGGTTTTGACGACTGGTTTTCCGAACATGCGGCCGGAATGATACAGCCGGGGCAGAGTGCGGCGCGCGTGATGACCGTTGACCGGGGCGCATACCTCGTGATAGACGAGCACGGAGAAACGCCCGCGGAGCTGTCGGGGAAGTTCCGTTTCGAAGCTGTATCAGGTCCCGACCTTCCGTGCGTCGGCGACTGGGTGTGCGTGGAGCATGGATCGCCGGAGCTCGCGATCATACACGCCCTCTTACCGAGGAAAACATTCCTGCGCCGCAAGTTCCCGGGAAAGACGGTGGACTTCCAGATGATCGCGGCCAACCTCGACGTCGCCTTCATCGTCCAGTCATGCCACTACGATTTCAACATACGAAGGCTCGACCGTTACCTCGCAGCCGCCAGCGAAGGCCGCATCGAACCGGCCGTTATCCTGAGCAAGACGGACCTGGTCACCCCCGGGGAACTGGACGGGATGATCGAAAACATAAGGGAGACGGGCATCACCGCCGAAATCCTTCCGATCAGCAACGTCACGGGCAGCGGGTTGGATGGGTTTCGCAGCCGCCTTGTGCCGGGCGGGACCTTCTGCCTGCTCGGTTCCTCCGGGGTCGGCAAGACCACGCTCATCAACAGGCTCCTCGGCCGGGATGCGTTCGACACGAAGGCGGTCAGCAAAACGGGAGAGGGCGTTCACACGACGGCACGCCGCCAGCTTCTGATGCTCGATAACGGGGCCCTGCTGGTTGACAACCCCGGCATGCGCGAGTTCGGTCTACTCGGAACGAGCGACGGGATCGACGGCAGCTTTTCGGACATCCGCGACCTTTCACTCGAATGCCGCTTTTCAGACTGCACGCAGACACGGGAGCCCGGGTGCGCCGTCCTGGCGGCGGTCGAGGCCGGA
>Ga0180431_10009319_pt1 | contig 11117 bp, 17 predicted proteins | sample SS_ome_11_FD_132459 | JGI IMG/M metagenome (GOLD analysis project Ga0180431, IMG submission 132459) | Hypersaline lake sediment archaeal communities from the Salton Sea, California, USA - SS_1_MS_1 metaG | ecosystem: Environmental > Aquatic > Non-marine Saline and Alkaline > Hypersaline >...
ACAGAGCTTGGCAAGGACATTCTGCTGCTGCCAAGACAGATTATGGAAATGGGATCCAATTAAATCCCCAAAGAAACAATAACCCATTCCGTTCTGCAATTTAATTCTGCAATTCTTTTTTATTTAAACGGGAACCCCCGCGCGGAACTTCTTGACGGCGGTGCGCGCCTTCTTTACCAGGCGGCGGCCCTGGTCTACCCCGGCGTCGGCGGCGGCAGCCGCGCCCTTAGCCACGCCCTGAGCCTTTTGGAAGCCTTCACGGACACGTTTCTTTCCTGATTTCACCGCACCTTCAGCACGATTAATTAATTTGTCAGCAGCGGTCACTCCTGCAAGACCTGTTTTGAATGCAGCCTTGACAGCACCAGATCCAGGAATTAAATCCGCACCTGCAGAAAGAAGACCACCGGTGGCTTTGTCTGCCTTTTGAACAGCGTTTTGAATTGCGTTTCCACCCTTGGCAAGTCCATGAACAATACGACGGGCTGCGCCGAATCCATGATCTACACCTCTCTCGATGGCTCGACCGGCTTGTCCGGCCATACGGCCAACGTTATGAACAACATTTGTGAAATAACCCATTTTTTGAATTGGGGTGTGATTCGTATAATGTCTAACATCTTCTTCAGAGCCCTTGGTGCAATCATTGGACATAGCGAGGCAAAGGCGTATCGAGTGAACGAGATTGAGCAGGAACTGGAGCATATTTATTCTGTGCTTGCTGTCATGGAGGAGAAGGAGAGCTGTCCAGACGATGAGAACATGAAGTGCATCATCAACTGTCTGCGCTTCAAGCGGGATGCGCTTTTACAAGAAGCTGAGGCGTTATAATTTCGACCATTAGAGGATTGATCAACGAATCCCGGAAGGGTTTAGGATAAGAACAAAATTCAACCCAGTCTTTATGAGGTCTATGTTTCAACAGCACGTTTCTAGCGAGCAGTTTCAAAGAAAACGGGGAGCGTTTGATAATAGAAAGCGGTTCTCCCCAAATAGAGTTCGTCGCAAGTTTGGCAATTGATCTGATATTATTACTACCGACTTGAAGTTGATAGTTTAGAGCGCGGTGTTTTCCTATTATGATACAAGAAGCATCAAAAACAGGTGGGATGAAAGGTTTAAACTTGATAGTATTACTCATTTTTCGAAATGTCCGAGCAACAAGAAAATGAAACTCCAGCGGCACCCGAAGTGGCCGAAACCAAAGTGGATCCACCTAAGGAGACGTCTATTCCAGTCAAGGGAGGCGTGGAGAAGAAGAAACGCGTCCGTCCTCCCGTCCCAGCTTATATTACTGATATGAAGAATCAACTGGCTGATATGAAAAGCCACTTGCAACAAATGCGAGAGGAGAAGAAAGCGAGACGTGCTGAAAAGGAAGCCAACCGAAAGAAGGTTCAATTTGAAGAACCCACTCAACATCAGCCTGAAGAAGAGGTTGTTGCTGAACAAGACGAGGAGATGTCTGAACTCGAAGCCGATCCCGAACCAGTTGAGTCTGAGTCCGAGTCAGAAGAAGAAGAAGTAGAAGTGGTGGAGGAAGTCAACCCTTTTGCTCGCAAGATGTCTCGCATTTTGTAAGTCATGAACTCATTAGGAGATAAATTCTCTGATATACAGGCGAGACATCCTGGAAGATTCATTGCGGTGTTTTATCCGTGGTGTGGGCGAGATCCGTATATTCTTTCTGTTGTGGATACTGTGGAAGAAGCCTTTCGACTTATGAGAGATATTACCAATAGAGACAAAGGAGTTCCTTTCCTTATTTTTCCACCTGACGTCTTGAGAAGAACATAAACATGGAACTAAACGCAATGAACCCGCAAATCGGAACGAAGTTCACCCCGAAACAAATGAAAGCTGCTAAATCTTTTTTCAAATTAATGGATGACACCTTACGTATGCATATGATGGTCACCCTGTGTGCCAACCCAGACACGAGAAAGAAGTGGGACAAGAAGTTTGCCAAACGAACCCACTTCAAGCTGGAGGAACTTCCAGAAGAAGCTCAAGAGTATTGGAGAACTCATTTGTTTATTTCCAAACAATACGAAGTTTGGATGAAACTTGTTTCAGATTATAATTCTGAATCCAATCCAACACAACAACAAGATGAATTCCCAATCACTGATCAAGAAGCTCTTCAAGAAGAAAGCGGTCCGGGATCCCGTAGCTAAATACAGCGCGCTTGAGATCCAAAAACAGGAGATGATGGCTCTCCGGATGGACACCTATGCTATTCTTGTCACTCCTAAGAATGGAATGACGGAACGCTTTCATGTCACGCGACAACCTTTGGAAAGCGATTTCACCGCTCGCCTTCTGGCTGGAGCCCTCAAGAACACTGGTGCCTATGCCAAAATTGTCATCTGCCGAAGAAACAAGGGTGTTTACTGCCCGTTAAAAATTCAAGCCTTTTAAAAATCTTGTTCATCATTGTATTTTGCTTGTAAATATTCACCAGAGATGCAATATCTTCTCTTGCTAACATCTCTTTTCTTCAACTTCCACTCTCTAGATCTTCTATTGGGACCTATTGCAGCTTCCAAAGAAAAGGTCGAATAGAACGGAGTGTGTCGTCCACGAAGATAGAATGAGTTTTTCACAATTTGCAAATCATGATCAATCGTTAGTCTTCCAAGAGGGATTCCACTGTATAGAGAAAGAGGGGTAGATTTCTTCTCTCCACCCAGCAACCTGATGTTTCTATCCATATAATAGTCAATAAAACAATTCCTCTTATCTAAGGCTAAAATCTCAAATATGTTTGTCAATGCGATGTCTGGGAGTTGATGAATGTCCATGATCGAAAAATGAATATATTAAAATCCAAGATGGATCGGGATCAAACGTCACTTTTCATAAGTTGTATTCATTCAGTAAGTCAAACACACTCCAGTCTATCCCTACAAGTTCTTGAGCCCTTTTCCGCGCTTTCTCAGAAAGCAGGTTCTTGACCTTTTCCTGCACTGCTTCTAGAAGAACGCGTTCTCGTCCAAAAATAGGAAACACTAACCCACCTCGCACGCCTTCCTCATCGTAGATCTCCCAATGACTGAGCAAGGAATCAAACATATTTTGGACATGGCTTCTGGTATCAACCGTTCCTCCAAGGGGAAGAAAGACTCTGGTCTTGGTAAGGGGAAAGCCACTCGTATTCCACTTCGTACAAGTCCTGCACCCAAAAAACCATCTCGGTGCACTTTCTGTAATGCCTTTGGCGAGATGACTGCCCAAGTTCTGCGCCGCCATACATTCACTGCACATTATGCAGCAGTAACACTTCTCGACAATCCCGAGAATGCGATCGCACAGTTTGAAATCGGCAATCAAATTAGTGGTCAAGCGGGGGAGTATATGAAATATCGCGCGTTCTATAATCTCCTCAAGAAGCTTGGCGCGGTCGATAAGCTCCCCGCTCACGTCAACGTAATTAACACGAAAGGTATCGAGGACATTCGAACTCTGGCTGTGGGCGATATCCCAATCCATGATGAGGTGTTGAAACCGGTAGAACAACCCGTCCTTGTCGAGAGTCAGCCTCCCGTTGTCCGCGAGAGTGAAGAAGACCTTTTCGCTCTCTTGACTGCTCCCTTGCCCACTAGTGCTGCCGACCTTCCTGCTGACCTTTTCGACAAAGACTTTCTTCTTGACGTATCCGATGGTGAATTTTCCGCCCTTGACTTTACCGACCCCGTCGAATCGATTCATGATGACTTTGATGAGGCCGGAAGCGATTTTGAAAACCATTGCGATGAGTTTCATAAAGAATGAAAAAATTGTTTATTAAGAATCGTTGTTTTGGATTGGTGGTTCAACAAACGCAAACAACTTGTCAGCATTGTCATCCAACTCATCAGCAATCAACTTCAAATGCTTTTCACGAGTAAGACCTCCAACGGTAACACCCTCAACCAAAGCAGGGCTATTCTTGTCTTCACGAGTCATCAATAGAATTCTTTCACGAAGCTTTGTTGCTTCAGCCTTCATGACACGAGCATAATGTTTAGTTTGCATTGCTGAGAATGTTTCCATATTAAGTTGAAAAGTGATGTGTTTTATTCATAACAAAGAACACCCAAATCCGTTTGAACAACTTCATAGAACATGTTCTTTTTCAATTGTTTTCTCGATCCATCTCGCACAATTCTCCAGTTTCGAGCTCTACGACTCTTCGCCGCATGGGACTGAGCTCTCTTGGATTGATTCATTGTTTCTTATGCACGCAGCAAGGACAAAATAAATTGTGAGCTGTATAAAACACCGCCGCGTATATAGGAGAGAACATTGCACCTGCCGCCGCATGGGCAAAGACTCTACCCCAAAACTCTGGGTTCATGAATCAAAATCTGACTCGATCTATCAACCAATGAAGAAAGGTTCACTGAAAATGAAATTTAAGAAGGCTGCCAGCAAGGCTGGAACGGCAATCAAGAAGGGAGCCAAGAAGTTTGGAAAGGCTGCCAAGCGTGATGCAGTTAATGTAGGCAAGGTCTACGTAAAGGGAGCCAAAAAGATTGGTCGTGTTTCAAAGATGGCTGGAAAGGCAGCTGCAATGTCAAAGGCAGGACAGAAGGTGAAATCTGCCATTCAAGCTGTAAAGAAAGCTTAAGTAATTCAATTTTTGATTCCTTACCCCCTATGGAGTTTGATGGCGACCTCGATTCCAAGGCTAGAGAAATCGAGGATCTCAAGAAAAGTGAAGACGAACTTACCCAACAAGCGGCTATGCGTTGGGCGGACAGTCAACTTGATCCCCACATTCCTCAGCCTCCGTTCTTTCTCCAACTCGTTGGAGGAATCGGGAAAGGAAAAACCACAATTATCCTCAACCTTGTTCGTGAATATCAACGAGTCAACACCTTTGCCAGAGTCATCTATCTCTCCCCCTCAGGACTCAATGACCCAAAACTCAGAATGTTCCTCACCGCAGACAACTCCAACATGGAATACACAGAAGAAAACCTCACAGAACTCATGCAAGAAATCGAAGAGGAAACCGCGGCCGCATCTGCTGCAAGACCTGGAGGCTCTGATACGGCAACTCCGGCGTCAGGAAGCCAAGGTCTTAGCCCTGCAGAAGTCAAACAACGAATTCAAAGAAAGGTCCCGCCGACACTTGGAGCCAAGGAAGGAATCAACCAAACAGGGCTCGCAGGAACAAAAGACAAAATCAAAACAAAAGAAGAACTCGCCAAGGAAGCGCGCAAGAGAGTCTCGAACAGAACACTCATCATTGCCGACGACGCAACGGGTTCCATCCTCACGAAGCGTAACTCGCCGTTCGTTCAATTCCTCGTCTCGATTCGTCATCAGAACGCTTCAGTGATTCTCTGCACACATTCCAACTCATCTCTTGCGGCTCAGATCCGTAACATCACAACCGCCCAGATCCTCTTCGAACCAGGAACTGGCACAGAGCTCAAATCTCTCGTTCAGGACATTGGAGGTGTCTCTGACAAAACTTTGGAGTCCATGCTCTCTCATGTAGCCCAGATCCCACACGGCTTTGTCATGGTTGATAAGAAGCGTCCCTTTCGTGATCGTTTTATTCTTAATTTCAGGCAGCTTCTTGATCCGCACGCTTTTCGCTCTGCCAAGGAAGGAGGAGCTGAGGGTGAAGAGATGTTCCGTTCAGGAGGATATCTCCCAACGCCAGCTCAGGCGACAGCAGCGGAACGCAAGTTTACGGAACAAGGTATCTTCTTACAGCAGGAAGCTATCAGGCTCAACACAGGTCTCACCCCTGCTGAAAAGATCCTGCAAGAACAGAATCTTGCGGCGAAACGAGCAAGACAAGTTCAATCTGGAGCAAAGACTGAAAAGTTCAAGCGAGACCAAGCCCGAACTGCAATCAAGCAAAAGGGAAAGAAGCAAACCCTTCATGACCGAACGGTTACTGCAACTGGGGCTATTCGTTCTGCTATGTATCAACAGAATTCTGCGGCCCGTCTCACCTCAACTTCGCAGCCTGGTGGCGTTCTGGATGCAAAATTCCAGAGAGGAGTGGCCAGAAACAATGCAATTGCTACAGGTGGCCGTAGAGGTATTGGGGGCAGAGGTCGTCGTGGTGCTTCTGCTCTGGGTCCTTTGGCCCAACAACTGGCGGAGAACTTGGAAGCGCAGGCAGAATTGAAACGTCAGAAGGATGCTCTAGGAAGAGATCAAGAAGCAAGAACAGCTGAAGCTGCTGCTGCAGAAAAGGCTGCTCAAGAACGAATCCCAGTGGCTCCCCCTCTTCCTGGAAACCCCAAACATTTGTTCCAACTCGCTCTGAAACAAGCCAAGGCGGGTCTCAACAGTGTAGAGGCAGAGAACAGAGCTCAACTTGCCAAGAACCAACAGGACATTGCAGACAAAGAAGCTGCTGAGATCTTGCCTGATGTGGAACCAGAAACTGGAGTCTTTAGTCCTCAGAAACTTGCTGCAGATCAGAAGCAGGCTGAAGCAAAGGCCAAGGCTCAAGCAGATGAACTTGCCAAAGATGAGAAGAGGCGAGAAGCAGAAGTTGTTCCCATGGCAGAAGTCTCTGACATTCGAGAAGATGATGTCCCTGATCTTCCTCCCCCTCCTCCTCCTCTGAGCGATTCCCCACCCTCTCCTGTGGCCATGAGCTTTGACGAACTTGCCAAGACCAATGTTGAATCTACGTCTGGACCTCAGTTTGGAAAGGATCCGTTCAGACAACAATCCGATTCTTTGAACCCCTTCCGAACAGAAACACCTTCTGTGGAAACTCCTGGTGTGAAACCTAAGCCTGGAAGAAAAGCTCTCACAGCTTTGGAGAAAGAAGACTTCACTAGCAGACAATCAGCAGGCAAGAACATTGCTGCAAGAAAACAACTTGTGAATATGAACAGGGCAAGCGCATTGTCTGCTCCCTCCACAGACGTCAATCTTGGAGGTGCTCCAGCCTCTGAAACAAACGTTCCTGTGGCCAATGTGGAGCCTCCTCCTGCTCCCTACCCTCCTGCATCAGGAAAGCTTGCAAAGAAGAAAAAGAAGAAGAGCAAGGGAGACAAGAAATCTGAGCGGCGTTCAAAACTGGCTGAGGTTCTTCCAACTCCTACAGAAACTCCTGGAGATGTGCAACGTTCTCTCAAACGAGCCGTGAGCCAATCCATTCCATTTGATGCAGAGGATGTTGTTCCTCTCAACTCAAAAGACAAAAATTTTTAAATATGTAATCATAAAATCATTCCCTACAATGTCTGTTGCATCTGGTGAAGCTCCCGAACCACGTTCAGCCGCTGGTCTCGATTTCTCCCAAGTTCAACAAAACGCCATTGAAGATGAGCGTGCCTACGTTACCATTCAACCCGTCTCAGGAGCGGGAAACTTTACTGCTGCCGGCAACAACACCGTCACCATTCCTCTTCCCAAGGATCAACGATACTTGGATATGCGAGCCTCTTCCCTCACTGCTACAGTTAGCGTTACTGCGAACGACGATGTTAACCCTTGTCTTTCTGCTATTGGATCTTCTGCGACTCTTAGACGTGTCGCTCTCCGAGTGGTGGGAGGTGGAGAAATTCTTCGTGTCGATTTCTACAATCGTGTGCTTGCTCAGCTGCATAAGTTCTATGCTGACCAATGGCTTCAAACCGCTGGTCGCAAATTCGGGAAGGGCTCCTTAACTCAACGTCAAGCTGATGCCGCTGTCACTGGAGGTCTCCTCATGGAGTTTGATCTCCAAGCTTTCGGAATTGTTACCGGAGTTCACTACGTCCCTCTCTGGCTCGCTGATCTCGAATGGGAACTCGAGCTTGAGCAAGACTCCCAAGCCCTTACTTGTGCAGTGACTGGAGACACCGCTGCCAGTTACACCCTCTCCAACATTATCATGAACTGTGAATTGGTTAGAGCCAACCCAGCCTTTGATGCTGCCATTAGAAACCAAGTTGCAGCAGGAGTCCCAGTCTCCCTCCCAGTCGAATTGTACAGATACATTCCAGCCACTTTCGATTCCAGCGGTGGTCGTGGAATCTCCATCCAGAGAAACATCTCTGTCTATGTTCAGCAATTCCTGTCCTACATGTGCTACTGGACTCTCACCTCAGCCTACAACTCCAGAAACACCGATCAGTTCGATTCCTTTGCAGATCCAGCTCTCAAGGATTACCAAGTTCAAATTGGCTCCCGCTACTACCCACGTCAGCCCATTGATTGTCAAAAGGGGAACGGTCAAGCTCTCATCGGTCTTCATGTGGCTGCTTTCAAGCGTCAAGATCCCATCGGTGCTCTTGTAGATGGTGATAACTACGATCTCCTTCGTGGAGATGGTTCTGAGTTCCAACTCGTTCAAGCTCTGGGACAAGCTCGTGATGCTCATCTTGGTGCAGGTGTCAACACAAAGAACCCTTCTGCCAATTCCATTGTCATCCTCAACCAGCTCTCCAGCTCTTCCAACCCTGCTGCTCCAGAGGCTATCTTCCGAATGAACCAAATCGCTCATTACGCAGGTGTCATCCAGTTTGCTCTTGGTTCTGCTGCTCTTGCAGACTAATCTCGATTTTCCATCTGTTTGGTACCAGTTTGAAAATCCCATTTTAAAAATCAAAATATCATTCCGTCATGTCTGCAGGAAAGCAACCCATTTATCAATCACAGATTCGAGGAGCCGACGGAAAGAACCGCGGCATCAAGATTGGAGGAGGAGATGGATCCGCCACTGGATCTGGACCCATCATTCGAAAGGAAGGATACGCTGATCTTGCGGACACTGCCGTCACTCTCTCCCTCGCTCAACATTTTGGCGTGCTCACTGGTACACCAAGTGCTGGAAGAGCTTACACAACCCTGACTGGTGCACAAATTAGTGCAGCCTATCCTGAACTTGAAGTTGGAGATACTTGGCAACTCACAATCATCAACAAAGCTGCTGCCACTCACGCAATCACTCTGACTGCAGGAGCTTCTGGAGTCACAGTGAGAGGTGGAGGTGTTTCCGCAGCAACCAAGAAGATCTTTACAGTGTTGAAGACTGGAGCCAACACGTACCTTTTCGCATAAGAAAAAATACAATTCACTTTTCTTCTTGTTCATATTTCCATGACATCTATTGATGGGGAAGGAGTTTTTGAAATGGACCTCGAATCCAACTCAACAATCCAAACCGGATCAGGATATGATCCAGAGGATGATGGGTTCACGGGGGCTCCGATTACTCCTAGAGGCGTCCACGGAGAGTTGGAAGGGGATAAGCAGGAAATTATTGCTGCAAGAGAAGCGCCGGAAGAACAATGGTTTGCAGTTGTCGCTGTGGAACAGGTGTTGTTCCCTGGGCAAAACAAAAAATACGACCCGATCCTTAGACCCATCAAAGGAGCTCAATACGTTTGCTTCCCTTCCAGAACAACTGCCAGAGAAGTGTGTACTGGAATCCACATCACCGAGTCTGGAGAAGAAGAGCGAGTTGGAGAAGGACTTTGTACTATTAACCAACCCGTCAATATCTATGGCCCATTTGTCGACCAAGATCAAGTCGCTCTCAGATTGTGGGAACGAGACTTGGCAACTCCCTGCGACACCTACAAGTGGACAGAACGAACTGTCAGAAAGCGCTACTATCCTCGTGGACATCCCAGAGCTGGACAATGCGCAGGAGAAGAAAAAGCTTGGGCCCTCTTCCATATGGACTATGGTTTCCAGAGCACGTACAACAACATCGACAAGAACCTTCCAGAGTATCACGTCCCAGGATCTCTCTTGACTTCTTATCTCAATGATGATGGAACCCTTATTCATCACAACGTCGATGTGATCAAGCGCACAAGTTTCACAGAGGACTCTGACATTCCTGAAGTTCAAGACCTCAATCGTCGTATGCGTTCTCATCAAAAGAACCGTCTTGACAACTATGTGGACACCATCTTCAAGCGCTACATTCACATGTTCATGAAGTTTGATCGTATGGTTGCTCACGAAGTGCATTGGACAATCTTTGATCATGGTCGAAAGATTCTTTTGCAGGGAGTCAATCAAGCTCCTCCTAAGATGCTCGGTAGAGAGTTTGCCAAGGTCCTTCGCACCACTCTCAACTCCTTCTTTGGAAAAGCTCGTATTATTGAGTTTCTCATTGGAGATGTTCATTTCACCGTCGACTTGACTTTGGTTGGTGATGAATATGAAAAAGAACTTTTTGGAAATTAATTTCACTTTTCAATTCAAAAACTATGTCCACCACTCCCCAAGAAACTACAACTACCTCAAACCAATCTGTACTGAAAGCGGGTCAGTCAACCTGCGGTATTTGTAATTCTATTTTTACTCAACCACCCCGCAGTATGAGAAAGTATTGTCCTACCTGCGTTCCAAGCGGTTATTCTTACCATAAAAAATATAATCGTGTTTACAAGGATGCCCGTGCGCAACGCAAGACACTGACTACGAAAGAGAAGATGCCTTCTCCAACTCCTGATGAAGTGGATCCTCAACCCGAACCAACTCAACAGGCTCAAGAAGTACTTCTTCCTACTAAGGGTGTTGGTAGAACACAGGTCATGCTCAAGCTCGCTGAGAACATGAAAGCTCTTGACGCTTTCTTTGACTCTGTTGGATCAAAGAAGACTTTCACGAAGGCTGAACTCTTGAGAGAGCAGGCCAACTACTTGGACACTGCGACCTTTGTCTACAAATGGATCAAGTACGAAGTTGAAGGTGAATAAACATCAAATTTTCAGTCATGAGCTCGATCAATCCAAAGGGGGAAAATCAAGTAGGAGTAATCAGAAGTTTTGCAAGTGTTATCTCTGCTGGATCAGCTTTGAATTTTGGAGGTTCAGCTTCAGGATTTTTAATGCCTCAGTGCATAATTCCTGTAGAAAAAACAGCAACCATCAAGAGAGTGGTAATTGAGACTGACACTGAAACCAGTCCTCCAACGGGAGTGGATATTACATTCACTGTAGATGGAGTAGCCTTGCCGAAACAGACATTCTCTCCTCTCGCAGCTAACGAAGTTGCCAAGAGATTCAATCTCCCCTCTCCGATTACAGTACCCTCAGGAAAGGCATGGAGTGCAACAGTCGAACGCATTGGTGGAACCGATGGAAACGAAACCTTCTTCTGGTGGGAGTACGAATATTAAGCGGTCACATGGGTCGCAGGACACATTG
>Ga0180431_10009320_pt1 | contig 11116 bp, 13 predicted proteins | sample SS_ome_11_FD_132459 | JGI IMG/M metagenome (GOLD analysis project Ga0180431, IMG submission 132459) | Hypersaline lake sediment archaeal communities from the Salton Sea, California, USA - SS_1_MS_1 metaG | ecosystem: Environmental > Aquatic > Non-marine Saline and Alkaline > Hypersaline >...
AAAAAGTACTTATAGGGTGTCTAAGATCAATTACTAAGGACAATCACCAAGGATATTTATATCTTTAGTTCATAATTCTCATACTTTAAAAATCTTACCCAAATATCTAAAATAAAAATTTCCTTTAAGGATTTAATTTAATTTGTTATTAATTTCTTTTCTATTATTATTTTTCCTAAAGATTCTCATTAATGGATGGTTATTAGTTAATGGGCGTATTCTGAATTCCTGTCTTGCATTATAAGCCACGTAAGTATCAGCTAGAGATGAAACAAAATAAGCCTCCGGAGCATTTTCAATTGGTCCATATAGTAAAAAATCAGCTCCCATGGCTATTGGAAACGAATGTGCTACTGCATTAGCAAGGATAAATTTCTCGGAAGACAATTCACTCATTTCACCCCATCTAGCAATTGCGTTGTGAACACCTGCTCCTGCAGGTATCCCATATTGTTCCTTAACCATGAAGATAGCTTTACTAATGGGACCCACATCTGGTTTATCTATCACTGTAGTATCAATAAGTGGTTTTACGATCCCTGCTTTGTGGGCTAGACTTTGTAGTTCATCCATCATCTCGATCCTACCCGCAAGCGTGGGATTTTTCGTGTTTAGAGTCAGTAAAATTGCAGACTCGATTCCTGACTCTTTGATTGCAATAAGTTCATTATCCTTTGCTTGAGGCATTATCGAGTTATACACGGCTCTCGAAGATAACCCAGTCTCTTTAACATAGTTAGCTCCTGCGATTTTCACTTCAGCAGTAGTCCCATCAATCGCAAATGGGCTATCAGTATTACTAGCTACAAAATCAATCAACTTCTCAAAAGCCTGTGGCCAAGCGCAGCATATATCTAAAAGCATCGGGTTTCCAGTCTGATCAGATAACTCCTCCTCAGTCTTGATTAGTTCTTGTGCTTTCTCTTTATTGAATTCACCCTTCTTTGCATTATTTAGGATTTTTTGCCCCTCATAAAATATGCTTCCCATCATCACTGTTGGTAATTGACCTGGTTGTCCTCCTAATTTCACCCCTTCTATTTCATAGATTTTTTGCTCTTTTTCATGTTTAAACATTTTTTTCACCTATTTGAGTATTATATAGAATGGATGATTTTCAGTCAATAACTCCGTACCATGTACTTGTTTTGTGATTCTATGGAAAATAGTTCCTATCATGACTGTTGGTAGCTACCCGGGCTGACCTCCAATCATGATTTTAGATACCTTGAACATCTTCTGATCGGTTTCGAACTCAAACATCTGTGATTATTTTATTCGTAATCAACCGCTCTTCCTTCAGCAATTTCACGCTTAAGCCATTCATGATATGGTTCAAATTTAGGAATCTCAAATGGGACGTCATCCAGGTTTTCAGCTATGGGGTACTTACCAAAGGTTTTGATAGCCTGTACCGCAGTATGGACATTTACTGGTGGTGTATCTGCGGGAATCTGGACAAAAAAGAACATCATGTGACCATCTCTTGCCAAACCATCTATAATTCTTTTCAGATAGTCTACAATTTCATGCGGAGTTGAGTCTCTTATGAATCTAGCACTACAACTCGCCATGACTGGAGTAGTCCAAAATCTACTTTTATTTTCCTTTACGAATTCCTGCATGACATCCATTGGCCAGAGTTCTGGTCTCCCCATCCCCATCATTAAGAATGTTTTACCCATGAGTTCCACGCCCATGTGATACCAAGCCCATTTCATTAGTTCTGGATCAAACCTATTAGGGTCTTCTACACAATAATCGACACTTGCTGCAACATTCGCTGTAATTCCTACTTTCTTAGCCTGTTCCCTTAAATAAGCGTTATATGGAAAAACGAATTCTTCAGCTATTTTTTTATTTACATTAGGAATAGCAGACCATGCATCAGCACCCATATAAACGTCGAAACCAGTTTCTTGTTTAAGGAGTTGAAGATAGGGTATTAACACTTCATCAATGGACCACTTGAGAAGTCTGTGAATGAAATCAGGGTTATTTCTTATATCACGGATTACACCAAGATATGAATGAATTCCGCATATGAAACTGAAGGGACCACAGAAAACCCCAGTCGAAACAGTACCCAGACATTCCTTGAACTCGTTCAGGCAATCTATAACATACTGAACCCTTCCCCACTTTATCTCTATTGGTACTTTAACTTTGTCGATGTCCTCTTCTTTCTTAATCAAGGGATTGTTTTGATCTATTGACGACATGTGTTTTTTAGTTTTTAATAAACTTCCTCCGAGAGCCTCGACTTCAAAATTATAGGTCTCCGGAGGGATAATCAAGGGTTGTTCGAGATTATACCATTTTTGAACATAGAATTGAACGTCAGCACAATATTTTCCATCCGTATGAATAAATCTTTGAGGATCTGCCTCAGCAACTGTCATTGAATGAACATGAATTTGACCAGCAGATGGCGGAATACAATCAGGCTTGCCCATTAATGCTGCAACATTTCTACTATTAGGATCAAGCTTAAAGATTCGTAGGCCTTTACTATAAAGAAGACCTTTTATCGTTTGCGATATTGAGGGAGGTATAAAACTCATTGTTGCACCTCCATTAATGCTAATGCTTTTTCCGCAGTATCAACACCGTCTAGACCCCAAGAATCCGCACCAAGCTCTTTAGCATATTTCTCACTAGTTCTGACTCCACCAATCATGACTTTTACACTACCTCGTAATTTCTCATTAACAAGAGCTTCTATATAGTCCTTCATGGTTGTGGCTGTTGTGCTCATATACGCCCCCAGACCAACTATATGTGGTTTTTCTTCCTTAACTTTCGCAATGAAGGTAGATAGGGGGATATCTACTCCAAGATCAATTACCTCAAACCCTGCAGCCTTTAACATGGTTACCACGATATTTTTTCCAAGATCATGAATATCACCTTCTACAGTGCATATAAGATACTTGCCTTTTGTTCCTTTACCAACACCAGGTTGGTTCTCCTCAAGCACAGCCATTGCTGCTTTGAATGCCTCAGCGCTCATTACAACCTCTGGTACGAAATATTCACCTTGTTTCCATAATTCTCCAGCCTCAAGTATGCCCGGAACTACATCATCATTTATTGTTTTTAAACTACTTTCACCAGTTTCCAATGCTTTTTTGGCTAACTCTTCAGCTCGATTCATATCTCCTTCTACTATTGCTTTTTTTAGACCTTCCAAGAATAATTTCACCTCATAATAATTTAAATATAGTAAGATATATTATTGATTATTTTATCATATTTGGATATTTAAATATTTAGATTTTTATAAGATGGTTTAAACTTTTGCAGCAATTCAAATATTTAGAAATTAATTTGAACTCCCCAAATTCGAGTTTATCCGTTCGATTTCTTCAAGATTTTCGAGATATTTCCTCTCAAGCGCCTTGTAGGCGTGAATGAGCGCCTTTTTGAGCTGCTCATTTTCATTTTCATTTTCAAGCATCAAAATCATTCCTCCACGTTTCATCCAAAAAACTTATAATTCCACAAATTTCCTACAAAATTAGCATGGTTTTTTCACATTAACAATATATTTGCTTTTATAAAATCCTACAATTTTATTTATTGTTTTATCTCCATTCGTTTATTTAAAAAAACATTATTTCACAAAAACTACATTTCAAGATCATTACATATAGCGAAATATAATTCCACAAATCGAAATCCGACAAGACTCAGATAAACAAACTACTTTTGGAACCCAAATGAAGTCAATAGTAAAGAGTTTAGTAATCGAGAATACAAAATTTATATAGAAATATAAATGTTTAAATATTGCTTTATCTTTCATACACAAATGAACCCAATTATCTTGTTTTTTCTTGAATCGGGGTGGATCTTTCTTAATAATAGTAGGGCTCTTTTTATTAGCTTCAAAAAAAGCCTCTCTACCAGAAATTAGAATGAAAGGATTAATGATTGCAGCAATAGGTTGTATGATTTTAGGTATTTTTGGGCTAATAATTTATGCGTATGGCGTGATGGTTACTCAAATAAGTGCGACTATTGTTGATATATACGGTATTATTAATTGTAGAAAAGAAATAAAACTAGCAAAACAAGACTCATTACTAAAATGAAAGCATCAATCACAGATAAAGAGGATGCGAAGAGTAAATTTTCGTATAAGGTAAAACAACTCATCAAGGCCATACCATACGGAAAAGTTGCTACTTACGGTCAAATTGCCTCCCACTCGGGAAATTCGCGCGCCTCAAGGCAAGTTGCGTGGATCTTGCACTCTTGTTCCGAAAAAGACGGCTTGCCTTGGCATCGAGTAATCAACAGCAACGGTCGCATCTCATTGCCCCCTCAAGAGGGACATGAAGTTCAAAAAAAGCTGTTAGAGCTCGAGGGCATTTCGCTTAAAGAAAACGGCTCAATTGACCTCGACGTGTACCTCTGGCGAATATTTCATGAAGGATAAACTTTTATTGACTTAATTCTTTTCTACTTTAACAAAATTCGTTTTTTTAGATTATTCCGGCTGTATTTATCCTTTTCTAGAGGCGCACAATGTGGTTTATCAACTACTTTCCATTTATTCTTCTCTATTGGTTCCATATTTAGACCATTAATCTTACAAAAATAATCCATTTATTATTCATTTCTTGGATTAATAATGGATAACTTTAAATATCTCCATGTTCTTTTATTCTAGATGTAAAAACGATGAACACGATAAATCAAATTTTTCAACTATGATATAAATCCAATTCGCCCATTCCATTGAGCTATTGGAACTTATGTTATAAATCTGTATCTTTGGATTTTTAGAACTGATGCATTTCTTAAATCTTGATCGATGGATGATAAATATTGGAAGAAGAACGACCTGAGTTAAGACGATAATAATATAAAAATAAATTTAAAAAATAAGGATAAGAAGACCGATAAAAAATGATATTAAATACATTAGTTTTTCTACTATTAGGATTTCTAGGCTTATTTTTTGGGGGCAAGTATGTAATTATTGGATTAGAAAACATTTCCAGTCGACTAGGGATTAGTCATTTATTGGTTGGCTTGACCGTTTTATCTATTGGGACCAGTTTACCTGAAATTGCAGTAAGCGTAATGGGCGGCATCGATAAATTTTTGGGGTATTCGGAATTCATTGATGGGATAGTTATTGGGAATAAAATAGGTTCTTTTTTGGTCCAAATCACGCTTGTTTTAGGAATATTAGGATTAAGCCAACAAATATTCGTGAGCAAGTGGATATTGAAAAGAGAGGGACCCATGTTGTTTATCTCTGTAATGATTTTTCTTCTCGTTGCTGTTGATGGTGTTATCACCCGTTTTGATGCAGCAATCCTAGTGCTATCTTATATCGTATATTTAATATTAATCATAAAAAGCGAAAAAAAAATAGAGCGCATCAAGAATGAGAAGGATCTTCTTGATACAGAGGAATTGGAACAAGTCGATTTTAAACCCGTTGAATACGTTAAAAAAACATATTCCCTTAAAAAAAATGTTGGAATATTTTTAGGAGGGCTTCTGATTTTATTAGCATCCGCCGAAATAACGGTATTATCCGCGATTGAGTTAGCCACGGAATTTAGCATTCCTGGAGATGTCGTGGGAATTTTCATTGTCGGCATAGGAACAAGCATTCCCGAACTTTCTGTCGATCTAACGGCGTTACGTCGTAAATCTCAAGGAATTGCGGTGGGGGATATATTAGGGTCAAACATCTGCGATATTCTTTTAGCAACAGGTTCAGGTGCGATCATAACAGATTTTAATGTTCCCTCTATTTTAATATTATTCGACATACCAATACTCTTAGGTGCAATATCAATCGCATATTATAGTTTATTTACTGAAAAGGTTCTTAAAAAATGGGAATCTATCATTTTGATAAGTTATTTTGGATTGTATACTTTTTTGAAATTGTTATTTCTTTAGATATAATCTGTGAGTAAAAACATCCTCCCCCTTCAGTCGTGAAATCTGTCATAAAATACAAAATCACGAAAAGATACTCATCAATAATCCATGATGGATAAACTTTTATTAAATCAATCCTTTTCTTCTATAACAAAATTAGCTAAAAATGAGTGAGATATAATGCTTTCAATAATTAGTGGAATATACGCAATAGTGATAGGAGTAGGAATTATAAGACTTTGGATAATGTTGCTTCAATCAAAACAGGTACCAGAATTAGAAACAGAACCTGTAGCAATAAAGTTCCACATAACCGCTGAAATGACAATGGGGGGTCTCTCACTAATGAGTGGAATTTTTCTTCTTATTGGACTCTCTCTATCTACTTATTTCTTTATCCTCGCACAAGGATTGGTTATTTATGCCGTTATCAATGCTGCAGGGTATTACGGTCAAAGAAAACAGTGGTCATCTGTGATCATGTTTGGAATAATTCTTATTTCTTCATCGATCCTCGCAACATTGAATATTTTCTTATAATTTTTATTTATTCCATAGACTTATCCGAGATTTAGACATAATGGAAGATCTAAGCAAGATCTGGGAAAATTTGTGTATATTAATTTGTGGCTTTTGTGTTCTTCAGAATAAATAAAATTTATTATTTCTGCCAAAGTGGTTTATATAATATCATGTGAATTTAATCTATTCACTTCAAATTCAGATGAAAGGGAATATTTCTCGATTTTTCTTCGTGAGGTTGCCTTTAAGATATAAATAATAAATTTACATTTTCAAAATCATGCATTAAGAAAAATTTCTCGGGCATAAAACCGCAAGATTTAATACAGAAGGACAATTATTAGACTCAACAAGCTGTTAATGGCTTCGTGCTTACTGCTTGTTTATTTAATAAGGTTTTAACGATGGTAAATGGAACTGTAAAATGGTTTAACAGTCGAAAAGGTTTCGGATTTATCAATTCAGAAGAGGGTAATGACGTGTTTGTTCATTTCTCCTCTATTAAAGTGGATGATGACCAATACAAGACCTTGAATGAAGGGGATAAAGTAACTTTTGAAGTAACACAGGGAGAAAAAGGTCCTCAAGCTAGCGAAGTAGTGGTCACGGAACACGCCCCAAGACAACAAAGGCAACAAAGGCAACAAGGGCAAAAAAAATCTTTTCGGTATTAGAAATATCAAAACAATTTTGATTGAGCAAGTAAAGAAATAATAAATACATGAACACATCAAGTTAGAAGTAATAATGAATAGCTTTTCGAGTTTTACGACTATTCTTGATTCTAATTTCCTTTTTTTTTATATTTTGATTAATTTTCTTAAATTTTCTAAGTCATTATTTGAATTAAGATAACACTTAGGTTGAACATTATCATCCAAGCATTCGCGTGTATCTCCAATGGTGAATTCTAGAATGCTCGTGCTTTCTTAATATATCCTAAAAGCAAATAGTTTAAATTCGAGGATGATGAATATTAATTTAATTAAAATATAAATTTTAATTGAATAACAGAGGTTAATTTAAAATGGCAAAAAAAGCACCGGCTAAAAAGGCGCCGGCTAAAAGAGCACCAGCTAAAAAGGCACCCGCTAAAAAGAAACCAGCTAAAAAGGCACCCGCTAAAAAGACACCAGCTAAAAAAGCACCAGCTAAAAAAGGATCAGCTAAGAAAAAGTAGTAAAAAATATGTATTTTTTTTTTTTAAAAATTCTTACTGTATTTCATGAAAAAAGGGAAATCCAATAGAATCTTCGAATATTAGTGGATAGATCCGTAGAATCTTTCAAAATACTCTACATAATTTAACTTTTAATTTGAGGTTTCAAGGGAAGATGCAATTAATTAAAATTGTTTAAATTCGCTTGTTTCTAATTTTCAAAAATCGGGAAAACCCAAACACTTATTAAAATGGCCTTCTTATATTACTATAGATAATGAATAAATTTTCTATCTTGTTGGTGATTTTTTAAAAAATTCCCAATACAGCATTAGAATAGGCGAAAAGAAAAAAAAGCATAAGGGACAATCTTTATAATTATTGTTTTTTAAAAAAATCGCTTCTTATCTCTCATGTATTTCTAAGAAGTATGAGAAGACACCATCATAATGCTCATTTTTATGTTGATTATTCTCTATGTACGATGTTTTGACCGTTAACTTTTATCTCATAAGAAAAAAAGTGAAGGAATAATAAATGTATTGTGAATATTGTATAAAACCGTTTGGATATAAAAAAAATGGAAAAGTATATAAGCACATTAATATTGGACAACCCATTTCGGTCCACCTGTTTTGTTCAAAAAAATGCAAGACAAACTGGTGTTTTGCAGTTCAGGAAAATAGAATTAACCCAAACAAAAATTCAACAAATCTTCTATTAGATCTTGAGGATAAATTAATTTCTGAAATAAAAGATTTGAGTGCTTTAGAAGAATTTTTAAGCAAGCCAGAATATAAGAAGCGTTATATAGAGATATTAAATAAACAAGAATTCAAACAATTAAATCTGATAAGTGAGATTAAAGATATGATGTCTTTTGAGGTTTAATTTAGACGAAAAAATTTGTATAACGCGGGACTTTAATACAAAAAGAGTAAAAAGGGAAAAAAAGAGAATGACAATTCCTTGAAATTGCGGGAAAAATCAATTCAGATTATTAAATAAAAAAAAATGTGAAAATCTCATGACAGTAAACAAGATAATGGATAAATTATGGCAAGATGGAAATGAATTTGTTTCGTTAGATGATCTTAAAAAAGATTCAAAAAGTCTTTATTATAATTACAAAAACATGATAGAATACGTCGTTTCGAGAGGATTTCTTTTTAACATTCTTAACGATACTTATTACGTGAAAAGTCAGGATGAGTTCAACTCTGTTAATAATGACAATTTAAAATATTCTTCTTTAGAGCTTATTTCAAAAGCTCTTAAGTTTTTAGACGTGGAAAATTGGTATTTTGGGTTATACACGGCGTTAAAATTTCACGACATCTCTTTTAGCAATGGGAATGTCGATTATTTAATGTTTAACAACATGATAGGTGCAAAACCAAAAATTACCGTGTCTGGTCAAGATTGTAAATTCATAAGATTAGAATCCAAACTCTTCAAGTTCGGAATAATAGAAAAGCGCAACGAGGTGAAATACTCAGACCTTGAAAAAACGGTTTTGGATTTGATGTACTTATGGCACACGAACAACATGCCAAATCACAAAATCAAGGCAGGAATTCTCAAATATTTTAAATTAAGTTCAATTGATACAATAAAAAAATATATTTTGCATTATCCAGACAGCATACAACTATTAGTGGACGAGGTCCTTGCGGGCGTATTAACTTAAATTAACTTACTTTTTTCCCAAAAGGGTATCTAAAGCGTCATTACTACTTCCTTCTTGTCGGGACTTTTCTTAAACTTCCGCAATAATTTTGAGAATTTAAGCGGTTTTCCCACGTAATCTAATTCGGCCAATGCTTGATCTTGATACTCGTGGAAAAGATCGGTTGAGAGCTTTTCCCAATCTCGGCAAATTTCCAGCGTTTTCATATCGCTCCTCAAGAGAGAATCGTGTGAAATTATCCTTTGGAATTGAGCAGCGAACTCCTCAACGACTTGTGGATCAGCACCTTCGAGGATGTCCCTCACGAACTCGTCAGCTGCGTACCAATCTGCCACTCGTTGAAAATCGCGATGTATTTGCGTGAGTAAAACATTTCGCGGCCCCTCCCATAATTCCATGATCAAGGCATCCCGATGGAATCGAGAGAAATCAATGAAATCTTCCATGATCCCGTGTCCGCCAAAAAACGAAATTGCTTTCCGAATCTCTGCAGGGGCATCGTCTGCCACGACTATCTTTTGCAGCATTACGAGTTCTCTTAACCTAAACCGCCTCTTCCGTTCGTCAAGGTCGTCAATTCTTTCTAATTCTCGTATCCCGCTGATGAGTTGTTCGTTAAAATGGATGTACTCTGAATAAACTTTAAACGCTCCCGCTGTGGTTCTCATTGCGTGATGATTGAGGTCGTTAATTTGATTAATCATGAGGGGGAAAGAAGAGATCGGCACGCCAAAAGCAGTTCTGAATTGCGAATATAAAATTGCTTCTCGTGCGACTTTCAATCCTCCTGAGGCCATGCCTATAGCAATGTGAAGCCTTGACAAGGAAAGGACGATTCCCACTATGTCCGCGAGTCCTTTCTCTAAAGGGCCGATCGGGTAAGCGACAGCACCGTTATAAGTGATCTCAGCCGTTGGTAATTCGGCAGTTCCGAGCTTCTGCTTTAACCTGTCAATCGTGTAAGAATTTCTAATTTCTCGCTTTTTATTTCCAGGAAGCCAGGCAGGGACCGCAAACGCAGCAACTCTTGTAGACGATGGGACGTTTTTTGGTTTAGCGGTCACTATGGAATAGTCTGCTTGCATTGCCGAGCAAAAGAATTTTTGTCCGTATAAGCGCCAGCAATTTGAAACGCCATCAAGCCCTTCTTTTTCTTCGAAAACGGCTTCAACAAGATTTGAGGGAACGTCGCTCCCACCTTGGATTTCAGTCACGAACTGCGACCCCAATCCATATCCCCCAACGCCATCCCGAATAGACGCTAATACATCGCGAGCTCCGGGATCAAGTTCGTTTTCGTATTTCTGGAGTAATTCTACAGCACCATGGGTACACGCAATGGGGCACATTACTCCTGATTCGCCATTTTGGTACAGCAAAAGCATTTTCACGAATTTACTCCAGGCACTATTTCTGCTGGGATCAAATAATCCAAGGTCAAAAACCTCCCGTTCTAACGTTTCGGTTTCTGCGCATCTTTTTATCCGGTCAATACGGTGGTTGTACGCGTCGTAATGCTGGATGAGCGTGCATTTCACGCGATTTTCGAGCCTATTTGCCTCTTTAGCAAGATCCTTGAATCGATAGGAAACAGTATCTGAAAGTTCTCGCAATTCAGAGTCTATTTTTTCGAATTCACTGGCGGGGACGTATTTTTTCACTAACGCTTGAAAAAATTCGTCGTCTCGATAATAATTAAAGCTATCTTTTACGAAAATATAATCATCAAACGAATAGGGATTATCCCTATTTCCTTCTTGTTCGCTCATTTTGATCATTTATTAGATTTTCATGTTATATTTTGATTAAACAATAATAGTAAGTAAATAGTG
>Ga0180431_10009322_pt1 | contig 11114 bp, 15 predicted proteins | sample SS_ome_11_FD_132459 | JGI IMG/M metagenome (GOLD analysis project Ga0180431, IMG submission 132459) | Hypersaline lake sediment archaeal communities from the Salton Sea, California, USA - SS_1_MS_1 metaG | ecosystem: Environmental > Aquatic > Non-marine Saline and Alkaline > Hypersaline >...
CGCTCCTCCTCGATGCGGGCCAGCTTCTCGGCGTGTAGCCGCTCCTCGAGGTCGGCAAGCGCGATCCGGCGCTCGGCTTCCGACACCGCGCGCGCCGCGTTGACATCATCCAGCTCAGCGCCGGACAGGTACGCCTCGTCGATCAGGTCTCGCTCTCGCATGTAGGCGAGCTCGATCTTCGCGCGCTCGCTCAGCCGCTCCTCTGAGGCCCTCCGCTGGGCGTCTCGGAGGCGCTGGAGGTCTTGAATCGCCTTGTCGGTGCCCGAGGTCGTGTCGGCCACTGCGGGCGCCCCTGCGGTCTCCTGGTCACCCTGCTGACCACCGCCGGGCGCACGCTGCGGGCCGCCCTCGGTCGTCTGGTTGAGGAGCGCGATTGCGCGGCGTGCGTCGACGGACGCCTCTCCAACGTCTTCGATCGCGTTCGTGAGGAGCCGGTAGCCGAGGACGAGCGGATTGGTGCCCGCGATGCCGCTCAGCAGCTCGTCCTGATTTCGCTGGAGCGCGCGGAACGCGCCGGCGAGGTCGCCGTCGACCAGCTCGGCCGCCACCTCGGCGAGCGGTCCGGTGATGCTTCCGACCTGCTCCGTCAGCGTCGCGAAGACGCTCTGAGCGACACGGCCGAACACCAGGACGGTCGTGATCCCGATCTCGAGCGCCGCGTTAATCCCGCCCGGGCCGCCGAGACTGTCGACGAAATCGAAGAGCGCGCCCTGCGAGACGGTCTTGAGGGTCGCGATCGCACGCTGGAACTCGGCCGCGCTCGCCGCCGCCTTCGGGCCGACATCGACGCCGAACTCGGTGGCGAGCGCGACGAAGGCGTCGAGGTTGTCGATCGCGCCCGACTGGATGAACGCGGGGCCAGCGCGCTGCCCGAGCAGATCGATCGCAAGCGCGGCCTTCTCGGCGGGGTTCTCGATCGCGGCGAGGGCCTCGAACGTGTCCCGCAGCACGTCGTCCGAGTCACGGAGCGCCCCGGATGCGTCGTGGACGTCGACGCCGAGGGTCTCGAACGCCTGCGCGGCGGCACCCGTCCCGCGCGCGGCGTCAGCCATCGCCTTTGGAAGCCGGTTGAGCCCGGCCTCAAGGGCGCGGAACTCGAGGCCCGAGCCCTCCGCGGCCAGGCGCAGACCGGCCAGGGTCTCGACGGCGACACCCGTGCGGGCGCTTGCGTCGGCGAGCTCGTTCTGCAGGTCGGCGAACGCCTGCGACAGCGCGACCACCGACCCGGCGACACCCACGATCGCGGCGCCCGCGAGCTTCGCGGAGTCGGCCATCTGCTTGAACTGCCGCCGGTTCGCCTTCGCCGCGCGCGCCGCTGCCCGCTCGGCCTGCTTGAAGCCGGTGTTCAGCTCGCGCACCATCTGCGCGGCTTCCTTCTTCGTGACGCCCGGCAGCGTTCCGAGCTGCCGCTTGAGGTCGCCGAGCTCGGCCTGAAAGCTGAGGGAGATCGTCTCGCGTCCTGCTGCCATCAGAGCACCCCCCGCAGCACCGCGACAAGGTCCTGCTCAAGCTCGCGCGAGAGTCGCCGGGCCATCTTGCGGCCGGGTGTGCGCATCTGCCGCACGAACGCAGATCGCTTCCTGCCGACCCTGCGCTGCGCGTCGTACCGATCCTGCGGCACACCATCGCGCCAGATGTGCCGGCGCCGCTGCTCTGCTGTCGTCTCGCCCGTCATGACTGACTTGATGTAGTAGCCGTACGGCGCCGTGTTGTAGACCGTCGCGATGATGCGCGAGCCCGTGAGGGTCATGCGCGTGCCGAACAGCTCGATCGAGTGCTTCTGCCCTCCCTTCTTGCGGGTCGGGTTGCCTTTGGTGTTGCGGTCGACGGGCCAGCCGACCTTGGCCTCGGCTTCGAGCTTCTCGACGGCTTCCTGCATGTCCCCGATGACGCGACGCAGGCGAGCCGAGCGCGGGTCGACAGAGTCGCGCAGGCGCCGCAGCACCTGCTCGCTCCTGAACGTCAGACCGCCCTTGATCGCCATGCTACCCGCCCGTCCAGAACTGCTCGCCGGTGCTGCTCGCATTGTAGCGCGGGCGCGGCTTCGAGGCCCTGCCCGCAGCCTTCTGCGTCGCGCGAGCTCGGAGGTTGGCGTCGGCGAGCATCGCGATCCGGTCCTCTCGGGGTAGCCCGCGGAACTCGGGCGGGGTGATGCCGTACTCTCGACAGACGGCGAGGATGGCGCGGTCTACGCCCCCTCGCCGCTGGAGAAACCCTCGGCGTCCTTGACCTCCTCGCCCGTGATGAGGCCTTCGCCGCAGAGCTGCCAGGCGCGCAGGCCGGCGCCGATGACCTCCGGCAGCGGCACGCCCCGGTCGACGAGCTCGTCGAGGACGGCACCGCCCCACGCGAGCGCATCGAAGCGGTACGCGGCGAGGCGGGGGCGCGGTCTGTTGGGGCCGTCCCAGCACAGCGCGAGGGCCGCCGCGAACGCTCGGTTCGGGTTGCTCGTCGCGGCGCTGTAGACGTCCCAACGCGCGGACGCGGACGCCGGTGCCCTGAGGGGCACATCGACGCCTGCGAGGGAGACGGTGATGCTCATGGGTGCTCTCTCTCTGCCCTTGTGGGCTCTCAGGTCATGGTGATCGAGCCGTAGACCGTGCCCGAGATGGTCACGGTGTCGGGCTCGCCCTCGGCGATGGCGACGGTGACGTGTACGTCGTCGAGCTCGATGGTGTGGTCGGCGGCGTCGCCGAGGTCGGTGCCCTCGACGGTGAGCGTCAGCTTGACCGCGTAGACGTCGGAGTCCGTCAGGGTCGAGACGTTCGAGCCGAAGCTACCCTGCTTGAGCGCGAAGTCGACGAGCGTCTGATCGGTGCCGTCCGACAGGTCGGCGAGCTGCGCCGAGAACGTGACGGTCGGAAACTCGCGGGCTGCGAGCCGCACCGAGTTCAGCGTGCCGCGGGTCTGGTACGCCTGCACGGCGCGCTGCGACTCCATGAGCCCGTCCAGGGACAGGTCGCCCACGGTGAACGGGATCGACAGGGACGCCGGGGTCGGCGTCGCGCCGTCCTCGATGGTGATCGAGCCGTCGTAGAGGTGCTTGATGACGGTGCTAGCGGCCATGGTTGGCTCCTACTGCAGAGCGAGCCGGTGGATGGCTCGGAAGGTGATGGTCGAGAGAAGGAACTCGAACTCGGTCGTCGGCTCGCGTGCGGCCGACTCGAACACGATGTGCAGGTTCTCGCGCGAGATGCCCTCGACGGTCGTGATTGCGGTGCCCTCGAGGGCGAGCAGGGCGTCGAAGTCGGCGACCTGGTTGTCGGCCCGGTGGTTCGCTGCGACGCGGACGGAGATCGACGTGTTCGCGAGCACGCCCTCGGCGCGGCGCTGCCGCTGCGTCGTCGGGTGCGCCTCGGTGAGCGGGGCGCCCACGGCGAACGCCCCGTGCATGAGCAGCCGAGCGTCGAGGCCGAACAGGTCCGGGTGGAATCGCGACTTCGTGAACCCGGACTCGGCGACGAGAGCGGCCTCGACGCGCTGCCGGATCGCGGCGACGGTGAGAGCGCTCATCGGACAGACCGTGCGCGGCCGCCGCACATCCAGAGCGTGCCGTGCCCTCGGCGCTGGCGCGTGTCGTCGATCGCCCCATCCTCGTCGGCGTCGTACCGGAAAGTCAGCCGGCGCCAGGCGTCATGGTACTGCCGCCGGTACTGCTGCGCCCGGGCCTCGTAGGCTTCGTTCAGCCGCGTCGACAGGTCCTCGAAGATGAGGGCGAGGGTGAGCTCAAGGTGAGCACCTCGGAGCGCCGTCGGGGAGAGCACCAGCGCGGGCCGGTTGCCCTCCTGAATCAGCCGCTGCTGGATCTCGATCCATGCCTCGTCGCGGTACGCCTGGAAGTTCGACAGGCTGGTGATCGGGGTTGTGCCCGACGGGTCGAGCGACGAGACCCGCGTGAACAGGTCGGCGTCCGCGAGCACCGGCGCCAACGGCTGCCGGACGAGCATCGCCTCGTTGCCGAAGGTGTAGACGACGCCCCCGACGGTCGCCGTCCAGACCACCCGCCACCCGTCCGAGAGCGACTCGGCGCTCGTCCCGGTGACGGTGTACGTCGCGGTGCGGTCGGAGTCGGAGAGAACAGCCGAGCCTGTGGTGAACTCGGTGCCGTCGGCCCGCGAAACGACCACCGAGACGGATGCCAGCGTCTGCCGGGCTCCGCTCTGGTAGACCTCGAGGGTGACGTCGGTGTCGCGGCCGCGCACGATGCGATCCGGCAGGACCCACCGCGCAGCGAGCGAGCTCGGGCTGTTCACTCCCACGCTCAGACCACCCGGTAGAGCATGGTGACGACGACGAGCCCGGCGTCGAGATCGGAGGTGGTGCCGTCGCCGAAGTTGGCGCCCGTCGCGCTGAACTTGGCGAGCACCTCCGTCGCGCCGAGGGCGGCGCGGTCGCCGGTGCCGGCGCCGGCCTGCCTCGTCTGCGTGCCGCCGGTGAACACGGAGGTCGACGTGATGAGGTAGTCGGGGTCGCCCGAGGTACCGACCTCGAGGTCGACGGCCGAGATCGAGCCCGCATCGGCGAGCAGCACCGGGACCTCGTGGAACACCTGCTCCACGACCGCGCCGGTCGGGAGCGTGCCGAGCGAGACGCTCTGCGTCGTCGCGGCGGCGTTGAGCTCGCTCGCCTCGATGATGACGCGGCGGCGAACGAGGGGGCGCCCGAGGGCTGCGTTTCCGATCTTGGGCATGGTCTACCTCTGCTTTCGGTCGGCCTTTCGGGCCTGCTGGATTGCTTCACGCCGCGCCTCACGCTGCGGCACACCGTGCTCGACGAGCCGGCGCTCGAACTTGTCGCGCGCCTCGCGGATCTCCCGCTTCTCGCCGCTCACTTCGCACCCCGCCGGCTGCGCGCCTTCGGGGCGGGCTGGGCCTCGTCGGCCTGGTCGACGCCGGAGACCTTCGACCACGCGGCGTCGAGCCGCTCGAGGGCCTGGTCGATCTGCTCGACAGCCTGCCGGGCGTAGGGGTTGAGGTCGGCCGCGGCCGCCTTGCGTTCGCGCTTCGAAGTGAGCTGCTCGCGCAGGTACTCGACGACCGTGCTGTCGGGGGGCGCGATGTAGCCCTCCGTCATCAGGTGGCGCAGCCACTGCCGGTAGCCCTGCTCGTCGCGGTCCCAGACCACCCGGGAGCCCAGCGCGCGCGGGCGCTCCCAGGCGGTGACGTGGATCGGGCCGCCTCGCCCGTCGAACACGCGGACGTAGCCCGGGATCCCGTCGGGAGAGACCGTCGCGGGGCACGCCTCGGGCGGGATGATCGTCCACCCGCCCTTCTGCAGGTTGACCTCGGCGCGGGTCGTGTCGCCGAAGTGGTCGACGTTGTTGACTCCGCGGGCGTGGCTCATCCGGCCGAGCAGGGGGAGCAGCTCGCCGTCGATCTCCTGCCAGCGGGCCGGGTGATGGGTGAGCGTGAAATCGGGCCGGGCCGGCTCGTTCAGGACGCTCGGGGTGCCGCGCTGGCGTCGGTGCGGTGCGCGGCCGCCTCCGGTGAAGTCGGTAGGCATGGTGCTCTCTCTCTTGCGGGTGGTCGGTGAGGGTGTAGGGGCCGGGGCCGAGCCGGGGCCAGAGAGAGAGCGGGAAGCCCCCACCCAGCCCCGACCCGGGGTCTCATGCGTCGGTGATGATCGACACGCCCATGCTGTCCTGCAGCAGCGACACGCCGAAGTAGGCGTTGCCCGTGATGGCGGTGAGGCCCTTCGCGGAGTCGCGCTCGTACTCGACGGCGATGACGGTGCCGGCGGGGAACTGCAGAGCGCCACCGAGCGCGGCGATGGGGCGCACCGCGCCCTCGGCCATGCCGACCGCGCCGTAGCCCATCATCGCGCCCGCCCGGTCGGCGCCGCCGTTGGCCGTCGGCACCTTGGAGGACTTGAAGATGTCGACGCCGAGGAAGGAGCCGGCGTAGCCCTGCCCCTTCGCCATGAGCATCTCCTGCGTAGCGGCGATGTACTGCAGCGCGCCGCCCTCGGCGCGGATGCTGTTCTGCAGGTCGGTGACCTGGACCGGGTGAAGCACGGAGACGTATGGCGTCGGCACGTTGGCCTGCTCGAGCGCGAACAGCGCCGAGAAGAAGTCGTCGACGGTGAGGTCGACGCCGGTGGTGCCGGCGGTCGCGGTGAAGCCGTCGATCGTGTCGCAGATCGAGTTCGTGACGGCCATCTCGTAGGCGCCCACCATGTCGGCGGCGAGCCGCTCGACGTTGAGCCCGACGGAGTCGGTCATGTTGGCGAGGTCGCTGATCTCGCGGCGCAGGGCGTAGCGGGCGATCGTGATGTCGGCGCTCGAGTCGGTGAGCGCGACGTTCGAGGCGCTGGTCGTCTCGGAGCCCACATCGGTCATCAGGTCGTAGCCGTCGAGCCCGGCCTGCGGGATCGAGAGCACCGACGAGCCGCGGCCGGCGATGTTGCCGGCGTTCAGGATGCTCGGGTGGTTGCGTAGGCTGAACCGGTCGGCCAGCAGGAGCTGGATCTCGTTGTTGAGAATCTTCGCCAGGCGCAGATCGCCAAGACCGGAGTAGAGGACTTCGTTCGCCATGAGATGCTCCCGTGTGTGCGTGCGTGGGTGGTTCGTCCAGGCCCGGCGCGCGTTTTACGGGGAGCGACCCGAGGGGCTACACGGAAAGCCTACTGCATCCCGTGGAGCCCGTCAACCGTCGGCTCAGATGAGCGACGTACCCTTGAAGCGGTCGCGGTGCTGCTTGTACTGCTCGATGTCCATGCTCATCACGTCGAGAGCCTTCGGGGCCTCGGCGAACGCCTGCGCGCCGTTGTTCGGGTTGGGGGCGGGCTGCCCCGGCGCCGGCGCGGGCTGCGGTGCCGCGGGCGCCGGCGCCGGCGCCGGCTGCAGGTGCGGCCGCAGGACAAGCGGGGCCTGCGTCGGGTCCGACTTCCACGCCTGCAGCGCGTCGGCGAACGAAGGCCGGTCCTGCTCGGGGAGCCGGCTGTGCGCCCACTGCGCCGCCTCGTACAGCTCGGGGTCGGTGACGCCCACGCGGGCCGCGGCCTGGTAGTTGCCGAGGTTCTGCTCGAACTGCTGCGCCTGCTGCTGCCAGTGCTGCACCTGCTGCGACAGCGTGTCGGCCGTCGCGGCGCGCTCCTGCAGACGCTGCGCCTCGGCCTCGAGTTCGGCGACGCGGGCCTCGAGGGCTGCGCGCTGCTCGACCACCTTCGAGAACCGCTGGTACGGTACGTGGTTTTCGGCCTGCGGCGGGGTGCCGTTGTCGTCGCTCATCGTCTCTCTCTCCTCAGATGGCGCATCAGCGCCCGGTTTCTGGTCCCTCTCGACCACGTCTCGAACCACTCGGCGTCGTTACGCCGGAGCTCGCGGATCGCCCACCGCCCGCCGGCGTCGCCGCCCCAGGCGTGCCACGCTACCCAGCCTTTTCCGCGCTCCGACCAGGTCTCGCCCTGCTTGTCGACGAGGTGCCGAGACAGGTAGCCGAGCATCCTGCGGAGCGTCGTGATCGAGACGTTCCGGCGGTTGCCGAGGTCGCGCGCCCGAGCGATGCCGACAGCGGTCAGCCCCCGCTGCGACGGCGGCGCCGCCTCGCGCACCTTGAGGGCGCGCTCTGCGTTGCGGGCGACGGTGACGGGCGGGCGGAACGGCGGCATCAGACGTCGGCGTCCTCGTCCTCGTCCTCGTCGTCTCGGAAGTCGTCGGCGAGGTCGGGGTCTCGGATCTCGAGGATCGCCCGCGTCGCCTGCGCCTTCGTGACGCCAGGGTGCAGCTCCATGTACGCGCCGACCGGCGAGATGAGGCCGGCCTCGAGCATCGCGATCACGTCCTCTCGGCGCGCGCGGCGCTCGTCAGGCGACAGCGGCAGCTCATGGTACAGCACCCGGTAGCCGCCCTCGACGTAGCGCCGGCCCTCGACGGCTCCGGTCGCGCGGTTGTAGAGCGCCGCGCAGATGCCGACGAGGCGCTCGTCGCTGCCGCGGAACACGCCCGCGTACCGCCGCTGCGCCTTCCGCTTGCCGTCGTTGGTGAGCGAGATCGCGGCGCCCGAGCGCGCGGTGCCACCCAGTCGCTGGATGTCGGAGGGGGGCACGCCCGCGTCGGAGGCCACGCGCCCGGCCATGTTGGCGAGGGTCTCCTCCATCTGGCCGGGGTCGCCGCCCGCCGAGAACTGCCCGATCATCGGCTGGCCCTGCCCGTCGCTGTCGGGGATGCTCTCGAACTGGATGAGCGACGCGGGATCGGTGATGACCTCGGCACGGGCGCCGTCGACGGTCTCGACGACAGACACGCCCGCGGGCTGCAGGTTGACCACGTACCGCTGTGGCCAGCTCGCATCGCGGAAAGTGTGGACCACCATCTGATGCAGCACCGACAGGTCGAGCGACGCCTCGACGAGCTCCTGTCCGTCGTAGGGCGAGAACAGGTGCTGACCGCCGCCGCTCGCGTGGTAGAGCTGCCACGGCAGGAACGGGCGCCCCGAGGACCGGCGGAACGGGTAGGCGTCGCCCGAGAAGTCGCCGCCCAGGTAGACGCGCGAGAGGTCCGCGCCGAGCTTGCCGTTCTCGTCGACAGCGTGCACCCGGTAGATCGGGCTCTCGGGGTCGCCGATGTCGTAGTAGTCCGCGGTCCAGCCGAGCTCGCGCTTGCCGCCCTCGACGGCCGGCGGAAGCCGGCGCATCCGGTACTCGATGATCGCGACAGGGTTGCGCGGGTCGTCCATCGTCGCGTACGCCCGCACGAAGTCCGGCGTGACCATGCGGAACGAGAACCGGCCGCGCTCGTCGCAGTGCGGGCGCACGAAGCACTCGTTGAGCCCGAGAGTGTAGACCTGCACCCGCTGCATCATCTGCCAGAGCCCGCCGAGCTCGAGCTGCCGCGCGATGCCTGGGTCGGCGACCTGGTCGTGCAGCACCGTCGGCGTCTGGTCGTACAGCACCGACAGCTCGGTCGTGATCGAGCGGAACGGGTTCAGCGCGAGGCTCAGCGGACCCCAGGCGTCGCGCCGGACGCTGCCGAGGTGCTCCTGCAGTCGCTGCTCAAGGTCGTCGCGCCACGTCCCTTCCAGCATCCGGCGCCGGCGCCGCGTCTCTTCCCACCGGCTCGCCTCGCCTGCGTTCTGCGGCGTGGGCGGGTTCGGGAGCGACGGGTAGTCGGGGAAGCCGGGCTGGTACACGGGCGAACCTCAGTACAGGTAGAGGCGGCGCCGGTCGCGCTTGCGGCGCGGCGCGAAGATCTGCCTCTGCAGAGCATAGCGCACCGCGTCGATCTTGTCCTTGTAGTCGTCGTCTCGGTAGTCCCACTTCTGCAGCGCGTCGATCACGTTCTCGCAGCGCGGGTGGACCTGGAAGTGCCCGTCGTGGACCATCGCCTGATGCAAGTAGCGGCACCCCGCGTCAACGGAGCCCTTGCCACGCCCGCGCCCGCGCTTGACGGTGCGGATCGAGGGCGACAGCGAGCGCGAGGGCACGCGCAGCAGACGCGCGACCGCGTCGATGAGGTCGCGGTTCGACTTCTTGTCGGCCGGGCCTCGGATGTAGAGGCGGTCGCCCCAGACCTCGTCGAGCTGCGACCACCGGATCTGGTTCCTGCGCAGCATGTCGAGGATCCCGCGGGCGTCGTCCGTCGTGCTGGTGTTCTCGGCGCCGACGTACTCGTCCCAGATGATGACCCGATCCTGGTCGCCGCTTTTGTCGACGAGCACCAGCACCGCGCACTGCTTGCCCACCTTCGAGCCGTGGTCGATCCCGACGCAGACCGTCACCTCGCCCTCGGGTGGGGAGTCGCCCACCATCGCGGTCGCGTCGAACTGCGAGAACACGCGCCCCTCGACGCGCATCTCCCACTCGCCGTCGACCACGACCGGCACCTCCTGCGGAAGCGTGTTGCGGCGCAGCTCGTCGATCCACGCCTCGTCCATCGGCGTGCCGTCGGGGAGCTCGAGCGGCTCGGTGTCGCCCACGGGGATCAGCGCCTCGGGTTCCATGCGCCAGTGGTGGTCGGCGACCTGCCCCGCCTCGCACAGCTCGCGCAGCCACCCGCACGGAGCGTTCACCGGCGTGAGGCACATGAGCAGCGTCCCCTGCCGCCGGAGAAGCCGCTTGCGGACCTCCTCGAAGATGCGCGGCGACTTCGGGGGCTCGTCGAACATGGCGAGGTCAATCGTCGCGCCAGCCAGGTCGAGCGAGTTCTGCTGCGTCGTCTTGAACCGGACGATCGAGCCGTTCGGGTAGCGCGCGGTCGGGCGGTTGGCGTGGAAGCCGTTCACCGCATCGAAGCGCGTCTCGGCCACAAGGTAGCGCCCGGCGAGAGCGTGGAACTTCGCCTGGATCGCGAGCGACTGCGACCAGCTCGCGCAGATGATCCACGCCTCGATCGGCGGCTCGCGCGTCTCGATGTGCGGGTGCACGCCCAGGCACCGCCAGTGCACCTCGGCCAGCCCCGCCGTGGTCTTGCCGATCTGGTTGCCCGTCCGCAGCAGCTTCACCGGCGCCGGGTCGCGGTGAAACTCGTCCTGCGGCGGCAGCCACTGGATCCACCGCAGCGGATCGGCCTCCGCATCGGCCGCGAGCGCCCGCACCAGGTCGAGGGCTGCGCTCATCCCAGAGCCGCAAGCATCTCGCGCCGCATCTTGCGCGGCATCCCCTTGGTCGCCTGCTTGAACTCCCGCAGCAGAACCTCGGGGTCGACCGGCCCGGTGTCGGCGCCGTCGGCCTGCTCGGCCCGGTGCGCGTGGAGCTGGTCGAAGATGCTCGAGAGCGTCTTGATGGCCCCGACCTTCGCCGGCGCAATCGCCCGCGGGTCGACAGCCATGCCCGCGAGGCGCTCGAGCATCCAGACGTAGCCGTCCTCGCGCGATGCGCTGCGCCAGTCGATCTCGTCGGGCATGCCCTCGACAGTCGGCGTCGGCGCGGCCTGGTCCGAGCCCGGCAAGACGTGCAGCTCGGCCCGCTTCGCGTCGCGCATCGCCCGGCGTGCGTTCTCTCGGATGATGCGGGCGTCGCGCTTGATCGTCTGCGCGCTGCAGTCGAACTCGCGGCAGAGCTGGTCGAGCTCGGCGTCGCCAAACGAGCCGCCCTCGATCGCCTCGCGCACGGCCTCGCGCCGCTCCTCGATGTGCTTCAAGGCCATACTAGGCCACCGTCTCGCGCGAAAAAAGCGA
>Ga0180431_10009325_pt1 | contig 11113 bp, 11 predicted proteins | sample SS_ome_11_FD_132459 | JGI IMG/M metagenome (GOLD analysis project Ga0180431, IMG submission 132459) | Hypersaline lake sediment archaeal communities from the Salton Sea, California, USA - SS_1_MS_1 metaG | ecosystem: Environmental > Aquatic > Non-marine Saline and Alkaline > Hypersaline >...
CAGGTGGGAATCCGTGGCAACCCACGTGCCGTCCGGCATCTGTACGGCGATCAGCACGTCATCGTTGACGACGTTCGGCTCCATCCTCTTCAGGCCGTCATTCAGCCGTGCCGCCTTGCGCAGCAGATAGATCGTGTAGCTGTCGTCGCCCTCATCGGACCCGGCCAGATCGCTGCACCAGTGGCAGCGAACGTAGGGGCAGTCCGTATTGGTCGGGGCGGCCTTCGCCGGGTTCGTCCAGTTCTCGTAGGCGATGAAGTAGGCCGTGGGCAGCCCGTGCACCATCTGTTCTTCGGCTTCCAGCAGATCGCCGAGAATCCCCTCGCCTTCGCCCATCGCGGCGAACTCCTGGAGGTGGCTGGTCACGCCGAGGCCCGGCATCATCCGCGTGACCGCCGGGTGTCGGGGCTCCGGCTCCGGCGGATTCAGGTCCAGCGGGGGAATCGGCACGTCCGGGACGTTCAGGCCCAACTCGATCTCCCGGCTCAGGCGCTCGATTTCCGCAGCGGCTTCGTTCACCAGTGGCTTGTCGGTCAGGTCGGCCATATCACCCGGTCCGAAAGTTCCTCTTTCATCGAAGTCGTCGCATACAGAGGATGGGTCTTCTCGTTCGACGCATCCACCAGTGCCCAGGGGCCGCCAATGGCTACCTGGGTCCGTGTGAATCGGCGGCTCTTCGTGAAACTGTTCCAGCCGACGGGATGCTTCAGCAGCTTGTGGTGGATGTACAGAATCTGGCTGCCCCACGGCCCCAGCCATTCCAGGCTGTAGCCGACGCACAGGAGGTCCCCGGCACTGGCGCTGCCGATCGCGGCACAGGTATCGTCATTGACCTTGCCCAGCATCGCCTCCGCGGCGTTCGCGGCGGCCTGGAAGCCGCTGCTGTGGGAGACGATCGCGTCGTAGGCGTTCCGGCCCTTCAGCACGGTCTTGGAGCCCTGCGTGATGCGGCGGACGGTGGTGACGCCGGCGCCCCCGTCGTCGTCCTCTTCGAGTTCGGCCCCGTTGGTATCCTGCCAGACCCGTTCACCGGCCACCGTACCGGAGGGCAGGATCATGGCCTTGCCGGGCTTCAGGATCGTCCAGTAGTAGACATCCACCTTGTAGACGCCCCGGATGCCCCAGCCGAGGTGATCGCGGGTGATCCGCCGGCAGTAGGGGGCGAAATTGCCGCTGTAGTCGCCGTGGCGGCTGCCGAAGTACGCCAGGCGGAACACCGCGTAGTCGGCGGCGAGGATGGCGTAACTGCTGCGGACGGACCAGTGGTTCTCGCCCGGCTGATTCACGGACTTCTGGTCGGTGACGAACGCCCACTTGCTGTTGGGCACCTCCACGTCGTCGCCGTCCCCGTGGCCGTCGCCGAGGGGGTCGCCGGTGACGGTGCAGGTCGTGCTGTTGGTGTATCCGACAATCGCGTAGGCGTCGCCGCTCATCGTGAGGTTCAGGCTGACCATGCCGCTGTCGAGAATCGCGGCGGCGAGCACGACGGTGCTCGTGCCGTTCAGTTTCGTGGGGTCCCCGTTCAGCGTCGTCATGGTCGAGCCGTTGCTGCCGGTCAGGCCCATGTAGGTGACTGAGGCGACATGACGGCCGGGCAGTTGGTCTTCATGCCGCTGTAGGCGCACGCATCGGGCGGCCAGGGGGTCGGCAGCCGCCTCGGCGCCGTATACGTCCCCGATGCCCGGCAGGTCGCTCGTGCTCGTGACGACCAGCAGAACCGTGAACTGGCGCCGCACCGTATCCAGCGCCACCTCCGGCCCCTTGGTGAGGGTGAGGACATTGGCCGCCACGGTCCCCAGGTACGCCGCATACTGGATCGTGTACAGGTGCCGCCCCTGCGCCCAGTCCTCGGAGATCGCCGCCGGCGTGACCTGGACGGCGGCGGCCACGCCGCTCTGACCGTCGAACGGGCACGCCGTGCCCCCCGCGGCATACGTATCCTCATGCAGGCTCAGCGAGACGAAGAGCCCCACGTAGGTGTTCATGGTCGCGCCCGGCACGACCCGCCGGCTGCCGGCAATCTCCACCAGGTCGCCGGTGGTCACACTGCGGACGTAGCACTCGGCCTCGTCGGCCTCGCCGCTGGCGTCCCCGGTCACGACGCAGGTGTTCTCGTCGGTAATGCTGCTGATCACGTAGGTGTTCGAGCCGACGACCAGCACGTCCGCGGCCATCCCATCGTCGAGAATGTTGCCGTTCAAGTTGACGGTGGACGTGCCGTTGAGCTTGGTGGGCGCCTCGTTCAGCGTGGTGGGCGCGCTCTGGAAGGGCCGCAGTTCGTGGTACCGGATGTACAGTTCCCAGCGGCCGGCCTTGTTCTGCCGGAAGGTCACGGACTCGACCCGGGCGCCCAGCACGCCGCTGGCCGTGGGCTGATCGGGCAGGCTGCCCCGCAGCCGTCCGCGCTCGGGCGCCAGGGTCAGAGCCGCGGCGCGGTCGGAGGGGCCGCTGTAGATGTCGGTGAAGGAGACCCCGTGCGCGGTCTCCTCCACCGACGTGCGCAATTTCACACGCGAAAGCGTGCTCACGGCTCGGCTCCTTATTCGGTGCCGATCACCGTCAACCTGATCACATCACTGGCCGCCCACGCCGGCGCCGCCCCTTCGCCGAGGGTCACGACCCCGCCGCTGATCGCCACGGTCACGTCCAGGTCGTCGCTGGACAGGATCTCCGTACCGCCGTCGTCGTAGGTCAGGATGTACTGCTCGATGCTGGTCAGCCCCGAGTCAAACCGCAGAGCGCCCAGCAGCGCCTCATTGGTGGTCACCGTGTGCTCGTAGGTGACCACCGCCAGGACCGCGGCCTCTGCCCCGTCGGCCAGGGTGGCGCCGGAGACCTTCATCCGCGCCTCGCTGGTGGACTCCGCCAGCGTAATGCTGTTGCCGGCGGTCCCGGTCGTATCGGCGTAGAGCCAGACCACGTCGTTGCCGGTATCGGCCACAGCGGTCACGACGGCCGAGCCGTCGCCGTTGATGGCGGTCACGATGTCGGCGATATCCTCATCGATGCTGACGTTTCCGACGGTGTCGATCTCGACGTCGCCGGTGATCCCGTCGTCGCCGGGGTCGAACTCATAGGTCCGGCCGTCGATGGTGATCAGGTCGGCGTCGTTGCCCTGGGCGGAGAGATACACGTAGCCGAACGCCGAACGGGCCGGCCGGCTCGCGAGGGCCTGGTTGGTCTCGACGAACGCCGCCAGGTCCGCAGCGCTCTCGGCCTTCGGGGCGTTGCTGTCGCTCGCGTCGCCGAGGATGATGCTGTCGGTGCCGGCGACGGTGGCGGCCGTGAGCGACGCGGGCACCAGCGCGAGCACGCCGCTGGTGGCGGCCAGCCCGGTGCTCGCCGCGGTTCCCGCTACCGCCGTGACCAGGTCGGCCACCGCCTCCTTCTTGGCGGCGCCGGATGCCCCGCCGTCGAGGAACAGGAAGTGGTCGGCCGAGACATCGACGGCGGCGGCCGTGGTCAGTGCCGGGCCGATGCTGAAGAGGTCATCGATGGTCTCGCTCTTGGGCGCGCTGCTGGCCGTGGCATCCGCGCAGATCAGCGAGTCGCCGGTGGCGATCACTTCCGCCGTCAGCGACGCAGGGACCAGGGCGAGGACGCCGTTGGTTGCCGCCAGTCCGCTGCTGGCGGCCGTACCCGCCATGGCAGTGACCAGGTCGGCAATCGCCTCCTTCTTGCACGCCCCGCTCGCTCCGCCGTCGAGGAACAGCAGGTAGTCGGCGGCGACAGCGACGGTGGCTTCGGTGGTCAGCGCCGGGCCGATGCCGAAGAGGTCGTCGATGGTCTCCGTCCTGGTTGGATCACCGGTCTCGCTCTCATCCGCGAAGAGCAACTTGTCCGTCGTGGCGATTGTCGCGTCGGTGACGGAGTGGACTTCGACTTCGAGAACGCCGCTGCTCGCGCTCAGACCGGAGTTGCCAACGGTTCCCGCCATCGCGGTCACGAGGTCCGCAACGGCTTCCTTCTTGCAGGCGCCCGTGGCGCCGCCGTCGAGAAACAGGAAATGGTCGGCACTGACATCAATGGTCCCCGCGGCCGTCAGTGCCGGACCGATGCCGAACAGATCGTCGATGGTCTCGTTGACCGCGATACCCGAGTTCGTCGCGTCGCTGAGCACGACCTTATCGCCTGTGGCCGCCACAGCGGCGGACAGGTTGGTCAGACCGTCGAAGAGCTTCTGGGGCGTCATGCTCTTGGTGGTCGTACTGTCCGACGTATCGCTCATGGCGATCTTGTCGTTCATCTGGGCGGCTTCGGTCGCCGCCGTGGTCAACCCGTTCACGTCCAGGGCGACCACGCCGGAGGTTGCGGCGAGCCCGTCGCCCGCGATGCCTGTTGCCAGGTCGGCGACCGACTCAAGCTTGCCGCCGGAGTCCGTGGCATCGACGATCACCACGGAGTCTGCGGCCACATCGACGACTGCGGCGCTCAGGTCGGCGCCGAGGATGGCGCTGATCGTGGCCTTCGCGTTGTTCGCGGCGGTTCCGTCGGTGCCCACGACCATCTGGCCGTCGGCCAGACCTTCGATCATGGAATCCTCGACGGCCCCCGTTGCGATGGTCACGGCGCCGGTGTTTGCGATCGTGGCGTCTCCGCTCATCGTCACCGCAGCCGCCTTGCCGGCAGCCGATCCGACGAGGATCTTCCCATCGGCGAGGGCGAACTCCGACGACAGGTCCACGATCGCGTCGAAGTCGGATGAGGTCCTGTCGCCTTCGTTGCGGTAGACCGCGGTTCCGGCGCTCCCGTCCGTGTGGATGAAGAGGGCACCGGTTGCGTAGTTGATCGCCCCGTCTCCGGGAACACTCGTGCCGTAGGCCAGCAGATAGGCCGGCGTGGCGGGGGTTCCGACGTTCAGGAACCGGACGGGAGTCGCGCCCGGTGCGTCGAACTCGCCCTCCGCCAGTTGGGATTTGATGTTTGCCTGTGTCATCGCTTGCGTCCTTATGCAGTGGTTACATTCTGTCTCGTATCCGGCCATGTCCGCTGCCGTTGCGTGCTCGGATCGACGATCGGCCCGAGCGTGGCCGGCAAGCCGGTTTTCGCGTCTGTGGCGACGGCGCTGTTCATCAGCCGCCGCGCGTTGCGGGTATGGATTCCCTCGACGCCGTCCTTCGCCTCGCAGAACATCAGAACGCATTCGAGCAGGGTCGCGGCGAGCATGGGGCCGCCGAGGGGGTAGTCGTCGTCGCCGTCCATCGCCGCCCAATGGACGATCATCGGGGCGTGGTAGATCAGTAGACTGTCGGGCGTGGGATCGACGATCAGTTGTTTCCGCTGCCCCGTGGCTTCCACGAAGGTCAGCGGCTCGATCGCGTAGTAGCGCGGCGTGCCCGTCAGGTTGTACCGGGCGGTCTTGCGGGCACGAATCCAGTCCGCGGCCCGCTCTTCGAGGTACACGGGGGAGTCCGTCTCATCGGTCGCCAGTGCGGGCCGGCCCTCCAGGCCCCCGAACGTCTCGGGCATCGCCAGTTCGCCCGTGGCGCTGATGGTGAACGTATCCCCGTCGTCGGCGGAGGCATCGGCGGAAAGCGTGATCACCTTGGAACTCGTGTAGCCGGCGATCGTGTATGCGGTCCCATTGGTGTCCGAGGTGATCGTGGCATTGACCATGGTCGCGTAGAAGGTCGCCGCCGCGACGGTGAGGGTCGTATTGCCGACCCCGTTGATCGTGGCCGCTCCGGTCGTGGTGTCGGGGAAAGCGGCGAAGGTGGTATCCGGCCGCAGGAAACTCCAGAGGTGGACGCCGAACTCGTCCGGAGAGCTGCGCGGGTTCGGCTGGTATGCCCCGCTCATGAAGTAGTTGTATGCGGCGCCTACCATGCGCTTCGCGATCGTCGTCTGGTCCGCGCTCAGGCTGGCCTTCGCGACGACCTGGTAGAGAAAGAAGCCCGCGCGTTCGTAGAGGTCGCTGAACGTATATGTGCTGGTCGGTTCTGCCATCGCGCCGCCCTCGAAGGCGGCTGAGGCGGAGCCCGCACGGCGTCGGACGGACCCCGCTCAGCCACAGGTCCGTCAACGCCGCTGGATCAACTCGACGTAGTCGATGTAGAGCGGAATCTCCGCCCCCGTGACCGACTTCACGCCGTAGGTGATCGTCAGTTCTTCGCCGTCGGGGAAGCCGGTGTCATCCACGTCCGCTTGCCCGACCAGGGCATACGTCGGGGTCGTGTCGCCGGCGTTGTGGACGTACCACTTGACGGTTTCCTTGCCGTCGAAATGAATGGCCAGGGTGAACCAGTTGGTCGCGTCGATGATGTCCGCCGCGCCTTCGACTTCGACGGCGGTCACGTTGGCCGTCTGGTAGACCAGGTCCAGTTCGGTCGGCGTGCCGATGAGCGTGTGGAAGCCGACGAAGTCGATGTCGGTTGCCATCACCAGCGTCGTGTCCGTCATGAGGTTGTCCCCGAGTCCCTCCTCGGTGAGCCCGATGAAGAACCCGGAGTCCGCGACCGCGCCGAACTTCACGCGCGTCTCGAAGAACAGGGGCTTGCCGCTGTGCTTGACGATCTCGCACAGAGTCCCGCTGCCGCCCGGCCCGGTGCACGTCATCGTCGCCTGATCGTGGGCGTCCCCGTCGCTTTTCAGCTCGAAGACCCCGCCGATCTGGCCGGTCATCACGGCGTTAGCCCCGCCGGCCTCGGCGTAGACCTTCCAGCCGCCCGTCGGCAGATACGGGGACTGGTCGTCGCACGGGAAGGCCAGGAAATCCTCCCAGAGCCTGAACCAGTCCCGCGGGCGATGCAGCGCCGCCTCACGAGGGGCCTGCATGATTCCCGCACCGCCATCGAGGTGTTCCGTCTTGATCACAGCCATGGGTCTGTCCCTTCAATCGAGAGGACCGCTCCGCCGCCGGCAACACACCGGCCGCGCGCTCTAGTCCTCGTGTCCGTCGGGCAAAGCAAAACGCCCCTGAGCCGTCTGCGTAGGCTCAGGGGCGCGTCTCGCTTTCGGCCGCCGGGGATCGGCCGGCAGCCGGTTCGGTTGTCGTACGGCCCGCTACGGGCCTGTTACGCCGCGGCGATGTAGCTGATCACCCCACCGGCCTCCCGGCGGCTGGTGCACTTCAGGTTGCCGGTCAGGTTGATGTAGGTGGTCGCCACGTCGTGCTGGTCGCGATCCCCGGGGATGGTGCTCTCGCGCATGTTGTCGCCCTTGAGGATCAGGGGGAACAGGTACCGCCCGTTGTGGAAGTACAGCGGGTAGTCCGCGTTGCCGTTCGCGTTGGTGCTGGTGTTCAGAATCGGCACGTGCTGGATCGGCACGTTGTTGAAGACGGCGCCGCTGGGGCCGGCGAGGTCCATGCCGATCTGGTCGTTCGACTGCCGCCGCCGCTTCTTGTAGTTCAGCAGCGTCACGCGCCCGGCGTACATCCTCAGCTTGAACAGGGTCGCCGAGTAGTCGGTGGTCTTCACCGGCGGCTTGAAGTTCAGCATGAGGAAGCCGTTGTCCATGCGCTGCAGGTCGTTGTCCGAGATCGAGCCGTCGGAGGCGTCCCACGTCTCGTTCCAGCTTTTCCACAGGTCCTTGCCCGTGGCCGTCGGGTCGATCCCGGCGACGCTGGTGAAGTCGGTCCCGTCCTGCGCGGCGGGCAGGCCGCCCTGGAAGTCGCCGCAGATGGCCGTCTGGCCCCCGCCGCTGGTGACCTGGGCGGCCGTGATCTTGACGAACCAGTACGGCAGGCCGTACAGGTGGTCTTCCGATTCGTCGCTGGGACTGATCACGTAGGGCGCGGTGAACACCTCGTCCTCGACGAGTTCGGCCATGTTGTGAATGCAGTCCTCGCGCCGGATCTTGACGAGATCGGCGACGGCGCGGACCATGCCTTCCACGTCGGTCAGGCCGATCCGCCGCTGCTCGAACAGTTCGAGCAACTCATGCCGCTCGACGCTGTAGTCGTCCTGGAGGTACTGCCAGTCGATCCGAATCTCGTCCGTCAGGTTCGGCACGGTCGGTGCGTTCACCGCCCAGGGGCGCGTGTGTCCGGCGGTCCCGGAGCGCGCGAGGTTCAACTTGCCGCGAATCCCCGACGCCCCGCCGCCGATCGGCAGCCCGTCGCTCAGGAACATCTCCCAGAAGGGGTACGCCTGGAGGCGGGGGACGAAATGGAACTGTGGGTGGTCCGACTCGTCGGCGAGATACGTTTTGCGCGCGAGGTCCACGATATCCGACAGATGTCCGGGCATTGGAATGTCCTTCCACGCCCGGCCGAACGATTACGTCACCCTCACACCAGGCCCGCTTCCTCGAAGAGGCGCCGGGCCTCGTCCTTGGGAAACGCCTGGGTCTGTGCCCTCGCCGGGGTCGGGGCCTTGGCGTCCGACGGCCGGCTCGTGGCGGTTGGTGCTTTTCGGGTCTTCGGCCGGGCATTTTGTGCCCTGGCCCAGCTCTCGCGATAGTTCCGCTGCACTGCCAGGTCCAATCGTTCCGAAAGGGGCAGATCGGGAAACGCCTGCTTCAGTCTTCCTTGTGCGAGATCGATCAATTCCTTGCGGGCCGCATAGGCCGGCTCGCTCCGCAGCAGATCGCGCATGGGGCCGCTGCCGAACAGGTCGAAGACTCTCTCATCGAGGCCTTCGAAGAACGCATCGGCGTCCGCGGCGTCCATGGCGCTGCGCCGGGCATGGTCTGCGTTGTCCTGGGCAGCCACACGCTGCCTCAGATAGCGGTTCGAGTCCACGAGCTGGTTGAGCTTCTCGATGAGCGACGTGGCGCTCAGCTCGTCGGTGGCCTCGTCGATGGCGAGGTCCTCCGGGCTGAACACGAAGTCGTCGGGCAGGGCCGACGGGGAATCCGCGGCGCTGGTCGCCTGCGTCTCGCTGCCGGCCTCGTCCTGCTGCTCGCCTGTCCGCTGCTCCTGCTCGTAGTTCTCCGCCGCACGCTCCCTGCTGATCTGGCTCCGCAGGTCTGCGATTTCCTCCAGCACGGCGGGCGCCTCCTCGCCCAGCGCTAGCACGCGCTCGACGGTCCACTTGCGGGACTTCGCCGCTTCGCGCTGCCGACGGGTCAGACCCGGCAGATCGTCGATGGTCCGGGGCGCGGGCTTATCCGCGGCCTCGGCATCGGCGTCCTCGGTCTTCCCGTCTTTCGTCGCGTCGGCGTTGTCCGACGGCTTCGCGTCGGGCTGTGCATCGTCGCCGGTCGCATCGGCAATCCGACTGCCGGTCGCAGGGCCGCTCGCGTCGTCGATCATCCCGGCGCCCTCAAACGCGGCACGGGCTGCATCCGTGTCGAGCTTGGGTTGGGGCTTCTCGTTGGTGGCGTCGGTCTGCGTTGCTGCCTCTTCGGGCATAGTCACGGGTCCTCTGTGCTCGCGTCCGCCGTTCGCGGTCGGCGGGTAGCGGCTTATGGTTGACGACTCAGCCGCGAACCTCGTCCTCGTTATGCATCTTCCGGGCCTTCAGGTAGTCCAGTTGGGCGCGGCGGTTCGTGAAGACGGCCTTGCCGTCGCCGCGCCAGCGGACGCCCATGTGCCCGTATTCCCTGGTGAACTCGGCCGCCTGGTCCGGATGGCAGCCGCAGGACACGCTGACCAGTTCGGGGACCTCCGCGTGCGGCTGGCTGACTTCCAGGCGAATCGACCGCCGGGCGGGCTTGCCGCACGTGCTGCACATCGTCATGGGCGGTACGCGCTGGGGGAACGCCTTGAACAGCCGTACCGTCTCGTGACCGTCCTCGCACTGGTAGGCGTACATCGGCATCAAGTCCGCTCCTCGGGCGTATCCCACGTCCCGGCCGCCTGCCGACGGGCCATGCGCCGATCGAGCCACTCGTTTGCCACTTTCGCGTGGCTGAGCGCATGGCGGAGTTCCTCGGAGGCCAAGCCGCTTTCCTGGAGCTGGCCGAGCCTCGCGATAACCTCGTGCAGGGCGCCCTGCGACCGAAGGGCATCTTCGTCCGTGGCCGTCGGGGGCTCGTCGGGGGCCTCGTGGGCGTCCGGCTCAACCGGCCGCCGGGCCTCGATGCTGTCGGCGGCCCCGGATTCCTCTTCTTCCGGCGCCCCAACCATTTCCGCTTCGATGATGGCCGCCGTAATGGCCTGCCGCGTCTGGTTCGCGCGGACGCCGTACTGCTGGGCCACCTTCCGGAGTTGCGTCCAGTCGAGGGCGTCCAGGCGGGTCTTGATCTCCTCGGGCGTCTCCATCAGTTGTCCTTTCCTGTGGCTCGCCCAATGAAAAAGCACCCCTCGCCGCCTACGTAGGCAAGGGGCGCTTTCGCTTTCGCAGTCACCGGCGATCAACCGGCGACCTCATTGGGTTGTCGGGGCTATCCCCTCGTCGGGCTCATATCTTCGGCCTCAAGTCCGTCAGCGGACGGCGTGTGTCCCTGCGATGCCTTCTCGGCGAGACTCAATCGCGAGTTGGCATCTTGCAGGTGTCTCAGCGCCAGCATCAGGTTGCTCTCAAACTCGTCGTCCGGGGGAATCTTGCGTGCTTGGCGACCCGGAATCTGTAACCTGCCTTCGTGAATCATCAAACCGACGCAGGCGCAAATCAGCGTCCGCACCTCGTCTCGAACGCTCTCAATATCTGCCGAAAGGGACATGCCGACTCCTTTCTTGGTACATCGCTACCTTCCTTTCTGGTAGCGGCGGCGGGATTCGAACCCGCACATTCGGCGCATGAAGCCGATGAGCTACCGTTGCTCTACGCCGCGATCAGAACTACGGACAGTCCCACCCACAGCAGGTTCCAGAGGAGAAGGACGATTCGAAACCGGCGGTCCTGTCGTTTCCAAAACGCGCGAGATCGCTCCTCGTGCTCCTGTAATAGAGCCAGGCGACGCCAGGGCGATTCAACCTCCTCGATGATCGCTAACTCGCGTTGAAGGTCGCGTAACTTCATGCCGGGGCCTTCCTGCCGTCCAGCCACTTCTTCCAGGCCGCGAGTCGCGCATCGCAGGTCTCCCCGTCGAAGCACTCGTCGGGCAGGACCATGCACGAACGCAGGTCCCGTTGGTTCTCAGCAATGAATAGCACTACGGATGAAAGCCACGCCCGTATCCTCGTCGGAATCATGCCGCGTCTCCCGTAGTCGGCGCCCTCTGGGGGGCGGCCGTTCTACCGATGGCCGGCTGTCCGCTCCGGCCCACAGTGATATTCGTCTGCCGC
>Ga0180431_10009327_pt1 | contig 11111 bp, 6 predicted proteins | sample SS_ome_11_FD_132459 | JGI IMG/M metagenome (GOLD analysis project Ga0180431, IMG submission 132459) | Hypersaline lake sediment archaeal communities from the Salton Sea, California, USA - SS_1_MS_1 metaG | ecosystem: Environmental > Aquatic > Non-marine Saline and Alkaline > Hypersaline >...
ACGGGCTATGGCCAGTTCTTCGTTAGTGGGAATCCCCCATATCTCCACCTGACTCTGAGGGGCGCTGAGCAGAGTCGGCGCGGTGATCCTTTGGCGGTTGGCCTCTTCGTCGAGAACGATGCCGAAGTGGGCTAGGCCGGTAAGACTTTTCGCCCGAACAACCGGGTCATTTTCCCCGATCCCGGCGGTAAAGACAATTGCGTCGACCCGACCAAGCACAGCCAGGTAGGCACCAATATATTTCCGGTTACGGTAGGTCTGCACGGCCAGTGCCCGTTCTGCCCGCGGGTAACCGACGGCTATCGCGGCATGGATATCGCGCATATCGTTGAAGCCACAGAGCCCCTTCAGACCCGACTCCTGATTGAGAAGCCGATCAATGGCCTCGATGTCCATCCCGCAATTTCTCGCGAGAAAGGCATGAATGGCCGGATCGAGATCGCCGCTTGTGTCACCACCGCCGGCGTTGTAGGCCGCGAACATCGTCTGGATGTCTTCCACGTCGACGTCACGATCGTGCGGATTCAAGTACGAGGTCGCCCCCGTCGCACTGCCATGCACGTCACCCTGCAGCCGCCTCAGGTTCGTGCTAAACGTGCCAGGGCCCGTGAAGTTGGTAAACGCCGCCTGGATATCATTCGCCAGATCAACGACGCCGTCACAGTTGACGTCTCCCATGAAACAGGTGCTGGCGACGGGACGTGTTCCCACCGCTCCAACCAGTTGAGCAACGCTATTTCGGACGACCCCACCCTCGGCCGTGTGCACCGCTGAGTAGGAAAACTCTCGATCGAACACGCGATCGGCAATCGCGAGACCGGTAGGGCCGGTCGCCATCAGCGGTAACAAGCCAGTGGGCGTCGTGGCCCCGGCCGCATCAAGGTGTTCAAGCGACAATAGGTGGCCGATCTCGTGGGATAGCGTTCCATTGATGGCGTGCGCCGTGGCCACCAAATTCCCCGAGCCGAGCAAATTCGAGCCGATGGTACCGTTGAGAGCCTGGATGTTGTCTGTAAAGACATCCGCCAGGATCGAACTTGGAAAAATGAAAAACGGATGCGTTCCGTCACTCGCCCGCACGTCGGATAAACCTGCCTGACCAAGCGTCGTGGGGGAGGGGGCAACAACCGTGTCGCCAACCTGGGCGAAGTAATATTCGGGGTCTCCATTGCTCGGCGGCGACAGAACGTCGCCAATAATGAAGTCGATGTCGAGCTCATGCCCGGCAGGAATCGGGCTAGAGGGATCCGACTCCTGGGTCGGAATATTGTGATAGTCGAGTCGCAGTTCGGTCATGATCGCGTCGTAGACCGTGGCCCGATCGGCCTCATTGAAGCCGAAGGCCGTGACGTCGAATTCCTCAACTCGCCCACCGTATTGGCTGGTGTATGACGTCGAACCTGGATCTTTGAAATCGATAACGATCGTCAACGCCCCCGCCTGCGTCGCAGCAAAGATCCCGACAAGCACAACCAGCAGAGTAAGACTCTTAGAAAGCAGCTTACAATTCATCAGCAATTCCAGTTCAGCGGCGGCGATTTCAGCGGAGGTTCATTAGCGTTACAGAACGGCAGGATTGTCAACGACGGCGTTTCTAAGCAAAGGGGATCTCATAGATCCGCTTTGACCAACCGCGTGCGGAGCGGCCACGGTTTCCAGCAATTTCAGTCAGTCGAGCTCTCACCCTTGTGTGACAGATCGGCACATGACAGACGGGCACATGTCTGTCGCATCTGTCACAAAATGGAGGTCCCCAGGGCCGTCCGGCCGCCAAGACTCCACTTGCTACTATTGTAGTCGGGATTGCGCGTGGAGCAACGATTTTGAGGGTCGCAAACTCCGCCGATCGTGGGGGGTTGGCACCCCGCAGCCGCGTCTGCTGACGCGTGACTTATCTCGAATTCAGTGATATAATCGCTCTATGGGCAACGCAAAGAAAAAAAACAAGAAGAAAAACAACCGTCCGGCAAACCAGCGACCTGCGAAGGAGGGATCGACTTCATCCTCCGGAGGCGGCTGGACCGGCCCCATCATCATGCTCGTGGTGGGCCTGGTCGCGATCGCTTGGGCGGGTGGTTTTATCCATTTCGGATCGGAGTCGACGCAAGGCACCGACGCATCGAGCGCCAGCTCAAATTCGAGCGTCAATCCAGGGACCGGACAGGGGACAACTCGCAAGCCGCAACTGCTAACGGATTCGGCAGAAATCGCAATTACCGATGTCGAGACGTGGCGTTCCGCGGACGATCCCGAGCGAGACGGTTGGGACTCGGAGGCACTCCACCTGACCCTCAAGAAGCCGCTCAAGAAGTTGGGCAATCTTCTGATTCATCCGGAGAAGGCGATCCCGGAGAAATTAGCTCCTCTGCTGACGGACGACTTCAGCGCTTCGCGTCTGCGGCCCAAGACCCTAGAGACCACCTTTCGCGACAAAGCGATCCTCGTCGAGCGTGGAACGTTTGCTCTTTCCGATGACGATACCGTCCAAGGTGCCGAAGGCTTAGCCACGTTGATCGGCGACTTGACTGGTTCCTTCCAAGGTGCGAAAGATGCGCGTCATCAATTCAAAGTGATCCGCGTCGATCACGACGAGGACTCCGCACAGACAGAGCAGCTTCTTTCTCTCTCTGGCCATACCGACAAGGGATTCTTTGAACAACACGCGACTTGGGTCATCGATTGGAAGATCGGCAAGAACACCAAACCGAAGATGAAGTCGATTCAGGCGACGAAGTTCGAGCAGTCGCTGGCCCAAAGTGGTTCTCCGGTTCTGCTGGCGGACTGCACCGAATCGGCCCTCGGTCACAACGAAACCTATCGCGAGCAGCTTTTGCGAAGCGTTAACTATTGGCTGCAACGCTCTGTCACACGAACCGCTGCGCGATTCCTTGCTGTGCCTGGCATCGCCATAGCAGACGTCAACGGAGATGGTCTGGAAGATCTCTACCTCAGTCAGGATCCCGGAATCCCGAATCGGCTGTTTTTGCAGAACGCCGACGGCACGGCGACGGAGGCATCGGCCGCCTGGGGTGTCGACTGGCTGGAAGATTCCCGCGGCGCGGTCTTTGTCGACATGGACAACGACGGCGATCAAGACCTGATATTGGCGGTTCAAACTCGCGTGGTGCTGATCGAGAACGTGGATCAGAAACGATTCCGCTTGGTCAAAGCACTGGAGACGAACGACGATCTCCTTTCCGTCTGTGTCTTCGACTACGACAACGACGGTCGCTTGGACCTGTACTGCTACAACTACCAAGTCGACACGTTGTCGAGCGACAATGTGACTTTGGCGTGGGGTTCGGTCGACGAATCGTTTGAAAGCCACGATGCCAACAACGGCAGCCCCAACAGCATGTACCGCAACGTGACTAAGCCGGGGGAAGAGTGGGCGTTTGAGGACGTGACCGAAGCGGTCGGGCTGGACGTGAACAATTCGCGTTGGAGTTTCTCCGCCTCGGCAGAGGACTACGACAACGACGGCGATCTCGACTTGTACGTCGCCAATGACTATGGCCGAGACAATCTTTACCGCAATGACCAAACGGAAGACGGTCAGACCAAGTTCGTTTCGGTCGACGAGGAATCGAAGATTGAAAACAGCTCCGCCGGCATGGCAATCAGCTGGGGTGATTACAACTGCGATGGCTGGATGGACGTTTACACCAGCGCCATGTGGTCATCGGCTTCACAACGCATCACCTCCAAGGCCCGCTTCCGGGGAGACCGAGACGAGCAATCGTACCGACGTTATCAACGCTTCGGAGCCGGAAACTCCTTGATGAAAAACCAAGGGGATGGCACCTTCGTCCATCGGAGTGCGGAGGCCAATGCCTATATGGGACGTTGGGCCTGGGGCAACGTCTTCTTCGATATCAATAACGACGGCTGGCAAGATCTCGCCGTGGCAAACGGGTACGTCACGGCGGACGACACAGGCGACTTGTGAAGTTTCTTTTGGCGCCAGGTCCTGGCGCCTAAGAAGGGGGCTGCCGTATCGTCCATCAATGAATTGACCGGGCGTCCGTTGCAGACCGAACTGAACGCCATGCTCCGACAGGGTCGTTCCTTCAGTGGTAAAGAGCGAAACTGCCTGTTCCTGAATACCGGGAATTCGTCGGAAGACACACCGCGCTTTGCGGATATCTCGGCCAGCTCCGGAATCGATTTCCCGGACGACGGCCGGGCCATTGCCCTCGTCGATTGGGATCAAGACGGCGATCTCGATATGTGGCTCGCCAATCGTAATGCTCCTCGCATTCGACTGATGCGAAATGACACGCCAAGCGACAGTCACTATGTCTCGCTTCGCCTGCAAGGGAATGGCAAGAACACCAATCGCGATGCCATCGGCGCTCGCGTCGAATTGATCATGCCCGAGGGGGAAGAGCGACGTTTTATCCAAACGCTGTATTCCAGTCAGGGTCTGGTATCGCAGTCTTCCAAGTGGATGCACTTTGGCCTGGGCGACAACGATCGGATCGAAGCTGTCGTCGTCACCTGGCCGACGGCAGGTCCGCATGAGGATCGCAAGGAACGGTTTACGGGAGTTGGCATCGACGGTCGATTCCGCCTGGTTCAAGGCACCGGCACAGCCGAACCGGTGGCGCCGCGTGAACAGCCAGTCGAACTGGAAGCGAAGACGCAAACGTTACGCAAGCCGGAAGGCGCCATTCGCGTTCCGGCCGTTACGCTCTACAAGTTTCCCAAGCGAGTATTTCCGGCCACCAGCCGTCGCCCCAGAATTGCCACCGGCGAAGGCCGATCCGTTCTGTTCAACTTGTGGGGTAGCTGGTGCCGACCCTGCCGCAAAGAACTGATGGAAATCACTGCCAGACAGAACGAACTGCGTCGTGCAGGTATCGACGTTGTGGCATTGAGTGTCGATAGCGTGGACGAAGAGTTTGGCGATGTCGACGCGGCAAAGGCGTTCATGCACAAGATTCGTTTCCCCTTTGTGGCCGGAAGCGCTACCGCTGGCGATGTTGCCCGATTCCAGAAATACGACGACTTGCTAACGCACATCAATCGCCCTCTGCCAATTCCCTCCAGCTTCTTGATCGATCCAGACGGGAATGTCGCGGTCTTGTACAAAGGGAGCGTGACCGTCGATCAGTTGCTCAAGGATGTCTCCCATTCGCGTGGCGATCTGAAGCAGCGTTGGAAGAACCTAACCGATCTCGACGGCCGATTGATGGAGGACAAGCTTGTCGTCCAGATGCTGCGAGACCACGAGGCAATCGTTAAATACCATGAAGGCACGGCACATATGCAAGACGGCCGTGTAGAGATGGCCGTCGATCACCTCCGTAAAGCGGTCGAGTACGATCGAAATTTCGCCAAGGCCCATCAGCATCTTGGCAACGCCTACCGCAGCCAAGGCAAGGCCGATCTCGCGCTCCAGGCACTCCAGCGCGCGGTCGCAATTCAGCCCAACATGCCGCAGGCACATTTCGAACTTTCGATCGTTCACCAGCAGGCGAATAATGTTCCCGCCGCTGTTGCCGCTCTCCGTCGTGCGATCAAGTACGACGCCGACGGCACTTTCAACGGCAGCGATCTGAACAAGTTGGCCCAAGGAATGCCTCAGTCCCCCGAGTTGGGCAAATGGCTGGCAGGTTCCGTGATTATTCAAAATCGCCTCGCTTGGCTAATGGCAACTTCGCCCGACCCAGAAGTTCGCAACGGCGATGAAGCAATTCGGTGGGCGCAGCGAATTGTTGAACAGACTCGACGCTCACGCCCCGGACCACTTTGGACTCTGGCCGCCGCCTATGCCGAGAATGAACGGTACGACGAGGCGATCACGGTCGCTAAAGAGGCCCGGCACATCGCCGAGATTCTCGACTTCAAGCCGGGTGTGAAGGAGAATATGCTCAAGCGAATTGCAGATCAGATCGAGCATTACGAACGGGGTGAGCCGTACCGCGACATCCCCGCCAAGCCGGCCGCAAATCCTCCGGCAGCCGAACCCGCCAAAGACGCGTCGTAGGCCGCGCCTGTTACCGGAGCGTTGTCCCCGCCACATCGTCTAAAACTCGCTCTCGTCACCTCCAACACGCCTGCCCTCACACTCCAAGCCCACCTTATTTGAAGTCTTTCAACCGCACGGCATGTCAGCAGCAGGCAATCAACCGATGACATCCGTTCCGTGGTGGCAACATGCCTGCGCCGCGACGATTCTGGTCGTCTTGGGTGGAGCCATCTATTACAACACGCTCGAGGTGCCGTTCTATTTCGACGATCATGCCAACATCGTCAACAACCCGAACATTCGCGTCACCGAACTCGACCTCTCAAAGTTCTATACAGCCACGTTCGAAGGCCGGGTCGAACGGGGCAACCAACGTCCGCTGGCCTACCTCACCTTCGCCATCAATTACTATCTCGGCGAAAAGAACGTCCGCGGCTACCACATCGCAAACATCCTGATTCACGTCACGGCCGGAATTCTGTGCTACTTCCTGGCGGTCTTCACGTTTGAACTATGGGATGCGGGCCGACATCGCGAACAGCTGCGAAACGCCGGAACCGATCCACCGAGCGACGGCGCCAAAGCCAAGGGCGGCTCCCTGACTGCTGCGCCCATCTTCTTGATGTCGTTGTTTGCCGCCTGCCTGTTTGTTGCCCACCCCATTCAAACGCAGAGCGTCACGTACATCGTTCAACGGATGACGAGCATGTCGACGATGCTCTTCTTCGCGGCTCTGCTTCTTTACCTGGCCGGCAGAACATCGACCGCCAGCAAAACACGCATTCTATTTTGGGTGGCGGCGTTTCTGACTTGGATTCTGGCCCTCGGAAGCAAGCAAATCGCCGCCACGCTACCGGCGATTATTCTGCTCTACGAGTGCTTCTTCTTCCGCGATCTCGATCCAGCCTGGATGAAAAAGGCCGCGGTGCGGTTTCTTCTACCAGCGTTAGCGGTTCTGGGCATACTCATTTTGATCTACACCAACGGCGATCCACTAGCGCGGATCGAGGCCGGCTATAGCAAGCGAGATTTTACGCTAGGGCAGCGACTCGCCACGCAACCGCGTGTCCTAATTCTGTATATGTCGCTCATTGCCTTTCCTGCACCAACGCGGCTGAGTCTACTTCACAGCATCGAAACTTCGCGTCATCTGTTTGATCCGATCACATCGTTCTTGTCGTTACTCGCCATTGTTGGCCTTCTGGTCGTAGCCATCTGGATGGCGCGCCGGCAGCGAATGCTCTCCTTCGCCGTGCTTTGGTTCTTTATCAACCTGGTTTTGGAGTCGAGCGTTCTAGCGCTCGAGATGGTTTACGAGCATCGTCTCTACTTGCCGATGTTCGGCGTCGTTATGGGTGCTTCGTACCTACTCTTTGTCGGCACAACGCAAATGTTTGGGGCTACCAGAACTCGAAACTGGCTACCGATTGCCGCGGTGCTCATCATCGGCTTCTGCGCGGTCGGCACGGTCAGACGCAATAAAGCCTGGCAAGCCAAACTCCCATTCTGGGCGCAACTCGCCTCGCAAGTGCCGGCCTCTGCCCAGGAGACCCGAGTTCCCAATCGCCACGCCTCACGAATTCGCAACAATTACGGCGTGATGCTGACGAGAGCCGAGAAGTTCCGCGAGGCGTACGAACAGTATCTAATGTCCCGTGAACTCGATCCCACTTACCCTGAAGCCCACTTCAATATTGGCATCACGATGATGCGTCGCCTCAAACAAGCGGAGGCAATCGATGCCTTTACCGAGGCGATCAAGTTTCAGCCCAAGTACTCCACGGCCTATTTCCATCTCGGCCGCATCCGTGCTGCCGACCGCCAATACAATGAAGCGATCAAAGATTTCACGTCGGCCGTTGAAATATACGATGACTTCCATCCGGCATTCACCGAACGATCCAAGGCGTATCGCAAGTTGAAGGAGTTCGACCTGGCCATCGCCGATCTCACTCGCGTTATCGAACTCGACCCTAAAGACCCGGCTCGCTACCGCGAACGAAGTGCCTGCTATGCGGAGATGGGCGAGTTTGGCCTTTCTCGCCAGGACCACGAAACGGCCGAACGATTGCAAGCCGAGAAAGACAGACGGCGCTAGACGCAGGTCTGCCTGCCGCAAAGACCCCGGCTCTGTCCTCAACGCCCGGCGCTCGCTAGCGCGTCTCCTCTTCCAGGAACTCCGCCTGGTCGTCGCGCAACCACTCGGCAATCGCTTTCGCCGCAATGGCGTGGGCTTTACCATTGGGGTGCTGATCGGCCGGGTCAACCCACAAGTCCGAGGTCTTCTGGCCGACGAAGGCTGGCAGCAGATCGAGCACCGGAATGCCAGCTTCCGTCGCCATCTTGGCGATCAAGGCGTGCGCCTCGGTGAGCGGATACTCTCCTTCCAGACCCTTCATCAACGGGTAGATGACCATGGCCACCTGGCAGTCTTTCAGGTGCGCCAGCTGCTTGAGCTGCTGCTCAAAAAGCTCCAGACCAACTGCGTTGACCTCCGGATCGAAGCAGTCGCGATACCAGGCGATCGTCTCCTTGCCGATCGCCGCATCGAGGATCGTCGCGTGGATGGCCTGCATGACTCGCGACGGCCCCCACTTCCACCAACCGCGTTCATAATCAGCGACCGCCGCCTCGCGCTCGGTGAGCATCTTCAGAATCGCGGTATGTCGATCTTTCAGTTCCCTCGACAAGAACAGGTCGTTCACGATAAACACGAACAACGCTCGTGAGCAGTGCTTCTGTTTTCGAAAGTGGGCCAGCTGCTTCATCTCCTCGCTCAGATCCCAGGCGATATAGCTGACGTTGACCACCTGATAGTCGGTGTCGAGCTCCAGCTCCAAGAGATGCGGCAATGTCCGCTCGACCGGCACGCCTTGTCCATAGACAAACGAATCGCCCACACAGGCGATGCGTGTCTTTCCCTCCGGCGGCCAATATCCAGGCAGCTCCTTCTCCCGCAACTTCAATTTCGATAGCCGGTATTCCACACACCAGGGCGTTTCCTGGAGCCGGCTCCAGGGCAACGGCTCCCCGGTATTGGTGAGCAGTTCCCAAGGACCTTCCTCGGTATCGGGAAGCGGATCAAATTCCCCGTTCCGGTTCTCTGGAAAGCAATCGTAAAGCAGATGCGGATCATCGGTCCGACGCAACTTTCGCAGGCTGTTCGTCGAAGCCGGCCGGTAATCGATCGCCCGCAGCACCACTTCTGCCACCAGCAAGATCAATAGCAGGCTGAGCAGAATCGCCACAAAACGAAACAGCCAAACGCGCCGGCGAGCTCCGCCTGTTGAAGCCGCGGCGTCACTGTCCGAGGATTCAGGACTCGAAGAGCGGCTAGTTTGTCGGCGCGATGGAGTCATTGATTGCGAATGGAGAGAGTCGTTGGTAGCAAACTATCAAACAGTAAGGACAGCGGAGTGATAGCAACGGTGATCAATCGCATGCGGACTCCCAATCCTACCAGGACCCTAGTAGCACGGCTACGCTCGACGCTCTTTCACCGCTAGTCGTGATAGCGATGCTAAATACAAGAAAAACAGGCTGCTGCGCCTTTCCGACGCGTCCGCCACGCCGCCCATCATGTCAAGCTTTACCGGTTGTAACGGTTGTCCGGGTTCGTCCGGTAATTCGCTTGTTGCGGGTCATGTCGGTCGATCTGAATATAGCGGCGGGCTCTGGTGCTCATTCCAGGGGCGTAGTCCATCGAAGGGCCACGCAAGATCGCCAATCCCGGTCGCAAGCCCTCGTCGTTAGCCTTGTCCGCTAATCGCGCCCGCATTCATAAAAGAAGGTACCCAGCCATGTCGGTCGAGAAATCGGGGCGAACCCTAGCGGCGTTCGCCCTTTGCCTGACGTTAGCCGCCGCCGTTCACCTAACGACCGCCCAACAAGCGGCCGCCCAATACGACGATGGCTACGGCGAAGAATGCGCCGATTGCGAAGGCTGCTACCACGACTTTGGGCACGCCCCCTGGCTGTTCGGGGGCTCCGCTGAATGCCCGCTGACAATTCGCGCCGGTGCCCTTTATCTCAAAAAAGATTGCCAAAGCGCTCGCGATCTCATCGGCCGCCGCGATTCTCCCGTGCCAGGAACGACACAACCGGTCATCGACGCGGAAGACATCGACGTCGATTTTGAGATCGGTTGGGAGGCATCGGTCGAACTACAGCTCTACGACCACTGCTCGGCGGAGGTCCGCTACTTTGAAGTTCTTGATGAAATGACCGAAGGCTTCGATCTGCAAAATGCTTACGGCTGGGGATTTGCCACCTCGCAGGGGACCGACTTTTACGGATTATTTTCCAACCTCACCCAAACCGTCGGCGGATCATTCGCCTACGAAACATCCCTGCGAAGTGCCGAAGCCCATTGGAAACGAAAAGGGGACTGGTTTGACTTGCTCTGCGGATTTCGCTACCTGCAGCTCGACGAATTCATGCAACTGAATCTGGCCAACAGCAACTCCGGCACGACCAACCTCGTCTTCTACGATGTCCAGAATGAGCTATATGGTGTGCAGATCGGTTTGGACGCGGCACTGTTCGACCCCCAGGACATCTTCCAACTTGACTGCTTCGGTCGAGCCGGCCTGTACTACGACAACATCACAGTCCGTAACGGAAACACGTCGAATTTGTTCGCCGACAGCAACAATCAAATATTCGACGACGACATTTCAGCGGTATGCGAAGTCGGCGTCGCCGGCATGATCAACTGGCCCAATGGCTGGTCGCTTCGCGTGGGGGCGCAATGGCTGTGGATCAACGAGGTCGCCCTGGTCACCGATCAGTCTTACGTCAACGGCTTTCCCAACGCGGCCGGCCTGACAGCCGTCGATACCAGCGGTACCGCCTCGTACGTGGCCATCTTCGGCGGCCTACAATACGTGCATTAAGAGCGGGGCGGCAAAGTCTCGCGGCGCGTGCGCACGCGCGAGCGTGTTTGCCTTTTCCTTACGGGCCGCAGGGCCAGTGCAGGTCACCGACCAGCCACGACAATCTTCAAGCTACCAAAGCACATTGCGTATGCAACAGGAACCCCTCAAATCAGCGGCTACCCGCATCTCCCGATCCCCAAGTGGGCTCAATTTGATTTGACATTTCGCCCAGAATCACGATAATGGCGCACGTGACAACG
>Ga0180431_10009329_pt1 | contig 11109 bp, 19 predicted proteins | sample SS_ome_11_FD_132459 | JGI IMG/M metagenome (GOLD analysis project Ga0180431, IMG submission 132459) | Hypersaline lake sediment archaeal communities from the Salton Sea, California, USA - SS_1_MS_1 metaG | ecosystem: Environmental > Aquatic > Non-marine Saline and Alkaline > Hypersaline >...
AAAAAATGCCGCCCGCCCGCCCAACCGCCTTGCTTCGCACGGTAAGAGCCTGCGAGCCCGACAACCAGTAACACGCTTCAGAAATCCCGTGTTACCACAATATCAATTTATCAAAGGCCAAAGATTTAAAGATTTGAGCGGGCAGGTTTTCCCGCCCGCTCCGGTAGGGACAAGCCCGACAAGGGGCTTGACTTTTCCGAGTTATAAATTTTCAAAGTCGTTTGATTTGTTGTTAAACTTTTGTATATACATTTGAGTTTTTTCATCATACTCTTCTATGATGCACCACTTCCCGGCTTTACCTGCGTTGCGTCCTGCTGTTTTTGCCGCTGCGGCAGTGGCTTTAAACGTTTCGCCGTCGATTGTTGTTATGCGGTATTTGTCTGACATAAATTATCCTCTCTTGTAAAGATAAAATCCGCCGAGAGCAAGCGCGGCAAGCGGCACAAGAAGCGCGGTAAAACCAAGCGCCTTGCCCACCGGGGACTCGGTCATCTTGGTAACTTTTGAAAGCGAGACGCCTACCGCTATAGCAATTACAACTGCGGCGATTGATATTGCAACTATAGCAACGGTTGGGCTGTCCTCGGTGATTTCTACCCACACTATAACGTCCCGGCCTTCGGTTGTAACGTTCAAGACTTTATAACCGTCGGGTTTTCTATCGCGGAATTTAGCGGCTATTTTGGAAGCTACGTAAAGATTATCTTTTGACCAGAACCAGGGGTAGGCAAAATAAAAAGCGTAACGTTCACCTTTTGAAACCTGCATCTTTTTTTGTTCTTCTTCTGATACGGTTTGCCAGTTTGGATTTATTGTGTTAGTCATAGTCATTAGATAAGTCCCTTCTTATAGGTCTTGTCTTTTTCATCATAATATCCTACGGCGGAATGCCGGTACTTTAAGAGGAAAAGATTTATTGCAGTGCCGGCGAGAAGCTCCCAGAAGCTGAATTTTCCGCTGGAGTTTTCCGCTTGCGTTTTAGCTTTATCGATTGCATCTTTTCCTTTGAGGTAATCGGCAAGGTCTATAATTCCGGCCTTGTAATCCGCTTCGATTTTTTCGGAAAGCCCGTTGTATTCGTCAAGCAGTTCCCGCGAAGCTTCCGAGTTTCGGGCTGAGCTTATGCCGCTCCAAGTGATACATCCGGCGAAAAAGAAAAGGTTTACAAGCAGGATAAAAAACCAAACGCGGTATTTTTTCATTGTGTTTACTCCTTAATCAAAAGAATTAGTCCGAGAAAAAATTCCGATGCAACGATTATTCCTACTCCAATATACACGGTCTTTGACAGGTTATCAATTTTTTTATATATGCAGCTAAATTTTCTTTCGCATTCTTCCAGCAAGATGCACCCCTTAGCTCTTTTATCTTCCACGGTCATATTTTTTGTATGTAAGCAAGCGCGTAATAAGAAGGAAGCGTACCCGAGCTACCGCTGTTATATCCGCTTGCCGTTTCTCCTTCGACTGCCTGATTAGAGCCCCCGCCTGATGCATGCACTATTGACAGGTTATTAGCAAGGTCTTTTACGTGTATTTGCCCTCCGGTTCCGTATGCGGCGGAGTGCGAATCAAGCCCCAGTTGCGGAATAGTATGATTATGAGTTACGCTTCCGCCTGACTGTGTAAGCGCTCCTGTAATATTTGTTTTTGGCACTCCAGCGTCGTCTTGTTTAGCACCTACAATAAAAGTATCTCGCAAATCTACCGTTCCGGCTGCACCATCGCATAAATGCCAGCCGCCGGGGATGTTTGCTATGGCACCCGACCACAGGCAGATAACGCCTTTTGGTACGCCTGAAGCCCTTATTACGTGCGTGTCCATCGTTTCTCCTTATGTCAGGCCCGTTAAGACGTTTCGGGTAGATTGTAAATATTGTGTGCCGGATTTTGCAATGGCATATACAGGCCCGTTATAAATTCCGAGGTTTAAGGAATCTCCGGGCAAAAGTTCTTCCATATGCAGGTTAGCCGCAACCGTATTTGCTTGTGATATATATATTGAATCGGTGTTGGCGTTTTCCGCGTGCAGATACCGCTGTACTTTTATGCTGGCCGCTTCGCCTCCTGCTATAGTAACGGCCGCACCGCTTCCTATCGTGTGTCTTGTGGGAGAATAACCGGTATGGTAACCTTTCGCCATTGCCTCAAGGTCGGTCAGCAGTTTTGTTATTTGCGGTGTGTCGCTCCTGTCTTCAATCTCGAAAAAGTTTTCCGCCCTGAATCCAACGGCAATGTCTATCCATTCCCCTGCTTGTGCGGTATGAGTAAGGAAAAACTGCGAAAACGGGGTTTTTATTGCCCGGCGGTCAATTAGGTTAAGGGGATTATTAGACTGGTTATTGAATCGAATAGTTGCACCAAGTCCTACTTTTGAAACCGCTTCGACGTAAAGATATGAGCCGGAAATATTGTATTTATAATTTGACTGGGCCGCGTCGAGCTTATGCCGGAATTTTGTGTAAAAAATATTTCCTACGGTCTTATCCTGCTGTTTAATGAGGTCGATAGTTTCCTCTATTGAAGCAAGCCGTATTTTTGAAAACTCTTGCATTATTTTAATCCCCTTATAATGAGGTATAGCGCCGCGGCTATTGCGGCAAGCGCAATCGGTGTCATAACAAAGGCCGCTTTCGTGTCGGGGTCCGCCATATAGGTAGTTCTCGCCTGTCCGAAAACGGCAAGTACTTTGTCAAGCATCGTTTCCGAGCTACCCTGTTTAATCATCCCTACGTTTTGCGCTATGCTGTTATCTGGCGGATTAAGTGTGGGCAGATTTGTAAATACCGCCGTTTGGGCGGCTTTTTCCGCGTCCTGATAAACTCTGTCAAAAGCCGTTGTGGCAAGCGTTCCGATGCTTCCGCCTATTTTTTTAGTCAAGTCTGCGAAGGTTCCCCACGGACTTGAAACTACCGGTTCGGAACGCGGCGGCGTTTCCACGCTTGCTTGAAGCGAAGGCCGGGGTTGCGTGTCGGGTTCCGTATAACCCGCTCCAATTTGGGCCATAATTATTTTCCTTTCCTGAATGCCAGCAAAACCACTATACCGAGAATCCCAAGAATAAGCATAGGGGAAAGCTGTGTTGAAGGCGTAACCGGAATTACGGTTGTTTCCCCCGCCGCTGAAGGCCGTGTATACTGGGTAAAGGGAAGGCCGTTGTATCCTGTTTCGAGTTTTAAAGTTCCCTGCGCTCCGGCAGTATCAACAGCCCGTTCGGGCGAGCCGAAAAGCTGTTGAGCAAGTTTCGTGCCGAGTAGTTGAGCACCTACCGCTCCTACGGTGGAAACCGTAGCTTCCGCCGCTTTGCCGGTGGATTTTAAAATATTGCCGAACGTTTGCGAAACGCTCGAAAGCACCCCGCCGGTTGCTGGAGTAGAAACGGCACCCGCCGCCGCGGCGGTTACAAGAGGTTTTATTTCCCCCGCGCCGGTAAAAACTGATGCAACCGGAAGCCCGCTTGCCGGCGCGGCTGGTACTGGAATATAACCAATTGTAGCAGTTCCCCCGCCCGTTGTACCTGGTGTCATTGCAGCTTGCATAACTCCCCCTTTTGCTATTCCTGCCGCCGCAACTCCGCCGATTCCGGCAAGCAGTGCCGTCGACGCAATGCCGAAAAGCCCTTCGGGTTTCTGATACCAGGATTTTTCCGCCTGAAAAGTACCGCTGATATCCCGCATTGTTTTTGGCGTAATTCCGAGCGCCGAAACGGCGTAGTAAGTTTTTGTCGTTTTGCTTGTCGCGCCGCCAAGCGAAGTTTTTTCCGACTCCGAAAGTTGAGCCCAAGTTTTCGGGATAACTGTAGCAGACTTTCCGTATTGAGTTTTCAAGACGTCTATAACCCGTTGCGCCCCGGATTGAGTGCCGAAAACAACCGTTTCCCCTGCAACTTTTTCCCTTGCTTGCGCGGCGGCGGCTGTGCGCACGGCGGCAAGCCGGCTTGAAACACTTAAACTTTCTTTTTCCGGCGGTTGTAATTGTAAACCTATACGTCCCATTTCGTTTTTCCCTACGTAAAATTTTTAATAAGCGGGGCTTGAAAGCCCCGCCTGTAAAAACTTTACGCGGCGCTAACCGGGGCTTGCGGGAATATAATCTCCTGCGTTGTCCAGTCAACGTACGTTGCGCCGGTTCCTTTGGACGCGGTTATGCGCATTTTAAGCTGAGACATAGCGCGCGCGTCGAGTGCTTCCGTGATTAGTCCACCGTCCGGGGTAGTATTAATCAGATAATACCCGGCGGGCAGGGTTTCAAGTTCACGGTCGAGCTTGTTAATAAATCGTAAGTCATCGCGGTCAAGTTCGAGAAAAACTTCCGTTCCGCTGAAAAGCTGAACGCTTTCGATAATATCATCTTCAGGGACTCCGGCATCGGTTGCCCGAAGCATAATACTCTTGATGATATTTCCTACTGCAACGTTAAGGTCGAGCTTCTGCGAAGCACCTGTAACTTCGTTTTGCTGTGAAAATTCCTTGTTAAGGTTTACCGGTGCATCTGCTGGAAGCCCGAAGCTTTCGCGCGAAGTTACATAGATTTTGCTTCCTGATTTTACCGTAGCAGCGCGGTCTCCGCCGGTGATTACGTTTGCGGTAAGTGTGCCGAACGTAATCTTGAGTTGAAGCGTTGACAGGTTGCGGCTCCGTAAGAGCGTGTCGACCGGGTTATATCCATCCGGCATAACGAAATTAATTACGCAAGCCGCCCTGATAAGATAATCAGCCGCGCCGGAAATAGCCGCCTTGGAAATCTGCGGGGCCGTGTGCATCCGGAAAAGATTAAGCGCCCGAAGTTCGGACATACTGTAACTTTTAATCGTGTCTTTGCCGTTCGCTATGATTTCTATGCGCTGTATAAGCCCCGTTTCGGCTTCCGCCCTGTAGGTCGGGTCGCTGCTTCCACCTGTAAGGGTCATAGTCAATTCCATACGGAGCATAAGCTTGCGATATTCATAATCAAGCGGAAGGCGGATAGATTTCACGGCACTTTCTTCAATGTCGATTTCATCTATCTTTCTTTGAAGCAGTTTCATACCCATATTTTTTCCTTCCAAAAAAACTTTTTTTTCAATGCCACCTTTTACTTAAAAAGTGTTACCTACATCGAAAAAATTTTTTACATCGCAAGCAGTTGCGGCGCAACGCGGCGAAGCACGGCCATTGTAACGACCGAAACTATAGCAATAGTTAAAACTGTTTTTATACTCGGCATATCTCAATCACCCCCCCTCAAGTAAACTGCGCCGTCAAGCCTGAATTGACCGGCACCTGTTTTTCCCGCGCGCCTGAAACGCGGACTTTATTGCAAATTTTTTCCATACCCTTATTGTACCAAAGATACTCATAATTGTCAAGAGAAATTATTTTTTCTGCGCCGTCTACGAAGCCTTTAAGATAGGCTATATCCCGTGGCTCGGTAGTGCGGAAAATAAAAAACTGTTCAGCCTGTGCGGTAATATTCCTTGACATCTCCGCCGGTCGGCGCGATATGCAAACTACCTCGATATCCTTATGCCGGCCTATTTTCAGTATCCAGAGGAAATTTTCCGGAGTAAAAGCCGGGGTTGCGTATAAATCGCATTCGTCAACAAGAAAACTTACGTTGCCGAGCCTCTTTATGATTTTGCAAACAGGTTCAAAATCCCGCTCGGAATGCAAGGGCTTATACGTTACCCGGAAAGTTTTTTGCTCTTGGCGGATTAGATAATCAAGCAAGGCGTCATAATCGGTTATAATCACGCCTTCGGCATAATCGTGTCCGGTCGAGTCGTATATAATAAGGCGGGGGCCGTCCTTGACTAACTCGCGCGCGAGGGTAGATTTACCGCTTCCGCGCTTACCGAGAATAACCTTAACTTCTTTTTGTTCCTTACTTTCTTTCATTTTTCAAGCCCGGAAAAGTTTCTGAAAGTTCCGGGGAAGCTTCCTTTTCTGTTTTCGGTTTAGTGTTGTCGCTTTTTGGTGCTACGCGTGCATCTGGGAAAGTTTCTTTCATCATATAATTTTGTTTTTCAAAGTACTTTTCTTCTTTTTTCTTTCTGTAACTTTCAATAAGAGGTTTCGCTCTTACAGATAATATACCGAAAAGGCAAAGCGCAAGGTTAAGTTCCTCACCGTATTTCGTAACTACCGACGGGGCATATTTATTTACAAGCGCGGCAACGGCTGAAGTAAAGCGCTTGCGCTCTTCTTTGGAAAGTTTTTCCGCGTCTACGCGGGTAAAAATCCAGTCAAAAGGCTCGCATACAGCGGGCGCAAGCATTTCCACAAGCTCCGGGGAAATTTTGACTGCGCTCTTTTTTCTTTTTGTATACTTGCGGCGCATTTTAGTTTCTTCCTGCGGTTCGTTTTTTAACTCTGCAAGAGAGGGTTCTTTTGCCTCAACAATTTTTTCTTCCATTATGACAGCTCCTTGTCTATATCGCTTTTCTTGTCCTCTACCAGTTCTTTTTCCGCACGCAAGGCCTTTGAAACTCCTTCGACAAGCTGGTCAAAGACGCTTTTCCCCGCCGGAGGCGGTTCTACTTTCGCCTCTTCATCATTCCTGACAGTCGCGTAACATTCCCTGCACTTGAAAACGCCGGGTTCGATTTCGTACATTTCATTTCTACAACTTGGACACTTCACGGCAACCTACCTTCCTTTATATAGCTTCACTTCGCGCGGCAAGTTTTTTAATTACGCAAAAGAGTAATAGTCTACCCCGTCTTTGCTTTCCTTTTTCTCAATTGTAATTTCAATTGGAAAATCGTTGCTTTCGGAAATTTTGTTAAACTGCTCGACTATGACCGCCGAACCGGTCATAATAAAAAATTCTTTTTCTGTTTCGAGGTCTTGAAGTTGCAGAGCAACGAAGTCCGAATTATGCCACTTGCTCTTACGCGTGTAACCGCCAAGCAACGCAACGGGCTTTCCAATCACTTCCTCAATGTTTACCTTGTCACCTTTAAGTTCCGGCTCTTTGTACGTATCACCCCACTTTTTCATTTTCTTACTCATAGCATACCTTGCCTTTCTTGTCCCTATGCGCCGCGCGAAGCGAAGCTATATTCACTTGCCAAATAACTTTTTTAAATCTTCGTGTATTTTTTCAAGAGCTTCCAAATTCAAACGCTGTAAATCCGACTGTTTTTTTAGTTCGTCAACAAGCCGGTCTACCGCGTCCGCAACGGGCCGAAAATCAAACAAGGCCGGCCTTCCTGTCCCTTACAAAGTTTTCCGCGTCTTCAAGAGACGCGCAGGACTGAATTTTTTCGCCTTCATAAAAAACCGCAAAGGTCGAGCGAGTAGGTTCTATCGTGTATTTATCCTTTGCTTTTGCATTTGTAGATTTTTTCTTTTTTGCCATTTTCCACCCCTCATAATTATTCCAATTCATAACCTATCCTGCCTTAATTATATGGCCTGATTTGTCCAGTGTCAAGGGTTTTGTGTCGAAATTTTTCAAAATTTTCCTCTTATCATAGCGCCCTATAAAACGCTTCTCCATAGTAATTAGATTAAGAGCCTTCCCGAAACGCCGTAATCCTTCACGATAGCCAGTAAGCCTTTGACGCGACTGAACAAGCCCTTTATAGTCGTTGTGAAAAAGAGAATACTCGAAATCTGAAAAAGAAAAGTTCGGGTTATTGTAACCCTTTGCTTTCACTACTTCCTCTTTATCTTTTTTTAAGGCGTACATTTTCGGTTGAAGAAAAACGCCTTTAAAATTTTCGTACTCTGCCTTCCATTCTCCTAAACCCTCCCCCGTATCAAGTTTCCTGTCCGTTATTATGCTGTCCGTATCACAATAATAAATATGTCGTTCACCTATATCAAGAAAACCGTCGTAAAGAAACGCGCGCGCTTTCGCCGTTATCCAAGAAGCTATGGACGGGATTATAAAGTTAGCCTTGCTTTCGCTTTCCTTTATATATAGTCCAAATTGTTCAAGATAAGGCCGCAAGCCTTCGTCTGCCGCGTCAAGAAGCATAGAGCTTATTATTGTCGAGCGCTCCCGACGCTGTCCGAATTTCCCATAAAGTGAATTCATCAAAAGCTTGCTTAAAAAATAATCCATAGAACCGGGTTCGGAATTTTTCTTTAATCTATACGTCGCCTTTACATAATCCCTAAAAATCGGCGCTTGTTTTGGAAAAAAACAACCATCGAAAATTTTTATCTTTGCCCCGCGCCGCGCCGCCGCTTCCAGCTCGCAAGAAGCGTAATAACCGGGTAAAGTTCCAGTAGGAAAATAAAGTTTATTTTCCGTTTTCACCGGAAGGTTCGGAGCGTATATTTTCAAGGGATAATCCACGCGCGCCTTGTAAAAACCTATTTTCCCCTTCTGGAAACGCGAAGTTCGGAGCGGATTTCCCACCGGCATATCCTCTAACATCATAGCCGGATAGAGAGAATTTACATCATAGTAATTAAGCCCTTCACCGTAGAGTTTGAAAATTTCCACCCGACCGCCGAAATAGCCGGCGCGTATGAAATCCTCTTTATCACGCGCAAGGTTTGGGATATTAACGCTCAAAAACCCACTCCGAAAAACATAAAGGGCCTGAAGCGCGAGCGTCAAACTCAAAACCCCGCCGTTCAAGCCCCATTGTTTGAATTTTTCAAGTGATTCCCAGAGGCCTATGCAGTCGAATTTTAAATAGTCTCTTATAATGGACATATCGCGTTTGTCGAATTTCGCCCTCCCTATATCGAATTTTTTCTTCTTGTGCTCTACACCAAAAGCCCGCGTTATAGAGTCAAGACTTGCCGGTAGAATTGAATAGCTATCAACAAGCTTCCACAAATGGCCCGCCGTGTCGCGGATTTTTAAAAAAAGAATCCGGCTTCCTGCGTCACAAATTTCAATATCATAGGCCGCGCGGTCAAGCAATTCATCAAGGATAAAGAGAAAATCATAACGTCCGCCGAAGTGCGCGTATTGATTCCAGCCCCGATATTGCCTTGAAAGCAAACAGTCTACAAGTTCCTTCACCGTCCGAAACTCCCGATAGGTCGCCCCGTCGTAGTGTCCAGCAATCTTGAATTTTATCCAGTCCTTCGCCTCAATATCGAAAACCGCAACCTTTGTTTTACTTGATTTTCGCCTTATCGGTGTTAGTACGTTTATCATTTCGCCTCCGTTTCGGTTTGGATTTTTTCAATCGCTTCATACGCCGCACAAGGCAATCATTACACAGCATTTCGTTTCCAGTGTCAAGCAACGCGTGCCGAAAAGCCCGCTTACAATCAGTACATATATATCCCACCGTTCACCCCCCTTCGCTTGCGTAAAATTCCACTGATTCGATAATCAGTTCCCTGTCCTGATACGTGTCGGCATTTTTCAACAGCCTGTCAATAAGTTCCTGTAAATCATCGCCCGCCTTCTGCTTCATTTCCGCGAGCTTTCGCGCGGGCGCGGTTATCCGCGCGGGCATTTTTTCCTTGCTTTCAACGTAGTGCTTTAACGTCTTAACCCGACAAGGGCTTTTCGGACTCCACGCCCGCGAAGACTTCAAGCGGCCCTTCGCGTCGCGCACTACCGCCCTGTAACGCCCGCGCCATAGCTCCCGATGTTCTTTAGCTTGTTTTGTCCTGACGCTCCGGTATTGGTAATTAATACGTATATAGCCCGCCCGGTTGCGGGTTTTCTTGTAACGCTCGAAATGTTTTTTCGCTTGAGCACCTAAATGCTTTGATGTTTCATTCCGCTCTTTCTCTGATAGGCTTATAAGGTTTATCTTTTTTCGCTTGACCGTTTTTCGCACCTTAGTTTTCCCGCAGTCTATTTTTTGGAGCTCGCCTTTTGGCATAATCTTTTAACTTTCCCGCCGAAATAATTACAAACCCAGTATACAGGGGACAGCGTAAAAATCAAAAAAAAAGATGGAACGCAAGTCAAATTTCAGAGTTCTTCATAAAATCTCCGCTTTTTCCTGAAATGATAATTCCTTTACAGCGCGCTTCAAGGCCTTAATTTCTACGCCGTATAAGCAAGCTATATGACTATAGGTTTGACAGTGCTTCCATAAGCTTTTGGGCCAAGCTCTGCTTGGAGACCGTATTCCATCACAACAGCTACAGCGCTCTTCATCAGCCGGGTAAAATCTACCAGCTTTATCCCACTGACCCTTGGGCCTGCCGCCAATATATCTACGCGCCGCTTTTTCAAGTTTCTCTTCCATAGTAACCCCTCCTTCCAATAGCGACACAAAGGGGCCTCCCGTTTACGTCTAACCCGGACAGAGTAGGACGGTGGAGGAGGCCCCAAAGTGCTCTTGATTTCAAAAGTTTTAGTTGATTACATTTTTTCACTTCTTTTTTCCTTGTCCGGGTTAAAACTGATTCTGTACTAAGTATAATTCAAGTATCGGTTAAGTCAAGAAAAATATTGAGAATATTTTAAGTGTAGTAACACGTAGATACTAAAGCGTGTTAATGGTTCGCGGCCCGTTGGTTCCCCCCGAGCGAAGCGAGTCCGTGGGGCGGGCAGCATTTTTTCGAGCCTCCAGTAGACGGACGCAAGGATAACGGCAAGGATAAACCTTATTGTTATCTTGGGCACGGGGTTCATAAGCTCAATTCCTTTTTAATTTCCTCTTTAGTTATGATACCGCTTTCGAGCGCGTCCTTAATCAGGCCAAAAAATTTAGGGATAGTTAAAGCATCCCAAACCATTTCATCAACGTATACTACATCATTATAGAATGAAGTGTCTATTCCTATTACAATTTCGCCTGTTTTTCTGCTGAATATAAATTCCATACCACACCATCCTTTCAATAAAAACACAAGGGGCTCTCCCGTTTTATGCCTAACTCGGACAGATTAGGATGGTTGGGAAAGCCCCAAAGTGTTCTTGATTTTAAAAGTTTTAATTGACTACATTCTCTTTTCACTTCTTTTTTTCCTTGTCCGAGTTAAGCTTGATTCTGTAATAAGTATAATTCAAATATCGGTTAAGTCAAAAAAAAAATTGAGAATATTTTAAGTAAAGTAACACGGAGTTTAAAAGACGTGTTACGAGCCCTCGGGCCACCTATCGTCGAAAACCCAGCGCGAGCGCGGGGTTTTTCGACTCGCCTTCCCCCGCCTCGTAGAGGCTATGGGGCGGGCGGGCGGCATTTTTT
>Ga0180431_10009330_pt1 | contig 11108 bp, 11 predicted proteins | sample SS_ome_11_FD_132459 | JGI IMG/M metagenome (GOLD analysis project Ga0180431, IMG submission 132459) | Hypersaline lake sediment archaeal communities from the Salton Sea, California, USA - SS_1_MS_1 metaG | ecosystem: Environmental > Aquatic > Non-marine Saline and Alkaline > Hypersaline >...
GCTGGACTATTGAGAATAGGTGAAAGTCATACTTTTGATAATGGATATACCCTTAACCTTTTTACTATTGATGAGAAAGATTCACCTTCTTTTGCAATATTTGAATTAGTAAAAGCAGAAATAAAATCTATTCAACCTGAAAAGAAACCTTTAGAGATTCCTGATGAAGAAGAAATCATTTATAATTGTCAGGGATGTAGAATAGAGAATCTTTGTTATCCTTTTAATTATCGACTTGATAAAGAATATTGCTCTATTAATGGAACTTTTGAAATTCAATTAGAAGCAGAGGCTTCTTGCAATAACGATTTTGAATGTGAAAGTAACATATGCATTGATAATTCTTGTGTGAGTGCAGGATTATGGAGAAAGATTCTCAATTGGTTCAAGAGTTTATTTAGTTAAATTTTTTATATAGACTGACTCTATTTCATTAAGAGTCCCTAGCCCATCTCATATATATTATGCCGAGTGACTCTTTTGCTCCAAATTTGTTAAATCTTTTAAATTCTGGGCGAGAAAAAATAAATTTATTTGAAAATCAGAGTCCTAAAAAATAACTAAATGACCTCAATGGATTAGATACCTATTATATAGGGTGACTGCCCCTAGTCACCACACTTCCTCATATATATTAAGTCGAGTGACTCTTTGGCATTTTTTGAAAAATTTTCCTACGACACATAGTAATTTACACCCCAAAAATACGAGTCCTAATTTTGGGCTTATTTTAGTAAAAATGACCCCTGCAGATTGTATGTCTATTATTGGGCGGGTCTTTTTGAATTCACTCAAATTGTTTAAGTGGCAAGACTTCCAAAATTCCTTGTTTCACTTTTAGAAATAATTCTGACATTTCTTTCATTTGATTTTCCATATGGGCAACTCTTTCCTGCAAAATTAATCTTTCACTTTCAGATTTCTGCAATCTATTTTCTAATTCTGTTTTAGTAACATCAACCAACATATCATCTTCACAAATTGTATCTTTCATTCCAAGCATTTCAGAATAATAATGAATCTTATCTGACTTTTTCCAGCCAAATCTAAACTTCAATGCAGATTCAGATTTATATCTCAATAGCCAGTAACAGCAACTGCAATGCCTGAAATCATACATTGTCAATTCAGAATATTTTTGCCCAGCAAGACTTTCTCTATCTCCTAAAATTTTCTTGCCAAGTCTCTTTAGATGCTGATTAACAGCTCTTGGATCTATTTGAAATAAGTATTCATCTTTTTCTAATCCTTCATTTTCTATAAATTCTTTAATTAATGATGAACATAACATTAATTTTATCTTTCTTCCAAAAGTCTTGCTTACTTCTTCTCTGATGTGTAATTCTTTGTAACCATTATATAAATCCGAAACTTTAATATTCATTAATTCAGTTGGAGATCTAATTCCAGTATCAAATAGAAACATAATCAAAACCTTATATTTGAATAAAGAATTATTACAAAGCTTCTTAATCTGATTTTCTGAGAGATAAACCCATCTTGGTTTATCTGTTTTTGTATCTAAATCTAAAGTGATATCTCTAATTTCTATTCCTTGCTTTCTATTGATCTTCATCCACCAATGCCAGAAAGATTTAAAGTTCTTAACAAAGTAGGCAGTTGATTGATAGGGCTGACCATTTTGTTTTCTGATTACACCTTTTCTCATATCTGAAAAAAAGCAACAAAGCCGATCTTCGCTTATTTCTGTTATTTTGCTTAGATTGTATAGTTCTTGGAATTTTAACGCGAAAAACCTTAATTTCTGGCGCAATGTGTTTAATCTAACATAGCTCCTCGCCCCCTTTACACTAGAAGACGCCACATTTACTCCATTCTCCATATCATTTACATATTGTAAAATTATATCAGAATCATATTTACTTATGTCTGGGATTCCCTTTTCCATAGCACTCTCTTTCCACTTAATGTATCTCTCTTTATGTTTATATGGATCTATCTTCATTCAGTGTGTTGTGCGATGGATAGACTTTTTAAATATTGTCGAGATAGGAGTGATGGGTTTATTTATTAAAAATGGAATGAAAAACTATTTGCATATAAATCTTTATTAAGCTGAAAGAATCTTTTATTTTTATGTATTTAATGTATGTTGATGAATCAGGAAATGCTAATTATAATGATGGGGAACAATATTATAATTTAGTGGGGATTATTGTAAATGAAAAAGATTGGATAATTGTAGATAATGCCCTTACAAAATTAAAGATTGATTTTTTTCCTAATCTTTCTCCAGAAGATGTAGAATTTCATGCTAAACCTATTAGAAATAAATCTCGTGTTTATTCCCATCTAGATAATGAAAAAGTAAAAGATTTATTTAGAAAATTCTTTGAAGTTATTTCTGAATTACCAATAACTATTGTATCTATTTTGGTAAACAAAAGAGAGATTATGAAAAAACAAATAAGATTTAATCCTATTGAAGAAAATTGTTGGGAATATCTCCTTGAAAGATTTGATAATGCAGTTATAGAAAAAAATAAAGAGACTGGAAATGAAGAATTAGGATTATTAATTATTGATTCAGAAGGGGAACGAGTAGATACCCAATTAAGGACTTTGATAAGGAAGATTGTTAAGGTTGGAACCAAATATAAACCAGATTTTAAAAATATTATTGAGGATGCTTTATTTACCTATTCTCATTGGAGAAATCTAACTCAAATAGCAGATATGGTTGCTTATTGTATTGTGAAAGAGAAGGATTCTAATGAGTTATTTAAAGAGTGTTTTTCTAAAATAGAGAGTAAATTACGTGCAAATGATGAAGGAATTTATTCTGGTTATGGTTTAAAAATAATTCCTAGAGATTTATAATTAGAGGAGAGTAGCGACCCCCCTATAACCTGAAAACCTACGTCTTCGTTAATATTTATAAGTTGTATTCTTTTATAAATGTTTTCTAATAAAAAACATCACTCTCAAATCACAGAATACTATCACGCCCCCGCCGAGATTCGAACTCGGGTCACTGCCTGACTCCTTGTCTTTACCTTGAAGTAAAACTCGAAAGTTTTACTCATTCGTCTTTTCTATGAAAAGCCAAATGAAAGGGCAGCATACTTGGCCTCTGTACTACGGGGGCTTAAAGATTTAACAATAATTTACTTTTTAAAGGTTGCTTTCTATTTATTAATATGCCAGAAAAACTTGATAAATGTGTTGTAGATGTAGAGAAAAAAATAAAAAAAGGCGAGCTTGCTAAGACATATAAAGATAAGGAGACAGGCGAGATTAAGAAAACTAATCCTTATGCTATATGCAAAGCTAAAATTAAAGAGTAAAATAAATTAAAATAAAAATTATTTCTTACTCCAACCCGCAACCCCTATTATTATTAGGTTTAATATTGGAATTATTCTTAAAATTGCCCACCATCCAGGTTTATTTATCTTCTCAAACATTTTCCACTCCCAGATTATGCTCATTACCGCAAAAGTGAGTATACCTAAGAAACTAATAATAGGTATAAATATAGTTATTAATAGCAACCAAGGCCACCAATGCATTTTTGAAGCTCTAAATGCAATTAATCTTGGCCCAATTCCTGGAATCCAAGCTAATCCTGGTGTAGGGTCTTTTGCTTTTTTGCCCACTGCCATGAATGCAAAGCTTAAGTAAATATAAATTCCTACTACAATGAGTAGTATAAATACTGCAAAAGCCATTAACATCTGTATCATTCCTGTTAAAGCTATTTCTTCTCCTGCCATTTTTTACCTCCTTCTAATTTTATAACAATGAGCCTGCACGGATTTGAACCGTGGACCCCTGCCTCTCTTAGATATCTCTAAAAGAGATAACAATCCCAAAAGATTGCACTCATATAAGAGCAGTGCTCTGACCAGACTGAGCTACAGGCTCATTTGTTATTTTGCCTGTAGCGTTTAATCGGTTTTAACTCCTTTAAATAGGAGGTTGACTGTTAAGGAACTTCGTTCCTTACATGAGCTACAGGCTCATGAATATCAAGAACTCTTAGAATATTTAAAGGTTTTGTGAGATATAGTTCTTACTAGAATTAATTTTTTAATATTTTTTATTCCCTAAATTCTCCAGATAATTGTATTAAAATCTTCTTCAAATTCTTTCAATACCTCTTTATTTCTAAGGCTTCTTTGTAAAATTATTCTAGCCTTATTTGTAAAACAATAAGTGCAGAGATTTACTTTTCTCTCTCCACATACAATACAACTTGTATCAGCAGGGGATTCCTCTGCTTCTTTTATAACATTTGATAGAGCTCCCATAATCTCTTTAACTTCTTTTTGACTAAGATTTTTATCTCTTATCCAGTAACTGATATGCTTTGCAAAGCAATTAGGACAAATAGGATTTGTCATGACTTGAACACAGTTTGTGCAAAGGGAGGTTACTTTTACCATAGAAGAAATAAGTGGAACTTGTATTTAAACAAGTGTAGTCTTTTTTTGGACAAAATCCAGTTTTAACTTAAAAATGCTAAAAGTTGGTTTAGAATAATAAATTAAAAATTAGGATTAAGCTTAGCCCCTTCCCAAAGAATATCAAAATATTTTTTATAGGCTTCTGAAATTGACTTATTTTCTATCATTATTGTAAACATAGAATCTTCCCAAAAAATTAAGAGAACAACATTTCCACATATTAAAGTTGAAATAGTTGAGTTATAATCAAATGGGAAGTATCTTGCTTCTGTACATTCTAATTGGTTTAAATATTTGATTCTTTCTTGAGCATTTTTATTATAAATGTGTTTCATTAATATCTCTTTTTTAATTCTTCTTTCATGAAAATCTCCAATAAAGCCTCCAATCACCTCACTTACTCCTTTTGGAATTCCATATACATATATTGGCTTATCTTTTTCTAATAAGCTGTCGAGAATCATTCTAAAGGCTTTAATTCCTTCTGACATTGTTACAGTTCTTTTTTCTGGAGGATGGCTGTGTATTTTTTCAATTTCCGGAATTATTTTTTTCAATTCAAATTCTTTTTGTTTAAGGTAATTAAGCAAATTTTGAGGACTTACTGGATAGAACATTTTTACATTATTCTCAATGCTCTGAGTTACAATTCCCTTTTTTATTAATTTATTAAGAATATCATAAACATTTGGTCTATGAATCTTGGTTCTATGAGATATTTCATGAGCAGAAGATTTACCAATCCCAATTAAATCAAGATATACAATTATCTCATTTTTATGCAATCCTACTGATTCAAGTATCTCAAAAATTTTTTCTTCCATGTTATTTATATGATTTTTATATAATTTAACTTTTTGGTTTTACATGCGGTTTAGTTAGCCTCATTATTTCTTTGATATTTTTTCTCATTTCTGCTTCTGCTTTTTTATCACCTCTTGTTAAATTATTAATATCTGTGAAAACTCCCTGGATTCTCGGATTAATTTTGTCTCCTTTACCTTGATAAGTAAATCTTGCAGGACCACTTAAAATTCCTGTATAAATAGGGTATCTAGTATATTCTCTATAGTGAGCTATGTCACTTAGACATTCTCTAATTCTTTCTGGAACTCCTCTGTAATCATGTCTAAATTCTTCAGCTGATTGCATAACTAGTAATCCTTTTCTTTGAGCTCTTTTACAAATTGCTTCTTGTAGTCCTTGGTCGTTCATTTGGGGAAATACTTTCATTAGAGGTTTTCCTTTTACTTTGCAGCTATAATATAAGGGAGTGCCTCCATTTGTCATATGTTCTCCTATTGCTTCTAATTCTATATCTTCCTCTTTTATTTTTGGATCAAATTTTTTTAATTCTTCATATAATTCTGCTCTATGTCTTATAGTATCTGGAGGAAATGAAGTTAATTGAGATTTATCTATTCCCCTTTTCATCGCATAATATATTAAGTGTCCATTTGGATTAGATTGCACTGCAACCAGTCCTGGATATTCCTTATTAATTATTTCATCTAGAATAGGATCTATCTTTGGGATCCCTGTTTTAAGTGCTATTTCTATTATTTCTGCTCTTGTTTTATATTTGCTATAGTCAACTCCACGTTTTCCTCTAGCAATAATGAAAACATCTGGTTGTGCATCAAATATTTCTTCTCTGCTCCCTGGAAAAATCTTTTCTTTTTCTTCTCCTGATAAATCTAGGCTATTGAGAAGAAAATTGTAATCAGATTTATACTCTTCTTCAACAAAATCACTATGAACATATGCACAAGATACACAATTTCCTCTAACTGCTTTTTCAAGAGTCCCCATACCAAAAGCTCCTAAACCATCAAGACCAATAGTTATTGGTTGGTATATTTTCCTTTTTTCTCTTAAATAATCGATTGCATTTTTTATTTCTATTTTTAATGAGTTTTTATCTTTTTTATCTTCAATTACAATATCCTGAAATGTTGGATAATACTCCCTGAACCATTTTTTGAAATCTTTCCAATCTATACTTGACGATTCTCCTTTATAACTTAAATAATTTGATAAAAGAGAACTATTTGGATTTTCAATATCTTGATCAATTAACCCTTTGGTATTTGTTACAAGCAATCTTGCACAATGAGGTTCTTCATTTCTTATTCTTCTTGCAAATCTTTGTTCAGAGGAGTTTGAGTCAAGAGATGTTGCAATATATAACTGGCCTCCATTCCCCATTCTTTCTCTTTCTTCGTATGATTTTATATCAAAATCCATCCCAAGCTCTCTAGAAACGCCATTTTTTAATAAATCTGATATCTTTTTTCTTTCTTCAGTTTTTCTACTTACCACTATTGCTACAGGTTTTTTCATTTTGATTTACCTCTCTAAAATGGTTACAAATTAGAGTATTATAGAGAGAAAGCTACATTTAAATATCTTACTATCACATTAAAAATTATAGATTTTTAAGAAAAAATAAGAAGTTTTATAACTCATATTCCCAAATTAGGCCTATGATTAAAGCAATTATTTTTGATTGGGGAGGGGTTATCACGCAGAATGGAAAACTTGTCCCTTTTGCTAAAAAATATTCTAGAAAATATGGTAAAGATTCAGAAGAATTTCATTCTGAAATGAGAAAAATATGGGAAAAGGCTAAAATAGGTAAAAAAGAATCAAAATTATTCTGGAAAAACATAGCAAAATATTTGGGGATAAGCCAGGAAATCTTTGAACAAGACCTTAAGAATTTTTTTGGATTTAGAGAAAAAATAATCCCTTTGTTATATAAATTAAAAGAGAAATATCAATTGGCTATACTTTCTAATCAAATAAAGGATTGGTTTGAGAGTGAAACCCAAAAACAAGGTCTTAAAAAGATATTCAATAAAATAATTGTTTCATATGAAGTTGGATTCTCAAAACCAGATCCAAGGATTTTTAAAAAAACTCTACAAATTTTGGGTTTAAAACCAGAAGAATGTATCTTTGTGGATGATTCAGAAAAAAATATCCCCTTTCCTAAAAAATTAGGATTTAAAACAATTCATTTTAAAAATATAAAGCAATTAAAAAAAGAATTGAGAAAATTAGGAGTTAAAATATGTTAATTGGACTGGTTGGAAAACCCTCTGTTGGTAAGAGCACCTTTTTTAAAGCAGCAACTTTAGCAGAAGTTGAAATTGCTTCTTATCCTTTCACAACCATAAAGCCTAATCATGGAGTGGGTTATGTTAAAGTTGATTGCATTGATAAGGAATTTGGAGTTCAGTGCAACCCAAAACATGGTTTTTGTATTGAACATCATAGATTTGTTCCTATTGATTTAATGGATGTTGCTGGTTTGGTGCCTGGAGCATCAGAAGGAAAAGGCTTAGGAAATCAGTTTTTAGATGATTTAAGAGAAGCTGATGTTTTTATTCACATAGTTGATGCTTCTGGAACTACAGATATTGAAGGAAAACCTACTGAAAATTATAATCCGAGTAATGATGTTAAGTTTCTAGAGGATGAATTAAATAGATGGTTTTATAATATTCTTGTAAAGGCATGGAGAAGTTTTGCTAGAAAGGCTGAATTAGAAGATACTAATTTTTCAGAAGCAATTGTTAAGCAATTTTCAGGTTTAAAAGTAAATGAGAATCAAGTTAAAAATGTTTTACTTAAGCTTAATTTGCCTAAGAGGGCAAGTACTTGGACAGAAAGCCAATTAATGGAGTTTGCCAGTGCTTTAAGAAATGAAAGCAAACCTATGATTATAGCTGCAAATAAGTGTGATTATTCTGATGCTGAGAAAAATATAAAAAAAATGCAAGAGAATTTCCCTGAATTAATGATTTATCCTTGTTCTGCTGATTCTGAATTAGCCTTAAGAGAGGCTGCTAAAGCTGGATTAATTGAGTATATTCCTGGAAAGAATGATTTTAAGATTAAGGGAGATATTACAGATAAACAGAAACAAGCTCTTAATAAAATTAAAAAAGATGTTCTAGAGGTATATGGGGGGACAGGGGTACAAGAGGTTTTAAATTTAGCTGTATTTGACTTATTAAAGTATGTTGCTATATTTCCTGCAGGAGCTAAAAAGCTTGCAGATAGTAAAGGAAATATCCTTCCTGATTGTTTTTTGCTTCCTCCTGAATCTACAGCCCTTGATTTTGCATATTTTTTACATACTGATTTTGGAAAGAATTTTATAAAAGCAATAGATGCTAGAACAAAGAGAGTAATAGGAAAAGATTATAAATTAAAGCATAGAGATGCTTTAGAAATAATTGCTAAGTGATTATTTAGATAAAGATTTTTGATACTTTTCTTTTTCTTTTTTAAGAGCTTCATTTGCTTCTTCATATGCTCTTTCAATCTTTTCTTGTTCTTTTTCTAATTTGATTATTTCTGCTTCATACTCTTTTTTTATTTGTTCTTGTAATTGAGTGTATAAGTTTTTTAATCTTTCATATGATTGTGTTTTTCCTTGCTTTATTCTTTCAAGTTCTTCTTTAAATTCAGTTTCATATTCTTCTCCTTGTTTTAGAGCATCATTTCTTATTGATTTCATATCATATGCCCAACTTTTTGTTACTTGTTCAAGACTTTTTGAAGGTTGTTCTACATTCTCACTAATTTGCATTGGAGGGAGCATGTAGCCTTCTGCAATTTGTGCAAGGAGAGAATTTTTTTGTTGAGGTTGTTCTACATTTGCAAGAGCTTGTTGTCTTGCTTTTTCTTGTTTTACTAGAGCTTCATGGTATTCTTTTTCTTTTGCTTTTATTACTTTTTTATACCAGTCTCTATCTTCCATTAATTCTTCTTTTATAGCAGGATCTTCTGTTTTTTTTATTATTCTGTTTATTTCCTTAACAAGTACTTTATGGTATATTACACTTTCTTGTGCTTTTCGAACAGGATCTATTTTATAGTATATCCCACTTTCTTGTGTTTTTTGAACAGGATCTATTATTTTTTGAATTGGTTTTTCAGTTGCACATCCACTATTAAATAAACTTGCTCCTGCTAAGATTAATGTTCCAATTCCTAAACCAAGCTTTTTTAATAATCCCATTTAATTTCCTCCATAACTGAATCCAACCCATCCCTTTAATTCATTTTCAGTATTTTTTGAGATAGTTCTGGTTTCTCCACCTTCATATTTTGCTCCTCCAGCACCTAATTTTAATTGCCATCCTTTTCCTATGTCAATCCCTAATGCTAAATTTGCTCCTCCATAGGCAGTAGTTTCAGTATTACAGCTTTTAATTGGAGCTCCACTTCCAGTAAATGCTCCTGTACCTCTATATCCATCAACTGCAACTCCCCATTCTGCAGAACCTTCAATAGTTATTCCTTTTCCTAAATCAATTTCTTTTCCTATTTTAAGTCCATAAGTATTTCTTGTAGAAGTCATATCTACAAAGGCAACATCATTTGCAACACTTTGAGTATCACTATCACATTCATAAACCCCTGATGCACTCCATCCTTTTCCAAGATTACATCCAAGTTCTGCTCTCATACCTCTTCTTAATCTTGGTTTTTCTCTTTCAGCATCTTGCTCTGCTTGAAATGCATAAATTCCTGCTCTTAATCTACTTTTACCTGGTTTTCTATTAGTATAATTAATCATTTCATTTAAATTATATGTTCCGGGATTTTTTATTTGCTTTTCAAGTTCCTTTATTTTTAAATCATATTTTCTTTTTTCTTCTGCATTTTTTACCATTTCTTTTATGAGTTTATCATCATTTTTTCTTAAATCCTTATTTAATTTTTCAGCTTCTTTAACTCTTTCTTTATCTATTTCAGTGCTATATTCTTCCTTTGCTTTATTGGTTCTTTTTACAGCTTTTTCATTATATTCCCTTTCAACTGAATTTTTATTATTCTGATATTGTTCTATTGGTGAAAATGGAGCACTTGCACATCCACTACCTAGTGCTAAAGTTGTTAAAATTCCTGTTCCAATTAGTAATTTTTTTATTAATCCCATTTTAATCACAATGTGTTTCGCATATTCCGTATATACAAGCTTCTATACAGTCATCTAGTAATTGGTTTACATTCAGTGTGAAAGATGCTGTTTTTCCATTAGCTTCTAATTCCACTACTTCAGAACCATACCAGTTTTCATTTAATTGAGTGAGTATTAAATCATCTCCTACTACATCTACGCTAAAATGAGTGTTGCTTGATGCTACATTTATAGTAACTGGGCCATCATCATCATTTACCCTTGATGCAATATCAGCATAAACTACAGTTCCTGCAAGTGAATCTTCATCAATTGTTTGGTCTGAAAGAGGTAGCCATGTTGTATCATCTTCTATTGGAGTAACAGTAACTTTAATTGTATCTTCATCAAAATTTCCATCTGGATCTTCTACTCTAAAACTAATATCCTCATTTCCATTCCAATTAGGAGTAGCTGTAAAAGTAACTACATTATTTGAATCAATACTTATTAATACATTAGAATTTCCTGAGTAAGTCCATGTTAATTCTGAATCTGTATTGTCTGTGTCACTCACATAATCGTCTAAGTCAATTGAATTATCTGAACCATCTTCTGTAAAAGTTATATCTGGAATTCCCGCAATAACTGGAGCATCATTTATAGGTAAAACAGTAACTTTAATTGTATCTTCATCAAAATTTCCATCTGGATCTTCTACTCTAAAACTAATATCCTCATTTCCATTCCAATTAGGA
>Ga0180431_10009334_pt1 | contig 11102 bp, 8 predicted proteins | sample SS_ome_11_FD_132459 | JGI IMG/M metagenome (GOLD analysis project Ga0180431, IMG submission 132459) | Hypersaline lake sediment archaeal communities from the Salton Sea, California, USA - SS_1_MS_1 metaG | ecosystem: Environmental > Aquatic > Non-marine Saline and Alkaline > Hypersaline >...
CCCTTGATAGCCATGCTGCTCACGGGACCGTCCCCCCCTCACTGGCAGTCACCGTCGGCTCGGGCTCGGGCTGCATCCCGAAATAGTGCCGCAACACCTCGGCGGCAACGGGCACGGCGGCTTGCGATCCTTCGCCACCCGCCTCCAGAAGCACTACAAGGGCAATCTCAGGTTCCTCGTAGGGAGCGAACGCCGTGAACCAGGCATGCGTCGGCGCATAGCCCTCCTCATCCACGACAAGGTTACCCTCCTCATCGAACGCGGCAAACTCTGCCGAGCCTGTCTTCCCAGCAATAGAGACGCCAGACACGCGTGCCCCCGAGGCCGTGCCCCACTCTACTGCCTGATACATGCCCAGCCGAATAGCGGCGAGGTGTTCATCAGCGATGTCTAGCTCGGTCAGCGGCTCGGGCATAAAGGGCTCGACGACGTTCCCTTGGCTATCCACCACGCGGTAGACAAGCTGCGGTCGGTAGAGCGTGCCGCCATTCGCCACGGCCGCCGTCGCGTTCAGGAGTTGAAGCGGCGTCACTAGCACGTAGCCCTGGCCGATAGCCGCGTTAAAAGTGTCGCCCGTCGCCCAGACCTCGCCATAGTTCTGGCGCTTCCAGCGATCGTTGGGAATCAGCCCTGCCGACTCTCCCGAGAGATCAATCCCCGTCGGTGCCCCAAAGCCGAACGCCCGAGCGTACGCCTCGAGCCGATCCATCCCCAGTCCCTCAAACGACCCATATCCTCCTGCAGCAACCCCGAAAAAGATGTTGCATGACTGAGCAATGGCGCTGTGAATGTTCAGCGGGCCGTGTCCCCACGACGCCCAGCATGTGAATGGCTGGGCCATGCTGGGATCGTCGGGGAAGTACTTGTTTGGGATATAGAGCTTGCCTTGGCAGGTGATCTTGGTACGCGTATCGATCACGCCTTCGGCCAGGGCAGCCACGCCAGTCACCACTTTGAACGTGGAGCCGGGAGGATAGGCACTGCTGATGGCATGGTTCACCAGCGGCAAAGCAGGATCCTCGCAAAGCGCCGCATAGTCTCGCCACGAGATGCCGCCAGAAAACAGGTTGTTGTCGTATGCGGGCAGCGAGACCATGGCAAGCACCTCGCCAGTTCGCGGATCAACGGCCGCCAGGACGCCAACATCCGATCCCGCCTTGCGCATCCCCTCACGGAGGGCCTTCGTGGCAACTTGCTGCAGCTGCGTGTCGAGGGTCAGCCACAAGTTGTGCCCCGGAATCGGCTCCCGAACGGCGAGCACGTTCACCTCGCGTTCGAAGGCGTCCACCTCCACATGTTTCCGGCCCTTGACCCCACGGAGCAGCTTGTCTTCTGTCAGTTCAATGCCTGCTAACCCTACCATGTCGCTAGGAGCATAGTCGGCCTCTGGATCGTCCAGATAGTCGTCTAGTGCCTCGCTAGGAATGTGCCCGACGTACCCCAGCACGTGGGCCAGCAACTGGCCCTCTGTATAGGCCCGCAAGGGATCGACCTCTACTAGCACGCCTGGTAGCATCAGGTGCTCTTCTTCGAGGATAAAGGCAGCCTGCCGATCGACCTTGCTGGCCACTCGAACAGGAGTGTACGGCCCAACGGAGCGCGCCGATAGCTGCTGCTCGATACTCTCCTCATATTCGGCCCTAGGATCCTCCTCATCCACGGGGACACCGGTGAGCATCGAAACGCGCTCCAGCACGCGACGCCGCTCGTCCTCATCATCGGGCAAAGCGGCCGGCACGATACTCACAGCAAAGCTCGGCACATTCCGCACCAGAAGCCGCCCAGTCCGATCATAGACGATCCCTCGAGGTGCAGGGACAGTGAGCAAGCGTGTGCGGTTTCGGGCAGCTGACTGCTTGTACGCTTCTGCGGACACGATCTGAATGTCCCACAGTCGCAACACAATGGCACCCAATGCAAGCACCAGTAGCGTCTGAAAGATCAGGTAGCGGCTTCTGAGCTGCCAGGACATCAAGAGCTCCAGTCCGCCGTGCTCGGTGCCAGACTTCCCGACACTCTCTGCGCCAACCAGTGCGCTGGCACCATAGAGACGAGGTTCAGCAGAACTGCGGGTGCCACAGAGGTGATGAGTAGACGGCCCAGCTCCAGCGGCCTACCCGTCAGTAGCACGCCGATCACAGTCACTGTGTAGTAGGCAGCTGATGCCACCAGGATCGTCACATAGGGCAGAGGCACCACGGTGCGAAAGACATTGATCTCGCCGATGCTCGCGGCCAGGGTAGCCACGATGGTAGCAGCGGTCAGCAGACCGAGGGGACCTGAGCTCTGAATATCGGCTGCCAGCCCGCCAAAGGCTGCGAACACTAATGCCTCTCTCCTACCTCGCAGGAGGCACCACGAAACCGCTACCACCATCAGCAGATCGGGATGCACGCCGACGATCCGACAGGCAAGGGCGCACGTGGGAAGCAGCAAGCCAGCCATGAGCCCCGCGACGGCCATCACGGTAAGCATGCTTGCCTCGGCTACTCCTCCGCAGAGGGCGCTTCGGACGCCACGTCCACGGGCACAAAGTTCAGCAGAATCAGCACCCTCTCCAAATCGGATGCTGCCACAGCCGGAACCAGCGCCGCCTCCTGGAACATGGCGGCCTCGGACTGCAGTACCTCCACGACTTGCCCAATCACAAGCCTCTTGGGCAGATTGCCGCCCAAGCCCGACGTGATGACAATATCCCCTAGCTCGATAGAGCTGTCTGGCGTCACGTAGCGGAGCACGAGGCGGTGGCCTTGAGCCCCCTGCACAACGCCCGTCGCCCTAGAACGCTGTAGCAGGGCGCTGATAGAGCTTGATGGATCTGTAATCAGCATGACGGTCGCCGCGTTCTCCGAAACATCACTGATCCGCCCTACCAGTCCATCGGCCGCAAGCACCGGCATATTGCGCCCCACGCCGTCGGCACGCCCCCGGTCCACGATGATATAGTCGAGCAGGTTGTTCGGATCGCGGCCAATCACCTCGGCTGCCAGCAGCTGCTGGCTTGGCGCAGCGCGCTTGAACTCGAGCAGCCTCCTCAGCGACTCATTCTCTATCTCGGCCTCATGTAGTAACACAATCTGGTTGCGTAGCTCGGCATTCTCCTCTCGCAACGCGCGGTTCTCCTCAACCAAGGCGTCTCGCGTGCGCATGCGCTCGGTCACGCCTTCGATCGCCCGCCCTGCCGAGGCTAGGCCGTACTGCACAGGAGCCGCGAGGTAGGAAAACGCGTCGCGAATGGGGTTGCTGGCCTGGACGATGTCAAGCACGAGGGATGCCAGTATCAGGCCCAATACGGTGATGAGGGCAACCGCCGGGCCGCGTTGCGTCTTCACAAGAGCTCCCTGCCCAGCGTCGCTTGCACTAGCCCGAGCGCGAGCTGCTCACAGAACCTCGCTGCAACGTCGCTAGGACCTTGTGGTAGCGATCCAAGTCCGAGGCAATGGCGCCCGCGCCCCGCGCTACGCAGGTCATGGGATCCTCGGCACGATAGACCCGCATGCGCGTCTCCTCCGAGAATCTCTCGGGCAGTCCCTGCAGCAAAGATCCGCCCCCAGCCAGCACAATGCCCTGTTCCATAAGATCCGCCATCAACTCTGGCGGCGTCTCGTCGAGCGCCTCGCGCACGGTCTCGATGATCACATCCAGCGGCCCAGACAGCGCATCGCGTATCTCCACGCTGCTCACTTGCACGGCTTCGGGCAACCCAGTGATCAGGTCCCTGCCCCTCACCGTGATGGTCTGCTCCTCTGGAAGGGGGTAGGCCGACCCGATGGCGATCTTGGTGCGCTCGGCCATGCGCTCACCGATCAACAGGTTGTACTTCTGGCGGCAATGCTGGATGATCACTTCATCCATCTCGTCGCCGGCCACGCGAATGGAGCGGCTGACGACGATGCCTCCCAGCGCCGTTACTGCCACCTCGGTTGTCCCACCACCAATGTCGACGACCATGCTGCCCACGGACTCGCTGACCGGCAATCCTGCGCCGATAGCTGCCGCCATCGGCTCCTCCACCAGATAGGCATGACGTGCGCCAGCGGAAAGTGCGGCCTCATGCACCGCGCGCTTTTCCACCTCTGTCACGCCACTCGGGATACCGATCACGACCCGAGGCCGACTGTTGAACAGACCGCGCCGAGGATGCACCTTATGGATAAAGTAGTGGAGCATCTTCTCGGTGATGTCAAAGTCAGAGATGACGCCGTCTCGCAGAGGTCGGATCGCGATAATGTTGGCCGGCGTTCGTCCAACCATCTCCTTCGCCTCTGCGCCGATGGCGAGGACGCGTTTGCTGCGCTTGTCCACCGCAACGACAGAAGGCTCCTGGATACGGATCCCCTGCCCCTGCAGAAAGACCAGGGTATTCGCCGTGCCGAGGTCGATGCCAACATCCTTGGCAAACTGGCCGAACAAGCCTGCGAGAAGATTGGCCACAGGAGCTTCCTTCCTGAGGGTATACACAGATTGGTCGCGATTATACCACAGATTGGGACGCGCAAAAAAGCTTGCTGCCACTAGACACTCTATGGTATAGTCCGCGAACGAATCCGTCCACGCAATACAGGGAGTCCGATGGCGTCCACCAAAGGCCAGATCTCTTCGCTTGGCCGAGCACTATCCCTCCTGGCCGCCATCGCGCTCGTGATCGTGCTAGCCAACGACGACGTCCAGTCCTATCTTTGGCACACTCGTGGCGTCGAGTCGGGTGCCAGCTCCGAGCTTGCCCCTCTCCAGACCCCCCGGCTCAGTATCAACACATCGCTGCAGGCGTACGAACGGCCCGAGGAACTGGCAGCTGTCTTGGACGAGATCCGAGCGCTGGGATTCCGTCTGCTACGTCAACGGGTCTCATGGTCAGCGATCGAGCCGGTTCGAGGCGAAGCCACGTGGGACACATGGGATCACATTGCTGCCGAGCTGGCTTCCCGAGACCTACAGCTTCTGGTCTACGTGGCTGACGTCCCCGAGTGGGCACGCCGCGAGTGGGAACGCGACAATCCGTGGGCGCCTCCGGCTGACCCGTCAGACTATGGACGTTTCATGGGTGTCTTGTCCAAACGGTACGGCCATGTCGTGGCCGCCTACCAGATCTGGGACGAGCCCAACATCCACCCTCACTGGGGCGATGGTACCGTCGATCCTGCGGGATATGTAGAACTCCTTCGCAAGGCCACCCCAGCCATCCGCGCCGCTGATCCTGGAGCCCTCGTGGTTGCCGGCGGGCTGGCGCCCAACGTCGAGAGCGGCGGCCGTAACCTCAGCGACGTGCGCTACTTGCAGGAAATGCATCGCCTCGGCGCGGCTCCCCACTATGACGTCTTGGGAATCCGCGCGTTTGGCTTCTGGAGTGGACCCTACGATCGGCGAGTCGATCCGGATGTCCTCAACTTCTCGCGAGCCATCCTGCTTCGAGAGGAGCTATTGCGCCGAGGGCTGGAGGCCAGACCCATCTGGGCCATCGACGGGGGATGGTGCGCGCTGCCGCCCGACTGGTCCGGCCAGGTCAGTCCTTCTGGCTCTGACACCCCTCTCGTCCAGAGACAGCGCCTAGCGCTTGCCATCGACCGGATGCGCCAGGAATGGCCTTGGCTCACGTGGGCAGCACTGGCCCACTGGCAGCCGGACGCCCCGCCCGACGACCCCCAATGGGGCTATGCTCTCCTAGACCCCGGAGGCGATCAGCAAGCCGCGTATGGAACGCTCTCCGAAGCCCTTTCGCAAGACATCGTGTACCCAGGCATCACCAGATCGGTCAGGGCCGTCCGTCCGACCCAGAATCCAGAGCTCGCCGACCTCACCTTCTGGGGAACACGCCTTTGGATTCTCCCGTCTGACGAGGTGTCACCTCACACCATCACAGCGCGTGTCGACGTCCAGCGCACGGCACAAGAGATCTCCTTGCCTGATCCATCTGGGCTCGCACGGATCGCCATCGGCCGACCCGTACCGCTGGAATCCCACAGTGCACGGTTTGAAAGCCAAGCGCCTCTATCAGAGGCCGTCGACGGCTTCCAAGTGGCCGCCGAGAGGCCAGCCTGGGGCCTTATCAAGCCATTGCTCCTTGGATTCACTGCGATCCTTGCGCTAGCAATCCTGCTCTGGCACGATCTGAAAGCGCTTTGCTGGCGCCAAGCCTGGAAGCTGACACGACGCGTCTGGCGGTCCGTTCCGGCCAGCGCGCGCGCTCTAGTGCTTCTCCTCGCACTAGCAGGCGCCGGCCTGCTAGGATCGGATGGGCCGGTCATCCTGTGCCTTGGAATGGCCGTGCTGGCCGCCGCGCTGGATCCCCATCACGCTCTACTTGCCGCCGTGCTGGCGATTCCGCTCGCGCCGGTCGCGGTGAAGGTGAACGGCCTGCAGTTCTCCATTGCCGAGGTGGCAGTGCTGCTGGCCATAGGTTCGTACCTTTGGGACGCTTTGATCGAGAAGCGTCTTCCAATGCCACGCAGCCCGCAGACAAAGTGGCAGATTGTCGCCGACCTCGGCGTGATCGGACTGGTGGTGGCAGGCCTGCTATCCGCCAGCCTCGCAGAGTATCAACATGTTGCTTGGCGAGAGATGCGCCTCTGCTTGCTTGAGCCCGCGCTTCTCTACTATCTCTTGCGTGCTTCGGATGATCCACTCACCGGCCAGCTAGCAGCTCCATCGCTGCTTGTGGGCGGCGCCCTGACAGCCATCTACGCGCTGGCTCGGTATCCTCTAGACAAGGGAGTCATCGAGGCGGAAGGCGTGCGCCGCGCTTTGGGCTTCTATGGCTCGCCGAATAACCTTGCGCTGATGGCAGAGAGACTCGTGCCGGTGGCCTTGGCTGGAGCGCTGTGGAGCCACGTCCGAGCGCGACGCATAGCCTATGCTCTTGTGACGATGGTCCTACTTGCCGCCCTCGCGCTGACCTTCTCGAAAGGTGCCCTACTACTCGGGCTGCCCTTCGGAATGATCGCCCTGGGCTATCTCCGCGGAGGACGCTGGCGGATAGCCTGGGCTCTCGTCGCTGTAGGTGCGCTGCTGCTCGCCATACCGTTACTGGGCAGCCAGCGTCTAGCCTCCATCACCGACTTGACGCAAGGCACGGCGTTCCTTCGCGTCCAACTCTGGCGCTCGGCCATCGACATGATCGGGGACCATCCATGGTTTGGCGTCGGCCCCGATGGGTTCCTCTACTACTATGGAGACTATATCCGGGCCGGTGCCGAGGTCGAGCCATGGCTATCGCATCCACACAACCTCTTCCTCGCCGTCTGGACAAGACTGGGGCTCTCAGGGCTCCTGGCGATGCTGACGCTGCTAACTGGAGCAGCGGGCATGATCCTCGGCCTGAAGCGTAAGGAGGCTGTCACCGCGATCGGCGTGGCAGCAGGCCTAGTAGCCGCCACGGCACATGGCATGGTGGACAGCTTTTACTTTGTGCCCGAGCTCGCCCTGTGGCTCATGGTAGCCGTATCCTCGCTCTCGATTCGCGAGGCCGAGGTCGTACGCGTTGACCGAATAGCCTAGCGGGTTATACTCCCAATACTGGCATTGTCGCTATCCCCCGGGAGGGTTGATGCGCATACTCATCACCGGCGGCGCAGGCTTTATCGGATCCCACCTCTGCGATGAACTCCTCAAACAGGGCCACGAGGTCCTGGCGATGGACAATCTGATCACCGGGAGCCTGCGAAACCTCGCCCATCTGACAACCCGTCCGAGCTTTTCCTTCATCGAGCATGACGTCACCAAGCCCATCCACGTCGATGGACCGGTGGATGCCATCTACCACCTGGCATCGCTACCTAGCCCCGTAGACTATCTGGAGATGCCCATCAAGACGCTCAAGGTGGGCGCTCTGGGCACCTACAACGCCCTTGGCTTGGCAAAGGCCAAAGGGGCATCGCTGTTGCTCGCCTCGACCTCTGAGGTCTATGGCGATCCGCGGATCCATCCGCAGCCAGAGACTTATTGGGGCAACGTGAATCCCGTCGGTCCTCGTGGCGTCTATGACGAGTCCAAGCGCTTCGCTGAGGCTATCACCATGGCCTATCATCGCACCCATGACCTGGAGACGCGCATCGCCCGCATCTTTAACACCTTTGGCCCTCGAATGCGCCTCGACGATGGGCGCGTGGTCCCGAATTTCTGCCGACAAGCCATCCTGGGAAACCCGCTGACGGTCTACGATGACGGCTCGCGCACGCGCAGCTTTTGCTACGTGAGCGACCTGGTCGAGGGGCTGATGCTACTCATGGAGCGCGGCGACGCCATGCCAGTCAACCTGGGCAACCCTCGCGAGATGAGCATCCTGGACTTTGCGCGCACGATCATCGAGCTGACAGAAAGCCCGTCCGAGATCACGTTCATCGTGCCCCAAGATGCACGCACCAAGGATGATCCGCAAACCCGCCAGCCTGACATCACCCGAGCGCGCACACTGCTGGGATGGACCCCCAAGGTGCGCCTGGAAGATGGCCTCTTGCGAACGATTGCATGGTTCCGCGAGCAACTGCAGGATTGATGATCGCTCAAATCCGCGCGCACAAGCCTTGGGCGGCTGGAGCCACCGATCTCGTCCGAAGCGGCCTCGTTATTGCCGCCATTGCCGCGGTCGGCGCATGGCTAGCTAGCGTTCCGCTCCGCTATGCCCTTTTGGGACTGGGCGGCATCGTCGCAATGATAGCCCTGCTTCGCTACCCGTGGCTGACTCTTTGCGGCATGGCGTTTGCTGTGCCCTTTGCTCCAACCACCAGCATCTCGGTGGGCGCATTCCGCGTCGGGGCTCCCGAAGCCCTCGTGGCGGCCATGCTCCTGGCGTGGTTTCTCCGAGCGACGATGAACGAGGCCAAGCCTATCCATCTCGGTGGCGTCGGCATTGCGATTGCGACGGTGGTTATCACAGCCGTCGCGGCTATACTCCCCGCGAGGAACCTGTCGCCAGCGGCCAAGGAACTGGCCAAGTGGCTGAGCTTGAGTGCCGTCTTTTGCTTTGCGAGCACGCAGCTAGACGCCCGCGCATCACGGTGGGTTGCGGGCGCCCTTTTGCTGGGGGCAGCGGCGCAGGGCGTGCTTGGCATCTACCAGTTCGCCACCCAGAGTGGGCCCGAAGGATTCCAGATTCTCGGACGCTTCATGCGCGCCCACGGGACCTTCGGTCAGCCTAACCCGTATGCCGGATACCTGGGGCTCCTTCTCCCGCTGGGGTACGGCATCCCTCTGGCCATGCTGCAGCCATCACCGCGCGCGGATCGTTCCTGGCAGACATGGCTTGTTGTGGCGCTTGCGTGCATCTGCGCTGCTCTCATGGCCGTGGGGCTGATCCTGAGCTGGTCACGCGGCGCGCTGTTAGGCGCCGTCGCGGCAGCCATCGTGGTGCTCTTGGCCTCTGGGAGGCGCGCTCGCATGGGAACGCTGGCCGTAGGTGCGGTAGGCGTTGCCGCCTGGCCCTGGCTCTCTGGGCTGGTGCCTCAGGGAGCTCTCGAGCGGTTGTGGGAAGGGATGCGCTGGCTAGGCACCGATCTCACTGCCATCGAGGTCACCGACGCCAACTTTGCGGTGGTCGAGCGCCTGGCCCACTGGCTGGCCGCCTGGCGCATGTTTGAGCAGCACCCATGGACCGGCGTCGGACTGGGGCAATACGCCACGATCTACCCCCAAGTGGCCATCCCGCGGTGGTCAGACCCTCTGGGGCACGCCCACAACCTGTACCTGCACGTACTGGCAGAGCAGGGGCTCCTCGGGATGGTGGGTCTGGCGGCGTTCTTGGGCGGGGCCACGGTCGCTGGCTGGCGCGCCCTCGGTCGCACCAGAGGCTGGCAACGTGGCGTCGTGCTTGGGTGCCTGGGCATGCTGGGCCACCTGATGGTGCACAGCCTCGTGGATCTCCTGTTCGTCCAGGGGGTCTATCTCCTGATCGGGACGATCCTAGGGTTGATGGTAGCTTGCAGTTCGGAGAGCCCCAACATTGGAACCAACGACAGTGCAACCCCGTAGCTCCATGAGCCCAGGCCTTGCCGAACGCGTTCGGTCCCTGATGACAGAGCACCGCGCAGAGGTCCGTCGGTTCGTGCGCTTTGGCGTCGTCGGCACCATTGGAGCAGTGGTTGACTTTGGCGTGCTGAACCTGTGCATCCAGCTACTCTCCATGGAAAAGTGGCTAGCTAACACCTTTTCCTTCTCGGCTGCCGTCCTGAGCAACTTTACTTGGAACCGGCTATGGACTTTTCCCGAATCGCGCCAAGAAGCGCTTCTTCCGCAGCTTGGTCAGTTCGCGCTGGTGAACGTGATAGGCTATGCCATCAACCAGGCCATCTTTCTCTCACTGGATCGCTACGTCTTCGCCGACTGGAACGTATGGGGCTACAACCTTTCCAAGGCTATTGCCATCGGCGTCGTGCTGTTCTGGAACTATGGCGTGAACCGTATCTGGACTTACCGTAGGATCGACTAGTGCATATTGCCATTGACTACACGGCCGCGATCCGCCAGAGAGCCGGCATCGGACGGTACACGCGGGAACTCACACAAGCGCTCCTCGCGCTGGACCGGGAGAATCGCTATGTCCTCTTTTCCGCCGGGCGTGGCGCCGACGAGCCCCCGTGGCCTCCTAACGTGCGGCGACGGTCAGTACCTCTGAGCGACCACCAACTCGCCGTCGTCTGGCAGAGGCTCCGCCTGCCCATTCCTGCCGAGCTGCTCACGGGACCCGTGGATCTATTCCATTCGCCAGATTTTGTGCTGCCTCCCCTGCTCAAAGCTGCCTCGGTTGTCACCATCCATGACCTATCGTTCATGCGCCTTCCTCACTGCTCCCCACCAGCTCTGCTGGACTATCTGATGCGATCGGTGCCGCGCTCTGCACGGAGAGCAGATGCCATCCTGGCCGATTCGGAGAGCACGCGGCGTGACGTCGTTGAGCTACTTGGCATCGACGCGGAGCGGGTGCACGTGGTGTATGCGGGGGTGGACACTCGCTTCACGCAGCAGTCACCGGACGCAGTTCACGAGGCGAAGGCGCGTTACGGCATCGTGGGTCCCTATGTCTTGGCCGTGGGGACCCTGCAACCCCGCAAGAACTATCCCCGGCTGCTGGAAGGCTTTGCTGCCATGCGCACAAAATCGGGCCTGCCTCA
>Ga0180431_10009336_pt1 | contig 11102 bp, 8 predicted proteins | sample SS_ome_11_FD_132459 | JGI IMG/M metagenome (GOLD analysis project Ga0180431, IMG submission 132459) | Hypersaline lake sediment archaeal communities from the Salton Sea, California, USA - SS_1_MS_1 metaG | ecosystem: Environmental > Aquatic > Non-marine Saline and Alkaline > Hypersaline >...
CATCCGCCCGCTTGTCACCGTATTGCTGGCGGTCGGTACGAGCCTGTTGCTCGCGTTTGTGGCGGGGCGCTTCATGGTGGGCGATCCGGCGATCTCGACCGGCAAACTGATTGCGTTCCTGCTGTGGTTTCGGATGTTCCACCGGCCGATCTCGGACATCGCGCAGCGTTATCAATTGCTTCAGACGGCGATGGCGTCGTCGGAACGGATCTTCAAGCTGCTCGATGAAGAGGAGCTCATTCCCGAGCGCGAGGGGGCGCTCGGAGTTGACCGGTTCAAGGGGCACGTGGAGTTCCGTCGTGTCACGTTCGAGTACAATCCCGGCGAGCCGGTGCTCCGGGACGTGTCGTTCACGATCGAGCCGGGCCAGACCGTGGCGATCGTCGGCGCGACCGGCGCCGGCAAGACGACGATCGTCAACTTGATCTTCCGGCTCTACGACGTGTCGGCCGGCCAGGTGCTCGTGGACGGGGTGGACGTGCGTGACTATGACAAGTCGGCGCTGCGGCGCCAGATGAGCCTTGTACTCCAGGACGTGTTTGTGTTTTCGGGCACCGTGACGCGCAACATCCGGTTGGGTGACGAGTCGATCCCGATGGAGCGGGTCTCCGAAAGCGCCGAGCTGGTCAACGCGCATCGGTTCATCGAGGCATTGCCCGAGGGCTACGAGACGGCGCAGAGTGAACGCGGCAGTACCCTGTCGGCAGGCCAACGCCAGCTTCTGTCGTTTGCGCGGGCGCTGGCGTTCGACCCCTCGGTGCTCGTGCTCGACGAGGCCACGTCGAACGTGGACACGGAAACCGAGCGGCTGATCCAGAACGCGATCGAGACATTGACGCGCAACCGCACTTCGATCATTGTGGCCCACCGGCTCTCGACGATCCAGAAAGCCGACACGATCATCGTGCTGCACAAGGGCGAGATCCATGAGACCGGCACGCACCAGGAGTTGCTCCGGCAACGCGGCTTGTACTACCGGCTCTATCAACTGCAGTATAAAGAGCAGCAGCTCGCTGAGCCGACCACCGCTTCGCCCGAATGATTGCGGCTCGACGGGCCGCGCACCCGCGGTATAATCGCCCAACGGTCGCCTGCGCCACGAGGAGGGAACGATGCGCTGGTCCGAGTGCTTCATCCCGACGCACAAGGAACATCCGGCCGACGCCGAGTGCGCGAGCCATGCGCTGCTCGTGCGCGCGGGTTACGTGCGTCGGTTGACGGCGGGCGTCTATACGAAGCTGCCGCTCGCCGTGCGCTCCATCGCCAAGATCGAGCGGATCCTCGACGAGGAAATGGCGCGGATCGGCGGGCGACGTTTTCACATGCCGGCGCTCCAGCCGGCGGAGCCGTGGGTGCGCTCGGGCCGGTGGGCGGTGATGGGCGAGACGCTCTTCCGGCTCCAGGACCGCGCGGGACACAACCTCTGCCTCGGCCCGACGCACGAGGAAGTCGTCGCGGCGACGGCGAGCGCCGAGCTGCGCTCGTACAAAGACCTACCGCAAATTTGGTACCAGATCCAGACGAAGTTCCGCGACGAGATCCGGCCCCGCTCAGGCATCATCCGCACGCGCGAGTTCCTCATGAAGGACTCGTACTCGTTCGATCTCGACAAGGATGGGCTCGAGGCGAGCTACCGAAGGCACCTCGAAGCGTACGAGCGCATCTTCCGGCGCTGCGGCCTCGAGGGCGTCTTCACCGTCCGGGCATTTTCCGGGGCGATGGGCGGCACGGTCTCGCACGAGTTCATGATCCCGACCGAGGCCGGCGAGTCCACCGTGGTGAAGTGCTCGTGCGGCTACGCGGCGAATGTTGAGACGGCCGGGGCTCTTCCGGGCGACGTCGCCGACGAGGAAGCGCGCGGCGCGCCGACCGAGGTGGCGACGCCGGACGTCGGCACCGTCGAGGAAGTGTGTGCGTTTCTCGACGTGCCGCCGGAGCGTATCGTCAAGTCGCTGGTGTACGTGATCAAGAGCTCACTCGTGTTGTTGCTCCTGCGCGGCGACGACCAACTCAACGAGCAAAAACTCTCGGCGCTCTTCGACACGGGCGACCTCCGGCCGGCGCATGAGGCGCGCATCCAGAAAAAATTCGGCGCCGGCATCGGGAGCATTGGGCCGGTCGGCGTCGAGCAGATCGAGATCGTGGCGGACCGCGCGCTCGATGGGCGCCGGAACCTCGTCTGCGGCGCGAACAAGGACGGTTTTCACCTCGTCGGCGTCACGCCGGGCGTGCATTTCGAGGCGCGGTACGAGGACCTGCGTCGGGTGAACGCCGGCGACCGGTGCATCGAGTGCGGTCAGCCCATCGAGGTCAGCCGGGCGCTTGAGCTTGGCCACACGTTCAAGCTCGGCACGCGGTACAGCGACGCGTTCGGCTTTGCGGTGACCGATGCGAGCGGGCGGCCGAGACCGGTCGTGATGGGCAGTTACGGCATAGGGCTCGAACGCATCCTTGCCGGGGCGATCGAGCAGCGCCACGACGAGAACGGCTTTGTCCTGTCGCCGGCCATCGCGCCCTTCGATCTCATCGTGACACCGGTTAACTGGACGGACGCGGCACAGCGACACAGCGCTGAAACTCTTTACGCGAGTCTTGTCGAACAGGGCGTGGACGTGCTGCTCGACGACCGCGACCGCAGCCCGGGCGTGAAGTTCAAGGACGCCGACCTCATCGGCGTGCCGCTGCGCATCACCGTTGGGCCGAAGGGGCTCGCGTCGGGCACGGTCGAGCTCGTGGACCGGCTCGAAGGATCTCGTCGAGATCTGCCGATCGCGGAAGCCGGCGAACTCGCTCGGAAAAGGCTCAGCGCGGCGGTGGCTTCGTCATGAAGCTCTCGCCCGTGACGAGCACAAGCGTGCCGTCAACGAGGCAGACGAGGCCGAATACGACGAGAAAGATGCCGCAGCCGAGAATGATGCCGCGATAAGCTTTGTCGGTGAGGAAGCGCCGGCCCTTGACGAGCATGAGCGCGATGAAGCCGTACCAGACGAAGTCACCGAGGATGTGGCCGACGTAGAAGACGGGCAGGCTCACGGCGAAACGAAGGCCTCGCGTCATCGCGCGGTCAATCATCCACAACCCCCACGTCACCCACCAGATGGTCCAGTACGGATTGGCGAGGCTCAGCACGACACCCTCCAAAATCGGTGAGCGAGGACGGGATTTGCGATCGCTGCCGTCGAGTTGGAGCCGGAGCGTCCGCGAGCCGCGAATCATGCCAGAGCCAAGGAAGAGGAGCAATGTGCCGCCGGCGAGCGCGACGATCCCTTTGGGCACGGGCCGGTCGAGCAGCGGCCGCAGCGCGAGGATCAATCCGACGATCAGCGCCATCTCGAGGAGCGAATGGCCAACGATCATGAGCGGTCCGGCCCAAAAGCCGCGGCGGATCGTTTGGTTGATGCACCCTGTGAGCAGCGGTCCGGGCATCGCCGCGCCCGAGAACGCGACCCAGAGCGAGAGGAAAAAGAGGGCGATGTAAGGCCACATGCGGCGATCGTTCTCCGAAAATGACGCGTGTGAGCAGCGAGTGTACGTGCTTTGCCGGCCCTGGGCAACTCCAGTATGCCGGGCACGTCGAGGAAAAAACCTAGTCCGAGGCGGTCTTGTCCGTCGTCGGGGAAACGTTGAGCAGCGCGAGGCGGAGGTGGTTGAGCGCCGCGCGGGCGCTCAAGGTGCGGACCATGTCGCGCTCGCCGGGGATGTTGTACTCCCAGCAGTCGGCGCCGTCGGGCCCCTCGACGGCGATGTACACAAGCCCGACGGGCTTCTCTTTCGTGCCGCCGGCCGGTCCCGCGACGCCGGTGATCGCCACGCCGTAGTCGGCTCGCCCTGTGCGGCGCACGTTGGCGGCCATTGCGAGGGCGACGTCCCGGCTCACGGCGCCGTGCTCGTCGAGCATCGCGGTGGGCACGTCGAGAAAGAGCTGCTTCCAATCATTGCTGTAGGCGACGACACCGCCGCGGAAATAAGCCGAGCTCCCCGGCACTTCCGTGATGAGCCGGCCCAAGAGACCGCCGGTGCACGACTCCGCAAGCGCGACGGTCCGCTTGCGTTCGAGGAGCATCTCGCCGACGACCTGCTCGAGCGCGGTGTTCCCCACGGCGTAGATGTCGTGGGCGAAGTGCGTGCGCAGGATTTTTTCGGCTTTGGCAATCGCCCGCTCAGCAGCCTGCTCGGTCCGGCGGCGCGCGAAGAGGCGGATGTCCACGAGGTAAGGGTCCGCCGCCAGGCCGTAGCTCAGGCCCGGAACGTCGGGGAAGATCTTTTTGAGCTGCGCGTCGAGGAGGGATTCGCGGATGCCTGCGGTCCGAAGCGTTGTGCTTGCGAAAGCACCCGTGCCGCTGCTGATGTTCTTGAGGAATGCGACGACGCGGTCGAGCATGGGCACAAGCTCGCGCGGCGGGCCCGGCAGCGCGATCGCCGCCTTGCCTTTCGCCTCAAAAATGAGTCCCGGGGCGGTGCCGACCGTGTTCAAGATGACGGTGGTGCCGACGGGCACGCGCGCCTGGTCGAGCACCGGCTTCCACGGCTTGCGCCGGTAGCGCCGCTCGAGGTGTGCGAGGACGCGCTTGTCGGTGCGGAAGCGTTTTTTTCCAAAAAGCCGGGCGAGCACGTCACGTGTGTTGTCGTCCACCGTCGGGCCCAGGCCGCCGCTCGTGATGACGACGCCGGCGCGCTCGAGCACTTCCTTCAAAAAAGCTTCGAGAGACGCGGGCTCGTCGGGCACGGTGGCCTGCGCGGCCAGTTCGAAGCCCGCGTCCACGAGGCGGCGTCCGATCGTCGCGGCGTTCGTGTTGATCGTCTTGCCGTGGAGCAGTTCGTCGCCGATCGTGACGAGCTCGATACGCATGCGGCTACTCTCCGGAGTCTATGAGTTCGAGCAGTCCGGAATAACGCTGCACGTACAGCGAGATGATCGTGTACGCGACGAAGAGGATCATGCCGACGTAGATGACGATGGTGAAAACTTTTGCGGCCGCACGAGCCGCGGTCACGCCTCGAAACCGGCTTGCCTCGGCAACTTTCTCCATGGTCTCGACGAGACGGCCGGTGAGTTCGCCGGTCTCGAATAGGCTGATCGTTTCCCGCCCGAACACATGGGTGCGTTCCAGGGCCTCGGCGATCGTGAGGTTTTCGTCAATCCATTTCGCGGCGCGCCGCACGCGTGGGGCGAGCACCGGGTTCGCCATGGCGTCGGCCGAAAGCTCGATCGTGCGGCGCACGTCGAGCCCCGTGGCGAGCGAGACCTGCATCGAGAGCGCGAAACGTGAGATGGCGTAGTGACGCATGATGCCCGAGAGGACGGGCAGCGAGGACGCCACAAACACAACGACTGTGCGCACGGGCGGGACGAGCTTGATGGCGACGGCAACAAATATGATGCCTGCGATGACCAACGCCACATGCTCGCCGGTGCGCTGGAACACGCTCGCGTCCCAGCCCGAACGCACGTACTGGATGAAGACGATGGCCACGGCGCAGATCGCGAAATAGAAAAGGATCGGCAGGAGTTGCGTTATCGTGCCGCGAGCGAGTTCCCACTGGTCTTGGTAGTACTTCGAGAGCGAGCGTGCCACTTCTGGGAGTTGGCCCGTTTGTTCGCCGATCTCGAAGAAGCTGAGCATGAGCCGTGGGACTCGATGGCGGTGCGCGGCGACCGCGCCCGCAAAGGTTTCGCCTTGCTCGATGCGGCGTGCGAGGTCCACGGTCATCCGGCGCAGGCCACGCGAGGGGGCGCTCCGGCTCAGCGTCATGAGTGCGCGGTCCAGCGGCACGCCTGCCGCGAGAAGCGTGGCGATCTGATGACAATAGATCGAAGCGTTGCGGTTCGAGATCACGGGGACGCACCTCGCTCGTCGTGACGTGGCGGTATTATCCTCCAGAGCCGGTGTGCTGTCCAGAGGGGAGCTGCGTTCTGAGTGGTTTAGTAACCGTGCTTCTTGGTGAAGACCGTCCGGAGGAGAATCTTGAGGTCGAACAGCAGCGACCAGTTCTCTATGTAATAAATATCGTGCTTGATGCGCTCTTCGATCGGCGTGTTCTGCCGCAGGCCGTTGACCTGCGCCCAGCCGGTGATGCCCGACTTGACGTGGTGGCGCGAGAAGTAGCGCGGGATGAGCTCCTTGAATTGCTCGATGAAGTACGGGCGCTCGGGCCGAGGCCCGACGAGGCTCATGTCGCCCTTGAACACGTTGAAGAGCTGCGGGAGCTCGTCGAGGTTCCACCGCCGGAGCCGCTTGCCAAGCGGCGTCTTGCGCGGATCGTCCTGTTCGGCCCAGACGGGGCCGGTGTCGCGCTCGGCGTCGGCGACCATGGTGCGGAACTTGTACATGGTAAATGTGCGGCCGTCCTCGCCGCAGCGCTCCTGCGGGTAGAAGACAGGCCCGGGCGACGTGCGCTTGATCAGGAGCGCGATCACGAGCATCGGCAATCCCATGACAAGAATGCCGAGGGTGGCGCCGACGAGGTCAATGGCGCGTTTGAGCAGGCGGTTCCACGCGCTGTCGAGCGGCAGGCTCTTGAGCCCGACGAGCGGGACGCCGGCGATGGTGACAAGCTCGACGTTCGAGGCGAGGATCTCGTAAATGTCCGGCACGAGCCGGAAGTCAATGTACTCTTTCTCACACTGGATAATGATGCGGGCCTTGGTCTCGTGGTCGAGGTTGGGCAGGCAGAGGATCGCCTCGTCGGCTGCGCCCTGCACGAGGAGCTCAGACGCGCGGTCGAGCGTGCCGAGGACTGGAATGCCCTCGATGCTGGCGCGTTTGTCGTCGGGGCGCTCGCTCATGAGCCCGACGATCTCGTAGCAGAGTTCCGGTTTTTGGGCGATGCTCTTGACGACGTTGAGTGCCTGGTCGGTCGTGCCGATGCAGATGAGACGCTTGGCGAGTCCCATCCGCCGGAAATACCAAATCTCGAACTTGACGAAGAGCCGACGAAACACCACGACGAGCAATGTCACCAGAGGAATGCTCAGGAGGGCGACGCCGGTCGAGTACTTGAATTCGGGCCCGACCTGGCGCGTGTAGAAGAACGCGTTCTTAAACATGAACATGAAGACGATGATCGTGACCTTGCCGAGGATCGTCGCCTTAGTGATCTGGAGCACCTCGCTCGTGCTCAGGAGCGACCAGTGGCGGCGATACAGTCCGAAGGCGCGGTACACGAGGAGCATCACGACCATGACCACCGGGAAGAACTCGATGTAGTGCTGCACCGGCGGCGGCTCGTCGCCGTAAAGAAGCGGGATCCCGCAGTGGAAACGGATGACGTAGGCGAGCCACAGGCCGGCGAAAATGCACGCGGCGTCGCCCACGACGACTGAAAAGAGGATGAAGAGATCGGATTTCTTGCGGCTTGTCACGGTGCGCAAACCGCTCCTATTCTGTTCCCGGACCGGGACAACCCAGCACTACAACATTGACTGCCGTGGAAGCCGCCCCGGGCATGCTCGTCGAGTTTTTCGGAGATTTACTTGTAAGTGTAGCGGTTCCTTGCTGCTGCTGTCAAGTGGAATACTCCCGGTACTGAGCGAGGACGAAGTCGCGAAACTCGCGGTGGAAGCGCTCCTTGGAAAACGCCTCGGCATGTCGGCGGCACGTGGCCGGATCGAACGAGGCGCGCTCGAAGCGCTCGACGGCTTCGGTCAGGCTCTCCGGGGTTTGCTCGTCGAAGAACAGCCCGGTCTCGTTCTCGAAGACGGTCTCGAGCGCCCCGCCGCGGCGGAAGGCGATGACCGGCCGGCCGCAGGCCATCGCCTCGACGGGAACGATGCCGAAATCCTCCTCGCCCGGGAAGACAAGCGCCCGGCACTGCTGTATGAGCGTGCGGACCTCCTCGTCGGGGAGCCAGCCGAGGAAGGTGACGGTTGAGCGCGCCGACTGCTCGAGACGGCGTCGAAGCGGGCCCCTGCCGACCACGACGAGCGGGAGGCGGAGGCGGTTAAACGTCTCGACGGCGAGCTCGATTCGCTTGTAGGGGACGAGCGCCGACACGACGAGGAAGAAGTCCTTCGGCGGCTCGTTGCCCGGCGTGAAGAACGCCGTGTCCACCGGCGGGTGAATGACGTGAGCCTCACGGCCGTAGTACTCGCGGATCCGCGCGGCAACGTTGGTGGAGTTCGCAATGAAATGGTCCACGCGCTCGACGGTGCGTTGGTCCCAGCGTCGGAGGCCCGGCGCAAAGAGCGCCATCCCCGCGCGCTTGAGGAGGCTCGACCCAAGGTATTCTTCCCGAAAGCCGTAGAGGTAGCGTGCCGGCGTGTGGATGTAGGCGATATGCAAGCGGTCGCGCGGCACGTTGGCGCCCTTGGCGACACAGTGGCTCGTGCTCACGACGAGATCGTAGCCGTCGAGGTCGAAGCGCTCGATCGCGGGCGGGAAAAACGGCAGATAATAACGGTACATCCGGCGCGCGAACGGCAGTCGCTGCACGAAGCTCGTGGTGATCGGCCGTGCCGCGATCTTTTGGGAAATCTTGTCCCGCTCGAGGAGCAAGGTGTAGATGTCGGCCTCGGGCAACACCTCGAGCATCGCCTCGAGCACTTTCTCGCCGCCGCGCATGCCGTTGAGCCAATCGTGCACAAACGCGACGCGGCACGGCAATGGTTCGCGGGACGGGCCGGTGCTGTGTGGCGTAGGGGTCATCGCTGCCGCCTCGCTTCGATGGCCGAGCGATACACGTCGAGCGTCTCGCGTGCCGCCCGTTCCCAGGTGAAGTTTTTTGCGTGTTCGAGGCCTTTTGGGCGGAGCGTGTCGCGGAGTGCTTTGTCGTCGAGGGCGCGGGCGATTGCTCCGGCCAGTTCGGCGGTGTTCTCCGGGTCCACGAAGAGCGCTGCGTCGCCGAGCACCTCGGGGAGCGACGTGCGATTCGACGAGACAACCGGTGTGCCGCACGCCATCGCCTCGAGCGGCGGGAACCCGAACCCTTCGTAGAGCGACGGGTGCACGAGGAGGTCCGCTTCCTGATAGGCGTTCACGAGGGCCGCGTCGTCGAGGTACCCGGTAAAGCGGATGTGCTCGGCAAGGGCGTGCGCCTCGACGTATCGCCGCACTTCGGGGTAACGGTCGTCCGGCTCGCCGACGAGGAGGCAGTGGAGCGTTGTCCGGTCGGCCTCGACGAGCTGTGCGATCGCGCGCACGAGGCCCAACAGATTCTTGTACGGGTCGGCGCGCCCCGCGGCGATGATGAGTTCTCCTTGAATGCCGAAACGCCGACGCAATGTCTGCGGTCCGCTGCCTTCGTGCGGGCGAAAGTCGGGCTCAATGCCATTGTACACGACCATAACTTTCTCGTCGGGCGCATTGAGCTGCTCCAGGACGTCGCGTTTGGTGTGATGCGAGACGGCGATGATGCGGTCGGCGAGGCGGCTTGCCCGTCGCGTCGTCCAGCGGTAGAGGCGCAGCAGGCTCGTTTTCCGCGAGCGGGGAACGTGGTGCGGTGCAATGAATGGAATCAGATCGTGAATCGTGACAACGGTCGCGCACGGCAGCCGTCGGAGCGGGAGCATAAAATTCGTCGAGTGAAATACGTCCGCGCGGCAGGCGCGGAGCAAGCGTGGCAGCGCGAGCGTTGATCGGAGTGAGAACGGGCCGTATGGGATGGTTTGGGTTTTGGCGCGCGGTGTTCCGTCGAGGCGAAGCAGCGCGGATTCCCGTGCGAGCACGTCCTTGTTATTGAAGAGCAGCACGAACTCGTTGGTGCGGTCGTGGTCGAGGAGGGCGCGGACGAGCTCGCGCGTATGGCGGCCGATGCCGGAGATTTTCGGGAAGATCCAACGGCAATCAATGGCGATCCGCATCGGTGCCCTCCACAACGTGTCGGTAGAGGTCCAGCGTTTCGCGGGCGGCTTTTTCCCACGTGAACCCGGCGGCGCGGTCGAGGCCGCGTCGGCGCAGATCGGCCGCGAGCGCCTCGTCGGCCAGGACGCGCTTGAGCGAATCGGCGAACGCGTCGGCGGACGGGTCCTCGACGAGGATCGCCGCGTCGCCCACGACCTCGGGCAGCGAGGCGACCTTCGAGCACACCACCGGCAGCCCGCACGCCATCGCCTCGAGCGCGGGCAGGCCGAAGCCCTCGTATCGCGTCGGGAAGGCGAGCGCCGACGCGCCGCAGTAGAGACGGCGCAGCGCCTCGTCCGGAACGTAGCCCAGGCGGACGACCCAGCCGCTGCGTTGCGCCTCGGCGAGCTGCTGCTCGGTCTCGTCGGCGAGCCAGCCGCGCGCGCCGGCGACGACGAGGCCGACGTCCGAAAAGACGCCGTCGCGCCGAAGAAGCCCCATGGCTTCGAGAAGGAGGTCGAGGTTCTTGCGCGGCTCAACGGTGCCGACGGCCAGGATGTAGCGTTGAGGCAACCCCCCTGCGGCATGTTCCGTATGGCGTTCGGTCTCGTCGAGCGGCCGGAACACTCGCCGGACGCCGTGATGGATGACGTGCACCTTCCCGCGCGAGGCAGGGCAAATCGCTTCGGTTTCTCGACGGGTGAAATCCGAGACGGCGATGACCGCGTCGGCGCGCTCGAGGCTTGCGGGCACGTTTCGGGCGAGGTGGACGCGGTTCCTCGGCTCGACGGTTTCCGGGAGGCGCGCAAAGGAGAGGTCGTGGATCGTCACGACGACTCGGCCGCGCTTGACGGGACGCGCGACGAAATCGGGGAAGTGATAGAGGTCGGCCCCGTCGAGGAATCGGTCAACCGCCGGGAAAGGGAGGCGTTTCCAGAGCGTACTCAGGAACCTGCCTGGCGGGAAGGCGATGCGCTGCTCGCGGAAGCGGTCGTGGCCAAACGGGAGCGCAAGCGCGTGGCGGCGCCTCGCGAAGTAGAACGCCGAAAAATCCTCGGGCGCGTCGAGTGCGGCGATGGCCTCGATGAGATCGTAGAGGGCGTGGCCGACGCCGGTCTTCTGGCGCAGCAGGCTTTGTATGTCGATAGCCACGCGCACATCGGCATCCTTCGGCGCGTGTCAGGCGTCGGCTTCGTCGTGCGTTGTGCGGTCGAGCGTCGTGCGGACCACGTACGTCGTCTTCTTTTGCGACTCGTGGTACATCCGCATCATCATCTCGAACTGGAGGCCGAAGCTGACGAAGATGAGGCCGATGATGATGAG
>Ga0180431_10009339_pt1 | contig 11099 bp, 7 predicted proteins | sample SS_ome_11_FD_132459 | JGI IMG/M metagenome (GOLD analysis project Ga0180431, IMG submission 132459) | Hypersaline lake sediment archaeal communities from the Salton Sea, California, USA - SS_1_MS_1 metaG | ecosystem: Environmental > Aquatic > Non-marine Saline and Alkaline > Hypersaline >...
CCCGTTTAGCCTCTGCAAAGCTGCTGGGCAGGATGCACATTGTCATCCAGCAGGAGCAAGTGAATAATTACGGTGCAGCGATGAGAATCGCCCTCGCCGCCGTCGGCTTCACCTCGACCATCGCCCAGGTCTTGTTGATGCGCGAGCTGGTGGCCACTTTCTACGGCAACGAGCTGCTTTTCGGGCTTGTGCTGATGGCCTGGCTGGCCTGGGTGGCGGTCGGCTCGTGGGGGCTGGGCTGGCTGGCGCAACGCCAGGGGTTCGGGGCAGGGACATTCGCCGCCGGCCTGGCGCTGGCCGCCGGTCTGCTTCCGACGCAGATGGCCGCCGTGCGGGGCGCGCGGAGACTGCTGGGCGTCACGCCGGGCGCCCTGGTCGAGTTCGGTCCCATGGCGGCGGCGATTGTGCTCCTTCTGGCCCCGCTGTGCGTGCTGGGGGGCTTTCTGTTCACCCTGGGGACGCGCCTGATCGCTGAACGGGGTGGGGGGGGCGGCCGGGCTTATGTGTGGGAGAGCATCGGTGCCGTCGTCGGAGGGACGCTCTTCAGCTTCGTCCTCGTCCGCTGGCTCGACCCGTTCCAGACCGTCCTCCTCGTCGTCGCCGTCGACCTCACCGTCGCCCTGGCCGTCTACCTGCGCAGCCCTTCCGCCCTTGTCTCCCTGTCCCGCCCGCTTCCCCGCTCCTTCGCTTCCTTGCTTCTCTGCCTTCTTGTCCCCCTGATGCTCGCCGCTCTCCCTCTCGGGCGCGTCCTTCACCGCGCTACCCTGCGCTGGCAATGGTCTGACCTGGCCTTCGTCGCCGATTCGCCCTATGGCCGTCTCGCGGTCCAGGCCCGCGCTGGACAGCGGATCTTCTACCAGAATGGCCTGCTGACCTTCGAGACCCAGGGCACGTTCCCCGAGAAGGTGGCCCACTTCCCGCTGTTGATGCACCGTCACCCCCAGGACGTGTTGTTGATCGGCGGGGGTGTGGCCGGTGACCTGCGCGAGATCCTCAAGCACCCGGTGAGGAGCGTGACGTACGTCGAGCTGGACCCGTTGTTGATCGAGGCGGCGCAGGCGTATCTCCCCCCGGAGGACGCGGCGGTGCTGGACGATCATCGCGTCACGCTGGCCCTCACCGATGGGCGGCTCTTCGTCAAGCGGACGTCCCGCACCTTCGACGCGATCATCCTCGACCTACCCGAGCCATCGACCGGCGCGCTCAACCGCTTCTACACGCGCGAGTTCTTCGCCCAGGTGCGCGCGATCCTGAGGCCGGGCGGCGTCTTCTCGCTGGGGCTGCCCTCTGCGGAGAACTATTGGAGCCCGGAGCTGGCGAGGCGTAACGGCAGCCTCTACCACACGTTGCGGTCGGTCTTCGCCCGGGTCTTGGTGCTCCCCGGTGAGCACAACTTCTATCTGGCCTCCGATGCGCCCTTGCCGACCGATTACGCCGTGCTGGCTCGGCGCTTGACCGAGCGAGATATCGAGACGCGGTGGGTGACGCCGAGCGTCATCGAATACGTCTTCACCACGGATCGCTTCGAGCAGGTGCGCGCGGAGCTCGACTCAGTCCAAGGCATGCGCCTCAACCGCGACCTGACCCCCATCTGCTACTATTATGACCTCGTGTTGTGGCTCTCGCGCTTCTACCCTCGGCTGCGGGGGCCATTTGAGAGCGCCAGCGTATTAAACCTGTGGTGGGTGGCTTTGCCGCTGGCGTCGATGGTGCTGCTGACGCGCTGGCGGCGGAGTTGGGCCGTCCCGTTCGCCATCGCCGGGGTTGGCTTGGCGGAGATGACGCTGGAGGTCGTGATCCTCTTCGCGTTTCAGATGCTGCACGGCACCGTCTATCGCGAGGTGAGCCTGATTGTGACGGCCTTTATGGCCGGGCTGGCGGTGGGGGGGGCGATCGGCCAGCGATGGGTCGACGCCCGTCGGCCGCTGGCAGATAGCCACAGGCGCATCAAGCGGATGCTGCTCGCCGTACAGGGCGCTGTTGCCGTCTACGGCGGTCTCCTGCCCGCGATTGTTGGGTCGCGGCCGTTGTCCATCCTCGGGCCGACGTTGGTCTTCCCCTCATTGGCCCTCGTCACGGGTGGATTCGCTGGAATGGCGTTTCCGCTGGCGATGGCGCTGCTGCAAGGAGATGCGGGGCGCAAAGCCGGTTTGCTCTACGGCGCCGACCTGGTCGGCGGGTGCGTGGGCGCGCTGCTCAGCTCGGCGCTCCTCGTGCCGGTGCTCGGGATTCCCAGGACGTGTGCCGCACTCGCGCTGGTGGGGCTGGCCGGCCTGCTGGCGCTGGCGTGACGATCTCGCCATCCGCTTACGTCAAGCGCTTGTCGCCGGGGCCCTCGGAAGGGGTCGGCTCTTCCACATCCCAGTCCCAGCTCCCTGGGTAGATTGACAATGTCATGTTCCGTTCGTAGTCGGCGATTCATCGCCGTGTCAGCGCACTGAAGGTGCGCACGACGAGCCAAATTGCCTTGCCATACACCGAAACTAGCCTCTACGATACCCTGGGGCCAAACATGACATTGTCGAAGTAGAGGGGCTTGCGGGGGGGACGCTCCTGGGGCGAATGATGGCGGCGGAGTTTGACAATTCGTCCCTTGCCTGGTATATTTTAACCCACAATTGCATATCGTCGCAGTAGGGGTACCCCAAAGCCCGGAAGCCAGGGGTATAAGGGGGGAAGCCGGTCCAAGTCCGGCGCTGTCCCGCAACTGTAGGAACGTGGACGGGGAGACGTTGCCCTCAAGTCCGCGCTCAAGTCAGGATACCCGCCTCTGCTGGTACAGGATACAACCTTCGCGGAAAGGTGGTGGTACATGAGGGTAGACAAGTATTAACCCTTCCCCACGATACGTGAGGGAAGGGTTGTTGTTTCCCGGGCAGCCCTTTCGCGCGCGAAAGGGCTTTTTGCTTGTTCACAAACCAACAGCTACTTCATACAAGGAGGCATACGAGCTATGTGTGTTAAACCAGCCACAAACAGACGTTGGCTCTCTCTAGTCTTGTCATCAGCCATTGGATTGTTGTTCATTGCCGCGCTGTCGATGGGCATATCGACGGACAAAACCCTGGCACAGGGCCCTGGCCCCCACTCGGCGCACGTGGTGGTTCAGTTCATAGACGGGGACACGGCCGTTCGTCCCATCACCTGGACGGGCACCATCTCCCGCGTGGCTGCCCTGAAGGCCGCCGGGTTCACTGTTGAACACAATGGCGACGCGGTGTGCAGTATCGAGGGCGAGGGCTGTCCCGATACGGACTGCTTTTGTCCTGACAACTGGTGGACTCAAGGACAATGGGCCGGCACGGTATGGGATATGCCCTATCCATCTCCCAACCTGGCTGATGGCGACGTCATCGCCTTCCGGAACAGCACCAACTGGGGCCTGACCGGCAAGCTGCCCGCGGCCCCGACCTACGTCGCGGCCTCTGACGCCTTGGAGTGGATGCGGGGCCAACAGCGGCCCGATGGCAGCTACGACGATGGCTTTGACAAGACCGGGGCATCGGTTCGCGCCCTCATCGCCCTCGGGTCTGCCGGCTACGACCCCGCCGAGTGGGGCAACCCCAACAGCCTGCTCGACTTCTTGACCGTGACCTCCGCCACCGCAACCGTCGACTACGCGGCGACCTCCGCCGCTGGTGCCGGTAAGCTGGCCGTGGGGGCCGTCTGGACCGGCCAGACGGTGACCGACTTCGTCGGCATGAACCTGCCCGTCAGCATCACCGCCTACTACAGCCCCACCGCCGGCGGATATGGCGACGGCAGTGGCGACACGGCATGGGCGACGGTGGGGTTGCACGCAGCCGGCGAGGACATCCCGACCCAGACCATCGACTTCCTCAAGAGCGCGCAAAACCCCGATGGCGGATGGTCCTGGAACGAATGGGGGACAGACAGCGAGATACAACACACCGCGACCTGCGTCCAGGCCTTACTTGCTGCCGGCGAGCCGGTCACCGCCACCGAGGTAATCAGCGCCCTGGCGTTCATCGACGGCGCCAAGAACGGCGACGGAGGCTACGGCTATCAGGTTGGCGATGCCAGCGACGCGGACACGACAGCTGTTGTGATCCAGTCGCTCCTGTCGGCCGGTCAAAATCCCGCCGGGAACTGGTGCACGACCGTTCGGTGTCACTATTTGCTCTCCGAACAAGCGGCAGATGGCAGTTTCCTCTTCTGGGGCTCTCCATCGCTTTACGCCACTCAAGAGGCGATTCCGGCGTTGATGCACCGTCCATACGGTCCGCTGGCATCATGGACGTACAACTGCTACGGCAGCTACCTGCCCCTGATCACTAAGAACACGAACAGCACACCGTAGTCTCGATCCCAAAGGGCGAACGAACCAATCGTATCCTGGCGGGTTCGGTGTGGAGAGACGCCGTGCCAAACCTCTCATCAAAGCAGAATACACCAATCCGATGCTTGACGCGCGGGTGTGGCTTCTCTGGGTGCTGACGACGCTGGTCGCCGCCTCGTCGGCCCGTAACCCGCTCTACGCGGTGCTCCTGGCGCTCGTCACCACTGTGGTGGGGACGGTCTGCGCCCCCGCCGACGGCCACGCCGGTGGTCGGCGGGTGGCCCTCTCACCGCTCCGGTTTGCGGCTATCGCGGTTCCGCTTTCGGCCCTGTTTAACGCATTGACCGTTCACGTCGACGATACGGTGCTCCTGCGTTTGCCCGGCTGGCTGCCCCTGCTGGGTGGGCCGATCACGTTGGAGGCGCTCGTCTTTGGTGTCCAGAACGGCCTCGTGCTGACCGTCATCTTTGCCGGCTTTGCCGTCCTCAACCAGGTGACGCCCGTTCGCGACCTGGTGGGGCTGGCGCCCCGCGCCTTCCACGAGGTCGGGGTGGTGATCTCCATCGCCCTCACGTTTGTGCCCCAGACGATCCGCAGCCTGAACCGCATCCGCCAGGCCCAGGCCGTGCGCGGTCACCGGGTGTGGGGGCTGCGCGATTGGCCGCCCATCGTCGTGCCACTGCTGATCAGCGGACTGGAGCGCTCGATGGGACTGGCCGAGGCGATGGTCGCCCGGGGCTACGGGTCCATCTCCGATCGGGCGCAGCCGCTGCGCACGTCCGGAGGGCTGGTGTTGGGGCTGCTGACGCTGCTGGGGCTGCTGGCGCCGGCGGTGGGCGGCCCCCCCTCAGTCCCCCCCGCAAGCAGGGGGGAGGAGACGACCGATCTGGTGGACCTGGGTGCGGCTCTCAGTCCCCCCCGCGAGCAGGGGGGAGGAGACGACCGATCTGGTGGACCTGGGTGCGGCTCTCAGTCCCCCCCCGCGAGCAGGGGGGAGGAGACGACCGATCTGGTGGACCTGGGTGCGGCTCTCAGTCCCCTCCGCGAGCAGGGGGGAGGAGACGACCGATCTGGTGGACCTGGGTGCGGCTCTCAGTCCCCCCCGCGAGCAGGGGGGAGGAGGCGACCGATCTGGTGGACCTGGGTGCGGCTCTCAGTCCCCCCGCGAGCAGGGGGGGAGGAGCGGGGAGGCCGCTTCGTCACCCGCCGACAGACGCTGAATCTGTGGAGTCTTGATTCGCAACTACCCGCGATTGGTTATGGAGACCGATGGACCATGATCCGCTTTGACCATGTGACGTACACGTACCCCGGCGCATCCTGGCCCGCGCTGTCCGATGTAACGCTGGAGATCGCCGAAGGGAAGCTCGCCCTCGTGGCCGGGCCTTCGGGAGCGGGTGCTGCCCCACGTCGACCAACTGATCTATCTGGCCGCCGAGCCACCCTTGGGCGGGGATAGGCGCGTGCTGAGCGGGCCGCCGCGTCAGATCCTGCGTCAGGATGAAGCCACAGGCCTGACGCCCCCACTGGTCACGTTGGCTAAGGCGCTGGGCTGGGAGCCACTGCCGCTCACGATCAAGGAGGGACGAGTGTTCGTCAGGGGGGTGACCGCCGCCTCGGAACACATGTCACGATGGCGGTCCCGTCCGGGAGACAGCGCCAGACCGCTGCTCAGCGTTGACCAGCTCTCGTTTACGTACAACGGCGCGCCCACGCTGTCCGACCTCTCGCTCACCGTCCACGAGGGCAAGCTGGTGGCGCTGATGGGGCGCAACGGCGCTGGCAAGACGACGCTGCTCAAGTGCATCGTTGGGCTGCTGCGACCCCAACGGGGTGAGATCACGCTGGTGGGTAAGTCGCTCATCGGGCAGGAGACGGCGCAGATATGCCAGCACGTGGGTTACCTGCCGCAGGAGCCGGACGACCTCCTGTTCGCCGACACCGTCGCTGAGGAACTGGCGGTCACGCTGCGGTACCGCGGACTCCTGGATCACCCACCACTCCCGCCTGAGCATCTGTTGGAGCGGCTGGGGCTGGGGGGCGCGGCGGCGGCGTATCCCAGGGATTTGAGTGTGGGCCAGCGGCAGCGAGTCGCGCTGGGGGCGGTCACCGTCACGCGCCCCCGCCTGTTGGTGCTGGACGAACCCACCCGCGGCATGGACTATCGGGCCAAGCGAGAATTGGTGCGGCTGCTGCGGGAATGGCAGGCCGAGGGAGTCGGCGTGTTGCTGATGACCCACGACGTCGAGTTGGTCGCCCAGGCCGCCGATCGCGTCGCGATTCTCAGTCAGGGCGAGGTCATCGCCAACGATTCTCCACAGGTGCTGACCGCCTCGCCGCTGTTCGCGCCCCAGGTCGCGCGGCTCTTCCCCGACAGCGGCTGGCTCGTGGTCGAGGACGTGCTGTCTGAGCTGGGCAACGCGTAGGGTTTTAGAGTAAAGAGAGGCAAAGACGATGGAAAGCGTCAGCACCGGACGGGTTGAACTGAAGTATAATCAAGAGGTGTTTATGATGATTGGTGGACAGGCGGAGGAGGCGAAGATGTTGACCGAGGACGACAACCTGGTCGTCTTCGAATCTCTGTGGCATGCGGGACCGTTGGTCCACGAACTGCGGGCTTTGGGGATCAGCGCCAGTCTTGTGCCGATGCTGCTTTATGCACTGTACGCCTTAGCGGATGGGCTGAACCTCGGTCTATGGGTCATGCGGCACGATGGCACGATAACGTTCATCGAGGACATCGTTTTTCCATAGCAGCAAGAGAATCGAGACGCCGGTACCGGTGCTGGCATGGCTCTACCGCTGCCTGCCTCACCATTCTTCGCGTTGCGAGTCAGTCGTGCGGCTTTTCTGCAACATTGGCTGGCTCGTCACCGAGGATGTACCGGATGGGTTGACGCTCGGTACGGCGGTCTGGAGTCAGTGATCATTCTATCACAGGACCCACGCTACCACCATAGATTTTGCAATGAAAGTGAGGCTTCCAACGTGACTATCGAACGAGTCATCAAGCGCAATGGCATGGCCGTGCCTTTCGACCGCAGGCGGATTGAGAATGGTATCCGTGCGGCTGCCCAAGCAGCAGGAAGCGGAGAAGATCGTCCCTGGGCCGAAACCCTTTCCTGGGCGGTGGTCGACATCCTGGAGGAACGCTACGGCCAGAATGGTTACCTACCCCACACCGAGGAGATTCGGGAAGTCGTCGAGGCCACACTGATCAAGTCGGACAGCCCGCAGGTGGCGCAGGCGTACACCCTATACCGGCACGAACGTGCCCAGGCTGTAGAAGCGGAGGGTATGCTCCTCGATGCAGATAAACTGGTAGACGACTACATACAGCGCGCAGACTGGCGGGTCAACGAAAACAGCAACATGAATTACTCCCTTCAGGGGCTCAACTACTACGTGGCCTCCTCCATCGCCGCTCGCTACTGGCTGCACAGCATTTATCCGCCGGAGGTGCAGAGCGCGCACGTCGAGGGCGACCTGCACCTGCATGATCTAGGGATGCTTTCGGTCTACTGCTGTGGTTGGGACCTGCGGGATCTCTTGATCCAGGGATTTGGTGGCGTTTCGGCCAAGGTCGAGAGCAGGCCTGCCCGCCACCTCCGCACCGCGTTGGGGCAGTTGGTCAACTTCTTCTACACTCTGCAGGGAGAGTCGGCTGGGGCGGTGGCGGTCTCTAACTTCGACACCCTTTTGGCTCCCTTCATCCGCTACGATGGTCTGAGCTACAGGGCGATCAAGCAGGCCGTCCAAGAGTACGTATTCAACGTAAACGTGCCAACCCGTGTAGGCTTCCAGACACCCTTTACCAACCAGACCATGGATCTGACGCCTCCCGCCACGCTGCGCAATCTGCCGGTGATCATCGGAGGGGAGGGGCAACGGGAGACCTACGGCGAGTTCCAGCACGAGATGGACCTGCTCAACCGCGCCTTCGCCGAGGTAATGCTGGAGGGAGACGCCGGAGGACGGGTCTTCACCTTCCCCATTCCAACGTACAACGTCACTCGCGACTTCGATTGGAATAACCCCGAGCTGGAGCCCGTGTGGGCGATGACGGCGCGTTATGGCATCCCGTACTTCGCCAACTTCGTCAACAGCGATATGGACCCTGAGGATGCCCGCAGTATGTGCTGCCGCCTGCGCCTCGATCAGCGCGAGCTACGCAGGCGTATGGGTGGGCTCTTCGCTGCCGCGCCTCTCACTGGATCGGCGGGTGTGGTGACCATCAACATGCCTCGACTGGGCTATCTCGCCCGTGACGAGGGGGAGTTCCTGCAGCGGCTCGAGCGGTTAATGGAGATCTCTCACACCAGCTTGGAGATCAAGCGGGACGTGCTTGAACGCTTCACGCGAAAGGGCCTCTACCCCTACTGCCGCCACTACTTGCAAGGCGTGAAGGAGCGCTTCGGCAATTACTGGAGCAACCACTTCTCCACGATCGGACTCGTCGGGATGAACGAGGCTTGTCTGAACCTGTTGGGAGTTGGAATTGACCACCCTGACGGCAAGGCCTTCGCCATGCGGGTGCTGGCGTTTATGCGCGAGGCATTGTCCTGTTTCCAGGAGGCGAGCGGCAACCTCTACAACCTGGAGGCGACCCCTGCTGAGGGTGCTTCGTTCCGCCTCGCATGGGCTGATAGACAACGTTTTTCCGACATCATCACCGCTGGCACTGCCGAGACGCCTTACTACACCAACTCCACGCACCTCCCTGTGGCCTACACCGACGACCTGTTCCAGGTATTGGAACACCAGAACGATCTGCAGACCCTGTACACCGGAGGAACTGTCCTTCACATCTTCCTGGGCGAGCGGCTGGACGACTGGCGGCAGGCTCGTCGGCTGGTACGAGTCGTCGCAGAAAACTACCGTTTGCCTTACTATACGCTTACGCCGACATTCAGTATCTGTCCGGTGCACGGATACATCCCAGGTCACCATGATTACTGTCCCTACGAGCACACTGAGGAAGAACTGGCGCGCTTCGGGCGCGAGGTCGTGATCTAGAAACTGGAGGAAGCCATATGTCCGAACTCGATCGTCACCCCATCTCACACAAGGCCGATGAGCAGTCGAGGCTCAGAATCCCCTGCGAGGTCTACTCGCGCATCGTTGGGTACCTGCGGCCGGTGCAGAACTGGCATCAGGGCAAGCAGCAGGAATTCTGCGACCGCAAGACCTTCAAGAGACCCGAAGCGATCCACGGGGACGAGTAGCTGGCTTGGATGTGGAGCTCAAAGGGTGGGTCCGTACGTCACTGGTTGACTATCCCGACCACATAGCCACCGTCCTGTTCACCGGTGGCTGCAACTTCCGCTGTCCCATGTGTCATAACGCTGACCTGGTATTGCACGCCAGTGAGATACCGACGCTCTCCGAGGCAGAGGTGTTGGATTTTCTGGCGCGGCGACGGGGGTTGGTGGACGGGGTCGTGATCACCGGGGGGGAGCCTACGTTGGACCTGCATCTACCCGGCTTCCTCCGTCGACTGCGGTCGGTCGGTCTGGACATCAAGCTAGACACCAACGGCTATCGTCCCCACGTTCTGCAGGCATTGCTCGGCAGGGGGCTAGTGGACTTCGTGGCTATGGACGTCAAGGCATCCCCAGGGAAGTACGCCCTGCTGGCCGGCCGGCGCGCAGTGGATGTGGAGCGCATAAACCGGAGTGTTGCGCTCCTGCGGGAGAGCGGCATCGACTATGAATTCCGCACCACGGTAGTCCCACAGTTGTTGGACGAGGAGGATATTGAGTGCATCGCACGCTGGCTGGCAGGCGCGGAAAGGTACGTGCTGCAGCAGTTTCGTCCAGTCAACACCCTGGATCCAGCCTGGCAGGAGGTGCTGCCGTATCCGGTAGGCAGGCTGCGGGCGATGGCCGACCTGGCCACGAAGTGGGTGTCTCACGTGGCCCTACGAGGGGTGTAGTCAACCGTTGCGTTGGTTTGTCCCGATGCCAGATGGCCACATAGTGATCCGGTATGTCCTCCACCTGCACACTACGAAGCTGATCCCGCCCGGCGCGAGACACCTCTCGGCCAACACCACGCTACACCATCCCTCTCCCCTGCTCGCGGGGGGCTGAGGGGGACAGCGGGTCTGTGGCGAAAGCTATATTGATCGGCCCAATACCCCCGCCGCGATTCGAACGCGGGCCACCGGCTTCGGAGGCCGGCGGCCCGCGTGACAGAGAATGGCCTGTTCAAGGGGGGATATTGCTACAATATCTCTGCGAGAGGGGAGTGCTGATCGTGTTTGCGCTGCAGGTCGCCACGCTTGAAGCGCGCATAGTATTTCTTAGTCGTCTCAATGTCTGTGTGACCTAGCAGATCGGCTAGCGAGCCCATGTCGCCGCCGTTTAGAAGATAACCGACGGCGAAGCGGTGGCGAAACGAGTGGGCACCGGCAGGACCGGTTACTTGGCCCCGCTCTTTGAGTCGCCTGAACATACTTTGCATTCCCCACCTGCCAAGAGGGCCACCGTGCTTAGCCACCCATACGGAGCCGTCAGCTTCCCAGGACGCTACTTCCTCACGAGCCTCAAGCCAATCCCGTAACGCGGCGACGGTTTGTGGGTGCAGGAACACGAAGCGCCATTGCTCTCCCTTTTCCCGCACACGTCCCACGCGATGTTCCAGGTCAAGATCGGATAGATTGAGGTTCAACAAGCCCCCTAGACGGCAACCCGTATCGGCCAGAAACAGCAGAATCGCTAAGTTGCGCTTTCTTTCCCAAGGAGTTTCTGTCTCTCGGGCAGCTTGAAGCATTCGACGAGCATCTTCATCAGAAATA
>Ga0180431_10009340_pt1 | contig 11098 bp, 5 predicted proteins | sample SS_ome_11_FD_132459 | JGI IMG/M metagenome (GOLD analysis project Ga0180431, IMG submission 132459) | Hypersaline lake sediment archaeal communities from the Salton Sea, California, USA - SS_1_MS_1 metaG | ecosystem: Environmental > Aquatic > Non-marine Saline and Alkaline > Hypersaline >...
TCAATTAACTCAGTTTGATCAGGAGAAGTTAAAAAGGATAAATCTATAAACAGGAACTCGTGCCGTTTCTCCATGAATTTAGCGAGACACGATTCCCTGTCCGAAACGACCTCTAATTCATAATCCGACCCAAGACACGCTTGAATTGCAGATACGGCATCTATATTCTCCGAGGCTATAAGGATCGATTTCATAACTGTTTCATAGAATATCCATACAAATGCATTTTAGCAATGTGAGGTCAACTGTATCAACTGAAATGATTACTTTATATGCTGAAGATAGTTGGGGTTATGAATTTTGATCTTATGTAGTTTTTGAATTAATCGAACAATTAATCTGGAGGTAGTTTTTCCGCCTCGGTGGGACCGGGAGACTTTATCTTCAGAGATAGACGATAAATAACGAGATGTGGCTCAGTAGGGTAACGCGCCCGGCAGGATTCGAACCTGCGACCTACGGATTCGTAGTCCGGCGCTCTATCCAGACTGAGCTACGGGCGCGTTAAACTTCGGGCAAGGCCTCATTAGACCTTGCCCATTCTGATGATAACAGGCTTACTCATACTCGTCAATGCGCTTTCGTCCGATCATCAAACGCATCCGAATAACCTCCTTGGGTTTCAGAACGGCCTTGACCCATCCTTCGCCGTGGTCGATAGTGTTGATATTCCGTTCGAGACCATCTATTAGTATGGCGTTTTCAACGGGGCCGAGGTGAGATATAACGTTGGTTGTTACAGGTTGGTTGGATATATTCCTTAACTTAATAACAACGCCATTTCCGAAATCCGCCCACTTGATCTCTTCGATGGAAATTTCGGGCGACGCCATGGAAAAAGATCGCAATAAGGTCTCGCCCCTGCTTAAATGCCTTGTCTCCCCGGCCACCCCTTCCCTGTAGGGAAAACCTATTATCGGCATGCTCATATCTCGTAATTGGAGCAGGTTATTTCCCTCATCGGAGGTGGAACGCTTGACGACCCAAATGCTTTGTACCGGCTTATTAACCGCGGCGGGCTCATGCGGCACCAAGCCTGTTTTTCCGCCTCGAAATGCCACCGGGCGTTCTTGTACATAAAGCAGCCACCAAATTGCATCGCGCCCCGGTGGAACGGATGGGAAAACCGGCAAACCCCCGATACTGCTTATCATCACCCGCGTGCCTTCCAATTGTTTTACAATAATTCCTTCACCGGGCATATCCCAAGATGGCTGATATTCCAGACTGTCTCCTTTTGATAGCAATAATCCTCCTCGGGCCGATTCGAAACTCTCGATCGCTTTCCCGAAGGAAAATGGCGCCACCCAGCCGCGCATGTTTGCGACGGGAGGCAACTTCGACGCCGGCCCCCAAGTAAGTCTAACTGCATAGGCGCGATCGGATAATTTAAATATTTCTTTTGTCGACCTGAAATTAACTGAACGCCCTACCCTCATGATGGTCGATTCCAAAAATAAAGGCGGTTCGAGCCAAACGGGTTTATTGATGCGGACGGGCGATATGTAATCCTTTTTATCGGGCGGTGTGATCTTTACCATCCAATCTCCGGAAATTGCGCACGTCCAGGCGGAAATATCGCCGCTGTAGGAAGGCAGACCTTGGGCGGTCGATATGTTTATCCGCCCGGCCAACTCCATAATTCCGCCGTGCTTTTCACCTGACACGTTGCAGATAAGATACGGCTTGGACGGCACCAGCAATAACAACTTTATATGTTGAGAAAATGCCTGTCTTCTTAACGAAGCCTCAGCGCTTTTGAGCGCTTCAATTGCAAAAGCATGCTCGGTGACGTTTTGCTCGATCAACTGTTTGCGAGTAAGCTTACCGGGCCACGCGCCCGCGCCCGAATGTTCGTCGTACAGTAGGACTTTTCTCCATGAATTACGCAGATGGCCTGCTTCTTCTTTGTTTTCGGTTATTACCGATAGAAGTTGTGCTGCGAGCAGCTTGCGCTTGGCGGATCGAGCGGCAGATTCCGCATGTGGCGTTCTGCGCACCAACGCCTCCCAATGACCGGACGCGGGCCAGTCGCCGCGCACTACCGGCAAAAGCGCTTTCTCTTCGATTGACAGGTTTTTGAAAAATTCGTTCAACGTGGATATACGCAACTTCGGTAAACGTTTTTGTAAATTCCATTGTTTGACCGTCTTTATGAGTTCGGGCAAGGCTTTTGGGCCGTTATTATCTCCTGTAGAAAACAGCACGAGGGATTTATCGAGCTTGTAACCTTTTTTACGAAGTTCTTTCATGTAGACTTCGAGCCGATCCTGCAATCCTTCACCGACGTGGATGGTGAGGTCCAACCCACCCTCCATGTAACCCGCTCCGCCGCGCACGCTGACGATCACCCGCTCGCCGTCAGGCGCTTCCCAGAAGAAGAGTGGCGGTAAACCCTCTGGCAATCCGGACAAACCTCTCATTTCGTTGGCGCCGACGGCGACGAATTTTATACGCGCATCCGTTGCGGCTTCCGCCATATTCCATGTGAGTCCCGGAACATCCGCATGCAACCACGTCCGAACCGGCACATCAAACTCTTCGGCCCAGCGCCTTGACGCGAAAAACAACCTCGCCGATTCCGCTTCCGAAAATACCGACGTGTTCGCGTGCAGCAGGCCGGCGGTAAGTTCCCACCGCCCGGACTTGACCAGTTGCCGGAAACGACTCCACTCATCTTTGCCGGCTTTATCGCGGAACCATTCGAGCGGTAACAAACAGCCGCTGGTGAGCTTCGCATCCGGGTGAGCTTCGAGGAACTCGATACCCTGCCGGTATATATCGGGCCACAGAGCTCTTACCTCGCGCTGTGAAGCGGTAAAACCGTAATCCAGATGCCCCAGTATTGGAACGATGTAAATCTCGCTCAACGGCTTTGCGCCCTTTATCTTCTGTAGAATGGCGCATGCGGCCATAGATATGATGAGTAAAACTATCGTGGCGTGGAAAAATTTCTTGAGCATTTATACTCCATTCAAGTTAACCTTATCTCGCCCATGGAGGCGGGTTGCGTTCTATATCACGGTAGATGTTTCGCAGTACATAGTATGCGGGTTTGGGTTCGCGTTTATAAGTTAAAACACCCTTGAGATTGAAATACGGGATGGGATGTTCTTCCTTGAACCACGCATTCCGGAAATCCGCGAATATCCACGGCATGCCACCCCAAACGAAATCCAATCGGCGGAAAACAGCCCACTGAGTGGCGATAAGACGCGCTTGATATTCAGGATCGAATAACCCCTGACCTCCCTTTCTCTCTTTTCTTATCTTGTTTACATCCATAACCGCCCCCGCGCCGAATTCACTGACCACTATCGGCTTGTCCGGGTAACGACGATGCAACTTTTTAAGATAATCCTCGACATCCTCAGTCTTGCCGATATACCACCCGAAATATTCGTTTACACTTATAAAATCGGCTAAATCCGCAGTTTGCTCTTTCAGAGATTCCACTAATTGGAGAATCGCAAATGTTATCGGCCTGTCGGGATCAAACCGTTTTGAGACTTTTCGAAGGGTCTGATACGTTGATCTGGAATTCGGGGTGAAAGTCCAATTTTCGTTGCCGACGCTCCATGCAAGTATGCTCGGATGATTCCTGTCGCGCTCGATCATTTCGACCAGGCACAGGACGGCGTTGCGCACAAGCTGCGGCTCGCGGAATTGGCCCGGGTTAACCTTACCGAAGTGCATCTTTCCTATCTTCTGTCTGCGCTGTACGCGGTCTCGGAGCCAGATCAACCACCCCACCCCGGCCTGGTAAAGGGGTATTTCTTCAGTCACACCGATACCGCGAATGTCGGTCAGATCGTAAAACAACGGATCGCCGGGATAGTGGGCGGTTCGCATGTGATTTACGTGCATGGACTTGAGCAGCTTTATATCTCGATCAAGTACGTCGGGCGTCTCGACCAGTCCCGTGACCGGATCGTCCACATGGCGGTTTATGCCCCTTATATAGTAAGGCTTGCCGTTGAGAAACAGCCCTTTCGGTCCGGCTTCGAAATGCCTCACACCAAAGTCGGTACTCGCAGTTTCAACAATCTTGCCGTTATTATGCAATGCCACTTTCAACTTGTACCGCGCGCACGGATCATCAGGCGACCAAAGCCTTGGCGATATTAGCACTCCGCTGAATGAAACGCCCCGGACTCCCGAAGTTTCTCCCTTGAATGGAGCCGACGGTTTCAACGTGGCGATTATGGAACCGCTTGTCTTATCGAGTACCTTCGCCTTGAACTCTATTTGCCGGTATGAAGGGTCTTCTCTTTTATCCCATAGGAGCACATCGGCCTTTATTTTCCATGAGTCGTTTTTCTCCGGCAGCGTCCTGACCGCCAATTTAAAAACCGTAACTTCGGGGTGCGCTTCCAAGTATACGTTTCGATGAATACCGCCGTATTCGAACCACCCCATTCTTGACCCCTCGTAATTGAGCGGTGGGACACTCGAAAATGTCATACGGTTGTCCACCCGAACAACGATTGTATTTTCGCCGTCGAGTTTTAACGCATCCGTTACGTCAAAACTGAAAGCCGTGTATCCACCTTCGTGCGCGCCGATGAATTTGCCGTTTAGCCATGCGCGGCATCGCATGTTTACACCGCCAAACATCAGGCGGAAAATATCCCCTTTGAATTTTCTTCCGACGCGAAATTTATGCCGATACCACCCGACTCCGATATAATGGAGCATTTCCGGCCTGAGGTAGTTCCATACCCCCGGCACGCTCATCGGTTCCCAGCCTTCGGACGGGGGGTTACCCGATTTTCCTTCCGGGTCGGTGACAAACTCCCACAAACCGTGTAACAAAATGCGAGGATTATCGGTTTTAAAACGGCCGAAGTACGGCATGCCGTTATAGATCAGGTATGGCGCCTCACCGACCTGCTCGATGCGCCAATCATTTCCCCCCCGAGACGAGACGGGTTGACGGGCGCCCAAACCAACCGACACCAAAACAATGCATATAAAAAGCGTCAATCGTACGGGCTTAAACATACAAAATACCCTTTTTATGGGCGGAACGGAGGAGGCAGGATTCGAACCTGCGGGGCTTTACGGGCCCAACGGTTTTCAAGACCGCCGCCTTAAACCACTCGGCCACTCCTCCGTAAGAAAAATTCACCGGCCGTCTTCCCGGTTGCATATATAGAGAAGGATATAAAGCAGGCCGTCTATGTCAAGAGTCGGCGGTGAAATCGGTTTCCGGCTCGATGGTCTCGACGCCGCCGAGATAAGGTCTCAACGCTTGCGGCACGATGACCGACCCGTCTTCTCGCTGGTAATTTTCGAGTATTGCCACCAACGTCCTTCCGACGGCGATACCTGATCCGTTAAGAGTATGCACAAAACGCGGTCTGGATTTCGCATCGGGCCTGTAACGTATGTTCGCCCGCCGCGCCTGGAACGCTTCGAAATTCGAGCAGGAGCTTATTTCTCGGTACGTGTTCTGCCCCGGCAACCAAACTTCGATATCGTAAGTCTTGGCCGCACTGAACCCCATGTCGGCGGTGCAAAGCACTACCACCCGGTAATGCAGCTCCAGTCTTTTAAGCACCTCCTCGGCGTCGGCGGTGAGTTTTTCGAGTTCCTCATAACTCGTTTCCGGCTCGACGAACTTCACTAACTCGACTTTGTTGAACTGGTGTTGCCTGATAAGTCCCTTCGTATCCTTCCCCGCCGCTCCCGCCTCACTGCGAAAACAAGGCGTGTACGCGGCATAATATCGCGGTAGCGAACCGGGTTCGAGAATTTCATCGCGATGTATGTTGGTGACCGGAACTTCCGCCGTAGGCACCATATAAAGGTCGGTACCCTCGATCCGGAAAAGGTCTTCCTCGAACTTCGGCAAGTTGCCGGTGCCGATATACGATGCCCGGTTGGCCATAAAAGGGGGCAACACTTCGATATAACCGTGCTCCCGAGTGTGCAAATCGAGCATGAAGTTTATCAGTGCTCGCTCCATACGAGCCGCCATTCTCCACTCGAGTGTAAATCGGCTTCGAGCTATTTTTACACCACGCTCGAAATCAAGTATTCCCAACTGCGTGCCTATCCAGGCATGGTCGCGCGGCTCGAAGTCGAAGTTGGGCGCCTCGCCCCACGTGCGTACCTCAAGGTTGTCTTCTTCGCCTCTTCCCACAGGCACGCTTTCATGAGGTACGTTAGGAATAACGAGTAGTTCATCTCGCGCTTCTTCGGCCAGTTTTCGCATTTCGGCGTCGAGGGACTTTATTCTATCCGGCAAATCGCCCATCTCTGAGATAAGCTCGCCGGCGTCTTCCCCATCGGATTTTTTCTTTCCTATAAGTCTTCCCAGTTCTTTCTGCCTTGCCCTCAATTCGTCGTGTTCAGCCTGGGTTTTGCGCCGGTTTTCGTTCACGTCGAGCAATCTCGCCAACGAAATCGCCTCTCCCCTCGTTGCGAGGCGCTCTTCGACTTCTTGCCTGTTTTCTGCTAAATATCTAAGATCGTGCATCAGCTATGAGGTTTCCCTTTTCAAAATCGATATTCGAGTATAACATCAACTACACCTGAATCAACCTGTTTTATGGATGGAACAGGCATCCGGAGCGAAAAATGGCGTTAAAAAGCATCATCAGACTCATGCCAAAGGCAGTGCTGGTAATATCCCTGGTAGGGACATTTCAGACGTGCATCCTTGTCGCCTACATCAATATGACCCTGGACCTCGATTTTGAAAAGCTGCTTCTGTTTTTTAAATACGGCCTACCTGTAATAGCGGTACTGCTGGCGTGTTTCGCAGTCTCCATTCCCCTTTCCGGCAGATGGCTTATGAAATTCCTCGGTCGATACGACGAGGGCGATTCCTTCAGCGATGAAGAGCTTGAACGCGTTCAACATCAGTTGATAAATTTTCCATATATCGTGGCCCTGATCTCGTTACTGTTTTGGGTTATACCGACGCCTATAGCGATTTTTTTCGTCAGGCGTCCGCTTGGATTCGATTCGACCGACATCATCTTCGGAATGCTGGGAGGATTAATCGGAGGAACATTAAATATCCCGCTTTCCGTTTACGCCACAAACCTTATCACCCGCCCGGTCATCGACCTGACCTGCGAGTTGAGCCCTAACATTTCCCGAGGGGGAAAGATCGGGATCGAAATGCCCCTTAGCTGGAAGATATCAATCGCTTTTGTAACCATGATCCTCGGTTACGTAGTTTACATGGCGCTGGTGGGATATGCTCGAATGGTACGTTTTCCGACCGAAGGCATATCGAGCAGCCTTGCATCCAACTTCGTGCTTTTATCGACTGCGATGTTGTTGCTTACGGCCATGCTGGCGGTGTTGGCCGCTCGCGACATAACGACAATGCTCACACGCCTGAAAGACACGACTGCGCACATGGCCGAAGGTAAGTTTGAAGAGCGCGCCAATGTTATAACCAATGACGAGGTGGGTGAGCTCGCCGCCACAGTTAATATCATGGCCGAACGCCTCGAACAAAATCGACTCATCATGGAAAAAATTCAGGAAGGTCTGGACAACTCAGCGGGAAAACTCCTCGAAACCACTAAGAAGATACTCGGCATAGCCCAGGAACAATCTTCCGGGGCTACCGAGCAGGCAGTAATGATGAGGGAGGTCGAAAGCACGCACGACATGATCCTGGATACCGCGCGGCAGGTAGCTACGGCGGCGGATAAAAGCGACGACTCGGTATCGAAGGTCTTGTCCGCCACGAAAGACGGAATCCGCCGGAGCGCTCAGACCGTCCAGGGCATCGAGGCGCTGCAGGGACAAGTTTCTGAAATTGCAAAGGCCATTTACGACGTCGAGAGTTGCGTTCAAAGGGTTGGTGATGCGCTAAAGGCCATTAATGAAATAGCCGAGCGCACTAATCTGTTGAGTCTTAACGCGGCACTCGAGGCTGCCGGCGCCGGTGGCGAAGGTCAACGGTTCAGCGTCGTGGCGGAACAAATTCGCCGTCTGGCGGAAAAAAGCCGCTCCTCCGCAAAACAAATAGAAACCATTATGGAGGAGATAAATACCGCCACCGCTCGCGCGTCACAATTGACCGCCAAGGGTGAAAAAAGCTCTATCCGAGGCGTCGGTCTCGTTCGGGATATACGCACCAGCTTTGATATAATCAACGAGATGGCGGTCTCATCAAGCGAGTTGGCCCGTAAAATAGACCTGAGCAGTCGACAACAGCAGACAAGTCTCGAACAGGCCTTGCTTACTTTAAAAGACGTCGTTACCGGCACGGAGGAAACTCTCGAAGGAGCCCGCCGTACCGAAAGCGAATTAGGTGGAATCGAAGAACTGGCCGCACATATCCGCTCGATGACACAAGACCAAGAGAGGGTCGCGTACGCTTCGGACAAAGACGAAACAGACTAGCCCCGGTGAAATTCACCTCAACTGCTCAGGGTTTATATCTTTGAACAACGGGTCGGAAATTACTCTCTGGTCAGTTGCTACAGGGTTAAGCGCTCGAGCCTTTTTTAACAACTGTATCGCGGTGTCGCGATTGCCGGCGGATATTTCCGCTCCGGCCGCTCTGACCAACGGAGCCGGATTCATAGGATGGAGTGACGCCAGTTTCCTGAAGGTATCGGCAGCCTCTTGATATTTTTTGAGCTCCATAAGCACACTTCCCAATTCCACAAGCGAAGGCGCAAGACTGGAGTTCAGCCTCAGGGCGGCTCTGAATTCCTTTTCCGCCTCTTCCGGCTTTCCCAATTTCAAATAAGCGATGCCTGCGTTATGGTGGCACTCGACGTGAGCCGGGTTTACTTCTGCCGCTTTTTTGTATTGTTCGATGGCCTTTTCAAACATTTCTTTGCGCAGGTAGCAGTTTCCGAGATTGTTATGCGCTTCGCCGCTCATGGGGTTGAGTCTGACGGATTCCTTATAATGATTTATCGCTTCATCGTTCCGTTGCTGCACTTCCGCAATACGTCCGAGGCAGAAATGTCCGAGATAGTTCGAGCTGTTACGCACAACGGCCTGCCGGCATTTCTCCTCGGCAGTTTGGAAGTCGCCGATATTCATCAGCGCAATGCCCCAGTTGGCGATTATATTGGCAACAATAGGCCCCGATTTCGGGCCCAGCTTCGAGGGGGACACATCCTCAATCCTCGAATAGGCCTTGGCGGCTTTATCAAAACGCTTCATTTGAAGATATAAATCTCCCAACATTATAATGGCCCTTATATTGTCGGGGTCAATCGCCAGAACGCTCTCGACTACCTCGATTGCCTCATCAAACTTGCCCTTATCCATGAGCAGCCTTGCGCGATTGACTTCTAGGCCGCTGTTGTCAACATCACCGATGTATCCCAAGGCCATCAAACGTTCTTTTATCTGGGGGTCTATATTGCTACCCGAAACGTCCTCTGCGGATGCGACACGTTCGACCTTTTTCCCTTCGGACTCATATGTCTTTATGTGCTTGATCGGGAACTTCTGCAGGAACGACGGCTCGATAGCTCCCTTGAGCACTCCACCGTCCATATCCTCCGCTACGGGCAACGCCATAAGCGCAAGCACGGTGGGCGTTATATCCTGAACTCGAGCTCTTATCTGTTTACCGCCTTTACGGATGTCCGGCCCGTACATCGCCAGAAACGCAGGTTCGTGATGCCAGAGGTGCGCCTTGGCAACCGTGGTGACTCGCATCTCGCGAAGTCGTTCGTCTTCTATCTTGAAGCCGTGGTCGCTCATAATTAAAATGTTTGTGTCGGGAGATAAGGCGGCAAGAAACTCGCCAAGCACCTCATCCTGACGGACATAGGTCTGTTTGATCACTTCGTTATATTTTGCATATTGCTCATCGGTAACCCATTCCATGCGCGGTGAAGTGAAATTCATGTATTGGTGGCAGACGACATCCACCCACTCGAAATAGACCATGAACAGGTCGGGTTGTTTTTCCCGAAGCAAATACTGGCTCATGCCCGAAAAGCTTTCGAGGGTGGCCAGCGCCCTGAGGAAATGATGCAACGGATTGAAATGGCAAAACGGAATGTCACTGACACCCCTGCAGTAAAGACATTGCTTATATTCCGGCCTCGCGCACAAGGCATCCATGTCTACGCTAACATTGTACTCGAGGTCGGTAATTTTCATGTATCGCTTGATTTCCGACAGCGGTATATCAAAAGGATCTATGTTTTTCGAGGAAATTTTTTCACAAAGATTTTCAGGATACGTGTTCCCGACATCCGTGTCTATCTTTTCGCTTTGGATGGCAAATATGTGAAAACCCATGTGATCGCTGAGCATTCGACCCCGGATAACTTCCGCCGGCCAAGTCGCCCACCATCCAACGACGTCCACATCTCTTTTGTTTTCACCAGCAATGTTCCACAATGCCTTGACACGCCGCTGTGCGCTGGTAACAGGTATCATCTGGCCGTTGGCGTCCTTTACCATGAACCACGTGATACCGTGCGTTTCGGGAAGAACCCCCGTCGCAATGGTGGTCCATATCGCGGGGGAAAGCATCGGCTTGAGTGTGCTCATTTCCGAGGAAGTGCCGTTTTCGATGATTTTCTTGAAGTTCGGCAATTCGCCTTCCGAAATCATTTTACGCACAATGCGCCACTCGATGCCGTCCATACCAATTATTGCAACCGGTCGAACCGCCGGTTTTCGTTTACACGTCACCGCCGCAAATATAAGAATAAGCAGGGGTATAATAATGAGTAACCGCTTGTTCATTGATATCATCTTTTCTCCCATATTGTTTTCCTCATGTTGAATTTGACTCATCAAGAAAATATTTCCACGCTTTACGAAGTCCTTCACCCAGTGATATTTGCGGTCTCCATCCGAACGTTCCCATTGCCAGAGTTGGATCCAGAACGCTGCGCATTTGCTCACCGGGCATAGGGGAACCGTGACGAAACTCGACCGAACGGCCGGAGACCTGGGCAATCTGCCGGGCAAGCTCATTTATATCGGTCTCGATACCCGTAGAAATGTTAAACTCTCCATTTATGATGGATTCCAAAGCCATAAGGTTCGCACGAGCAACGTCTTCTACGTAAACAAAATCCCTGGTCTGTTTTCCGTCTCCGTTAATTACGGGCGTTTCGCCGGCCAGAATCTTTTTACA
>Ga0180431_10009341_pt1 | contig 11096 bp, 16 predicted proteins | sample SS_ome_11_FD_132459 | JGI IMG/M metagenome (GOLD analysis project Ga0180431, IMG submission 132459) | Hypersaline lake sediment archaeal communities from the Salton Sea, California, USA - SS_1_MS_1 metaG | ecosystem: Environmental > Aquatic > Non-marine Saline and Alkaline > Hypersaline >...
AAGCCTTGAGCAAACGCAAAACTGGAGAAGTTCGCTTCAAGTAGGAGCACGTCTTGTCAGATCCACCTTTCAACTACCAAATCCAAGTACCTCAAGAGATCATCGACTACGGCTGGGCCAATGAGCGCCAGCTGCTTGTCGACATCCAAAACGGAGTAGACGTGGATTGGAGCGTGGCCGTGTTGGTCACCTCGAACATAGGAGTTATCCTAAAGGTCGCGTGGAAGTACATTCGATTGCACCGAACGCTCGAAGCAGACATCATGTCTGCAGCTATCGATGGGTTCATCTACGCAATCTATAAGTTCGATTTGTCTCACAATTGTAAGTTGACTAGCTACGCTACCTTCCATATCAAGGCCAAGATTCGAAGGTACTTGTCAGACAACTTGAACGGCATTGGATCTACGAACAACCTGCGTAGACGCTACTACTTTGAGCTGAAAGCAGCTATTCGTTACTTCTCAAGTGCACATGGTCTTGATGGTATTGAACTGCGTCAAGCCGTGGCTGACCGCTTGGGGTTGAGTTTAGCCAGCGTTGAGTTGTTCTTGGAGTCATTGAAAAATCCAATATCTTTGGATGCTCCTGTAGAATTTGACAATGGGTCTATTGTTACGTATGCAGATATTATAGAAGACGAAAAAGCGTCGGCTGCTACGGACGTGGATTTGTTCGAGAACGAATTGATCTGGGGTGTGGTCCATCGCACTTTGGACGATCGAGAGCAGTACGTAGTCAGGCAGATAGCTGTCAAATGCCGAACACTTGATAGTGTGGCGAAGGACTTAGGTATCAGCCGAGAACGTGTCCGGCAGATCTATGCCAAAGCACTTCGAAAACTCAAAATGGTTTTAGTTAGCTATGATGAGTACGCAGAGTACAGACTTCCGGTAAAGGTAGCTTAGCATGATCTTCAAGACCAGACCTATCGTAGGCGAACTGTACACAGCGATGCTCGATGTCGCTCAAGGTCGACCTGCTACGCTCTACCGAGACGATCCCAAGCTGTACAAGCTCGTGTTCAGGGTAGCCTCCGAACCAAGGCTAGACATCTATTCCGGACAGGGTAGCCACTACCTAGAATGTGACGTTCCAACCGACGATGATCTGGTAGTGGGTAGCAGGCAAGGATCATCAATCAATCTTGTGATTTGTTGCTCAGGCAGTCCACGTAGTACAAGGTCCTACATCTATGCCAAGAAGGTACTTCGTATGACGCACGGAGTACGCCTCTTCCATCTTGACTATGGGCAGGTTATGCTCAACCGAGAGAAGGCCTTGGTGGCAAAGACGGCTCAAGTGCATGAAGGTAGGGCATTGTATGCCAGCATTCATCCTTCTACATGTGATAGGCTAGTCGAAGAGGCAGGGCCAAATGCCTGGCACACAGTGGGCAATTCGCTCATTTCTCTCTTGAGCGTTGCAGCAGCTGCCGACTTGGTATACAGCAGCGATCCGCTCATGATCTGGACCACCGGTATGGATCCAGAAGCAACTGCCATCTTGTCTGAGATTCTAAGTACCGAGTACGGAAGACCTATCTTGGTGTCTTGCCCTTACTACGCTCGCGAAGCCTTCCGCGATCTTTGATGGGTGAGCAACACCTCCCAGGGTCAGGAGCCTAATAAATGACTGAGAAAGACAATCGAATTATCTCTGACATACGTATAACCATGAAAGATGGTGGACTTGCAATACATGCCAAAGACGAGAACCATGACCATGAGGTCGTATTGCAAGAGTGGGCACAAGTACAGGTACGCATCGACGACAGCAATTGCGTTGTGATAGCTAACGTTACGTCAGGTACTGGACTTCCTAAGTGGGAAACAGAAGAACGTGACGACTCTTGACCCCTAAGTTCCTTACTGCTTCTGGTTGCTCATTCTCCTCCCCTCCTAGTAAAGATGACGTAACACAGGTCGAATAGACCAACCCAAGTATTGGAGAATCCTAAGAATGAAGATCTTTCCTGTAGTTGATGTCGATGGTCGTCTATACCACCCTGTAGTTCAAGCCTCCGCTTTGGCGAAGTACTCCAGGAGCCCCGACTCCATGACCGAGATCATGGAGCGTGAAACTGGGAAAAAAGCCGACAAGTTTCACGAGAAAGTACTTGTTCAGTGGGGTCATTCGAGCTGTGCGGAGCTGGCATCAATTCCGGTCGCGTTCGAGGATGTATCCATCATCCTGAGCAAAAAACTGGAATCCCTGGAACGTCCGGGTTGTTCGGAAAAGTCAACCCGAATGCAAGAGTTCTCCGAAGAGTCAGTCTACCTCCCGCAAGAACTACAGCACGATCCGGAAATCAAAACCATCGTGCCTCGCTTGTTCGACTTGTATCGTCTACTCCTTGCCGAGCTGCCTGCAAAGCTTGAGCAGTCTGGGGGCCCCGAAGCTGGATCGCTACCTAACCAACGTCAGGTGTTCGATATCGCTCGGTACTGCCTACCTGCCGGTACCCGGACCAATCTTGCACTCAACGCCTACCCTCGAGACCTGTCGTTTATGATCTCCGATTTGAGAGCCAGCAGCTTGGACGAATTCCAAGAAGCAGGTAACGCCTTGAAAGAGGCTCTCAACGACGTGGGAGGTCCTCTCATTCGACACACCGACGCCAACGAATGGTTGCAACGGTTCCAAAACCCAACCCATCCGATGTTCCGAAATTGTGCAGCTGGTCTGCGCCAAGTCTCGATGCAGACATCTCCACCTTTCAAGGCAGGCGTGACCACGTGTTTGGTGGAAAACTCCTTGCTCCCTTGCCTGGAACAGCTAGTTGCAAGCATGTACGAGACAGACTGGACCATGTTTAGGAGCATGATGAATGGTCGTCCGTTCAAGACAGAAGTTCCAGATCTGTTCAAGATGTTCCGAATCGGGTTCAACATCATGCAGGATTACGGAGCGTTCCGTGATCTGCAACGGCATCGTCGGCTAGCTCAATTCCCGACTGTCCTATCCACGAGCTATGGTTTCGAGGATCCCCCAGGACTTGCAAACATCTCCAGAAATCATTTGAACATGTACCGAGGCGAGATGCATAATGTGGATCGAATCCTGAGCATGTCAGAGATTCCGGTCACCAGTAAGCAATACGCGATCCCGCTAGGCTTCCGCTATCTATACACCTTCATCATGGATCTCAAGGAGTTGTACTATTTGGTGGAGTTGCGTACGCAACTGGCCGGCCACATCAGTTACCGTCAAGCTTCCTATGACATGTACAAGGAAGCCTGCCGTCACTTCAAGCCGCTCATGGGGTGGTGCCGAGTCAACACTGAAGGGCTGATCTGATCGATCCAGAATTAAGTTGAATCGGTAAAGGGGATCAAGGAGAAACGTGTTCAAATGTCCAAAGAGATCACCTACGAAGGCACCAAGGTCAAGCGTTACGAACTGGTTGCCGACAAGACCGATAAGACAGTCAGCGCTTTGCTCGAGCAAGACGAAGGCAAGGTGTGGTCAAAAGAAGTATTGCTAGGTCTAGCAGAGGCCGAGCGTACGAGCGTGCATGAGATCACGTTCTACAAGCTAGATCCTTATGGCAAGGTGATTGAGTACACTGCAGCCGAGGTTCGGAACGCCTTACACCACAACATGGATCTCCGTCCCCAAACCGAGAAGTAAGAGCACATCTGATGGATAAAGAGGAAAAAGACTACTACACAATACCAATCGATTACTCTCAGCGCGAAATACGCATGGTGGCACAGATGTGTGAAGAAGGGTTGCTTGAATTTCTACCTTACACTGCCTACAGCTCCAAAGTAGGAACCCCAGTAGATTGTAGGAAGACTTGCCGACAATGTCTCCTTTCGTGCTGACCGCAGGGTGCATGGCAGCCACTGCTATCCTCGGGTACGTCGGCATCGTTGCCTTGGGCAACAAAGATGTCGATTTATGCGCTCGAGACGATACTGAGCGCATCTTGGGTAGCCTGTTCTTTCTCTTCTGGCCGGTGACGGTACCTTGCTTCATCTTGTACCTGATTTATCTTTGGGCATCGAATCTAGTTCGATCATGGAGGACCGAAGAACTACCATCAGAATCTGTCCGTGGTGAAGCTGCCAACTATCGTCAACCTCCACCAGTCCTGTAAAGGAAGGCTACATGCACAGCAACAACCGAACCAAAAACTTGCTGATCGTTGTGGCAGTCTGCTTTGTGTTAGGCTTCATGATTGCTATGGCTTCCGGAGCTGTGGTTCGGATGCTCATGAACCCGTGTGATTGTGTGGAATACTCAAACAACAAGTAAGAAAGACCTATACATGCCGACGTGTCCCATTCATGGTGAAGTTTCAGCAATCGTTGAGCAAGAAGATGGAACTGTCTTCTGTAAGCAATGTTTTGAGGATTGGATAACTACTGGTTCGAGTCATTTGCAAGAGGAAGGGTACAAGACTGCTGCTGCAGGTAGACTCACCATGGGAGCCATCCACGAAATCCTCACCCAATATCTGATGAATTTTCACGATATTGAAGATGACGAAGAAGACGAGCTACCGGAACCTAGTGAGGGGTACGGAAGGGTCATTCCTTCGTTCATGTGGATCGAAGACGATGGAGAGCTTTCTCTTGACTACACATTGCAAGAGAAGATGACTGATAAGGAAAAAGAAGAAAAAGCGTCTGCAGCCAACTGAACTGGATCAACCCATGGCAGATAAGCCCGCATGTCGTATCCACGGGGAGGTGGAGTTCACTCCACCCGACCAGAATGGTATGTCCTACTGCACGGAGTGCTACAAGCAGTGGCAGCAACAAGGCTTGATGACGGGGGACCTTGAAAAGGACGAAGAGCTGCCTGTGGTCAAGTCGGGGGTCCTTTCTCAGGCAGAAATTGCCAACATCGTGTGTGATTCCTTGGGCAGTCGTATGGATGACACTCGAGGGGCTGTAGTGGACTTGAGCTGGGTACCGGCAGGACCTAACGAATTTGCCTGCCAGTATGTCATCCGTAAGCCCGTTGACCAGCCTGCCTACGAAGACCCCGAAGCCATGGCGTGCGCTGAACAGGCGATCAAGAACAACCCCGAGTTGGTAGCCAAAGTCAAGGCGCGCAAGCCCGGTACGCTCAATCACATGGTAGGTGAGGTCATGCGGGCAATCCACCAAAAGACGGGCAAGGTTGAACCTGAAAAATCGTTCGAGTTGGTAGTCAACCTACTCGGAATGGTGGACGAAGACGGAGACTTCAAGCCGTGACTGCTACCAAGACGCAACGTTTGGTGTGCGATCGGTGCCAGGCTATCGAGGGTGTAAAGTTGGAAGAGGACCTGTACTCTCCGTTTCAGGTTCTTCTGTGTCGTGAATGTGCTAAGGAGCATCACGAATACCTGGACGCCATGGCTGATATCTACGCCTCCCTCCAAGGCTGATTGTGTAAGTTATACCCTGCCTCTTGCGCACCATCCGTTGATGGTTAGACCCAATGGTAGCGTGGCACCTTATAAGATCACGACATGCCGGGTGTAACATCTACCCTCATAGGATCGCGTAGGCTCAACGTTAGGTGTTCGTACCACACTTGAGTACATTTCCCATTGACGGCCTGACCACAATGCTTACCTTGGCACCTTGAAGATCACGGCACGGAGGCAAGCATAAAATGGAAGGCAAGTTCTATGTCATGAACGAGGGCCGAGTCGTTGGTCCAGTCACAGAAGACCTGATTGTCAAGGGCGTGATCGCGGGTAAAGTCCCCAAGACCAGTCAGATCTCTAAGGCAGGATCTGATAGCTGGCATCCTTTGACGAAGTTGCCTCTGGTGGCGGAAGCGCTTAAATTGATGGGCGTCCAGGGTTAGTATGAACACGGAGAGACAGACCAAAATGCCGAAGTCTAGACCTAAGTTCGACTTGTACCAATGGGCCAAGGAAGTGAACGAAGAGGTAGTGATGCCTTTTGCAGCTCTGGCTCTTGGTCTGTATCTGATTTACATACTTTACATTCTCTTCAAATAGAAGGAGAAACCCCCATGCTATTTGCTGAGCTTACAATTGAAGCGCCACCAACGGAGGAACTTGTGCAAGACGAAGAGCAAGAAGAAAAAGATCGTGGTGCCTGCACCATCCAAGTCTTTGGAGAAGAAGACGAGCCTTCTCCGGACAGCGAACGTTCTTGATCTGCTAAAGACCTTGTATGATCAGTCAAGGCAACCTCCACAAAGCCCAAGTCGGGCCAACGAAAATCTACTCCCACAATGACGCTGACGGTATCGCCAGCGCAATGATCGCCAAGTACGTCTTGCCTCAAGCCAAGGTGCAGTTGATCGACTATGGTAGGGAGCATGACGCTCTGTCCGTGGAGCAGGGCTTGATCTTTCTGGACATTACTCCGCCACCTGACAGATGCCAAGAATTTCTCGATGCTGGTACGATCGTACTTGACCACCACAAGAAACGTGAGTACATCATTCGTACGTTCGTTGACGCTGGTCAAGGAGCCTTTGCCGACGAAGACAAGGATCCAGGTGTCAGCGGCGCTCTTCTGGCCTATCAACACTTGCTTGTCCCTTTGAATGAGACGTTGACCCAGAACCAACTGAACAAGGTTCACGAGTTTGCTAGGATGGTCGGCATTCGAGACACTTGGCTCAAGACACACCCTGCATGGTCGGTGGCCCAAGCCACGTGTCGTGTGCTCGAGTTCATGCCCCTTGACCATTGGTTGGACGGCATGGTTCCGGTTATTGACCATGAACAGCTCAACCTTGGGTACACTTTGGTCGAAAAGAGAATGGAAGAGGTGAAGGCAGCATTCAAGGACGCGATCGTCTTCACTTTGGACAGCGGTCACCAGGTAGGATTTGTAATCTCTGACTACAAGCTGTCCAGTGACTTGGGTGAATACGCCAGGCAGAAAGGCATCGGTACCTTCGTCACGATTACGCCGAACACCAAAGCAGGTCATCTTGGAGCTAGAGTATCTCTTCGAAGCAATGAGCTAGACGTAGGTGCTATCGCAGCTTCTCAGACAGGTGGAGGTGGACACACCAGCGCTTCGGGATTCCACATTGACTTCGGAGACTTGACAACCCTCACAGAAATGATCAATCCTGTTAAGTTGGTTCTGGACATCATCGAAACCAACGCAGTCATTCAATGAGAAAAACTACCAAAAGAAAACCTACGTACAATGCCGATTCCATAGAAGTTCTAGAGGACCTGGAACACTTGAGAAAACGCCCAGGCATGTATATAGCAAGTGTGGATTCTCTCGGTATCAAGCAACTGCTGGTGGAAGCTGTCGGCAACTCCTTGGATGAATACTTGGAAGGGCACTGTGATCGGATCTGGGTATCGATTGATACGGAAACACAGACGATCACAGTCTGCGATAACGGTCGTGGCATTCCCCTCGAAGATCATAAGCAGACTGGGATTTCGACACTTACCACAGTTCTGACGAATCTACAAGCAGGTGGGAAGTTCGGAAAGCAGGCATACGCCGTAAGTTCTGGATTGCATGGGATTGGCCTCAAGGCCATCAATGCCCTGTCTAGCAACCTACGAGCTACAGTGTGGCGACGCGGCAAAGCGTACTCTCAGGAATTTGCCAAGGGTCAATACACGGAGATGCCTAAGCTTAATCGAGATCTCCATCAACACCAGCATCGGGGTACCGAAATTCGGTTTACTCCTGACCCAGAGATCTTCGGGGATTCCAAGATTCCTGTAGACGAGGTCAAGGAGTACCTGACGTCTGTTACTTACCTGTGTCCTGGGCTAAACCTGACCTATGAACGAGATGGTCGTAATAACATCATGCCTTCCAACAGATCACTTAAGGCGTTGGTGGAAAAGGATCTTGAACGTAGGGATATTCTAGCATTGCATGAGCCCATCGTTGTCAAGGATGATGTGGGGCTCATTGACGCCTCCTTGTGCTGGACCGATGATCCAGAAGCGGAGGTTTGGAGATCCTATTGCAACCTGTCGAGTACACCAGATCATGGAACCCATCTGACTGGGCTCAAACGAGCCATTGGCAAGGCCGTCACTGAGACCTCTACGTCGGCCCAAGTCAACCCTGCAGACGTACGCTCTGGTATGGTAGGCGTGATTCACGTCAAGGTTTCAGAGCCTGTGTTCCGGAGCCAGGTCAAATCCAAGCTCATGTCTCCAGGTGTTGAGCAGCAAGTGTTCGATGTGGTGTATCCTGCATTGCAAAAGTTCTTCAAGAAGAACAAACATGTTGCAAAACAGATAATTGAACGTGCAACTCGCCTCAAGAAAGCCAGGGAACAATACAAGAAGCTCAAGAAGGCAGCCTCTGGAGTCAAGGTGGTCTCTCGATCTGCTAAGGGATTGCTTCCGGGAAAGCTGGTCGAGGCCCCCAACTGCCATTGGGAGGATCGGGAACTGTTCATTTGCGAGGGTAACTCAGCTGCGGGATCAGCCGTGGCAGCTCGAGACGCCAACTACCAAGAGATTCTTCCCCTCCGGGGCAAGGTACTCAACGCCGCTCGAGCTACCCCCACACAAGTCCTCAAAAATGAAGAAATGAAGTCTATCCTAACCGCTACCGGGGTAGGTGTAGATCCTACAACCGGAACCTACAGCTTGATGGATAGCTTGCGAGTAGGTAAGGTACTGATCTTGACGGATGCGGATCAGGACGGCCATCACATCGCTGCTCTGGTAGTGACTTTCATCAGCACCTACATGTACTCCTTGATCGAGCAAGGTCGCGTGTACTTGGTTCGAAGCCCCTTGTTTCGTGGCAGGAATGCCTCGGGAGATAAGTATTGGTTCGGTGATTCTATCGAAGATCTAGAAAAAGCATCGAAGCTACATCGAAGCAAAATCCAGATCTCTCGTCTCAAAGGACTAGGAGAAGCGGACGCTAATGAGCTGCGCCTGTCTATGGATCCTAAAACTCGAAGGTTGATCCAGGTTACGACCGATCCCGACCAGCAAGAGTTGGTGGCCCAATATATGGGCACTGACGCATCTACCCGCAAGCTGATGCTAAATATTTGCTGATGAAAGAAAGATCCTCAAGAGTGAGAGTACAATGGTAGCGTGACACCCTGTAAGATCACGACTAGTTTCTTTTGAACCTAACGGCCTGACCACGATGGTAGCGTGGCCCCTAGAAGCAAGGATACCTATGATGGATGGCAAAAAGATCGTAGCTCAGCTAGTCAAACTTGCTGAAGACCTGCAAGATTCTCCCCCTTGGACCTACTCTGTGACCTACAGTAGGTGGGACGAAGAGGCCTTGGAAGCAGGAGACACTGACGATAAGGGCTTCGAGATCGAAGACGCTGAAGTTGAAGATCTGGAAGAACTGCTCAGTGACGTGGAAGGTATCGCGAATTGGGTTGAATGGTCTTCGAGCCCGCCCGACGGTCATTCGTGGATTATCTCCGAAGGTGACCAAGATCCATCTGGTGAAATCACCAACTATGCGCTGCACATCAAGCGTCCCGACGGACAGCCTCTGTCCAAGAACGAGATTGCCACCATCACCAAGCATCTGGGTCTGCACGGTCTTCGCTGAGGAACATCTGAACGAAGGAACACGACATTTTGCAGCAACGCCTCACGCTGAATCCCTCCACTGTCTGTCCTTACTGTAAAAAACATTTAAAACCTGACGGCTACCACACTCACTTGTGCTTTTCGTGTGGGTACCTACCTCCCAATTGCGATCCTCTGATCAGTGCTTGGGGTGAAGGTCAGCTGATCTGTCACCGCACTGAAGAAGGTAAAACTTGGGTGTGCTGGGAAGGCAGAAAAAAGCGTAGGTGCGCCATAGGCTTCGACTTCCATTTGGCGTTTTGTGCTCTTCGGCGTTCTGCAAGCAAGCGCAAAGCACCGAGTGTCGAAGAACGGGTACTGTTCGAAAAAGTCGCTTGACAGTCCTTTCTGATTGGTTACCTTACTCAGGTGACTTCACTTAGGCTTACTCATCAGGCGTGGCCTGACGTTGATCTGTCCAAAACAGATCCTATCCTCAGATCTATCAAAGAACGAATCCTAGCCAGCGATCGTGAAGGCGCGCAGGAACAGTTGTACGTTGCCCTGTTCGCGGATCCTTCTCAGTGGGGAAGATGGCCCAACGTCAAAATCGGCAACTTGCTGGGGCTGATCAGGAACCTCACGTTCTCTCTGTCCAAGATCAACACAGCGTGCGTCGACCTTCGAACCGGAGATGTGTGGATCAATCCTAGGTTCTTCCTGATCCACATCAACAAGTACAGCGATCTGGTGGAAGTCTTGTTGCACGAGCGAGAGCATCGAGTCATAGAACTTGTCTCTGGTAAGGCAGATCCACCCAATCCTAACTTGTGGTCTTCGAAAGAGACAGCCTTTGCTTTGGATGCCCATGCCAATTGTATGCTCCGGAGCGTGATCCCTACACCTTTCATCGACAATTTCTATTTGGAAGGCAAGTCCGAAAAGGAATTATCCGAAGATAGGTCTATGCTGCTGACCAGCAAGTGGCGAAGGTGGCCTGGTTGGGTGGTTGTGGACGGTAGCAAGCTGGAGATGTTTTTTCTGAACGCAGTTTATGACTTGTCGGAGTTTCTCCAAGTCTGGGAGGACACGTTCTTGGTAGCGAACGCTGATGGAAACGTGCCTCAGTTCCAGGACACAGAAGTGCTGTCTGAACATTCCTCGGCCGAGCAGGCACAAGGGAACCCAGGACAGCAACTACCTGACGGTTGGCAGGAGCCTGACGGAAAACCGAATAGACAAGATTCTAGTCAAGGCAAGGATCCTGGATCATCCGCTGTAGACATAGGGGTAGGGCACAAGGTTGTCAAAACCCCACTACCGGATATTATGGAGGACATAGACTTCGCGATCCGGTTACGGTCCACCATGACCAACCCAAATGACTTGTTGTCCAAACAAGCCTCCCTTCACCAGCACATGGACTTGCTGTCCAATGACTTGCTAGGAGACCTTCTATCTGCATCGTCAGCAGATACAGTGTATACAAATAGTACACCTTATCCTGCATTCGATCGAAGGACAAAGATCTCTCTATCTTGCGGACACGTTCCTGTGGTGTACTACCAGGAAATGTCTCCTGCCAAGATCAGCTATACCTTGTACGTAGACGTGTCGGGCA
>Ga0180431_10009342_pt1 | contig 11096 bp, 7 predicted proteins | sample SS_ome_11_FD_132459 | JGI IMG/M metagenome (GOLD analysis project Ga0180431, IMG submission 132459) | Hypersaline lake sediment archaeal communities from the Salton Sea, California, USA - SS_1_MS_1 metaG | ecosystem: Environmental > Aquatic > Non-marine Saline and Alkaline > Hypersaline >...
AGAAGGTGACCACACTTCGACCATCACCCATACCGCTGTCAGCAATGACAACGATTATGATAGTATTAGCATCGACAACGTGGTAGCCGATATTAACGACAACGACCAGGCACCTGCTCTGCCATGGAGTGACGGCTTCGAGAGCGGAAACTTCACCACAGGCGGCTGGACCACACAGAATAGTGCTGCTACTGTTTCCACTAAGACCGATTACACGGGTACCTATGGCGCAAAACTCGCGAACACAACCTGGATAGAGAAAACCATCAGCACCGAAGGTTTCACCACTATACACGTCAAGTACCGCCGTATGACCAATGCTTTTGACTCCGGGGAAAACCTCTATGTCGAATGGTCAACAGACGGCGAAACCTGGTACAACCTCGAAACGGTGCAGACCGCCAGCCATGAAGATGGCTTGCAGGATAAGACCTGTGACTCCGGTGCTAACAACAATTCGGGCTTTAGAGTCAGATTCAGGACCAATGCTAACAAAACCAATGAATATGCCGGAGTTGACGATGTTGAGATTACCGGTACAGAATTGTAAGGGTTTGTGCTTATGAAGTTTTTTCTGTAAGCACAATTCAAGACTGTGTTTACAGTTGATAATAACCCGGCCGGCTTCTCGCCGGCCGGGTTGTTTTTTAAATAACTTTAGAAATGAAATTCAGCCCTCGAATCCTGAAAAATCTCAAACGTACTCGATTGTAGCCGGCGGTTTGCCCGTCAGGTCATACAGGCACCGATTGACGCCATTTACCTGAGTAATCCGCTCACAAATACAGTTTAGTTTCTCCCAGGGCAGTTCTGTTATGGTTGCCTCTCGCGCATCGGCACTCTCCACGCAGCGAACAACTATGATATCGCCGAACTCTCTCTTGTTGTTTCGGATGCCCGTTGCACGGTCGCTCAGCAGAACAGCCATATACTGAAAAGCACCGCTGTCGGCAAGCTCTTGCTCAACTATGCTGGTGGCAGTTCGCACCGTCTCAAGACGCTCCGGCGTTACCTCACCGACAATCCGTGTCGCAAGTCCGGGGCCAGGAAAAGGAATACGCTCCGACAGTTCCGCAGGCAGACCCAAAAGCCTGGCAACCTCACGAACACCGTCTTTCCGCAGCGTCTTAAGCGGCTCAAGAACCGAATATCCGTAAGCAGACTCCGGCTCAATACCAAGCTGGCTTAGAATATTATGCTGACGTTTGATGCCGGCTACGGTCTCCTCGATATCCGTAAGAATAGTGCCGTGCATTAAAAAGGTCGCACCGGATTCTTTGACGAGTCGGCCGAAGACCTTAGAGTAAAAAGTCTCCGTAACAGCGTTTCGCTTCTCTTCCGGGTCTGTCAGACCGGCCAATGCAGAGAGAAACTCTTGACGCGCATCGGCCAATTCGACTGTGATTCCCATCTCTGCAAAAATCTCAACTGTCCGCTGCGGTTCACCTTCTCGCATCAGAGCGCTATCAACAAACACTGTTCTGAGCTGCTCACCGAGCGCACGGTGCCCAAGCACCGTCACTACGGCACTATCCACCCCACCGCTTAAAGCGTTAATTGCCTTCGCACCGCCGACCGTTTCTTTAATCTGAGCGATTTGGTCTTCGATAAATTTTTTGTAATCCATCACAAACTCCTTATAAAACCTTTCCAAAGACACTTTAAACACACAAATTCCCATACCATTGAGCAGGGGAATCTAACACTTTTAACAGGGACTGTCAAGGATTGTAAAAAAACAGTTTTGCCTGTGCTACTGTTCATCAAGACCGAAATAATCAAGCCACTGTTTCGTTTCCCCCTCGGTCAAACCCATGCGTTTTTCCACCGGCTCTTCGGCCTTTTTTTTCCGGCTCAACTGTTTTCGCACCTCAGCCCAGAACATCTCAGACTTTAGCAATATCGCCTTTCTCGTCCTGCCTGCTTTTCGCAGTCTCTGGTCACTACTGACAACCGTTAATCTTTTAGGTGCTGTGTTCGCTCTTATCTTGTCCTCAATTACCGTATCAGCATCAACAGCCCTGCCGGTAAAGACAACTTCAAGATTTCTTATGTTATCAAACCCGCTCTTATCCGGCGGCCCGATACCGTCAAAAACAATCTGGCCTTTTTCCTTAACCGCTTTTAAGTACGCCCCTAAAACCCGGCATAACCCAATATCCGTAATGGCCTCGGACCCTTTGCCGGTTTTTGTAATTGCCCAGAGCAGATTATAACCATCGATAATAATCGGCATCTTTTAGTCTGCAGAAAATCTTATCTCGCCGCCCACGATTGTTCTTTCAACTTTGCCGGTAACCGTCCATCCATCATAAGGACAGTTTCTGCTTTTGGAGCGGAAGTTGTTTACGTCGATTTTATACTTCGCATCGGGGTCGATAACAGTAACATCGCCTTGTTTGCCCTTGCCAAGTGTGCCTTTATCGATGCCGATTATACCGGCCGGCCCGGCCGTCAGCAATGAGATAAGGCCCGGCCAATCCAAAACCCCCGGCTCAATAAGTGCCTTCACATAAAGCCCCAGCGCACATTCCAGACTTGCTATCCCGAAAGGCGCCTTTAAAAACACTAACTCCTTCTCACTTTGTAAATGTGGCGCATGGTCGCTGACCAAAGCATCGACCAGCCCTTCGGCAATCGCTTCTTTTAGTGCTTTAATATCACTTTCCGTTCGCAGAGGAGGATTGACCTTATAATTGGTGTCATATTCCACACAGCATTCTTCCGTCAAAAGCAAATTATGGGGCGTTACCTCGCAGGTAATCGGCAAAGATTCTTTCTTAGCGGCTCTTATCAGCTCCACCGAGCCTGCTGTCGATATGTGCTGGGCATGATAGCGTACGTTGGTCTTTTTAACAAGTTGAATGTCACGCCAAAGCATCGCCTCTTCTGCCAGCGCATCTATCCCCGGCAGACCCAGTACCGTCGAATAAAAACCTGAGTTCATCACCCCATCACCTGCAAAACTATTGTCCTGACAATGCTGAGCAACAACTTTGTCGAACATAGCCGCATATTTCAGTGCCCGCAGCATAACCGTCGGGTCCTGCACGCCTCTGCCGTCATCGGTAAAACCAACGGCGCCGGCCTCAGCCATAAATCCCATCTCCGCAAGCTCAACCCCTTCTCTATTTTTCGTTATGGCCCCCATCGTATATACATGGGTTTTTCTTGTCTGTCGGCCCTTGCGATGGATGTATTCGACATCCGTTTCATTCTCAATCGGCGGGTCGGTATTAGGCATACATACCACCGACGTGAAACCCGCCGCGACCGCCGCCGCCGAGCCGCTTGCTATCGTTTCTTCTTCCTCGTCGCCCGGCTCACGGAAGTGAACGTGAATATCAATCAGCCCCGGTGCCACTATCTTGCCGGTCGCATCGATAACTTCTCTGCTGCTCGGAGTTGCAAATTTTGACTTTTGAATATTTTCAGCAACCTCTGCAATCCTGCCGTCGATAATAAGCACATCACATTTCTTATCGACCTTGTTTGCAGGGTCTATCACCCAACCGTCTTTTATCAAAAGTTCAGAACTCATATTTCACAGTAAAATACTCAATAATTAATCATCACTAATCATTTATTAATATTACTGGCCTGGTTAACCAGGAACAACACCGCCATTCTTACAGCCACACCGTTGGTCACCTGTTCCAGGATAACGCTGTTCTGCCCGTCTGCCACTTCACTCTCTATCTCGACACCTCTGTTTATCGGCCCGGGGTGCATAACCAGAATATCGGGTTTGGCCCTCTTCATACGCTCTACTGTCAGCCCGAAATAATGCGAATATTCCCGCACCGAAGGAAAAGGATTGCCCCCGAGCCGCTCGAACTGAACTCGAAGCATATTTATCACATCGACCTTTTCAATGACCTCGTCGAGCGAATAGCTGACGCTGACAGGCAGTCGGCCTGTCTGCGCCGGCACAAGTGTGGGAGGACCGACAAATATCACTTCGGCGCCCAGCTTACTCATCGCCCACATATTACTGCTGGCAACACGAGAGTGCATAATGTCACCAACTATTGCTACTTTCAAACCCTTAAGACTGCCTTTAATTTTACGAATGGTATAAACATCCAAAAGGCCCTGTGTCGGATGCTCACAATAACCGTCACCGGCATTAACAACGCAGGCATTGATACTTTTGCTAAGAAATTTGGCCGCACCCGCAGCGCTGTGACGTATCACAACAATATCAATCCCCATCGCTTCCAGATTCCTGGCCGTATCCAGTAACGTCTCTCCCTTGCTCACCGAACTGACCTTCTCCGTAAACTCAATAATATCCGCACTCAATCGGCTCGCTGCAAGGGCAAAGCTGTTTCTTGTCCGTGTGCTGTCTTCGAAAAATAAATTCACTACAACTTTACCGCGCAAAGCAGGCGCCTTCTTTACCGCCCGCGTGCTTATCTGCTCAAAACCCTCGGCCGTGTCAAGAATATACGTAATCTCTTCGGCGCTTAAATCACGCAAGCCCAGCAAATGCTTGTGCTTCCACTCGAATTGTTTACCTTTTCTTCTCAACGCCATAACTTCACTCTACGACCACTTCATCTTTTCCATCCGATTCGGTCAGATTAACCTGCACTAATTGGCCGGGTGCAGCATCGCTTTTGTAACCGGCGTAATCTGCCTGTATTGGAAACTCCCTGCCGATTCTGTCAACAAGCACTGCCAGTCTGATTGCCTTTGGTCTGCCCAAATCTATCAGTGCATCCATCGCCGCCCGCGCCGACCGGCCGGTATATAAAACATCATCAACAAGGATAATAATTTTCTCGTCAATATCGAACCTGATTTCTGTCGTTCGAACCTGCGGCTGTGCTGAACTATGCGGCGAATTCAAATCATCCCGATAAAGTGTGATATCCAGCGTGCCGCATGGAACCTCTTTGCCCAATTCCTTCGATAGATGACTCGACAACCTCTGGGCCAAAATCTCGCCCCTGCTGCGAATTCCAACCGTCGCAATATTCAGCTTTTTGGGTTTTTCAGAAATAATACGATTTGTCAAATCATTGAGGATTTGCCCGATTTGTTCGGATTTCAGGATTACCTTCATAATTACTGCCAACCTCAGCAAAAAGTGTCCAAATTCGAACGAGAGTATAGCAACTCAGACAAACAAAGGCAAGATTTCTAAATTAACTTTTCCAAAACCGCTTTTTTGTCCGCATATCGCAAACCAACACACAAAAGGCAAAAACACCTTTCAAGGGCTATTTTTATGCCACAGACTGGATATTTGGACTTGAATGACAGTTGGTAAGGAGGAATTTCACTTATAAATTTATCGGCTGGGTGTCCTGCTCTTTGCTGCCGGACTTGTTCATCCGCCGATACTCATCGACAACATTACAAAGCCGTTGCAGAACCAGCCGACCTTCCGGGCTTGCCTCAAGACCGATTATCTCTAAGTCAAGCCTAAGACTTTCATCCTCTTCTCCAGGCCGAATTTCTCTAATTTGCGCATTGAACATCAACGGCGTCTCAAGAGCAAGAGGCGTAAACCGCAGCCCGATAGATTGTCCCTTCCGAAAATCTGTCCCTTCCGCTGTATCAACCTCTACCTGCACATCGCCGGCGGAAATACCGACCAACCTGCCCTGCCAGTTCTGACGAACATCGGCAGTTGCCAGGCCCTCCCCGCTCGTACTGTAGCGATGCCACAACTGCACATTCACAGCCAGAGATTCAGGCACCTCAACACGCAAATAGCTGTCCTTCCGGACCACTTCAATCTGCTCCGGCACTGCAAGTACTATCGTTCCATAACTCGCCGAATTTGAAGATGACTCAACATCAACCACGGTCGTGTCAAAAATAAACTTGTCATATCCTCTGCCGTATCCACACTTAAACGACATACCAACTGACTGGCCCGTCTGTATTTCTATGTGCTGTGATTTTTTCTGCGTTGAGACTTTGACCTCAAAATTGTCGCTTTCGATGTTGGTCAGCAGTACCTTTACCATATGCCATTTACACCCTGATAAAAACGACATAATCAAAGGTATTTTGTTCTCAAGAACTGTTAGCAGGATTTGTCCCGCTTTGACTTTATGTAGCATCAGTACTTCGTTCACTTCAGCACCCGGCGATTTTAATTTCTCTTTTCACTTGTAATCTCGGCACCTCTTATTCGAGCAATCACTTCAAATTCAGTTCAGATAACCAATAAATCGGCAATAAACAAACCTCATTTTAGACCAAACTTCATACAATCGTGCTTTTTTCGTACATCTAACACATCTTGACCATCCCCGCCCTTATTGGATAGCCCAACGCATAGTCTCAACAATTACATCCTTAATGGCAAAAACGGATAAAGCTGTTTACATTACGTCCCATAATGCTACAATATCGCTAAATACCTCGTTGTAATCGGAAAATGCGGGCTTATTAATGCTAAAAATGCTCTATTAGGAGGAAACGGCAGAGTATTTTACTTGAAAAAAAAGACGTTTTATGGTATTCTAATAGAAAGTATCCAAGGTTAGCAAATTGGAGTTGGGGCACAAACTGTTCTGCAACTGCAGCATGGGGCTGATTTGATGACCTTTGGTTTTTGGTATTACTTCCGGAGCGATGGGACAATGTTCTGTTTCGCCAGAAATATGTTCGTGCCGGCCCTAATGGCCTGCGCAGCAATAGTGCTGACGCCTTTCAGTGCCATCGCCGCACCCAGCGAGCAGCCGACCGCACAACCGCTCCAGCCGCAAGCCCTGAAATATGCCGGGCTCTACCAGTTGAGACAGTTGAACCCAGCTCTAACCGGTTCCGGCGTCAAGTTCGCCATCATCTCAAGAAGCCTTACTTATACTGACGGAAAACCGCAAAACGATTACCGCCCAGATATCGAGCACGGCTGCTTTGCAAACAAACAATTCAACTTCAATGACCAGAACGAACTGCCGCCGGGCATCTCTCCACATTCGACAGCCGTCTGCTCTATCCTATTCGGCGAGGATCCAAACGCCTTTAATCAGGACGTAGGAGAATTCAGCTATCAGGGCGCTGTTCCGCAGGCACAGGCTGACATATACGAATTTTGGCATTTCTTAATAAATAACGTATTTTCTCTTTCTGCGCCCGATGCCGACATTCTTACCGCCAGCTTCGGCACCCAGTTCGAAGATTGGTGGACAAGGGGCATCGAAGCAATGGCCGAACATCACGGCCTTATTGTCGTCGCCGGAATAGGTAACGGCCTCGAAGCTTATGACCCTCTCCTTTATCCCGGCGCCGCAGCAAACGCCATCGGTGTCGGCGTAGTTGATTCTCTAAATACACTTAACATCGCAACCAATCTGCAGAGCTTTTCGCTGGCCTATCCGCAACATTCAAGTTTTGGCCCAACCACAGATGCCCGATGCAAGCCCGACATCGTTACCGCGGGTAACTGCCTCGCCGCCGCAACCGAGCCTAACAGTTATGAACCAACAGGAAGCTGGTCGAGTTTCTCAACACCGCTGGTCGCAGGGGCAATAGGACTGCTTGTACAAAAAGCAAAACTCGAACCGGTTTTAACTGCCGCCCTTGACCCTAATGGCGGCAATTGCGTAATAAAAGCCATCCTGCTCAATTCTGCAACCAAACTGCCCTTCTGGCACAAGGGACTGCTCAAAACCGACGACGACCATTGTGCTCCGCTCGATTATGTACAGGGAGCGGGAATGTTAAATGCCACAGCAGCATACAGGCATTTAATTGCAGGCCAAAACACACCCGGCAGCGTCCCAAAAGCCGGCTGGGACCTGAACCTGCTGCAGGAAAATCAAGCTTCAAAAAACACATACGAAATCACGCTCACAGAACCCGCAGACAAATTTATCACTGCAACGATTGCCTGGAACAAACACTACAGCAGCGTTTATCCTTTTGAGCCAATACCCGAAAAAGATGCCAACCTTCGGCTCGAACTCTGGGCGGTTGACTCCAACGACCCAGAGAGCAGCTATATGCTCGATTACAGTGACAGCAACACCGACAATCTTGAGCACATTTACTGCCGTGCCGACGCCAACTATACCAATTACGAAATCATTGTTACATACAGCGGCACATCCGACCATTTAACCCAGCGTTACGGCCTGGCCTGGAACGCAGAAAGCTCTCAAAACAACGACAGCAGCTTCTGGTACGACCTCAACGCCGACGGCGATATTAATGACTCGGACTCTGATATTCTGCTCAAAAATTGGCTGCTCAGCGGCATTACGCCTGATGCTTACCTGATGGGCGACATCAATTCTGACGGTGCAATTGACATCAAAGACTGGAAAATGCTTGAAATCCGAAAAATAGCTGAATCAACCGATAAATAAAACACAACTCTCTCGCACCGGCTGTCATTGAGAAAAGGCACTATAAGACACAAGTTAGGGGAAAAATCAATCAAATGCGCAGGCAAAAATTTATGTAATTTTAAAAAAAATTTTAAAATTTGGGGATTTTGGTGGGGAAATTTCAGCAGATTCGAGGGCAAATCCCTTTTAGTGGGTTAGAAAGGGAGATTGGAATGTGCATTTGGGGTGTATAGGCAAGATGGGCAAGAAAAAAAGTGGCAAAAAGTGAAAAAAAGAGTAAAAAAATGCAAAAAAACGTCAAAAAGTGTCAAAAAAGTGCAAGAACATGGTAAGTAAATGCGAAAAAGTGCGCTTTTTTGCACACTTTTAGTTCTTAGTTCGTGGTTCGTTGTTGATAGTTTGTTGTTCGTTGGTTGAAGACTTCGGGATTGTTTTTGGTTTGACGGGGTCTGGAAAGAGGTTTATAATTTTGGGCGGAGATGTTTCTAGTTAAAGCATTTGAAAACTATGGCAATATAACAACTTATGTAAGAAATGGCAGAGTCAATGACAAATGCGTTTGATATATACTTATCAGAAATCAATAAAGCATATTTGCGCGGAGACGCAACAGAAAATACACATCGGCCTGCCTTAAAAACCTTGATTCAGGCGTTAGGAAAGAAGATAACGGCAACTAATGAGCCGAGAAGGGTCAAATGTGGGGCGCCTGATTTTTTAGTAACACGAAAGAAAAGGGCTCTTGATGAAAAGATTGGTTATATAGAATGTAAAGATATTAATACAAACCTTGCTCAAGCAGCAAAAACAGAACAAATCAAAAAAAGATACTTACCAAGTTTGCATAATTTTATTCTGACAGACTATATAGAGTTTCGTTGGTATGTAGGAGGGGAGATTAGATTAACAGCAAGACTGGCCGAGGAAGTAGCGGGTAAATTCAAAGCGACTGAGGAAAAAGAGAAGAAAGTTCACGAACTATTAGAAGCCTTTTTGAGCCAAAAGCCGGAGAAGATTAAAATTCCAAAAGAGCTGGCTACGAAAATGGCACACAAAGCCAAATTGATGCGAGATATTATAAAAAATACTTTTGAACGGGAATCAGACACTGGAACATTACACGGCCAGTTTGAAGCTTTCAAAGAGGTTTTGCTGCACGATTTAAGCGAAGAGCAATTTGCGGATATGTATGCTCAGACTATCTGTTATGGATTGTTTAGCGCGCGATGTCATATTGAAGAAGAGACATTATTGGGCAAAGACAAATACGCTGCTTTTCACGGTATGGATGATAGGGCCAAAGAATTAACCAGAGAGCATGCGGCATATCTGCTGCCCAAGACCAATCCGTTTTTCCGTGATATTTTCGGTGATATTGCAGGCCCTAAATTGGATGATAGAATTGTGTGGCTGGTGGATGACGTGGTGGAACTGTTAAGGCAGGCGGATATGGGGGTAATACTGCGCGACTTTGCAAGACGTAAGAAGCGCAAGGATCCGGTAGTACATTTCTACGAAACTTTCATCGGCGAATATGACCCAAAGCTGAAAAAGAAAAGAGGGGTTTATTATACGCCGGATGAGGTGGTAAGTTACATTGTCCGCAGCGTGGATATTCTGTTAAAGGAAAAGTTCGGCTTGAAGAGGGGCTTAGCCGATGATTCAAAAGTGAAAGGAAAAGATCTGCATAGATTGATTATCCTCGACCCAGCAGTAGGAACGGGGACGTTTCTGTTTGAAGCAATTGAACAGATTTATAAAAGGTTTAGCCGACAAAAAGGGATGTGGTCAGGCTATGTGAACGAGCATTTATTGCCGAGGATATTTGGTTTTGAGTTGATGATGGCGCCTTATGCGGTTGCGCACATGAAATTGGGTTTGCAATTAGCCGAGACTGGCTACGATTTTACAAGCGATGAGAGATTAGGAATATATCTTACAAATACTTTGGAAGAGGCAGAGGAAACTACCAGAAATCTTTTTGCCCAGTATCTTAGCAAGGAAGCAGCAGCAGCAAATAAAGTAAAGAGAGATTTGCCGATTATGGTTGTCCTCGGCAATCCACCGTATTCAGTAAGTTCTCAAAATAAAGAAGATTATATAGACAGGTTAATGGAAACATATAAAAAAGCTGTTCGTGATGAAAGAAATATTCAACCACTTTCGGACGATTATATCAAATTTATACGATTTGCTCATTCTCGAATTGAACAAACCGGTTCGGGAATTATAGGGATGATTACTAACCATTCTTTTCTTTCTGGGTTAATACATCGTGGTATGAGAGAAGAACTTATGAAAACCTTTAACAAAATCTATATTTTTGATTTGCATGGTAATAGTTTAACGGGATTGACGTCACCTAATGGAATCCCTGACAAAAACGTCTTTGATATAAGACAGGGAGTAGCTATCTCCATACTTGTAAAAGAAAAAAATAAAAGAGAGTTTGCGAAAGTAAAATACGCAGAATTGTGGGGTTCCCGCAAGAAAAAAGGTGATTACCTAAAAGAAAATGACATAAGTACAACTGATTGGGAAGAATTAGAACCAAGAAAATCGAATTTTTTCTTTGTGCCCAAGAACTTCGAATTTCAGGACGAGTATGATAAAAAGTATAATCTGTCAAATATTTTTAGAGTCAGCACAAGTGGAATTAAAACTCATCGCGACCATTTTGTTGTTGACTTTGATGAAAAATCTATGCAATCACGGGTTGCTTTATTCAGAGATAACCAATTTTCTGACATTGAAGTAAGAAATAAGTTTAAGTTGAGA
>Ga0180431_10009344_pt1 | contig 11095 bp, 8 predicted proteins | sample SS_ome_11_FD_132459 | JGI IMG/M metagenome (GOLD analysis project Ga0180431, IMG submission 132459) | Hypersaline lake sediment archaeal communities from the Salton Sea, California, USA - SS_1_MS_1 metaG | ecosystem: Environmental > Aquatic > Non-marine Saline and Alkaline > Hypersaline >...
CATGCCGCAACAAGGGAGTATAGTCATGAGAGCGATTGCCGTAACCGTCCTGAGCATTCTGATTCCGTGCATCGTGGCCATGGCCGACGAAAGTCCGGAAGAGGGCAAGAAGGCCAAGCTGTCCGAGGAGACGCTCTCGGGGTTGAAGCTTCGTGCCATCGGGCCGGCGCTAATGTCCGGGCGGATTGCCGATATCGCCGTCGATCCGCAAAAGCCGAACACTTGGTACGTGGCCGCCGGATCGGGAAACCTCTGGAAGACGGAAAACGCCGGCACCACGTTCACGCCCATCTTCGAGAACTATCCTTCCTACTCGATCGGCTGCGTAACGATCGACCCGAACAACCGTCACACAATCTGGGTCGGAACGGGCGAGGCCGTCGGCGGGCGGCACGTCGGGTACGGCGACGGCGTCTACAGAAGTCGAGACGGCGGAAAGACATTCGAGAACATGGGGCTGAAGCAGACGGAACACATCGCCAAGATTCTCGTCGACCCTCGCGACTCAAACGTCGTATACGTCGCCGCCCAAGGACCGCTCTGGTCGCCGGGCGGCCAGCGCGGCCTTTACAAGACAACCGACGGCGGCAAGACGTGGAAGCAGATCCTCGCCAAGGGAGAATACACGGGCGTGACCGACGTCGTGTTCGACCCTCGCGACCCGGACGTCCTGCTGGCCGCCACGCACCAGCGGCATCGGACCGTGTGGGCTTTGATCAACGGTGGGCCCGAATCGGGAATCCACAAATCGACCGACGGCGGCGCGACCTGGCGAGAGTTGAAAGAAGGCTTGCCCGAAGATGACATGGGCAAGATCGGCTTGGCCGTCTCGCCAATGAAGCCGGACTTCGTTTACGCGACAATCGAGTTGGCCGGGCGAACCGGCGGCACGTGGAGATCGACCGACGGCGGCGAGGCCTGGACCAAGATGGGCGACTACGTCGGCGGCGGAACCGGCCCGCATTATTACCAGGAGATTTGGGCCGATCCGCATCGCTTCGACGTCCTCTATCAGGCAAACGTGTTCATGGGCCGAAGCGAAGACGGCGGCCGAACGTGGAACAAAGTCGAAAGCAAGTGGAAACATTGCGACAACCACGCCGTGGCATTCCACCCGACCGACCCCGACTTCCTGCTCGTCGGCAGCGACGGCGGGCTGTACCGCTCGTACGACCGGGGCGAGACCTTTCAGTATTGCGCCAATCTTCCGCTGACGCAGTTCTACAAGCTGAGCGTGGACAACGATTACCCGTTCTATAACATCGCCGGCGGCACCCAGGACAACAGCACCCAGTACGGGCCCAGCCGCACGAACAACAACTCGGGAATCCGCAACAGCGATTGGCGAATACTCATCGGCGGCGACGGCCACGACTGTGCCATCGACCCCGAGGACCCGAACATCATTTACTGCGAAGCCCAGGAGGGATACCTGCGGCGATACGACCGGGGCACGGGCGAGTCGATCGACATCCGCCCCCAACCGGCCTTGGGCGAGGACAGCCTGCGATTCAACTGGGATTCACCGATTCTGATCAGCCCCCACAAGCACACGCGAGTGTACTACGGCTCGAAGAAGCTTCACCGCAGCGACGACCGGGGCGACTCGTGGACCGCGATCAGCCCCGATCTTTCCCGGCAGCGGGACCGACTGAAACTGCCGGTGATGGGACGCGTCTGGAGTATCGACGCGATTTGGGACCTGTTGGCCATGTCGGAGTACGGGAACATAACGTCGATCGACGAATCTCCGCTTAAGGAAGGTTTGATATACGTGGGCACCGACGACGGTCTGATTCAAGTCACCGAGGACGGCGGCCGTAATTGGCGAAAGATCGAATCTATAGACGGCGTACCGGAGTTCGCCTTCATAAATGACATCAAAGCCGACCTGCACGATGTCGACACCGTGTATGCCGTGTTGGACCACCACAAGACGGGCGACTATCGGCCCTTCGTGATGAAAAGCACCGACCGGGGCCAAACGTGGTCGCCGATGACCGGAGACTTGCCCGATCGGCACATCGTCTGGCGAATCGTCCAGGACCACGTCGATCCCGATCTGTTCTTCCTGGGAACTGAATTCGGACTATTCTTCACCGTCGACGGGGGCCGGATATGGGTGAAGCTAAAGGGCGACGTGCCCACCATTCCCTTCCGCGACCTGGAGATACAAAAGCGAGAAAACGATCTGGTGGGCGCGACCTTCGGGCGAGGGTTCTTCGTGCTGGACGATTACTCGTCGCTGCGAGGTCTCAGCAACGAACTGCTTGAAAACAGCGAGTTCCTGCTGTTTCCCGCCAGAAAAGCTCCGCTTTACGTGCCGGCCAGGGCCCTGGGACGCGAAAAGGGGACCCAAGGCGACGCCTTCTACACGGCCTCCAACCCTCCGCTGGGTGCCGTTTTAACCTATTACCTTCGCGACGAACTGAAGACCAAACGCAAGCTGCGCCACGAAAAGGAAGCCGAGGTTAAGAAGACCGGCGGCAACAACGTCTATCCCGGCTTCGACGCGATTAAGACAGAAGAACGCGAAGAGGAGCCGGAGATCGTTTTCACGATTTCCAATGACCAGGGCCAAGTCGTGCGCCGCATCAAGGGCGAGACCTCGGCCGGATTCCATCGTCTGGCGTGGGACCTGCGACATGCGCCGCCAACAAGCGACGAGGACAGTCGCGGCCCGCTGGTGACGCCTGGAACATATACCGTCAAAGCCGCCCGTCGGGTCGCCGATCAGTCGACCCCCTTGGGCGAAGCGCGAACTTTCGAAGTCGTCGCCGTCGGCAATCCGAGCCTGCCGCCCCAGAATCGCCGGGAAGTGGAGCAGTTCCAACTGCAAGCCGGCAAGCTGCTGAACGAAGCGACCGGTATCGTCGGGAGACTTCGAGAAACACTCGACCAACTAAAAGCGGCCAAGGCGGCAATTCGCGCGGCCGCGCTGCCGAACAGCGACTTGCTCGACGAGACTCGCCGACTTGAGTTGAAACTTCTCGATGCTCAAGACGTGCTGACCGGCAACAAGACCAAGACCAAACGCCAGCACCCGACGACGCCGTCGATTTTGCAAAGGGCGGAAAACGCGTTGGACGGCTCGCTTAACAGCACCTACGGCCCCACTAAAACGCATCGCGAGGAGTTTGAAATTGCCCAACGGCAAATGAAGTCCTTGATGCCGGAGCTGAGGAAGATGCTGGAAGACGATCTGCCCCAATTGCAGAAGAAGCTTTCCCGGGCCGGCGTGCCTTGGACCTCGGGGCGTCCTATTCCCGGGCCGCGACAGTAGGAACAATCACGATTGCCTTCTTCGGAGCGGTTGGGCAGGCGGTCTGGCAGGCGCCGCAGCCGGGGCATTTAGCGGCGTCGATCCGCGGCGTGAGCGTGTACTCCTCCTCGCAGAACTCCAGGGTGATCGCTTCGTAAGGACACATGCTGCGGCACAGGAAGCAATCGCGATCATCGCCCAACAGGCACAAGTCCATGTCGACTTGCGGCAAGCCGATCGAAACCGTCGCCTTCTCTTCGCGGGAAATCGTTTCGATAGCGCCGCTGGGGCAGACTTGCGAACAGCGGACGCAATCTTCGCGGCAGTAATCGTCGGTGAAATCGAGCTCGGGCGTCAGCAAGCCGGATATGCCGTGCTCCGCGGTGGCCGGCCGGATGATGTTCGCCGGGCATGCGCGGAGGCAATTGCCGCAACGGGTGCATAGCCCGGTGAAACGCTCCTCGTCGACGGCCCCGGGTGGGCGTAGAACGCGACCAGCGGCGGACCGAACTCCTCGCGCCATGGCCGCCAGTGCGACCCCCGCTAGCGAGGCCAACACCACGCGCCGCGACAGCCCGACGGTTGCCCGCTTCTTGGATCGCTTGCGCTTGCCGAACATGACTCGTCGTATGGCCAGGTTCAGACGGAAGAGCAAGTCCTGAAACGCGCCCAATGGACATAAGCTGGAACACCACAGGCCGGGCCAGACGACGCTTAAGACCAAAACGGTAGCCAGCCCCAACGCATACCACGCGGCTCTCGGGCTCGTCGCCGAGTGGAGGACGCCGAAAGAGCCACTGAAAATCGCCAGCGGATCGAGCCACGCAACCACCGGATAACCGATCGCGGCGCCGCCGAGCGTCAACAGTGCGACCCATTGCCCCACTCTCGGCAACTTCGGTCGCCAGAGCCGACGGCGGTTGAGCATTGAACAGCACTCGGCGCACGTACCCGTGGGGCATGCCCAGCGGCAGAACAAGCGGTGGCGAATCAAGGTGATCGCAGCGACCGACAGCCCGACAAGACTCGCCAACTGAAACATTCGCGTCGCCAACAGCGAGGTCACCGTCGTCAACGGGCTTGCCGCTGGAACGATCACGGCCAGCCGCCACTCGCCCGAGGCCGAAAGCAGCAATGCCGCCGCGACAAGCATCGCCGCGCGGACCGCGTTTCGCGCGTATTTGCGTCGTCGCTCGCGGCCGGTTTTCCCGTCAATCTGGGTATCCGTCGGCTTGTTCACCCCAGATAGGCCTCCTGCCGACGGAGTATCTTGCGAACCTTGTCGATGTCGACGTCTCGCACTCGGCAACCGTCGTTGACCGCAACCGCGCCGGCCACTCCGGCGGCCTGACCTGTCACGAAACAGTTGGGAATCAGCCGCACCAGATCACCCATCCGCATCTCGGCGCTGATGCACCGCCCGGCTGCCAACAGGTTGTCGACCTTCTCGGGCACGAGCGTGCCGTAGGGGATTTGCCACTGCTGATGATCGCCGGCCGAGGACCCGCCCACACCGATCGAGTCGGGGAAGGTCGTCTTCTTCCGCAGATCATCGAGCGTCACCGTCTTCACGCCCTTTAGCACGCGCGTCATCCGCACGCCCAACTGCGGCGCCGTCTCGACCAGATACACCTTCTCGTAGCCGGGCGTGCTGCGCGTCTTCTGCATGTTTCGCCAGATGAACTTGCGGTGGTTCATCTCCATTCGTGTAAGGACCTCGACGTCCAGGCCGTCGACCTCGGGCCCGTGCATGTTCACCCAATTGACGCCCGGCACCGGCGTGTGGCGACCGAGGTGTTTCGGCTTGCGTGCCCCTTTGGCTCTCTTGTGGTCAACCCGATCGAGGTTGCCGATTCGGCTGACGAGTCCCACGTTGTGAGAACGGCGTTGGTACTCGGCCCCCGCGGCGGCCAGCAGGTCTCCGTCGCCGGTGGCGTCGATAACGTTTTTGGCCAACACTACCTGGCGACCGGACTTGCTCTCGAAGACGGCGCCCTTGACGTCGTTGCCGTTGACTACCGCGTCGACTCCCCAACAGTGCAGGAAGACCTTTACGCCGGCCTCTTCGATCATTTCGACCATCAGGTATTTGACCGCCTCGGCGTCGACGGTTGGGGCGACGCCCGCTCGGCGGTCGACGATCGCACCGTCGAGTTTGTCGAGCCGCCGCATCATCTCCTCGCCGATCCCCTGGCAGACTTGCTTCTTGCCTTCGACGATATGGCCGATGATCAGCAGCACGAGCCCTCCGGTCCACAGACCGCCGAAATGTCCGTAGCGTTCCACTAGAGTAACGTCCGCCCCGGCTCTCTTAGCGGCAATGGCGGCACAGATACCGGCCGGCCCACCGCCGACGACCAGCACGTCGGTCTCGTGCAGAACGGACAACTCGCGGGCGGGTTGGATCACCTTTCCGTCGACAATCGAAGGGCTTGCCCGGTTCGCCATGACCTCGCTTTCGGCGATGATCGAGCTTTGGAAACTGCTCGGCTTGGTCAAGGGGTTTGCCGCCGCGCTGTCGGCACCGGCCAACGCCAGCCCGCCCGCCACGCCCGAGGTTCCCATTCGAGTAAGCCATTGCCGCCGGTTGATCGGTTTGTCCATCGTGTCGTTCCTTAACATGGGGGGCGAGTATCGAGGAATCTGTATTATAGTCTCGCCGCGAGGGCTAATGCCATACGGGGGCGGAAACGTTCGTTGCAGTGCATGAATAAGACGTATTGCCACCGTGGGCGGGTGTTGCTACTATTCGCCCCCGCTGAGAGTTTTTTACCAATCACGCCCCCTTGTAGCCTGCCTAGCTTTACTTTTCTTCCTGCCTTATTCCGCTCAAGTGCCGCCGATCGTTAGGGTCGGCGGCCTTGAGTCTTGTCATTTAACTCCGCGGCGGCCGGTCGCGAAACATCCTGGGACGGCCGATGACAGTTGATCGGTACGTGAAATATCCGCTTATCCACGGCTGGACGCGCCGCGCTCTGTTGCTTGCCGCGCTGGCGTCGATGTGTGGTTGCAGGTCGGCCCAGGTAGCCAACAACACCGACCCCTTCGGGCGGACCGTGATGTCGATGGTCGAGATGCCCGAGAACATGGGCAAGGCGGTCAAGCCGTCGAACGACCGCGTTTGGGCTCCGGAGCAAGCCGTCTTGCCGTATGCCGAGTTCGACGACGGCACCGTCACGGTACGCAACATCCGCAACTGCACTTACCGCAGCGCCGAGGATTTCGACGTACACCATTACGACAAGACGTTCGATCTGGGAAAGATCGAGTCGGTCGATTTCATCATGGTGCCCTTCCCGGACAATCCCAGCATCGGCCACACGATGCTAAGTTTCGGTTTCGAGGGCGACGACCATCTGGTCCTCTCCGTCGAGATCCGCAAGGAAGAGGGCGAGGCCTACAGCGCCGTCAAAGGGTTCTTCCGCCAGTACGAAATCATGTACGTACTGGGAGACGAGCGGGATCTGATCGGCCTAAGAGCGAACCACTGGCTCAACGATGTCTACGTATACCGCGCTCGGGCAACGCAACCACAAGTCAGACAGTTGTTCCTCGACGTGCTCAACCGCGCCAACAAACTGGCCGAGGAGCCCGAGTTCTACGACACGCTGGCCAACAACTGCACCACGAACATTGTAAGCCACATCAACAAACTCTCGCCGGACCGCGTGCCGCTGGATTATCGCGCGCTTCTGCCGGGCTATTCCGATGAATTAGCCTACGAACTGGGGCTCTTGGACACTGATCTGTCGTTCGAGCAAACGAAGCTCCGCGCGCGGGTGAACCGCCTGGCATACATACACCGCGACAGCGAGGATTTCTCGCGTCTGATTCGGCAGTAGAAGCGAGGCTCAACCGGCACCGACCGTCTCCAACAGTTCGCGATGGGCCGCATCCACCAAGGGGCTGGGCGTCTCTTCCGGCTCTTCGTGGCGGCGGCCAAGTTCTTCGCTTACGGCTCGACTAACGATGGCCAATTCTTCGTCGGACAACCTTCGCAGTTTTTTTGCAACCTTACTCATTGTTACTCCCACACAATCTCGGGTTCTGCTGAAGTCAGCTACTCGTTTATCAGGCCCCTGCAATAGTCGTTACTCTGGTGCCCCCATCTCCGATCCGGCCGGTACTTGGCGGCGTGTCGCGGCGGTGTGCAACTGTCGAACGCACTGCTTCAACCAGGAAGCGTCCGGCGACTCGCACGCGTAAAAGGTGGCCCCGCGACGATAGGAGGCCGCTTCGTCGGCCGCGTCGTACTGGCCGGCCACCATGCAAATCGCCGGTCGGTTCAACTTCTGGCGAAGCATGTGGCAAAGGTCCAACCCGCTCATGTCCGCCAACTCAACGCCGATCAGCCACACCGCTCGTTCCCCGCGACGAGCCAATCGCAAGGCCTCGCGCCCGCTTTGGGCGAACCTTACGACCGCGCCTTCATCGCGGGCCAAACCGGCCAGCGATATGCAGTCCGACCGGCTGCTCTGTACAATCACGATATTTCGGCCTGCCTGCCGCAAATTAACCATCAAGCACCTCCCGTGTGCCGGTTACACAATTACGCTAAGAAGAGAAGAGTTTGCCCCCGCGGTTATGCACACGGCATGCCGAACGAGGAGAGAGATTCAGCCGATTCGCCATAAGTGGCTGGCTGGGTGTGGCTTAAGCAAAACAACGCGGGCGCGAACCGATAGTCCATACATCCAGACGGCGGTTAATTGGGCGAATGCGACCAATAAAACCGCTGAATCAAAGAAGCCGTGCGACTAATTGTTCGCCGGCGAACAATTATTGTTTCCCCAACTGGCACTCTGTAACATGATAGGCGACGCGCGTTGCGTGCCCGTTCGTCGATGACCACCATCATTGCTGATTCGCCGGAGAGAGAAGATGCGACTAGTTTCACTGTTTGCCGCCGTTCTCATAACCATCCTTCTGACGCTTCCGCTTTCGGCGGCCCAGCGGCCCAACGTTCTCTTAATCATCTGCGACGACCTGAACGATTCGATCGACGGCATGGGCGGGCATCCTCAAGCTCGAACGCCGAACATCGACCGGCTGGCCAAGCAGGGCATCCGCTTCACAAACGCGCACACCAACGACCCGCTGTGTGCTCCTTCGCGGGCCAGCCTTTGGAGCGGGCTGTATCCGCACAACAGCCGCAGCTTCACCTTCGCTCATTGGAAGAAGAATGAGGTTCTCGCGAAATCGGTCATGTGCATGCAACACTTCCGCGACAACGGCTACGGAGTCTACGGAACGGGCAAGGTATTCCACAACGGACAAGAGGCCTACGATGCATACACCGAATACGGCCACGAGGCCAGCTTCGGGCCGTTTCCTTGGGACGGCGTAAAACGGGCAAAGCGGCGCCGGCCCGGCAAAGAGTACGCACCGAACTGGAAGGCCCACCCCGCGTCCGCCGCATTGTACGAAAACGCCCAGGACATAGAAAACCGCTGGGAGCACAGCTTCGGCCCTCTTTCCGAAATTCCCAATTGGAAGCCCGATCCGAACAACGGCATTCCCGGCTATCGCGGTTGGCGGCTTTACAACGAGCCGTTTCGTTACGTAAACGACGATGATCGCGACCTGATGCCGGACGAGCTGTCGGCGAATTGGGCCGTCGAAGTTCTAAAGAGGAAGCACAAGAAGCCGTTCTTCCTGGTAGTCGGCTTCGCCCGACCTCACACGCCGCTGTACGCCCCGAAGAAATACTTCGATCGTTTTCCGCTGGAGAAGATCGAGTTGCCGCCCTACTTGAAAGACGACATAAGGGACTGTGCCACGTCGATAGTTGCCCATCAGCCGTACGGTTTCCAGCGATACAAAATGCTACAGGACGCCGGCGGAAAGGCCATGTGGAAACGCTGGATTCAGGCCTATCTGGCATGCGTCAGTCTGGTCGACGATCAGGTGGGCGAGATCGTGGATGAATTGAACGACGGTGCTTACGCCGACAACACGATCGTTATTTTCACCAGCGACCACGGCTACCACATGGGCGAGAAGGATTACCTCTTCAAGGACTCAACCTGGGAAGAGTCCACGCGGGTGCCGCTGTTGGTGGCGGCCCCGGGCATCGGCCCCGGCGGCGGTACCGAGTGTGGGCATCCCGTCTCCCTGATAGATTTGTACCCAACACTCGTCGATCTTTGCGATTTGTCGAAGAACCCCAATGCCAAGACGAACGGTCGCCCGCTAGACGGTCACAGCCTGCGTCCGTTTCTTAAGAATCCGCGGGGAGAAACCTGGGACGGCCCGGCGGTCGCGCTGAGCATGGTCGGCGGCGGTCCGCGGCAGTTGCACTTCACCGTCCGCGACGGCCGTTGGCGATATACGCTATCGAGCACGGGCGAAGAAGAACTCTACGACCACCGGACCGATCCCCACGAGTGGCACAATCTGGCCGAGCGATCCGACATGTCGGCCACAAAGACCCGGCTTCGCAAGCAACTTCTGCGTTTGTCGGAGCAGGAAGAGAAGTAAGCAGATAGCCTCTGTTTCTCCAAAATGCCAATGGGTGCCATGCTCCACGCTTGCGTGGACATGAGTAGCAGTTTTCGCCTTGCTTCAGGGATGCCCCCGCTTTTTCGTGGGGCATGGCAGCTTCGTGTGCGGCAGGAACTTCGAAACAGCGGCAGTGCAATCGTCAACGTCTTCACTCCTCGCTTGCGCTTCGGGTTAGTGTGAATAGTACGCGACCAGAAGTTTCCCATCGCCACCCCGCGACATAGGGGGCTCGGCCGAAAATCAGATCCGCTTTTCAACCTGTCGCCGGTTATGCCGGTTTACACATCGGGGGCAATAGGGCATACTGGCGCCCGGAAATGCGAAAATGGGACTGGCACCTCACGCAATGGTCTTCCGAGGGGTCTTGTCGTACACGGTTCGGAGCCAGTCCGAGTTTTCAAATAGGCTCTTACCATCATTGCAGGGCTTTTGCCGGCGTGCCAATTTCCATTCCAGATTGGCTGCCGCCGCGAAGGAGTTGGCGCGGATGGCTGAACTCTCGATGAACGAAACGACCACTTTCCGGTGGTCCTTCGACGAAGACGTAACCAACTACGCGGCTGCCGAAATCCGTGCCATGGGGGCCTGGCGGCAGAAGATCTCCGACTTCGGCCAGCAGAAAGCCGTCGAACTTCTCGACGATTCCGGCATGAAGGTCTCCCACGTGCTCTGGGCCGGCGGGTTCACCGGCAGCGACGGCCGGTCTTATCGCGAAAGCGTCGAGGACGCTCGCGAGGCTTTGCACGCCGCCGCCGAGTTAAAGGCCGAAAGCCTTGTGGTCTACAGCGGAGCCCGGGCGGGACATACTTTCAACCACGCCAGAAGGCTGTTCCAAGGTGCTTTGAAAGAACTCGTGCCCGTGGCGGAGAAACTGGGGGTCAACATGGCGGTCGAGCCGATGCACCCGGGCTGCGCTACCGATTGGACCTTTCTAACTTCGGTGGACGACGCCTTGGAACTGCTCGCCTCGGTGGATAGTCCGGTGGTGAAGATGGTTCTGGACACCTACCACCTTGGCCAGGACGAAGACTTCGCCGAGCGAATCGGCGAGATAACCCCCCACCTGGCGCTGGTTCAACTTGGCGACGCCCTGGGGCCGCCGACCGGTGAGCAAAACCGATGCCGTTTGGGCGACGGCGTAGTGCCGCTGAGCGAGATTGTCGCCGCACTGAAATCGTCTGGATACGACGGCTACTACGATGTAGAATTGTTAGGGGAAGAGGTCGAAACGCTCGACTACCAATCGCTCCTGCAACACGCCAAGGACGCATTCGCGAAATTGGTGGACGAATGACACAACTTGTGGCTTGCAGACTCAATTCGCGTTTA
>Ga0180431_10009346_pt1 | contig 11093 bp, 11 predicted proteins | sample SS_ome_11_FD_132459 | JGI IMG/M metagenome (GOLD analysis project Ga0180431, IMG submission 132459) | Hypersaline lake sediment archaeal communities from the Salton Sea, California, USA - SS_1_MS_1 metaG | ecosystem: Environmental > Aquatic > Non-marine Saline and Alkaline > Hypersaline >...
AAGAAAAACAGCGCTCAATGCCGGTAAAAGCAGTACTCCCGGTTTCCAGAGGTTATCGTGCATCAGATTAAATCAAATAGCTCTATTTTTATGAAAATTTAAATGCTTCCTCATTTTTAGATGAAACGCCTGCCGGAGTCAAGGAGAACCTGGAAACTTTCATCCTTTCTTTGAAAAAACTATGAAAATAAGCATGTTACAAAATTTCTTTCATGTGAATAAAAGATCATCTGTTTCTTCCAAACATCACCAATCTGTTATCACGTTCAGGGTTGGATTCATAATCCCTTATGACAAAACTCTGTTTATATTGTATTTGAGATGTATGTGGGTCGGATTTTATTCAATTCTTAGGTGGAGAAAATCGGAAGCGTCAAGAAAAAAAAAGTTCGCTGGAATGCTTCTGCAAGTCCCGATGTGTCGGGTTATAGACTTTATTGGGCTGCAGGGGAAGGGGTGGACTACCATTGTGAGTTTGCCGAACTGGGCAAAGTCACAGAAATCGTCCTGCCGGATGATGTTCCGGCATTTCCCTTGGTTTCAGGCGATGTGGAACTCGGTGTCACGGCGATTAGCGGGGCGGGAAACGAATCAGACATAACGAAGTTCCGCGTCCCCTTCGAGTTCACGGCGCTGGAGACACCAACGCCGCCAACCACTGCAGCGGCCTGGGGAGCACTTGGCAGAAGGATTCGCTCTCTGATCGGCTCCCCGCTGCTTTTGGCAACTGCCTTCATCCTCTGCCTTATCCTGATTTTCCCGAGCAGCACCAGCCGGCATTTGCCGATTTTCAAGGAGATCTATCCCGGAGCGATTAAGCTCTCTAGGGATACCGGCGACCCGGGTTTCCCGGTTGATGAGCCCATCCACGCAATCGTCACCGGAAAAAAAGAACCATCGCGCATGAATCTTCAAGCGAAATACGAAGATGGTTATGCCCGAACCCGTGAACCGTTCAACGCCAATGCCCGAGCCCCCCAGGCGGCCAAACCCAAAATCGCGCTCATCGTTGATGACCTGGGATACGACCCGGAAATGGCGAGGTCTTTTTTGAATTTGGATCTCTCCCTCAGTTTATCGGTACTCCCTTCAGCCCCTTTCACGGACCTGATCGTGCAGGAGGTAAGCAAAAGACGGCGTGAACTGATGGTTCATTTACCCATGGAGCCGAAAGGATACCCCGCGGTTGACCCCGGCCCCGGCGCCTTGTTGAACCGTATGAGCGAACCGGAGATTTATCGTCTGCTCGACCAAGCTCTGAAAAAAGTCCCGGGAGCCCGAGGTGTCAACAATCACATGGGGTCGTCGTTTACCGAAAACAAAGGAAAAATGGAATGGATCCTTCGGGAGTTGAAACGGAGGAACCTGTTTTATGTAGACAGCTTGACCACATGCCGGACCGTTGGGTTCAAACTTGCAAAAGAAATGGGCGTCCCTGCGGGCAAGCGAAGTATATTTTTGGACAATGAACTGAGCGGCAAGTCTATCGAAAGGCAGGTGGAGCGCCTCCTCAATGTGGCCAGACACTCGGGAAGCGCCATCGGTATTCTTCATCCTCACCGGGAGACGCTTGAAGTACTCAAAGCGTATGAGTCCAGGATGAAAACCGAGTTCGAAGTTGTTTCAGCGTCCGACCTGGTCAGCTGAAAAACGTCTAAACTACTTTCCCTGTGCGGGATGTGCCACGCGATTACCATTTTGCGTGTCAAACCGGTAGTGATCTGCCGGGCCGGACTTCTCCGTTTGCGCAAGAATTCAACAGAAGGAGAGTCCATGAACAATTTCTCATAGAGGACGCACGTTCAGATCTCCCAGTTCGTACTGAACGATTGCAACCATGGTCATGGCGGCGGTTTCGGATCTCAAAATCCGGTTTCCCAAAGAGACGGGTGTAAAACCCGCCTCCCGGGCGAGGTCAATTTCTTTGCCGGCGAAACCGCCCTCCGGGCCGACCATGCCGATAAAGTGTTCAGCGTCGGATGACGTTTTCAGCAAGGTCTTGAGATCTCGCACTCCTTCAGCTTCCCAAAGAATCGCTTTGAGACCGTCTTTTCCTTTCTCGGCGGCTACCAATGCAGGGAAGGGGACGCATTTTTCCATTTCGACCGGAATGCTTCTGCCCGATTGTTTCGCTGAACTTCGAGCGATCTCACGCCAGCGTCTTATCTTATCCTCACCCGTGCCTTTGCCCGGCCTGAGGACCGTCCGTTCGGATGAGAAGGGGCGGATTCGATCCGCGCCCAACTCCGAAGCCTTTTGAATCACATAGTCCATGCCGCGAGATTTGAGGAGAGCCGGGCAGATCGTGATTTTAATGGGAGAGGGCGGTAACGCGGGAAGACGAGTCTCGAGTGAAACATGCACCGCACGGGGGGAAGCGGATTGGATGGTGGCCAAGAATCGGTCTCCCTGGCCGTCCATGATGACGAGACGATCCCCCGGGCGCATTCTGAAAACCCTGACCACATGCTTCGCTTCGGCGCCTTTGATGTCACAGCCACCGTCGATCGCCTGAATCTCCTCGACAAAGAAACGCCTGAGTCCTCTATGCTCCATGGTCTTTTCTTGAGACGACACACGCCCATTCCTCTTGATATAGGGACTTCGGATCGTGGAATCGGTATGCATGCAGCACTGTTTTTACCGCATCCACCTGGTCCCTCAGAATACCGGACAGGATGAGCCACCCCCCGGCATCCAAAAGGCGAGGAAAGTGAGGAAACAGTTCGAGTATTTCCCCCAGGATCATATTTGCAGTCAGGACGGTATAGCGGGTGTCGAGACGCTCAAGAGGGATATCGGAAAGCCCGATTTTCTCCGCCATGCCGTTCAGATCGATGTTGCGGCCCGCCCAGCGGAGCGCCTCCGGATCCGTATCAACCGCCATGATTGGCTGTGCCCTCAGCACGGCTGCGTAGATCGCAAGGATACCGCTTCCGGTCCCCACATCGAGCATAGACCATATCTCCGGCACATCCACCTTCTCCAGGGCTTCGAGACACATGCGGGTCGTCGGATGGCGCCCCGTGCCGAAGGCGGGGCCGGGGTCTATCTGAATCACGTGATGAACCACGGACTCGGGCACAGACTCCCAAGCCGGCACGATCGTGAGATTTGGCGTGATCCGGTCCGTGTGAAAGAATCGCCGCCAGTTCACGTTCCAATCCTGATTGTCTATCCGGGTAAGGCTCAATTGAGGACACTGGAGATCCGGAAATATATCCTTCAGGTTTCGGAGAAATATCTCGATTCGGCTCCGGATATCATCCGGGCTGTTGTGGCCGGGCAGATACGCGCTTACACCATGGTCCTGAAACGTTTCCGTAACAACACCGGTGCATCCCAGGTCAAACAGGAAAGCGCTTAGGGCATCATGGACAGCGGGATCCGCCTCGATGCGGATTTCCAACCATCCCGGATGCTCAGTCGTCCAACGGGTCAACGGCGTTTGTCATCCTCTGATTTAGAAGTATTCGCATTTATGCGAAGGCAACAGCTTCTGGTTCAGGTTTTTTGAAAGACGTAGTTGAGTTGGCCGTTCGGTAGGTGATTCACAACGGTCTTAAATTCCATCCCCACTGAAATGTCACTTTCCGGAATGTTATCTGCGATTCTTCCGAAAACTTTGAAATCTCCGTAGTCCAGCACGGCAATTGAATAGGGAAGATCATGGCCGAATCCCACCGGTGCATATTCCAGTTTGCTGTAACTGATAAGTCTCCCGCTGCCGGAAATTTCAACCCATTCCATGTTGCTCGAAAGGCATTGGTAACAATCGGCCCTGGGGGGAAAGAAAACAAGGCCGCAATCCTTGCACCGGGTGGTCATTATCTTTCCATCTTCAAGGTAGTCCACAAAGTCATTGACCTTTGAGAAGGAAGTAAAACTCACGGTTCCGAATTTTTTGAATCGATCATCTATCTCTCTTTTCTGTCCCATCCCCTTACCTCCCGAGAATTGTGACGTTCCCATACAGGCCCACCCCGCCGATGTTGTGGACCAGGCCGATCTCCGGATCTTTCACCTGCATTTGGCCGGCTTCACCCCTGAGTTGGAGTACAATGGTTCTAATTTGTGAACCCCCTGTTGCGCCGATGGGATGCCCTTTGGAAAGCAGACCTCCATCGATGTTGACGGGAATGCTGCCTTCCTTGTAAGTCTCTTTGCTCTTGATAAGCTCTTTTCCTTCTCCCGGCTTTGCAAACCCCAAGTTTTCATACGCCATCATTTCTGCGATGGTGAAGCAGTCATGCACTTCGGCGACATCGATATCTTTGGGCGTGACCCCTGCCATTTTGTAAGCCTGCCGGCTCGCGTGCTCGGCCACGGTCAATCCGGTGAATAGATCCCTGCCCGACATGTTGACGGCTGTGGAAGCAGCGCCCAGGCCGCGTATCCAAACCGGTTTTTCACAAAAGGCTTTCGCCTTCTCCTCACCGGCGATAATGACACAGGAACTTCCATCTGCGTTTGCACAACAATCGCCCACCCGGAGGGGGCTCGACACGGGGTTGGACATGGGGCTCTCGGGGTCCGAGAACATCTCGAAAGTGACGGGTTTTCGGTATACCGCTTTTTCGTTGATCCGGCCGTAGGTGGCCGCTTTCACCCGTATGAGCGCCAGATCATCGGAGGTGGTTCCGTATTTCGCCATATGCGCCCGGGCGTACATGGCATAATAGGCCGGCATCATGGTGCCGAAAGGACTCTCCCACTGAATGTCGGCGCCCCGACCCATCCTTTCCTGCGACTCGGCTGATGAGATTTCGGACATTTTTTGAAACCCAAGCACGACCACCACATCGTGAAGTCCGGAATGCACCAAGGCGTAAGCCAGCTTCAATCCCGTGCTGCTGGACGAACACAATGTTTCCACATAGAAGGTGGGCTGTGGGGTAAGTCCAAGATACTCAGCAAAGACGCCTGCGGGCGAACGTTGTTTGTCGTATTCCGGGGCGGAACAAATGATGGAAGCATCGATATCTTTTGTATTAATTTTGGCATCTTGCATGGCTTCTTTAAAGCCCTCAAAAGCCAGCTCTCGGATCGAACCGGGGTATCCGCGAACAAACGCGCTTTGTCCAACGCCTATAATTGCGACTTTTCCCATAAACAACCTCCCCATCCTACACCGGTCGGACCGATCCAAAAACGCAGTCCGAATATCAGCGATTCTATATTTACAAAAAGGGCAGTTCCGGCGCAGACTGTTTGCTGAATGCTGAGCCTTTTACAAGTGCTGAAAAAAGTAGGAAAAAAGTATAAGTAAACAACACAAAAGGGTCAAGGAGAAAAGGAAAAGGCGGTTAGGTGCGGTTTTATGGGAGATTCCCCATCCCGAGTCCTGCTACTTTTTTGTTGAATTTCAGTATATTCTAAGGTATACTTAATTTTAGTTAGTTTAATAAAGCCTCTTCCGGTTTCAAAACGCTATGGTATTGATGCGGCGTTGAATGTTAACGTCTAACCTTTTGAAAGCAAAGGTGGTCGGAGTGAAAGGCAAGATCCAGTATAACATCGCAGAGGAAGAGAATTATCAGGACGGGCAAATCATCTTCAAGGAGGATAGCTCGGGTGACTGGATTTATGTGATTCTATCCGGGGCAGTGGAAATCTCCAAAAATGTTCAGGGTCAGAAGTATATTATCTCGGTACTGCAAGCCGGTGAGGTTTTTGGAGAGCTTGGATTCATAGGGGTTACCAAACGCACCGCCACGGCTCGAGCGATTGGAAACACAACACTCGGCATCATCGATCGGGAATTCCTTGAAAAGGAATATAACCAACTCTCAGGTCAGTTCAGGAGCATCATCGAGGTCATAACGCAAAGGTTCAAGGAGATGCTGGACAGGACTTGCGCGTTCACGAGAAGGGCGGAACCAAGGTTTGAGAAGTCTTTGTCCCTGGTCTACAAAGATCGCGAGGCCTTTTTTCGGGCGTATACGGGAAACGTGAGTTCAGGGGGCCTGTATATCAAGACTGAGACTCCTTTGAGTCCCGGAGATCAGCTCTCCTTGAAGTTGCAGCTTCCCGGCGTATCGGATGCCTTACAAATCAAATGTGAGGTCGTATGGGCTCGATCTCCGGATGAGAGTCTGGCCGATAAACCGGCAGGGATGGGAGTCAAATTCACTCAGATTTCAAAGAAGGACCACCAATTTTTGAGGCAGTACCTCTCCAGCGTCGATTCAGAGCAGTGAAACAGGGAAATAGATCTATTTACGCATGTCCTTCAGCACTTTCATCTCAAAAATTTCCGTGAGGCGACTGTATAGGGCTTTCGTTTTTCGTAGGCTGGATCGGGAGCGTTGTGGATCTGTCTGCGGCGTCATAAACGAGATCCAGGGCCTTCTGAATCCCTGCCGTTGGGACGATGCCGCACCCTTTGGCAGGTCGAATGTGCCAAAGATGTTTCTTTTTCACGATTTCAACCCAAAACTCCTGTACCAAATTATCCTCGCCCACCACGGCCCTTATCATTCCCACTGCCCGCTTCGGGTCGTATAAGCGATCCTTAAAATCCACTGAAATTTCACCACCGAATTTGGTCGGTTTGAAATCCTCCGGGTCAAAATGCTTTGTGCGGCGCGTTTTCAAAGGGGTGTCCTCCTTGGGCGGGATTTTCGCATGTTGACGCTTGATGAGCCTCAATTCATAAAATGATTCCTGTCCTGAGTCATGCCACTTTCGCTCATATTTTGTAAGAAATGTGGGCGGTACCATTCTTTGAACGGCCTCAAACCCCGATCCACCGACCTGGGAGCGAATCCATTTTGCGTAAGGATGGCTGTCCGTCACGATCAATGCCTGCCCATTCACGGCGATCCGGCTGTTGAGCAGTGTTAGAAAACGCTTTGAGAACAATCTGCGCTCGGCATGCCTTTTTTTGGGCCATGGACACGGGAAAAGCGCGTAGACACTTTGCAAAGACTTTTCCGGGAAAAGTCTCTCATGGGCAACGTTTGCATCGACCCGTATTATTCTAACATTTTTCGCTCCGGCCAAAGCAATTTTTCGAAGTGCCCGTCGAACTTGAACCCAACCCAGCTCGATTCCGACAAAATTGATTTCAGGCCGGGCCTGCGCCTGTCGGACCAAGAAATCGCCCAGGCCGAATCCGATTTCAAGTTCAAGCGGCGCCGGACGGCCGAAAATGTAGTTCCATTCAAGAGGGCGTTCAAGCTGTTTCCACGGTAAGAAGGGGTTTAGGGAGCGATAGAATGATTTCATTTTTGGTGTTTATCAAATCCTCATTTCCTGATAAAAACGTCTAAAGATAGATCAAAATGTCTTGGGGAGCAATCTCGTTCATGGGTCTGAGACTGTAAATTGGCATATATGGACTCGCGCGATCAGCTTACGGCTTTCAGCAAAAGACCTGAATACAAGGCGTTGCCTGAGTCCTGAGTGTTGAACGCTGATAATTCCATCCGGAAATATTTCATTTCCGGATGGATACGAATTGAAAAAGATACGAACCGGAAGGCAAAATCGGAGAGAGGAGAAACATATGACATCCAAAAGCGAATCTGCCAGAGAGTCCCAGAGAGCGTATTGGGAGAACAAGTTGAAACAGCGGTTGTCGTTGTTGGGAGAAAATGGCCGCGACTCCGGTCAAATCACCAAAGATGCCGCTGTGCGAAAAATACGAGCCAAGCTCAGGGAGACGGAAACCCGACTGAAGGTCATCGCCGACTTGGAAAAGAAAAAGGCGGACATGGCCAGGCTCAAGGCGGAAAAGAAGGCCGCCCCCCGGAAAGAAAAGGTTAAAAAGAAAAAAGAGACGGAAACCAAACAAGAAATCAGTAAGCGGCAGCAGAAAAAAAAGAAGAAAGTCGAGGGGAAGGGCAAAGATTAAAAAGTTACGTGCCCCGGTTGCGTTGCAAACGGCGAAATAGGGCTTTAGTTTGCCAGCACCGTGTCACTCATGTGTCGGGAGGTGGAAAAAAGTGCCGGACTGCGCTGTGGAAAACGATGGAATGCATTATGAGGGTACCTGTATCAGGCCGCCCAGTGAAGCATACAGCATATTGCTTCAGGTAACGGTGGGATGTTCACACAACAAGTGCAGCTTTTGCGGTACCTATAAAGGCAAAAGGTTTCGGATCAAGGATGATCGAATCATCCTGAGCGATATTCTGTTTGCGTCCACGTACATGAGACGCCAGGACAGGGTGTTTCTCATGGACGGAGACGCGCTGATCATACCGCAGAAGAGATTGATGGGGATCCTGGATAAAATCCGTGAGCACCTTCCTTGGGTAAAAAGGGTGGGGGCTTACGCCAATGCCAAGAGCATCAAAATGAAGTCTCCGGAGGAATTGGTGCAACTCCGGGAAAACGGACTCGGGATTCTCTATCTGGGGGTGGAAACGGGAGACGAAGATATCCTCAAGGAAATTCGAAAAGGAACGAGCGCAGAGAATCTCATTCGGATGGGAAGAAAAGTAAAGGAAGCGGGCATCAAGCTCTCGGTGACGGTTTTGCTCGGTATCGCGGGACGGGGGAGATCCCTCCGGCACGCGAGAGCGACCGGCGAACTGTTGAGTGCCATGGATCCCAACTACGTCGGCGCGCTGACGGTGATGTTGATCCCCGGCACCCCACTGTATGAGGATTTCAAAAGCGGGAAGTTTGTGCTGCCGGAAGAAAAGGAGCTTCTGGTGGAACTCCGGGAAATGATCGCGCACACCAACCTGAGTCGGGGTCTGTTCTTTTCAAACCATGCCTCAAACTACCTTCCGGTCAGAGCCAGATTGCCGAAAGGAAAACAAGAAGCCCTGGACCGGATAGACGCGGCGCTAAAGGGGGAGATAGAACTCAGACCCGAGTGGATGCGGGCGCTCTAGATCTCTTGAGCGAGAGACAAAAAAGCAAAATATCGATCTGTTTTCTCAAGCGATAGCGGAATGTCAAGGGATCCCCTATCATTTGGATTCCGGTTTTATCCTAAGCCTGGTTCAGTCGAATATGGCCTGCACAAATTCAATCGCGTTAAAGGGACGCAGGTCGTCGATCTTTTCACCAATGCCCACGTATGTGATGGGAATCCCCAGCTGCCGCGAGATACCCACTACGATTCCCCCTTTTGCTGTGCCGTCCAGTTTTGTGAGAATAATTCCGGTAATTCCGAGGATTTTATTGAACATTTCAGCCTGAGAAATCGCGTTCTGACCGGTGGTGGCGTCCAGAATCAACCACACCTCGTGCGGAGCCCCGGGTAACTTGCGGCCGACGACCCGATGAATCTTCTCCAGTTCTTCCATGAGGTTGATTTTGGTGTGGAGCCGCCCCGCGGTGTCGATGAAAACAACATCGGAGCGCCTGGACCGGGCGGCGGCTATGGCGTCAAAGACCACCGCGGAAGGGTCGGCGCCGGTCTTTTGTTTGATAACATCTGCGCCTACCCGTTCTCCCCAGATACTCAGCTGCTCAACGGCCGCAGCCCTGAACGTATCGGCTGCAACCAGAAGGACGTTTTTCCCTTGCGAAACATACCGGTGGGCCGCTTTGCCGATGGTGGTCGTTTTTCCCACCCCATTGACACCGACCACCATAATCACCAGGGGTTCTCCGGGCCCCGGCAATGGGCGTTTCGGGGGCGGCGCTTCCAAAAAAGCAAGAATGTGGTCTCTTAAAGCGTTCCTCAAAGCCTCCGGGTTCTTCAGTTCCTTCCTGGCCAGCTGCGCCTGCAATGATTCGATCAATTCGTGTGTCGACGCGACCCCGATGTCTGAAGTAAAAAGGATCTCCTCCAATTCCTCCAGCAAATCCTCGCTGATCTCTTTTTTCCCCAGGAACAAACGATCCAGGCGCCCGGTAAGGGTCGCCCTTGTCTTTGAAAGCCCCTTTCGAAGTCGTTTTAGAAACCCCTTCTTTTCTGAAGCGCCGTGGGTGTCCTTTTCGGTTTCTGTTTGACCAAACGAATTGAGCATAATCGTTTCTATCCTCGTTTGCGGTGAGCGGTATTTCGAATTTTTCAGCGACCAATCCGCTGATGATTCGGTGAGCCCTCGGAAACCGGAGTTTTCGTGCCGCGAACATCCACAGAAACTGTCTTGGAGACTCCGGCCTCTTGCATGGTGACCCCATACAGTCGATCAACGATTTCCATCGTTCTTCGGCTGTGAGTTACCATGATAATCTGAGAGGCCCTTTTGATTTCCTCCAAAAGGTGATTGAAACGATCAATATTCGCCTCGTCAAGGGGGGCATCCACCTCATCGAGCAGGCAGAATGGGCTGGGTCTGATCATGTAGATGGCAAAGAGTAAGGCCATGGCGACCAGGGCTTTCTCCCCACCGGAGAGCAACCCCATGTGACTGAGCTTTTTACCCGGGGGCTGCACTTCCACTAAAACCCCACTTTCCAATGGCTGTGATTCATCGGTCATTCTGAGGCCGGCTGTGCCGCCATTGAAAAGAATCGGGAAAATCTCCTTCAACTTTTGATCCACATCGTAGAACGTCCTCTGAAACCTCTCGAGTGAGGTCTTGTTGATCTTTCTAATTGCCGCTCTCAGGGACTCAATGGAAGAAATGAGGTCTTCTCGCTGGTTTTTGATGAATACGAAGCGCTCTTTTAGTACCTCATGTTCCTTGATGGCCGTGAGATTTACTTCTCCCAGCCTCTGCCTCAGCTCCTTTTGTGCTTCCAGTTTTTTCTCCACCTCTTTCATTGAGAACGCTTGATCCAAATATTGTTCATAGATATCGAGCAGATTCCGGTTAAATTTTTCTCTCACGATTTCAGTGAGATTATTCATTTTGAATTGGATTTCAGAATGCTCCATCTTGGATCTGTTGATCTCTTCCTTAAGGGCTTGGCGCTCTTCCCGCAGCATTTCCGCCCTGTTTTCTTCCTCTTTGACACGATCCTGAAATGTCTGTCTTTCCCGGTCCGAGCGATTCAAGACCGTTTCCGCCCCGCTCAACTTTTCAAACAGCGCTTCCAGTTCCTCGTTAAGACTTTCGATACTGCGCTGACACGCCTTCTGTCGGTCGCGGCATAAGGAAATCTCTTCCTCGGTTTTTTGGAACCGTTTCAAGGCGTCATTGCCGTAATCTTCTCTCATTTCCAATTCGCGAACCAGG
>Ga0180431_10009347_pt1 | contig 11093 bp, 6 predicted proteins | sample SS_ome_11_FD_132459 | JGI IMG/M metagenome (GOLD analysis project Ga0180431, IMG submission 132459) | Hypersaline lake sediment archaeal communities from the Salton Sea, California, USA - SS_1_MS_1 metaG | ecosystem: Environmental > Aquatic > Non-marine Saline and Alkaline > Hypersaline >...
GAACATAATACATAATCTGATCTCTCGTCAATGTCGCTCTGTATGAGGATGCGGCTGGATTTGGATGGAGAAGAAAACAGGCTCAAATCCTTTACATAGGACTTTTTATACAATTCGGATAGTGTCGGCGGCATTTGGCCGTTGTGGTCTCCCATGTACATGAGGCAGGCCTCCCCAAGTTTTTTCAACTGCTCTACATTTTTATTTCCCTCAGTCGTGGCTGCGTTGGACAGCGATATCGATATGAGAAAGATTACTATACATACGCCCAAATCACGAATTGTTTTCATATCCCTGTCTCCTCTTTACTCATTTCTTTAGACTCAATATAAAAGGCTCGCCCTCGGGAATCAATGGCTCATGCAGATCGGGTACACGCCGCAGAGCAGCTCTATGCGGCCATAGGAAGCGATTTCACCGGCTGCCCTTGCCGTCGGCAGCCAAAGAATTGCCTCAAAACTTAGGGACTTACTTTCGGGTGATAATAAAACAAGTGTCCGAAACATGAGATCCTGTATCATCCGTAGAAGTCTTTGTGATAGAACTTTTCACACCAACCCCTCTTTTATTAACTGCTTCACGGACACTTCTTGTTTCTTCTTGATAGTATCCGCCGCTGGCGGCAGCCTTACGCAAACTTTCCTCCATGTCGGTAAACTGGCTTGTAGAGGCAACAACCGTGATAATGTCTTTGCCATAGGGTTTTTGTATCAAAAGCTCGTCTTTTCTGCCAATAATCGTCGGTGTCCCTGCTCTAATAAAGTTGTTTCGATCATGAGGATTGGGAAAAAGCAGGGTATTCATCCGAGTCTCACCGGCGCCCTCATCATTGATGGATGAAAGATATATGACCTTAATATAGCAATCTCTGGATGCTTGGACACGGAACCGGATGCTTTCCCCATCAAAATAAACCGCCCCCTGGCCTTTGAGGGAAGTGATTCCAACAGTGAATTCCGGATTTTTGCTTTGGTTTCGGATATCATCCTGGGTCAGGGCTAAAAGATGATCTCTCTGTATATTCTTGGATATTTTAGCAATTAAATCCTGAAGGGCTTTGTTCTGAGACATTAGAGCTTCCATCTTTTTATTCTGATCGCGGAGCATCTGTTCCTGTTTATTCCACTGACTTCCGAGCTTTGTGATCTCACTTTTTATGTTAGTATATTCCGCTTGGGTCTGAGCACCTGCGGAACCCACCTTTTGATTAATGGTTGTCAACAGTTTTTCAAAATTATTCATCCGCTTTTTATAAAACTGCATTTGCTGGTTGAGAACAACAGTCATTTTTTTTATTCCGGCGACAATTTCACGCTGATTATTTTCCAGTCGATCGACCACTTCATTAACAAAATCTTGCTGTTTGACCTGCCTGTCCGCTTTGGCCTTGTCAATCACTACCATTACCCAGTAGACGCTTTTTTGGGGGTCAGCCCAATTTTGCTTTTCCCGGATACCGGAAAACACTTTGCGTGATTCCACAAAAAGAGACGAAGCCACCTGTTGTTCCGAATACTGACCCTTCTGGACCAGATCTTCCTTTAATTCAGATTTAACGGACACGGAAAGCTGATAACAGAGCTCATCCAATGCGCGGTCTTTGGATAATTTTCTGCTGTCATAACTCGGTTTATCACCTATAAAATCTGCTGACCCCACGCCGTAATAAACTCCGGTCAAATTAAGGGTCCCATCATGATAAGCCTGCAGCCATTGAGGATAGTTTGAAGAATACCCCATACCCGGGATGACCAGCAAAAGCGATAACGCCGCTGCCATCCAGAATATCCGGGCATTATTTTTTTGTATCATGACACCTCCTTATCTCTCTATTTTTCTTGAAGCAAGTTTAGAAACTGCCGGGCATCCTTATTGTCCGGTTCACGATGCAAAACCTCTTTATATATGATTTCAGCCTCTGATGGCTGACCAGACAGATAAAGGGCGGAGCCCAAATGTAAAAGGTATTGTGAGTTATCAGGATCGAGTTTAGTCGCCTGATGATAGTTGAAAATAGCCTTTTTCAACCTGCCGGTTTCAAGATAACAAAATCCCAGCCAGAATCGTGTTTCGGCCTCGCGTGATTTCTCTTTTTTTGCGATGTTTAACAGTTTTATTGCTTTGGGGTAATCCTTTTTGCGTACTGCTGAGACCCCATCGATAAAGGCATTCAAAGCTGATTTTGTGGCGGTTGCCTGAGTATCCAGCTGGGTTGTGGCCGATTTTTGTTCGGTTGTTTTAACTTTCGCTTCCTTTGTGGCAGATGTTTCTTCCGCACGGGTAGCAATTATCAAGCTTTTTTCATTTTTTGATCCGGATTCAGGAAATGAAGACATCGCGACAGCCTGGCGCCCGCCTTGATAATCTTTCGAAGTCAGTATTGTGATACGGGCTGTTTTGCGACCCGGATGCGAACTGAAAATACGAACATCTTGGGGATTGCCAAAATAGTTCAAATCGATTTTCAATGATGGAAAGTCCATATTCTTTGCTACTATTCCATTTTTTAAATTATCGATGATCCGGTTCCCACCGACCAGTGCGGGAGCCTGGTCCAGAAGCACGCCATTTTGGTTATAGCTGATGTCATTTTTAAGTACTTTGGCCGGAGAGCGGATAAGTTTTATACCGGTATCTGAGTTATAGGCGATCCGGCAGCTTGTGATACGTGCTTTAGCCATATCCACCGCCTCAACTCCATTGGTTTTATTTCGGTAAATGGTCAAATCATCCAGAACCGGAGATGCTTTGCTACCTTCAATCCGTATGCCGGTAATGCACTCTTTTACCGTACCACCGACTAATTCCGGAGAGCTTTCGATAATTCGAAAACCGATCTCGGAACCGTGCAGTTCAAAATGAGACAGCCGGCATTTTTCCGAAGACCTTTCAAATATAATTCCGCCCCAGCTTAGGTCTTTATCCGCTGCTAAAAAAAGCACAGGTGCATTTTTTTTCCCGCTGACATCCAATCTTCCTCGGATAATTAAACGGGACTTTGCATCAGCTTTGACCATTACTCCCGGGTTTATGGTAAGTATGGAACCCGCCGGAACAATGACATCGCCTTTCAGACAGTAGGGATTGGCGCCGGAATGCCAGATCGAATCCTCAGCCAGACTTCCTTGAACGGTTGTTGGGCCTGGCGGCACAGGGGTACCCGGAATACCTACAATTGTCTGACTTTTGTTTCCGGCCCGGTCGGCTGCGATGACCCGGTAAAAATAACTGGTATAATTTTTCAGGTCTTTATCTTCAAAACGGGTAAATTCAGTGGTATGAATTTTTTCATATCCGGAAAGTGGGGTGATGCTCCGCCATATACTGTAGCCGGCGATATCAGCCGCAGTGGATTTGTTCCAGCGAAGAAGCACTTTTTGGCTGCCTGCTACTGTTTGTAACCCCGTAGGGGAGTCCGGGGGCACGCCATCAATATTTACGAACCCCAGAGTGTCTTCCCATCTGCAAACATTATTCCAGTCGTCCGACAGCCGAACCACGATCACTCCGTCACTGATGGTATTTTTATGCCGTACAAGATAGGAGCCGATATAAGTTCCCGGAGTTTTTTCTTGCATGTCAATAGTAGTTTTCCAGGGTGCAATGCGAAATGTTGCTTTCAATCCGGCAGTGCCTTCAATACCCACCTGCAGGCGCTCTCCCTTTTTGAGAATTCGGTTCATGCCGTTATGGACCAAGTTAGATATTTTGGGAAATGATTTACCCTTAAGATTGGCAGAAGGCGGAATCGTCTCCACCGCAGCTTGGCAAAGCTTATTGATTGTGGTGATAATGTGATACCTGGACAGATCAAGTGCATTGGACGCCGCCGTAATAATGGCCCCAATGGGAGTTGCCGGGATGGTGCCGCTTCTTTGAATCTCCTTGTGCTTTACGGACCACAAAACCCGCCGGGTTTCTGCATCGATCATTTTAAGTTCAACAGCAACAGTGAAAGAAGAGTAAATTCCTGCATAAAAAGATTCAAACTCTGTTATCCGGCCAATGACCAGGGCGTCAGAGTCAAGAAGTTCTCCAACCCTCGTCGGGTCAACGCTTTTAAAAATATTTTGCGGCTTATAATTTGGCAGCTTGGCATTAATGGTGCTAAGTTCAATATCCTTGTAGGCCAGCGAGCTAAAATTATTGTAAAACAGCCGTCGCAGAAGATCAGATGCTTCCTTCTCCCGGGTTAGATTTTCAAAAGGAAGGATTGACACAGATAGGGGCCGGTCTTTATCATAATCCGGGGCAACAAAAAGATTTTCGGCAGGAATTTTGCGCTCAAGCGCCCCCTGAATACGATCTATTTTTTTATCTAACCCACCCCGGCAAGCGAACTGAAAAGACCAAACAGTTAATGCGAATACAAATACCAGAATTACTTTCAAGAAAGATTTCATACCATAACCTGTAAATCTTAATTAGTTTCCATCCAGAAATGGCTCTTTTCCGCAATCTCTGCGTCAATCTGCGGAATTACTTGTTCCCGCCGCAGGGCGGGACGCGTAATTCCTTGATTTCCTTGACCTTGCGAAAAATTGCTCATTTCTGCATTGGAAACTTAATTTGTGCCCAATATAGATTTATGGATGGGCACTAATTAATTTAGGCTCAAAGCAACGACATCCAGAAATGCAAATATGTTTAGTTATGGGCAGTGACTAGGGTTCCGGAGTCGGCATTCGAGCCAGGGCATAAAAAGATTTGCTGGCATGGCTATAGGCATGCCGGAAAATAGTAATGCCTGTCAAAGTCATTTCAGCCTTGGCTTCAGAAAGGTTTTGAGATCTGGATCCGGTACTTTTAGAGCTTGTTTTTTGAAGGATATTATATTGGGCCGCAAGCTTAAAGGCCAGATTGGCTCTGGCCTGACGCTCGGCTTCCTGCCAGGCTTTACCCGGTTTAATATAACTTGGAGCGGTGCCGATGCCATATACATATTCAGCATGTGATTTCGGTTCTTTGACCCATTCAGGAGGCTCATCAGAGTTTATATTGACCAGACGATCATCAATTTTACTCATCATCTCTTTCAGCAATGATTCATCCGGACAGATTGCACAAAGTGCGATAACCCCGCTTCCCAAATGATATTCGTGAACAATCTGAAGATGTTTTTCCAACTGGGATGCTCGATCCTGCCATCCTTTTTCTATCACATATGATGCTGTCAAACTTTGGCTATGAGTCTGGGTACCGGCCCATGCCGCTTTAATAAAAACTTTTTCGTTTTTCGCCATATTAGCCGCACCGCTTTTCACAAGTGCTTCTTTTTGACGTTTTTCGTCAAGATATATTCCGCTGTAGCCATAGGCAAACCGGCAACCATTAACTTTCGGCTGTTCGGCATACCATTTTGGTATCATTAAGATTTCAGATAGATGTGAATTTTCGGCGGGCCGTGTAAGCTTCTGCCGGGGACTTTGACAGGAAATCAGGGTTATTATCAACGCAACTGAAAAAAAAGCCCACAGAGAAATGTAGCAGAGGTTTCCTTCAATTTTAACAAATTGACGACAACAACTATACTTTTTAACTGTCACTATTTTTTTAATTGGGTCTCTGTACACAAAGCCGACCTTCGAAGATTGATCAAACATTAACTAAAGTTGAGCAATTTTTTGCGAAGAGATGTGCTGAGATCTTGATGCATAAGCGTTCGCGAAAATTGCAGGCATACCTATGGATATATCGAGGATTTTCGCGGATCCTTGATGCGATAGAGATCGGTGCAAATCGAGTAAAAAATCGCTCAATTTAGGATTAAGTCTATGTATCTGGAAATCTGCTATTTAGACGTTCTTCGAAGCAGTACAATAGCCAAAACCCTCAGGATTAGGGCACCCGTCATTATCTTCAATGAATCAGACGGGCACCCTACCCGGAGAACTCTCCTGATGAAATTTTGAAAAAAAATTCAAGTAATGAGTCTATTCTTCTGTAAAATTGAGTTTGTCGAGTTCTTTTTGTAACTCTTCAAAGCCTTTTTTTGCTTTGAATTCATTGTAAAGGGCTTGCTCGTTTTTAACCAGCTTTTTGGTCTGATTATTGATTTCCTTCTTAAGTTCGTCTGCACCCCCTATGGGCCATAAAGCTAAGCTATGCCAAGTGCCGTCCGGACATACTTGACGCTTTACTATTTTGCACCCATAAAGAACATGGGAGGCGATCGCTTTGCTTACCGACTCAGAGAACTGGAGCGACTGGGCTTGTTCGCCAATGCCGGATTGCTGCATAAAGTCTTTCATCATGGTCTGAACTTTCACCCGAATCGCCATAACCACTTCATCTCGTGCCCGCTGATCTGCCGTTTTCTTGGAAAGTGACGCCATTTGCATTTTGGCAAGTCCACTTCCGTAAAGACCGTCTTCAGCTGAAGGTGGGTTCACTTCCCATTCGGGAATACATTGCGCCTGTTCTGCTGGCCCAACAGGTTTAGGCCCCGGTTGTGTTGCACAGGCCACAATTAAAAGGCCGCCCAAAATAATAATTCCCAATACCAAAACTCCCTTTTTCCCTTTCTTCATTTACGCCTCCTTGTCTATTGCTGGTTAATGTTTTTAACTAAAAAAATCATGCCTGAATTTTGCACAAGCCGAAAGCTTTCATATGCAAGATTCAGATCATAACATATTTAGAGACCACGATAAATTTTAGATCTGCGAAACACTCTCTGAATGTAGTGTTGTGTTTCCTCATACGGAAGCTTTTTTCTCAAGGCCGAATGAATATCTTCCGTGGTCATGTTTTGGGCCTTCTTGACCGCTGTTTTTAGATGTGTCTTTCCGGTAAGCGCCCGGGCAACATTACCGGCTCCGGTGTTATAGGCAGCAACCGTCAGTAAATAGGCAATGCCCGGATTATCAATTCCTGCAAAATAGACATTTTTTGTCAGCGCCAAATATCCCACGCCCAGATTTATATTGTTATCAGGATCGTACAGGAATTTGGGTGAAGGTTTTTTATCCTTTTTGAAAACGAATTTATACGCATCACGTCCGCCTGAGACAGGAACGAGTTGCATTAAGCCATAGGCAGGGACATGGGAGCGGGCCATGGGATTAAAATATGACTCGGTATGAATAACACCGAATACGATGCTGGGATCTATATCCCGCTGTTTGCAATATTTAAGGACCATAGATTTATATCGTTCCGCACGGATTTTTAGGTGCTCCGGAACCATCTGAAGGACAACGGATACCACTCGTTTCGCTGGTGCAGACGGTTGAGGTATAAGTTTTGAAGATATTTTCAACTGTTGTCTGAGGCGCCGGACAACAAATTCATCTACATTTTTTGGGGAAAGAGTTTTTTTGCCATCGACAGAGACCTGACCCGCAAGCAGATTTTTACCGGTAGGCCAACGGTCCGACATCATGCGTTTAAGCTGTCCTTTAATTTTTTCACTGGCAATTTTTCGTGGGTCTTTTTCATCCTTTGGGATAAGAACCTCAATCGAAATCTTTCCTGCTTTAAAATCAACCTGGCTCCGAGTTTCTTTCTCGGCCCCATAATCGACCCAAACCTTTTTGCTGGACCCGATGAACTCTCCCCACTTAGCCTTTACTGCTGCCTGATAGGCGGCGTAATCCTTTTCCTGTTCGTCGATAAAAGAGCTGAATTGCTTATTTTGTTGATCTACAAAAGATTGGAAATCCTCATCACCAGCAAAAAGTGGATTTATTAACGCTAAAGATAGAAAGCAGGGTAGAGTTGTAAGAAGAAAACCTTTTACTATACGCATGGTGCCCTCCCGGTATTTTTTAATGAATAAATGCTCTTTAGGAGATTAATCCAATAGTCAAACCAACGATCCGGTAACCGGAAATAAAATTCACATTTCTAGGACAATAGAACCATAGCTTTCTCGAAATCAATTGCGTATACGATTTAACAATCTTGCATTCAGATTTTCAATATGGTAAGCATATTCAGTTATTATAGGTGATTTCATTCTTAAACCGATAATATTGATATATATTAATTTTTAATAAAAAATGTCAATATAAATTCATTCTGCCACCTATTTACTTTGATTCATTCAGATTTATCATAAGTTTGGGGCTGTTGTGATTTTGACGAGCTTTTCGAGCCAGGATCGGAAGATTCATGATTTTCCAAAATCTGCTTACGAGATTCGGATCGTCTTTTCTTAAGCAATATAAAAAATGGTATTCAGGATTGGCTTTTGCTTTTCTGATCTCGTTTTTGGTTGTGATCCTGCAGCGGTTTTCCTTTATGCAAATTCTGGAGGCCAAAACACTTGATACCAGGTTTTCAATAGTCGAACTCCCGGAGAAGTCATCCAAGGATATTATACTGGTGGGAATAGATGATTCGAGTCTGAAACATTTTTCTGACAACGGCATTTCCTGGCCCTGGCCAAGAAATTTTTATGCACATCTTTTGAGATATTTAACGGAATCGGGTGTCAAATCCGTAATTTTTGATCTTTTATTTTACCAGCCGGATATCGATCGTGGTGAATCTGATGCAACCGAAACAGATAACGCCTTTGCCGTTGCCATTCAAGAAAATGGGAACGTTATCCTGGCAAGCCAACTCACCCGAGATGACCTTGGATCTCGCTTCGATCTTTCAAGATTTTATCTGGATCTTATCAAAAAGGATAAAACTGCCTCAAAAGTCTTTAACGGCATTCTTGCGCCAATAGAACCCTTGCTCCATGGGACTCAGCATTTAGGTATCGTAAATGTAGAACCGGACGCCGACGGTATCATTCGACGAGTCCCGCTCATTTATCCGTTCAATGGCCGTTTTTTACCGCAGCTTGCGGTTAGCGCCTTTATGTCCTCCAAAAATGAGCCGGCTCCTTTACAACTGTCATCAAACACTATGGATATCGGCGGAACACGGGTTCCCCTCGACAACACCGGCAACTATCTGATTCACTGGTATGGTCGTCAACCCATATGCCAATTCATCCAATGTGTTCCTATCTCGGCGGTGATTAAGTCAGCCAATGCCGTCCAGTCGGGTGTAACACCCCAGCTTTTACCGAAAATCTTCAAGGATAAATTCGTTATTATCGGCGTGACCGCTGCAGGACTTATGGATTTAAAATCTACACCTGTCTCAGACATTCAACCGGGTATGGAAATATGGGCGACCATTCTGCTCAACCTGTTAAGAAATGATTTTGTCAAGCACAGTGGCTTATCTCTGAACTTATTACGGGTAATGATCGTCACCTTTGTCGTATTCTTGATCATCACACAAATTCCCGGCATTGCATCACATGTTCTGGTTCTTCTCATTACGGTCCTGGTTGGCGTTGAAACGTTTTACGCATGGCGGTTCTATCGCTTGGCTTTGAGCTTCACCATGCCCATGTGCGGTGTATTTATGTCCTATTTAACCCATACTTCCCTGGGTTATTTTATTGAAGGACAGGCAAAAAGAAAAATAAGCAAGGCCATGGCTCGCTATCTCCACCCGGATCTTGTGCAACAAATTGCTCGGGATCCGGAACAGGTTAAAATGGGTGGGCAGGAAGTGGAAGCGACGGTTATGTTTTCAGATATATATGATTTTACAACTATTTCAGAGAACTTTTCGCCCCATGAGCTTGTTGCCCATTTGAACAGCTACTTTTCCGACATCAGCAGTTTTGTTCTTGATCATGGCGGCATGCTGGACAAATATACCGGTGATGGCATTATGGCCATCTTTGGAGCACCACTTCCTCGGAATGACCACGCCCTTTTGGCATGCCGCGCGGCATTGGCTCACAAAAATTTTAGTAGTAAACTGGGTAGCGGAAATCATTTGTCCGTCGCCGATCAATTCCATCGTCGCACTCGACTGGGAATCCATTCCGGAAATATTGTCGCCGGAAATATCGGATCCAGCCGTCGAATGGACTATACGGCCATCGGAGATACTGTCAACCTGTCCGCGCGCTTGGAAGGCGTTAATAAAATTTACAAAACCCGTGTCATTCTCAGCCATGCCAGCTATAAACGGATAGAAAATGAGTTCATTTGCAGAGAATTAGATTTTTTGAGGGTAAAAGGGAAAAAAACACCCACCCGGATTTATGAATTAATCGCAAATCGGGAACTTGCCGACCATGGCAGGTATCAATGGATCGAAAAATATCACGAAGCTCTGGACGCCTATCGCCAGGGTAATTGGGAAAAGGCCGGCGCACTTTTTGAGGCACTCGCCCATGGAACTCACCCCGATCCGGCCAGTTTGGTTATGTTGGAACGCTGCAGATATTTGACTAAAAATCCGCCCCGGGACTGGGACGGCATCATAAAACTTGAGGTAAAATAAAATGAGATCTTTTTTATCTATTTTTATCTTGTTCATATTTTTCAGTCCTTCCATTGGAATTGCCAAGGAATCTATGATCCATGTGAAGCGGAACCGTGCATTTATTCGCAAAGGCCCGGGATCATTTTATGAGGTGCTCGCCACCGTGCATAAAGGTTCAGCATTACACTGTTCGGAAGCTGTGGGTAGTTGGCTTAAAGTCCGTTTACAGGAAAAAATTGGATTTATGTCTGTAAAGGTTACTCGAGAGCCCGTTCCTCACAAAGATGTTTTTACTCAAATGGCATTATATCCGGCTGAACTCAGCCTTTCACGCCATGGAATGGCAGCCGGAGCCAAGGGATTTGCCATGCGATTTGCAAAGCGGATTAATGGAACTAGTAAGCTGATTGATCAGATTAGCGCATACCGGTTGGACCCCGGAGCTTACACGTTCTTTAAGAAAACAACGTTTAAAAATCAAAATTTGACAAAAATACGGAAACAATTTCCAATACCCAACCTTGAGGTTCGGAACGAATTTTCGATGATAGAAGAAGGAATCGGCCTGGGTATTGCCTCTAAAATCGCCACCCTAAAATTGTATGACAATAAAACGATTACCGATTATATCAATTTTGTCGGAAATCTTCTCGTGGAAGCGACTCCCGCCTATGACCTTCCATTTAAGTTTTTCGTGATCGATCAATCTTTTGTAAACGCCTATGCCTGCCCCGGTGGATATATTTTTATATCCCGGGGGATACTTGAATTAATAAAAAATGAGGGTGAGCTCGCTGCCGTTC
>Ga0180431_10009348_pt1 | contig 11088 bp, 6 predicted proteins | sample SS_ome_11_FD_132459 | JGI IMG/M metagenome (GOLD analysis project Ga0180431, IMG submission 132459) | Hypersaline lake sediment archaeal communities from the Salton Sea, California, USA - SS_1_MS_1 metaG | ecosystem: Environmental > Aquatic > Non-marine Saline and Alkaline > Hypersaline >...
GACAATTACGTGGCCCCGGGATCGGAGATTCTGGTGGTTGCCGAACGGGAGGGGATCACCGACCAGGAATTCACCGATCGATTTCGTGATCTCGACCTGAAAAACAACACCCTCTCCTATCGGCGGGCGGATACCGCAGACCGGGCGGTGTTGGAAAGCCTGGACGTGGCATCCTTCAATCATATCGTGCTGCTCAGCTATACAGACCGATTCTCCCCCGAAACCGCCGACGCCCAGACCCTGGTGACTCTGCTGCACCTTCGGGATATTCAGACGAGACTTGCAACGCACCTCTCCATTGTCAGCGAGATGCAGGACATTCGAAACCTGGATCTGGCCGAAACCGCCAAGGCGGATGACTTCATCGTCAGCGACAACCTGATCAGCCTCATGCTCTCCCAGATATCGGAGAACAGGGAATTGATGCGGGTGTTCGAAGACCTCTTCGACCCGGACGGCTCGGAGATATACCTGAAGCCCGCGGCGGATTACGTGCAGACCGGCCACCCGGTAAATTTCTATACCATCCTGGAGGCCGCCCGGCGGAAAAACGAGGTGGCCATCGGATATCGCCTGCACGATCTGGCATTCGAGGCGGAATACGCCTATGGTGTCTTCGTCAATCCGAAGAAATCGGAAACCCTCACCTTTTCCGTCGACGATCGAATCATCGTTCTCGCCGAAGATTGATGGAGCACGAACGGATCAATCCAGGCCCCCTTCTCTGACACGAGCGACCGACGACCAAACGCCCATGAAACAAAAGAACCTGATAGAAGACCTTTTCGCCCACTTCGTCACCCCACCCAGGGAGTACTCCCCGGCCCCCTTCTTCTTCCTCAACCACGATATGTCTCCCGAGATCACCGGCGACGTCCTGCGGGAGCTCTCCCGAAACAGGATATACGGCGTCGTCATGCATCCCCGCACCGGCCTTCGGGTGAAGTTCGGCGACCGGGTCTTTTGGGATCGGCTCTCTTCTTTGATCTGGAGGGCGGGAGAGCTGGGCATGCAGGTCTGGCTCTATGACGATTACAACTGGCCCAGCGGCACCGCGGCGGGACAGGTCATACGGGATCATCCGGCATACGTCGCCTCCGGGTTGATGTTTAAGAAATATCGACACGTCACATCCACCGATGATGTCCTCTGCGTCTACGACCGGGAGCGCTCGGGCATTCTCAATCCGACTACATCTCCGGTCGGCGGCTCCACGGCCGTCATCGTCCGACGCATGACTGATACGAATTTCGCCCTCAATGCGGCCCCCTGGTTTCTGGAGGCCGGGAGCGGTGCCCTGGATATGCTCAATCCCGACGCCGTCCAGTGCTTCATGGACATCGTGTACCGCGAGTTCGAGGAGAACCTCTCCGAATTCTTCGGCAATCCCATCGTCGGTGTGTTCACCGACGAGCCCCAGAACTACCGCCCGTTTCCCTGGACAGAGGACCTCCCTCGGCGCTTCGCGGAGGAGTACGGCTACGACCTGATCCCCCGGCTCGGCTCCTTGATCGAAGACACCGGCGATTTCGTCGATATCCGACACGACTATTACCGGCTCATCACGCTCATGAGCCGGGAGGCTTATTATGACAAGTTGTCCGAATGGGCCCGGAAGCACGATCTCTCCCTGACGGGTCACCTGGGCGAGGAGGACTTCCTGGAGAAGCTCCCCCATACCCACGGCGATCTCTTTTCACCCCTCTCCCGGTTTTCCGTACCCGGCACCGATTACCTGGGCTCGGGCCACGGCATGAAGGAAGACGAGGTGCTCTCCGGCGCCCCGAACGTGAATCCGAAGATCGCCGCATCGGTGGCCCGAACGATGGGCCGGGGGCGGGCCATGTGCGAGATATGGGGTGGCTCCGGCTGGGGGGTGGGACCCAGGACCCTCAAGGAATCCCTCGACTGGGCCGCCGCCCTGGGGATAAACCTGTTCGTCCCTCACGCGGTACATGTCTCCCTCATGGGACTCAGAAAGCGGGATTTTCCCCCGTCACACTTCTACCAGCAGCCCTACTGGGATGAATTCCACATCTTCGCCGACTATATCTCCCGGGTCAGCCTCATCACCGCCACCGGCGCACGACGGGGCGGCGTCCTGGTTTTGTTTCCCACCCGGGCCCTCTGGGCCGCCGGCACCGATATCGGCAGGCTTTCTCCCGGGGGCATGGAGCTGTGCCGGGGAATCCGAGACGTCACGGATCTTCTCATCTCCCGGCAGTACGGATTCGATTACCTGTTCGACGAGGCGATCCTCGAGGAGCGGGTCACCCTCTCCGACGGGATGGCGCACCTGGGGGACGGAAGATACAGTGTCTTGATCATTCCCCCCACCCCGTATCTTTCGGATTTCGTCGAGGAGTTTATCACCCGTGCGAAAATGCACGGCGTGCGGATTATCCTTCTGGGAGAGGCCCCGGATATCTTAAAAGCCAATCCCCGGCGCTCACTGATTCTCAGGCGTATTATCCGAGTAAAGGACGTTCGAGCCCTGGAGCCGATATTGAAAAAGACCGTGCGCCCGGACATCTCCATCATCGGTGATGATTCCGACAGGTTCGTCGTGCAGTGCCGCCTGTATGAGGACGCCCGGATATACTTCATGGCGTACCTCGGCGACGAAGACTTCTCCGGTGAGTTGGTGCTCAGGGGGGAGGGAAACCTCGAGATATGGGACCCCGAGCGGGGCGAGCGGTTCGGAGTGAACCATTTCGAGGTGGTGGAGCGGGGAGTCAGGCTGAACGCTGAGTTTGCACCGGGAGAATCCCGGATCTATGTTATTCACAACAACGTGACGGGCGCACAGAAAGGCTGGCCGACCCGGCCGAAAAATCCCGTCGGGCGGATATTTCTGAACAGGTGGTGGAACATCACCCCCCTGCAGGACAACATGTTTCGCATTCACCGCTGGAGTATCATAAAAACATCGAAACCTGTCCGTTTCCCGGGCATCAGGGCCCTGTGGAAAGACGACCGCTTTCCCCGATCATCGAAAGTCATCATCACGATACTCCGGCTGTTGATTGAAGCGGTCAGCCTGTTCATCGGCCTGAGGAGAAGGATACCGTACCGCCCCTTCGAGCCCATGGATAGAGACTTCGTCCTGTTGGATACCGCAGGACGGCTCCTTCGTCTTCCTCTCTCGAAGCTTGGGCTGTATCAAAAAATCGACGTCGCCAAGGACGCCGTTCGGTATCTCGGCCTTCCGCTGGTGGATTCCATGCCTCCCGAGGGCGCCGAGTACGAGATCGAGGCGAATTTCATCGTGGGGGCCATCCCCCCCAAAACACACCTGATCTGGGAGGACCAGAAGGAGCTGATGGAGGTGTACGTCAACGGAACCCTGGTCAGCGACAGATCCCAGGAATTTTTCCTCTGGGATCGTTCCAACCGCCGGGCCGATATCTCCCGGTTCCTCCGGCACGGGAAAAACCGCATCGGCATAAAATCCAAGCAGGTCTGGTTTCCCACCCTCGCCCCCGCAGTACACTGGATAGAACCGGTGGTCATCACCGGAGATTTCAACGTAGTCGGTGACACCATCACGTCAAAAGACGAGGGCACTTCCGAGCTGACCTGGGGGGAGGAAAAGACCGGCAATTACAGCGGTACCGTCAATTTTCAAATCACCTTTACCGTGTCGAACACATATATCGGCAAGCGGGCCGTTCTTCACCTGGAAGACGTGCGAGAGACCGTTGAAGTGACCGTCAACGACGAATCCGCCGGCGTGCGTCTCTGGCCGCCGTACAGCATCGATATAACGAAATTCTTAAAGCCGGGAGAGAACAGCATCACCCTCGGCGTATCCAACACCGCCGAAAACCTCCTGGGCACCCCCCTGATATCCGGGGTCCTGGGACATCCAAGGATCGATTTCTTCGAGCAACAATAGAATCTGGCGATTCTGAAACGGCTCACCGGGATGGGGATCGTACCCGGGCATTTCAAGAAAAACAGATACGCCCCCGGACCATGTCGATAACACACCGGGGACCGGATACAAAAGACGCCGGGGGATATCCCCCGGCGTCTTTACGCCATCGCCCGAAAAGCGACGCCCTCCCCGGGTGGGAAAGCGTCGCCGTCCGCGGCCGTTAAAAGGTCGTATCAATGGTATCGGAGCGAAACCGACGCCGGGACAGCAGCGTGGGCATCTGGTTTCGCATGATGCCCAGAAACATCGTCCGGGCCCGCTGTTTGTTTCTGCGAAGGGGCTTTTCGCCTGTGGCCATCTGTACCAGTTCCAGGATGTGATAGGTGGGCGTCTGGAACAGCGGGAAGCCGAGCCGCCCGGTGCCGTAGGTCTGCATGCACCCGGCGCAGTAGGTGGCCACCACGTCGGTCTTGGCCCGCCGGGCGGTGAGCACCGCGGTGATGGTCGATTTCAACACGTCGAAGGGGTGATATGCCGACGGATGGGAAAATCCCCCGCCGATGCCGCAGCACAGGGTCCGGTCCTTCGATTTCTCCATCTCCACCACCTTCACCCCGATCTTCTCCAGGAGTTTCCGAGGGATATCCATGAACTCGTCTCCCAGGAACTTGGCGTGGCACGATTCCTGGATCGTCGCCGTTAGGTTCAGGGGTTTTTGTATTTTCAGCTCGCCGGACGCGACACGCTCGTACAGCATCGGCAGAAAGTGCGTCACCTCGAAGGAGAAGCGGGCGCCGAACTTCGGGAGGATATTGGTGAATAGATTATACCCCGCCGTGCAGGGGATGATCATACGCTTGATGCCCAGCTTCTCGTAGTGGGCGGTCAGCCGTGCGGCGACCTGGCGCAGCTCGTCGAAGTGTCCCATGCGGAAATACATCTCACCGCAGCAGACGTCCAGAGAGCCCCGGATGTCCATCCCCTCAAGCAGCTTCGTCCTGGTCAGATACGGCACGGTAATCCAGTTGCACCCGGGATAAAATATCTCATCGGTGGGCGTTTCGTCCTTCCAGGACTCCACCAGCGTCTTTTCGTCTTCCGGGAGTCGATCGAGCACATAGGTTCGGAAGTTCTTTTGACTCAGCGGTAGATAGTACTCCGCCCGAAGCGGCAGCCCCTCGTCGGAGTACATCTCGTACCACCGGTTCATGATGAGGTATGCCGGGTTTACTCCCTCGGGGCAGACCTGATTACAGTACATGCAGCTTTCGCAGCGTCGCAGGACGGTCTTCGCCTCCCTGCCGGCCAGGAGCTTTTTCATCTCCGATACGGCGACGTCCTTCGGCAGCTCCATAACCGGGCACTGGTGAAAACACTCGCCGCAGAGCGTACACTTGTCGGGGTAAAAATCAATTGTCATGGGTCATTCCCTTTACTTTGTTGCTGTCGGAAAAATCAGCGTGTAATGTGTGTAGTACGATATACTTAAAAAGGACAGAAGCACATCCATCAAGCGCCCGCCCGTCGGTCTCCCCCGGCAATAGAGCGGGTGAGGGGATGACGAAAAGGCGAAAGCACGTTCAGCATAGCCGGTAATTATCGCAATGTCAATCATCCAGATGTTTCGATGTCGCCGCGATGCTTTGTGTATCGCTGAAACACTATCGGGCTCCCCTCACAGCACGAGTCTGTCCCACGTGTATACGTATATAAACGTCAATTGCCTTACGTCGTATTTTATGGTATAGATACACTCTATCGGCATTGAATCGCCGATCACCGTGGGATGTTTCATTCTTCCCCATCCGTACGATCGGGAGCATATGACCCAGTCACCGATACATGTGCTGCTCATCGAGGACAGTACGTTTCACCAGATGGTTATCGCCGACATGCTGGGCGGAGCCAATCGGGAGCCATTCGAGTTTCTGTGTGCGTCGCTGCTCTCCGAGGGGCTGGACATGCTGGAAAATCAGGAGGTGGACGTGGTGCTCCTCGACCTGAACCTCCCGGACAGCAGCGGCATCGATACCCTTGAACAAATCAGAAAAAACAGGCCGTACCTACCGGTGGTGATCTATTCCGGCATCGAGGACGAAGAGCTTGCCCTCTCGGCGGTAACCAAGGGCGCCCAGGATTATCTCTTCAAGGGGGAGACCGAGCAGCCGCTGTTGATTCGCTCCCTCAGATACGCCATAGAGCGGATGCGTGCCGCCCGGCGACTCGCTGAAAACGAGGATCGATACCGAGCGCTGGTGGAAACGACCGAGGACGGCATCGGTGTCATCCAGGGCCCCCGGCTGGTCTTCTGCAACAACCAGCTCGCCGAACGCATGGGGTACACGACGGACGAGATCATCACCAGGCACTACCTTGACCTCATCCATGCCGACGATAGACAGCGGGTCAGCCGCATGATAGAACAGAGCACCCGGGATTCCAGTCGCCCTGCGGTCTTTGAATTTCGGGCGGTCACCCGAGCCGGAGAAGTCTTCGAGGTGGAGGCGGGAGCGTCGTCCTTCGTGTGGAAAAATGCGGGTGCCGTCCTGTGCACCTTTCGGGATATCACCGAGCGTCGACGCCTGGAATTCAAGCTCTTCCAGGCCGACAAGCTGGAGAGCCTGGGCATTATGATATCCGGCGTCGCCCACGAGCTGAAAAATCCCCTGTCGGCCATCATCGGCGCGGCGGAGATTCTCATGGAGGAGGAGCGAACCGACGATCTCATCGATCGCTGCTGTAAGATTTTCAAGCGGGAATCGGATCGATGCGCCCGAATCATCAGGGAGATGCAGACCTTCGCCGTGGACGACACGGGACCCGGCCTCATCATCGACGTCAATGACGCCATTAACCGCACCCTCGCCATGTGGGAAGACACCTTTGTGTCAAGCAACATCCAGCTGGACCTGGATCTGTCTCGATATATTCCGGGCGCAAATGTAGATCCCTTCCGATTTCACCAGGTCTTGTTCGTCTTCATCAAGAACGCCGTGGAGGCCCTCCAAAAAAATGACGGGGGGAGCCTTGTCATCAAGACCTCTCATGCCGACGATAGCATTATCATGGAATTCATAGACAACGGGCCGGGCATCCCCAAAGAGCAGGTCCCAAAGATATTCGATCCCTTCTTCACCACCAAACCCCCGGGCAAGGGGAGCGGCATGGGCCTCTCCATCGCCCATACCATCGTGGATGAACACGAAGGCACGATCGACGTGAAGAGCACGGAGGGTGCGGGCACGACCTTTACCGTTACGCTGCCGGCGGCGCGTCGAAATTCAGGTATCCCGGAAACCTCCTGATACATCGATCTACCGGATGACCGTCGACCCTCTCCTGTTGAAGGGGCATCCATCGAAACACCGGCTCGGATCGATACGTATGGATATTTCAGAGAGAGTGGGTTTCAATTTGTCATCGGCGAATATCAGGACCGACAAACGCCAAATCCCGCGCCGAATGACAGACATACATGTTTTTAATACACTTTCGCTTTTTTCTTTGAGGAATCAGACATGAAAATCAAGAATACGCCGGTAACGCTGCCCGGCATCATTGACGAGGTCACCATCACCCGCATGGAGGGGGGATACCCCAGGATCGAGGCCAAGAACCGCCGGGACGCCTACTACGCCCTGGGCTACATGCACGGACACGACCGCCAGGTCCAGCTTTGGCTGACAAAGCTCATCGGCACAGGACGCGCCAGCGAATGCCTGGAGGGCTCAGACGAGCTGGTGGCCATCGACAAGTATTTTCGATGGATCGACCTGGTGGGCGACGCAGACAGCGAGATCGAAAAACTTACCCCCGAGGTGCACCAGACCCTGCACGACTACTGTCGGGGGGTCAACAACGCCGTGGAGCGCACGTCCCGGCCCCTGGAATTCCGTATGGTCGGTTATCGCCCCGATCCCTGGACGGTACGGGACGTCATCCTGATCGGCCGGATTATCGGATTCGTGGGGCTTACCCAGAGCCAGGGCACCACGGAAAAGCTCATCATCCAGATGCTCCAAAAGGGCGTCGCATACGAAAAGCTCCAGGAGCTGTTTCCCTATATGACCGACACCATGACGCCCGAGCGCCTGGAGTTGATAAAAAAGATAAAGCTGGACGGACCCGTCATCCCCGAGGGCATCAGCTGGCTGGGGGCCGCAACATCCTTCCACGCCAGCAACAACTGGGCCGTCAGGCCGGAAAAGACCGCCGATGGCTCCGCCATCCTCTGCGGAGACCCGCACCTGGAGTCCAACCGTCTCCCCTCTGTCTGGTACGAGGCCGTGATCGAGTCTCCGGAGGTCTTCGGCGCCGGCATAACCCTCCCCGGGGCGCCGTTCATCGCCATGGGCCGCTGCAGGAATATCGCCTGGGCTGGGACCTACTCCTTTGTGGACGTCATCGACTACTTCATCGAGGAGGTCAAGGACGGAAAGTACCGGAGGGGAGACGAGTGGATGGACTTCACGGTGAGGAAGGAGACCATCACGCCGAAGAAGAAGGAATCGATAACGGTCAACTACTATGAGACGGACCTGGGAGTATTGGAGGGCGAGCCCACCGAGGACGGCTACTACCTGACCTACGCATGGTCCGCCCGGAAGGGGTGCATCGCCGAGTCCATGAACCGCATCCTGGAGCTGCCGGATGCGAAAAACGTCTCCGAGGCGATTGAGCTCTACAGGGACATGACGTTTTCCGCCTTCAACTGGGTGGCTGCTGATACCGAGGGGAACATCGGCTACCAGATGTGCGGCGCGTTCCCCAAGAAGGCGAAGGGTGCCTCAGGCCTCCTTCCCCTGGAGGCCTGGGACAAGAAGAACCACTGGCAGGGTATCATACCCGCCACCGAGTATCCCCAGCAGTACAATCCCAAGCGGGGCTTCATCCTGACCGCCAACGAAGACGTAAACCATCTGGGGAAGATCAAGCCCCAGAACCTCCCCATGGGGTCCTACCGGGCGGACCGCATCGCGGCGACGCTGGCGGCCAACGACTCCATCACCACAGACGACATGAAGCGGATGCACTACGACACCTTCTCCGTCCAGGCCGAGCGGTTCATGGAGCTCATCCGGCCCCTGCTGCCCGATACGGAGAACGGGCGCATCCTCCGGGACTGGGACATGAAATACGACCCCGACTCCATCGGCGCCGTGTTGTTCGAGTACGTCTACGACGAGCTGATCCGCCTCGTGTTCGGTGACATGAATCTGGGGACGGATGTCGTCGACTTCGTCCTGATCGAGACCGGTCTCTTCAACGACTTTTACGGCTTCTTCGATGACGTCCTCATGAAGGAGAAATCCCTCTGGTTCGGCGACAAAACACAGGAAGAAATTTTTCGAGATGCGATCGGCCGGGGACTGTCAAAAAAGGCGGTACCGTACAAGAAGGTCCACTCTATCGTCATGGCCAATATGTTTTTCGGCGGGAAGCTGCCGAAGTTCCTCGGATTCGATTACGGCCCGGTGCCCCTCATCGGCAGCCGTGCCACCATCCCCCAGGGACAGATATTCACCGATGCGGGACGTAAGACCACTTTCATGCCGTCCTACCGGGTCATCTGTAACATGGGCGAAAACGCCATCCATCGCAACATCCCCGGCGGGCCGTCGGACCGGCGTTTCTCCGGATTATACACCACTGGTATTCGGGAATACTACAACGGCACATACATCGTTCTCCGATTCGATGATAAGGGATGATCCCCTTTGATCTTGTCAGCGGCGGGGGCGTGGTATATACTGAGATGATGATATCCTGTCACCCGAAAGCGAGGAAACCGATATGAAAAATACACGAAAAATCGTGAGATATGCCGCACTCATCGCGGCGGCGCTGCTATTGGCCGTCGCCTTTGGATGCGCCAGCGCCCCGCCCCCGGCGGCGCCCTCCTGTTCCGACTTCAACGGAACCTGGAACACTACCCAGGGCCCCCTGACCATCGAGCAGACCGGCTGCGCCGCCGACGGCTTCTTCCCCTCCCCCACCCGGTTCAGCAGCTTCAGGGGAACCGTCATCGGCAACCGTTTGGAGTTCTCCTGGGAGGGACCCACCGGGAGCGGCATGGGCGCCATTTATATCAATGAAACCCTCGACGCCTTCACCGGCACCTTCGGCGCCGGGACACGCTACGACGACGCCACCTGGGAGGGAGTCAAAGGGGCCTGGCCCGAGGGAAGCCCGAGATAAGTCGATACGAAGATCGATCCAAAAGCGGTGGGCCGTGAATCAGCCGGTCGCCGGCGAGACAAACAGCGAGTTGTGTATGTTCAACAAAAAGACCATCACCGTGACCGTCAAGCCTTACGGCATCGTGGCGAAAAAAGTGACCGAAGGAGAATACCGCATCCCCGAGGGCTCGAAGCTGAGGAAGGTACTGAGGAAATCCGGCGCTTTCGGCGCAGGTGTTCCCATTATCTGCATGATCGAGGGCGAAAAGGTGACCCCCGGCCGCAGGCTTGCCGATGGAGACGAGATAAAGCTGCTCCACGTGGTGGGCGGCGGGTAGAAACACCGCGAGAACAAAAACCAGACGCCCATTCATACTCCATGGTGTGAATGGGCGTTCTATTCTAAAGCGTGAAGTGAAGCTTTATCCTTTTTCGTTGCAATCGGCGAAAAAAACGGGTAGCATACACCTCACAACACCACGTTTCACGAGGAGGAATATTAGATGTTGGACAAACCGCTTTTCAAGCTTGAACTCCCCGCCAAGATCGTGCTCACCCTGTTTATTCTCACTCTGGGCCTGGGCTACCTGGCGGCGGTTTTTACCGTATATATCAGCCACAAGGACGCCGACGGCAAGCCAAATTTTTCGATGGACGATATCACCATCACCTATTATGGCGATCGGGAAAGCACCGTCCTGGAGACGGTCAGCATGGGCTCCATGAAGACCTATTACGCCGGCGATGACGACCTGGAGACTGTCATCGCCTGGATAGACAACGGCGCAGACCGAATCGGCTACGAAAAGGACGTGGCGCCGATCTTCAAGAGAAGCTGCGTCTCGTGCCATTCTTCCGGAGGCAGCGAGGCGTCCTCCCCCCTGACCAGCTATGACGAGGTGAAGGCCTATACCGCGGTCAACACGGGGCTCGACTTCATCACCCTGGGAGGACTCTCCCACACCCACCTGATCACCCACGCCCTGATGTTCCTGGGGCTGTCGGTTATCTTTCTCATGACCACGGTGA
>Ga0180431_10009350_pt1 | contig 11086 bp, 8 predicted proteins | sample SS_ome_11_FD_132459 | JGI IMG/M metagenome (GOLD analysis project Ga0180431, IMG submission 132459) | Hypersaline lake sediment archaeal communities from the Salton Sea, California, USA - SS_1_MS_1 metaG | ecosystem: Environmental > Aquatic > Non-marine Saline and Alkaline > Hypersaline >...
CGACGGACGGCAAGCCGCCGCCTTCTCTCTACGGCTGAAAACACCATTCCGTTCGCCGGTTTCAGGTTTTCGGCGGCCAATTGGCACGGATTTCTGTTCGGCTTGCCACTAAAAAGGGAGAGCGATCGGCTGCGGGACGCTGCAGCGTTGTCGAATCGCCGCCGCCGGCCGACAGCTTCCCTGAGGCAGGGCCGGCCCAATGCCGCTGACTTTCAGACGGAGTACTACCAATGCGACTCACCCTGCGGACGCTGCTCGCCTGGCGGGACCGGGTGCTGCTTGAGGAAGATCAGCGCGAGCTCGATCAGAAGGTTGCGTCGGCCGAAGCCGCCCAAAAGCTCGAAGAACGCATCCACGAGGTTTTGGGGCGTCATGAACTGCCCGCACCCCGCGTCGATGGCAAGGGGCTGGTGGCGAGCGGCAACAGCGTTGCGGAATATCTCGACAACGCCCTCGACGCCGATCTGCTGGCGACGTTCGAGGCGAACTGCGTCGAATCCGATGTGCAACTGTGCGAGGTCGCCGAGTGCCACCACCTGCTCGCCGGAATGACAGGCGATCCGCAGGTCGCAGCCGAACTCGACGAAATTCGCTGCCAGCAGCTGGGCGAGGCGATCAGACGCAGGCTTGAACAGTTGGCAGGCGAGACCGGCCACGCGACCGATGTCGCCAATGCCCGTTCGATTCGAGCCCAGCTTGACGCGTCCGAGCAGGCCGCGGCCGTGACGGCGGGCAGTTCCTCCGCCGGCGACGGCCCGCCGCGGCGATCCCGAGGGCCGGTGGTGATTGCCGTTGCTGCTGTCTTGCTGCTCGGACTGCTGCTGGGCCTGCTCGGCCTGCAACTTGCCAGAACCGATGAACGTCGGCCGCCCGGCCAGCAGCAGCCGGTCGCGGCTGCGGCCGCCGGCCCCGAGGGACCAGCGGCTGCCGCCGAGCCCCGCCGGCAGGCCCCTGCCGAGGCGGTCGTGCTCGACGCCGACGCCGAAGGCGATCGTGTGGCAAACGGCGCTGAAACTCCGGCGGCCGCGGATGCGGTGAAAATGCCGCAGGCCCCGCCGCCGCCGGCGGTGATTGCCAAAGCCGACACCCCGCCGCCTGAACCGATGGCCGAGCCCGAGCCGCAGCAGGTGGCCGAAACGCCTGTTCCGCCGCCGGGCATGCCGTCGGCTGCCGCCAGTTCGCTGGCCGACCGGCCACAGGTGCCGCAGGGCACGGCGATGGCAATCGCGGCGGGCCCACCGCTTGCTGCGAAACCTGCGCAAACGGCAGGGAACCCAGCACCCCCTGCCGCCGCAGAACCGGCCGCCACGCCGCCGGACGAACTGCCGGTGCTCGGATTTCTTGAGGACGATGCGATTGTTGGCAGCGGGTTTGTGCTGCATCGACCGCCGGGCCTGTCGGGCGAACCGCTTGACGGCTGGGAGTGTCTGGCGGCCGACTCGCCCCTGGCCGAGCAGGAGGAGGTACTGGTGCCTCCCGGGCTCAGTCCCAGCTTTGACATCGGCGGCGTGAGGGTCCGGATGCGGCCGCTGACCCATGCGATTCTCAGGTTTGACAGTCTCGGGATGCCGCGGGTGGAACTGCTCGAGGGCAGTCTGATCGCGCGATCGAGCAACGAGGCTGCCGAGTTGGGAATCTCCGCCGGGGGCCTGAGCGGCATCGTCCTCTCGGGCCTGCCGGGAGGCGTCGCCATCGCAGTGACGAGGGTTCCCGCAACCGACCGGGCAGCCCGACAGGCGACCCAGACGCACCTGGCCAGCCTGCTTCCTCTGGAGCAGCAGGTCGGCTGGCGGCAGACGCAGGCCGGCGGTCTGCCGCCTCGAAGGCTGTTGCGGGGAATTGAGGCCGAGACCACGCTGAAACCGCTCACCCTGCTTGAATGGGCCGCGACCTCACCCTTGCAGGCAGCCGTCAGGCCGCTCAATGAACCGCCGGTGTGGGCGAGCCCGCTGCGGCGTGTCCCGTCGCTGGAGGAAGAGGCCAGCGAAGCATTGGTCGCGGCGGTGACCGCCGATGCATCGCTGCTGAAGGCCTTGATCGAGATGTCGGTCGGCGGTCGGATCGAAAACCGCATGGCCGCTGTGGAGACGCTCGCCCTGACCGGGCGGTACGACGAACTGATCGAATTGCTCCGCGAGTCGCCGGCCACGGGGCTGCGGCTGGGGCAGTGGGAACAGTTCGAAGCCCGCACGGTGCCGCCGGCCCTCGCCGATCGGACCCTTGGCCTGGCCATCGAGCGGGCGTTTCACGATCACATTGCCGCTGATCGGGCCGCCACGGTGATCGGGTTGGCCCGTCGCAATCTGCCTGCTGCCACGCCCGGCGATCTGACCGCGAGGCTGATCGATCTGCTCGAGGCGGACGAACTGATCCTGCGGCGATATGCCTACGCCTGGCTGAAAGAGCGATTTGAGTTGGACGCCTCAGACTTGATCCGGTATCGGGCCGACTGGCCGCCCGAGCAACGCCTCGAGGCGGCCGAATGGTGGCGGAAGCAGGTCGCCCGGGGCCTGCTGACGCCGCGACCGGAGGCCGCCGCCCCGGCGGGCTGAAAATGGCGCCGATCCGCCTGCACGCCCGGGAAAACGCCCACGGTTTGTTCCGCTTGCGTGGCTGATCTATGCTCAGGACACCGCTGCAGGAATCGGCGACGGCGAACGGCTGCCGCGGCCCTCCCCTGGAAAACCCCTCAAAAGGGCTGGTTTCGGCTTCCCGGCCGGGTGGCGTCGCTCACTGAAGGTCGCCCGCGACGGCTTGGTTCAGATTGATCTTGGTCCAGATTGATTCAGAAAGGATCGGTCTCGTGCAGATTAACGTATCGGCTCGTCACGGCCACCTGAGCCCGGCTTCGCAGGAGAAAATTGTCGCGAAGGTGTCGCGGCTGCAGCGGTATTTCGACAGGATCACGTCGCTGAACGTGACGGTCGATTTCGCCAACACCGCGCTGCCTGCCGTGGAAATCGTCGCCTCAGCCGAGCATTTCCACGAACTGGTCAGCCACGAAAGCTCGGCCAATCTCTGGCGCAGCGTCGATGGGGCGGTGCAGAAGCTGGAACAGCAGCTGCGGAAGCGTAAGGAAAAGGTGCGGGATCACAAGCATGTTGAAAGCACCCGGCGGGCCTGAACAGCTGGGAACCAGAGCAGCATCATGAAATTTTCAGACTTTGTCGCCGTTGAGGCGATTCGCCCCAACGTGGCCGCGACGACGAAAGAGGGCGTCATCCGCGAGATGACCCAGTCGCTCGTGGATGCCGGTCGAATCGCCGCCTCCGAACTGGAAAGCATCGTCAAGGCGATCATGAAGCGGGAGGACCTCGGCAGCACCGGAATCGGCCGGGGTGTCGCGGTGCCGCATACCAAGCACCCGAGTGTCAACAGGCTGATCGGGACGGTTGCGGTCAGCCAGCAGGGAGTCGATTTTGAGAGTCTTGACGGCGAGCCGGTGCAGCTTTTCTTTCTCCTAGTTTCGCCTCCCGACCGCCCCGGCGATCACCTGCGGGCCCTGGAGAATATCTCACGACAACTCCGGGACGACACGTTCTGCAAAACCCTCAAGGAAGCGGCCGGCCCCCAGGATGTGTGGCGGCTGCTCGAGGAGGCCGACGCCCAAAGCATCGCCTCGTAAAGCCGCAAACGATCGACCAGACGACCGACAACGCCATGGACCAAACCCACTCCCGAGATTTCATCGTCGCCCTCGAGCAGGGATTGCACGCCCGGCCGGCCGACCTGTTTGCCCGTGAAGCCCAGCGGTGGCAGTCGCGGATCGAGGTCGTTGGCAACGCCCAGCGGGTTGACGGGAAGAGCATTCTCGATCTTTTGACCCTGGCTGCCGAGGCGGGCACGCGGCTGGTGGTCGAGGCGACCGGTCCCGACGCCCGCGAGGCGATCGACGCGATCGGCAGCCTTTTCGAACAGAATTTTGCCACCGATCTGGCAGCAGACGCGGCACCGGAACAATTGGAGTCAGAAAAATAGCCCGGCGGCGATCCGACCGGGTCTTTCGGGGTGACGGCAAATGGCCGTTTCCCGTGGGCAGAAAACAGAAGCAGTCACCCCGGCGTCAACCGTCGGGCCGTGGCCGAAGGCGTGGGGGTCGCCGCCGGCGAATCCCTGCAATCACAAACACCAGACAAGGAGACCGGCCACGCCGGGCGCCTGGGCGGCGGGATGCTGATCGCCGGGAGAGTTCGCTCTCATCGGTCGATCTCCCCGGCGACCCGGCTGCTGCCCGCGGTGCCGGCGGCCATGCTGAAACTACAAGGTATTGCCGTTTCGTCGGGGGTAACCATCGGCGAAGCGCTTGTGCTCGACAGCGAGGGGTTCCGCATTCCCCGGCGGTTCGTCGCTCGCAGCGCAGTCGACACGGAACTGCAGCGGCTCTCCCATGCCGTTGCCGAAACCTCCGCCGAAATCGAGCGGAACCGCGACGCCATTCGGGAAGAACTCGGTGAGCAGTACGCCGCGATCTTCGATGCCCACCTGGCGATGCTGCACGACCAGCGGCTGCAGCAGGAACTCATCAGCGCCGTCCGCGACCGCAACTGGTGGCCGGAGTACGCGGTCAGCCGGACGCTCCGCCGATACGCCAAGGTCTTCCAGAGCCTCGACAACCACATCTCGCAGCGGGCCCACGACATCTATGACATCGAGAAAAGCCTGCTCCGCAATCTGCTGGGGCAGCGGCGGGAGACCCTCGCGGCGATCTCCGAACCGGTTGTCATCCTGGCCCACAACCTGACACCGAGTGAAACCGCCGGCCTCGACCGCCGCTTCGTCAAGGGATTTGCCACGGAACTCGGCGGCCCCGGAAGCCACACGGCCATCGTCGCCGAGGGCCTGGAGATTCCGGCAGTGGTCGGGATCGGTCCCTTTCTGGCCGACGTCTCCGGCGGCGAACCGGTCATTCTCGACGGCAATCAGGGGGTGGTCATCCTCCAGCCCGACGAGGAAACCATCGCCCGTTATCGGTTGGAGGTCGAAGCGGCGGAAACCGTCGCTGCCACGCTCGGCCGGCTTCGGGACCTGCCGGCCGAAACGACCGACGGCGTGCGGATTCAGATCGGCGGGAACATCGAGTTTCCCGAGGAAGCCGAGCAGTGCATCCGCCGTGGCTGCGATGGGATCGGGCTCTACCGGACCGAGTTCCTCTACCTCACCAGCCGTCAGGAACCGAGCGAGGAGGACCACTATCGGGCCTACAGCGAGGTCGTCGAGGCGATGGCCGGCAAGCCGGTGGTGATCCGGACCCTTGACCTCGGCTCCGACAAGATGCTCACCGCGACCAGCCCCGAGGAAGAGCGGAACCCCTGCCTCGGCCTCCGGAGCATCCGGCTGTCGCTGCGGCAGCTGCCGATGTTCCGGACCCAGCTCCGGGCGGTGCTGCGGGCCAGTGTCCACGGCGATGTCCGGGTGATGTTTCCGCTGGTCTCGACGATTCTGGAACTGCGGCAGGCTCGGATGGTGCTCGCCGACGTGATGGAAGATCTCGCCGAGCATGCGATCGACTTCAACCCCAAGCTGCCGATCGGCATCATGGTCGAGACGCCGGCGGCCGCGATGATGCTCGACGCCTTCGTCAAGGAGGTCGACTTTGTCTCAGTCGGCACCAACGACCTAATCCAATACACGCTGGCCGTCGATCGCGGCAACAAGGACGTTGCCGATCTTTACAGCGCGTGCGACCCGGCAGTGTTGCGGCTGCTGAAACGGTCGCTTGACATCGCCGGCGAGGCTGGTGTGCCGGCAAGCGTCTGCGGCCAGATGAGCAGCAGCGTGATGTACACCCAGCTGCTGCTGGGGCTGGGGCTGCGGCAGCTCAGTGTGCCGGCCGCGGCCATTCCCGAAATCAAGCAGGCGGTCCGAAGCGTTTCGGTCGCCGACAGTCGGGCCGTCGCTGCGCGGGTGCTTGAGATGGACTCAGCCCGCGAGGTCAAGGCCTTTTTGCGCGACCAGTTGCGCCGCCTGTTGGCGGAGACAGTTGCGTAACGCCGTTGTCCCGGAGCGGACGCCGGAAACTTTCAAAAGGATGATTCATGAAACAGGAAATGCTGATCAACGTGACGCAGGCCGAGGAGTGCCGCATCGCGATCATCGAGGACGGACAACTGGAGGAGCTCTACGTTGAGCGGACCAGCCAGGAAAATCTTGTCGGCAACATCTACAAGGGGCGTGTCGTCAACATCGAGCCGTCGATCCAGGCCGCCTTTGTCGACTTCGGCGTCGGCCGCAACGGGTTTCTGCACATCAGCGACATCGAACCCCAGTACTATCGGCAAGGCGGCCTCGACCCCGACAAGGCCTTTGACCTGACTGAGCCGGGCAAGCCGGCCGGCGACGGGGGCGGTGATGCCGGCCGCGGGCCCGACCGCCGGCGGAAGCCCCGCATCGGCGACCGTCCCCGGGTGAAACCGCCGATTCAGGACATCCTCAAGCGGGGCGACGAGGTGCTCGTGCAGGTGATCAAGGAGGGGTTCGGCACCAAGGGGCCGACCCTTTCGACCTATATCTCGATTCCCGGCCGCTACCTCGTGCTGATGCCGCCGCTCGGCCGCGTGGGGGTGTCGAAGAAAATCGACAACGAACGGGAGCGGCGGGTGCTGCGGGACATCATGCAGACCCTGCAGCCGCCGAAGGGGGTCGGCTTTGTCGTGCGGACCGCCGGTACCGAGCGGACCAAGTCGGAGATGGCCCGCGACATGGCTTACCTGCTGCGGCTCTGGAAGAGCATCGTCCGCCGGATGCGAAAGTATTCGGCGCCGATCGACATCTATCAGGAAAGCGACATGATCATCCGGACGATCCGGGACATGTTCACCGAGGATGTCGGGAGAATCCTCATCGATGACCCGGCCGCCTATGAGCGGGCCCGCGAGTTTCTCGAACTGGTGATGCCGAAGTATGCCGGACGGCTGCAGCTCTACGACGGCAAGGAGCCGCTTTTCTACCGCTATCGGCTCGAAGACGAGATCAGCCGGATCAACAACCGCAAGGTGCCGCTGAAGGGCGGCGGTTCGATCGTCATCGACACCACCGAGGCGTTGGTGGCAATCGATGTCAATTCCGGGAGCTTCCGCAGCGAAAAGTCGGCCGAGGAAAACGCCTATCAGATGAACCTGATCGCTGCGAAGGAGATCGCCCGGCAGCTGCGGCTGCGGGATCTCGGCGGCGTGATCGTCAACGACTTCATCGATATGCGGCGGGAGAAGTACCGCCGCGGCGTCGAGAAGGCGCTGCATGAGGCGATGAAACGCGACCGGGCCCGTACCAAGGTGCTGCGGACGAGTCCCTTTGGACTGATCGAGATGACCCGGCAGCGAATCCGGCCGTCGCTGCGGAAGAGCATTTTTCGCGACTGTCCGACCTGCGATGGCACCGGCATCGTCAAAACCGCTGAGAGCATGGCGATCGAGGTGATGCGGATGCTGCAGCTGTCGGCCACACGCGAGGACATCGCCCAGCTGATGGTGACGGTGCACGACGAGGTGGCGACCTGGATCAACAACCGGAAGCGGCGGGAAATCGCCCAGTTCGAGGACGCCTCGCACGTGCAGCTGAACATCGTCGGCCAGGACACCGCCTCGCCAGAGCACCTGCTGATCGAGGCCCGCGATGCCAACGGCCGCACGGTGCGATTTCCTTAAGCGGGCTGAAAACAGGGCTTTTTCGCCCTGAGGCTGGATTTTTTCGAGCCCTGATTACACTAAGGGGCTTGCGGTTCAACGCCGCTGACGCCGACGAGAGACGACGAGGACACTGCCATGGCCGAAACGCCAACGACTGCCGCTGAGACCAGCACCGCCGAGACGATGGCGGGTGGTGGGCACCACTATTGCATCATTGCCGACGGTGGCCGGCAGTACCGAGTGAGCGAGGGTCAGGAGTTGGAGGTCGACTTCCGACCGATCAGCCGGGGCGAGGAGCTGGTCCTCGATAAGGTCCTGGCGGTGAGTCGAGATGGCAAGCTTCAACTCGGCAGGCCGATGATCGAAGGTGCGGTTGTCAAGGCTGAGGTGCTTGGGCTGGTTCAAGGCGAGAAGATTCACGTCCAGAAGTTTCGCCGCCGCAAGAACTACCGGCGTCGCCTGGGCCATCGCTCGGTGGCAACCAAGATTCGCATCAGCGAAATTCCCGCCGCTGGCTGAGCCGCACAGACCAGCCGCCGGGCGAAACCGGCCGAGAGCCGGGCCGGTTGGCCCAGCGTCAGCCGGTTGGCGTTTCCGGTCGCTGCGGTGTCTGGCTTTCTGCGGCGGGTGAAGTGCCCGAGTGAAAGGCCGAGGCGGCAGATGTGCCGCCGCACAAAGCAGGGCTGAATTCCGAGAGGACCCCCGGCCGCGGGAATGCGGCTTCTGGCTCGACCGACGCGGCTTCCCTCAGCTTGCCCGTGGGCTTCGCGGCAGCGGGCTTTGGCTGGTCGCTGCGACGACCCACCGGCAGCAGCGGAAAGGCTCGGGATGGCCGGGTGAGCCAGCAGCGGCCATGGCTCACTCGAGAATGTCGGCGAGGGGGCCGCCGGCGCGGCAGAGGGCGTCGACCCGGGCGGTCACCGCCGGATCTTCCTCAACCGGTGGCGCATGGTGCGGCTTGAGCCGGGCGTCGATCACCAGCGGCCCGGCACAGCCCCAGTGCTTGTGGCGGGTGCCGGCCTCAACGCCATGCACATCGGCTGCCGGGTTTGAGCGGGTGAAGGTCACCCAGAGGAAGTTCGCCAGATTGGCTGCCGCAAAGTCGCTGTCGTCAACCACCACCAGCAGCGGCCAGGCCCGCAGCGGGTGGTCTCTCCCGATTGCCTTGGTCAGCCGGTCGATGTCGGTGGACCAGACCGCCGACTCGCTTGCCTCCCAGATCGCCCGCTCGTCGGGTGCTGCGAGTGTCGGCTGCGGGCTGATCGGCGGACCACTGATTGCCACGATGCCCGGCAGACAGACCCGGGCCTGGGCAAAGCCGTCCGGCAGCAGCATCTCGCCGCCAAGGCTTGTCGGCAGCTGCCGTACCGCCGGGCCGCGGGCCGCGATCACCAGCTTTGAGCCGGCATTGAATCCGCTGCCGGAGTAGTCGAGCGTGTCGATCGTCGTCTCAGTCTGAAAGTGGCAATCCCGCCGCCAGTCGGCCCGCTCGAGCAGGTGTTGAAGCAGGGCCGGCACATCGTGGGCGTCAAGCCCGGGGGCGTCGGCACCGTCAACAATGAAGAGATACTTCGCCAGCGACAGCTGTCCCTGCCCAAGGATGGCTGATGCCTGGGTGAGCAGTTCAGCCGGTCGGGTCGAGGGTCGCCAGGGAAGGTAGCGTTCGCTGCCGACGGCCAGCAGCAGCGGGTGGACCCCGGAGGCGTCAACTGCGTGGACGCTGGAGATGCCAGGCAGCACCGTCGGGATCACCGGGCCGGTGAGTTCATGGACGAGCCAGCCGAAGAGCGTGTCTTCCTGCGGGGGGCGGCCCACCACCGTTACCGGCCAGATCGCTCCCTCCCGCTGCCAGACATGGTCGACCCGCAGCACCGGAAAGTCATGCTGCCGGGCGTAGTAGCCGAGATGATCGCCGAACGGCCCCTCGGGTTTGGTCGCCCTGCCGGTGATGGTGCCTTCGATCACCACGTCGGCGTCGGCATAGATTGCGGGCCGCCCCGGTCGCCGGATCATCGGAATTCGGTGGCCGGCCAGTGCCCCGGCGAAGGTGAGTTCCGAGAGCCCCTCAGGCAGTGGCATCATCGCCGCCACCGCCATCGCCGGGGTGCCGCCGACAAAGATGGCAACCTTCAGGGGCTCGCCCCGGGCGAGGGCGGCGGCGTGATGCACGCCGATGCCCCGGTGAATCTGGTAGTGCAGCCCGACCTCCCGGTCGGGCTCGTAGGCGTTGCCCCGCAGTTGCACTCGGTACATGCCGAGGTTCGATCGCTTCAGCGACGGCCGGTCGGGATGCTCGGTGTAGACCGCCGGCAGCGTGATGAAGGGACCGCCGTCGCCCGGCCAACCGGTGACCCCCGGCAGGCTCGAAAGCGGGACGTCTCGGGACATCACGCCGCCGCGACCGACCGGCCGGGGCAGCATGGTGACCGCATCGATCGGGCTGCGCCAGTACCGCCAGGGTTTTTGCAGGGCGGCGGTCGGGTCGATCTTCAATTCCACCAGCCGGCGAACCCGCTCGAAGGTGTCGGCAAAAATCCGCTCGACCCGCCGCTGGGTGCCGTAGAGGTTGACCAGGACCGGCAGGCTGCAGCCGCGGGCGGCCGTGAACAGCACTGCCGGCCCGCCTGCCCGAAACAGCCGGCGCTGGATTTCGGCGATCTCCAACTCGGGATCGACCGGATGGTCGACCGCCACGAGATCCCCCTCCCGCTGGAGCGTTTCGACGCAGTGCCGTAATGTCCGAAATCCCATGCCTGCCTCCTGCGGTATCGTAGCGACGGCCGGCAGGGTGGCCGGATACCATCGGGAAAAGCCGATCACGGAAAACGTCTGCGGCGTCAGGAAGCGGCGACCGGCACCCCGAAACTCCGCGGCGTTTCCGGGCGTTGTCCAAGTGGATGGGCGTTCGCCCGCGGGCGTGGGCCATCGCGGGCTGTTTGGCAGACAATCAGGCGGGCCGCCAGGATTCGGCCCAAACCTGCAGAAAACAGAAACGGCTGGCACGATGGCAGATCTCTTTACCGCTTCACGGCAGGCCAATATCGAGCGGGCCGCCCCGCTGGCAGCCCGGATGCGGCCGCGGCGGCTGGCCGACTATGTCGGGCAGCGGGAGATCATCGGCCCCGGAAAACTGCTGCGGCGGCTGATCGAGGCTGATCGGCTCGGCTCGGTGATCCTCTACGGCCCCCCCGGGGTCGGCAAGACGACGCTGGCCGAGATCATCGCCACCGAGACCCGCCGCCGGTTTGTTGAACTCTCGGCGACGGCCTCGGGCGTCAGGGAACTTCGCGAGGTGATCGAGGCGGCCCGCCGCCGGCTCGAGGACGACGCTGTCCGCACGTGTCTGTTCATCGATGAGATCCACCGCTTCAACAAGGCCCAACAGGATGTGCTGCTGCCGGACGTTGAAAGCGGGGTGCTAGCGTTGATCGGGGCGACCACGCAAAACCCGTTCTTCGCGC
>Ga0180431_10009351_pt1 | contig 11085 bp, 10 predicted proteins | sample SS_ome_11_FD_132459 | JGI IMG/M metagenome (GOLD analysis project Ga0180431, IMG submission 132459) | Hypersaline lake sediment archaeal communities from the Salton Sea, California, USA - SS_1_MS_1 metaG | ecosystem: Environmental > Aquatic > Non-marine Saline and Alkaline > Hypersaline >...
TCGGGTGCCGGTTCACCCGGCTCCAGGCGCTCCCGGTGGCCGAGGGCGAGGGGTAGGGCGAGGTAGCCATCGCGCGCCCTTGCGCGCGGGGAGCCGACCGATGATGGTCAAAACCCGGGTCTCGCTCAACGACAGCATGCAGCAGACCATCGCCCACTTTGCGGACGATCCGTTGGTCCGAGCCTTCCATCGGCACGGCCTGTGGGTCATGTCGCTGCTGTTCTTCGTGCTGATCTTCTGGAACGCTGGCTTCAATCCGTGCAGCCTGACGATCCTGGGAAAGCCTTATCCCACTCTAGGCGCTGTCCTGGCCGTGTGCCTGAGCGCGCTTCTCATCCTTCCCTTCAGCGTTCTATTCGGGTTCGGCGCCTGTCAGATCCTGGCGGCCCTGGGCAGACGTCTGATTACCGTGGGCGTGCGCAGTCTTCCGGCCGAGGCCTTCGGCGAGAAGACCGTCGAGCTATGCGACGACGGGCTGCGCGTGCGCACGCCTCTCGTAGACACGCGGTACCATTGGTCCTTCGTCAAGACCGTCAAGGAGACGGACCGGTATCTCTTCTTCTCGAGCCGCGAGAACGACGCGTTGCTCGCAGCCATTCCCGCGGACGCGTTCGCCAGCCCGGAGGAACGCGCGCGCTTCGTGGAGCGCGCCCGGGCGTTGCTCGCGGCGCACAGGGATGCCCAGGCAGTCGACGCCTCGCACGAAGCGGCGAAGACCGGGCTGGACCAGTTCTCTCTGGAAGAGTAGCGGCGCATGCGCGCGCGTCTGTGGACAAGGCCAAGGTTCAGAGGCTCGACATCATGACCCTCGAACTGCGCAAGCCCGTATGGCTGTACCTGAAGGCCGGCCTGTTCCTCTTGGTGCTGATCGGCTCTTCGATCCTGGTCGTATTCGACGAACGGCCGGTCATCGAGTGTGTGGGGCTTGTGCTTGTCATCTGGTCATCCGCGCGGCTCTACTACTTCCTATTCTACGTGCTGGAGAAATACGTAGACCCATCCTACAGGTACACGGGCCTGTGTTCTCTGGCGCGCTACCTGTACACAAAGGCTAGGGGGCCGCGGTAGGCATACGCGCCCTTGCGGTACGTTCGGAGTCGGTCAGGCGGCGCAGTGCGGTCGCTGCAGCACAAAGGAGAACCGTGGTGCGCAACACAGGTGCTCTGATCGGGATCGGGCTTCTGCTCGTGCTCACGGGCTGCGGCTCGAAGTATGTGACGCCCGGGGGCGGGGTGAGCCTGGAGGGCATCAGCGATTACAGCATCAAGGAGCGCTTTCGCACCAAGCCCGCCGCGCCCTTCCCTGCGATCCTGGCCGTCGTGCGCGTCCAAGAGGCGGGCTACACCTCCTACAGCAACCGCGGCTACGGAGAGGGCAACTTCAGCGTCGTGACCACGCGCGACATTGAGACGGACGAGCACTTCGACAAGCTCGCTTCTATGCCGCAGGTAAAGGATCTAGCGCGCGTGAACCGGCTCTTGTTGCCCAGCCACCTGCGCGACGCCAAGGATCTCCGGCGCGCGGCCGCCAGCCTGCACGCGGACATGCTCTTCCTGTACACCTTGGACACGTCGTTCCGCATCCAGGGCCAGGGCGGCCCCCTGTCGGTGATCACCCTGGGCCTGGCTCCCGACAGGCGGGCGATCGTCACCACCACGGCGTCGGCGGCCCTATATGACGTGCGCACGGGATATGTCTACGGTGTGGCCGAGGCCACGCATACCACCGACCATCTTGCCAACACCTGGTCCGAGGTCCGGGTCGTGGACGACGCCAGGCAGGAGACCGAACGCGAGGCCTTTGTCCGGCTCCTGGACGAGTTCTCGAAGACCTGGTCCGCGGTGGTGGAACAGTACGCCACAGAAGACCGGTCCCTGTAGGCCGGTCCGGGCCACGCGGGTGAGGGCGCTTCGGCTCGTTGACTGTGCGTCCGGACCGCGACCGCGCAACAGGCCACCGGCCCCTTGCGCGGGACGCACGCGCGCGGTATCATCGCCGCGTCGCGCGGGCGCGCGGGTAGGTGAAGGCGGGGCCGCGCAGTTGTTTCCTTCGGTCCGCCCCCGCGCCGTGGAGGAGGTCGCATGGACCAGCTCGCCTATGCCCTGATCACGCCCTACAGCCTGGCCAAGAGCCGCACGGGCGGGATCATCGGGCGGCTCATCAGCCAGGCCGAGGCCGACTTCGTGGGCGCGCGCATGTACTGCCCCTCGGACGCGTTCACGGACGAATACCTGGCCATCCAGGAGCGGGCCAAGATCCGCGCGCCGTTCAAGCGGGCCTTCCGCGACTACATCGACGTGTACTTCCGGCGCAAGGGCGCGCTCGAGCACGGAATCACCAACCGATTTATGATGCTCCTGTTCCAGGGCCCGCGGGCCCTGCGCAGCCTGCGCGACGTGATCGGCTCGCCCACCGCCCGCACGGTGGGCAATATTGTGCGCGGCACGTACGGCGACTGCATCGTGCGCGGCAAGACGATCGAGTACTTCGAGCCCGCGGTCATCACCGCGGCCGACGAGGACACGAACCGCGCGCACCTGCGCCTGCTGGCCAAGTACGCCGAGCGCGACGGCGGCGTGCTCGAACACGTGGTCCCCTATCCGGACAAGGTCAAGCCCGAGACCACCCTGGTGATGCTCAAGCCCGACAACTTCTTGAAGCGGTCCTCCCGGCCGGGCAACATCATCGACATGTTCGCCAAGACCGGCCACACCATCGTGGGCGCGCGCGTGTTCAGCATGAGCGTGGAGCAGGGCCTGCGCTTCTACGGGTTCCTGGAGGACGTGTTCGTGGACCGCCTGGCGTTCCTGGTCGAGCGCAGATTGCGCCGCCACCTCGCGCACGCGTTCGACTTCCCCATCGAGGACGAGGATTACCAACAGATGACCGACATCCTCAAGCGCAGGAACGCCCACGCCGAGGTGGCCAAGATCATCGAGTACATGACCGGCCGCCACCCCGACGGGGTGCGCTCCGCGCGCGAGCAGCGCAAGCCGGGGCTCAACAAGTGCATGGCCCTGCTGTACCAGGGGCCCAACGCCATCGCCGACCTGCGCGACCGGCTGGGGCCCACCGACCCGGCCAAGGCCCAGGGCGGCACGGTGCGAAGCGACTACGGCATCGACCTCATGCGCAACGGGGCCCATGCCTCGGATTCGCTCGACAGCGCCCGGCGCGAGCGGCCCATCGTGGGCCTGGCCGGGGGCGAGCCGAGCGACGAGGCGCGGCTCATTCGCTCGTACCTGCGCCGCGCGCGGCGGCGCGCCCGCCGGTAAACCCGCAGGACTCACCCATGCCCGACGCGCCCATGCCCCGGATCGCGTGTTTGCAGGTGGGGCCGCTCCAGACGAACTGTTACCTCGTCGCCGCGCAGGAGCCCGGCCCGTGCGCGGTCATCGACCCCGGCGGCGACGCGCAGCGCATCTGCGAGGAGCTGCACCGCCGGGGACTCACGCCCGAGGCGTTCCTCGTCACCCACAGCCACTATGACCACGTGGGCGCGCTCGCGCAGCTCGCGGACCGGTTCCCGGACGCGGTGGTGGCCGCGCACGCCACGTGCGCCGAACACATGGGCCGCTCCGAAGGGGGCCTGAGCGGGCCCACCGGACCCGCGCAGGCGGGCGGCGCGGTCACGCGCGTCCTGGAGCACGGCGACACGGTGGACGCGGGCGGGTGCCGGTTCGCCGTGCTGCATACGCCCGGCCACGCGCCGGGGCTGGCGGCCTACCTTGTGCGCGAGTCCGGGCTCCTGTTCTGCGGGGACCTGCTCTTTCGCGACAGCGCGGGCCGCACCGACCTGCCCGGCGGCTCGCGCCAGGCCCTCGCGCAATCCTTGCGCGACCATGTCCTGTGCCTCCCGGACGAGACGCGGGTCTTGCCCGGCCACGGGCCGCCCACCACCGTGGGCCGCGAGCGGCGCGAGAACCCGGTCCTGCGCGAGCTCGTCGGCTGACCGCTCCTCGCCCGTCCCGGGCGCAGCGCGCCCGCGTTCGGGGGTTGCGCTTGCCTGTCCGGCGCCCGGTTGGTACAATCCCGCACCATCCGGCAAGGAGCCCTGCCATGGACCTCCAGGCCTGCCTGCAAGACCTCGCCGCCCGGGGCGGCAGCGACCTGCACCTGAAGGTCGGCCGGCCGCCCCTCGTGCGTATGGCCGGGGACCTGGTGCCCACCGACGGTGCGCCCGTGTCCGAGGACGAGCTGCGCACCGTCCTGTACGCGCTCATGGACCAGCGCACGGTGCGCACCTTCGAGCAGGACCACGAGGTGGACTTCTCCTACGAGGTGGAGGGCCTGGCGCGCTTCCGGGTGAACGTGTTCGTGCAGCGCGGGCGCATCGGCGCAGTGCTGCGGCTCATCCCCCTGGAGGTGCCCACGGTCCGGGGCATGGACCTGCCGCCGGCGCTCAACAAGATCGCCGAGAGCCCGGTCGGCCTGGTGCTCGTGACCGGGCCCACGGGCAGCGGCAAGTCCACCAGCCTCGCGGCCATGATCCGCCACATCAACGAGACCCGGCCCGTGCACATCGTCACGGTCGAGGACCCCATCGAGTTCGTGCACACCGACGACCGCGCCACGATCAACCAGCGTGAGCTGCACGTGGACACCGGGGCCCTCCAGGGCGCGCTGCGCGCGGCGCTGCGCCAGGACCCGGACGTCATCCTCATGGGCGAGATGCGCGACCCGGAGACCATCGCCTTCGCCATCACGGCCACGGAGACCGGGCACCTAGTGTTCGCCACGCTGCACACCCCGGACGCCAAGCAGACCGTGGAGCGGATCCTGGACACCACGCCCCCGGACGCGCGGAGCATGGTGCGCGCGCAACTGGCGCTCTTGCTGCGCGCGATCATCTGCCAGCGGCTGTGCAAGCGCGCGGACGGGTCCGGCCGCATCGCCGCGCTCGAGATCCTGATCAACACCGCGAACATCAGCAGCCTGATCGCGGAGAACCAGACCCGGTCCATCGAGCGGGCCATCACCGAGGGCGGGTATTACGGCATGCAGACCTTCAACCAGGCCCTGCACCAGCTCGTGCGCGAGGGCAAGGTGAGCGAAGAGGAGGCCCTGCACCACAGCTCGGAGCCCGAGGACCTGAAGATCCTGATCCGCGGCATCTCCCGCGGCACCGGGTAGGCCCGCGCGCCGGACCTCCCCACCGGAGACCCCCATGAGCCAGCCCCATGCACTCGTCACCGGGGGCGCCGGGTTCATCGGCAGCCACCTGGCCGAGGAGCTCCTCGGCCGCGGCTGGGCGGTCACCGCGCTCGACGACTTCTCCACCGGCCGGCCCGAGAACGTGGCCCACCTCGCCGACCGGCCCGGCTTCGCCCTGGTGGAGGGGTGCGCCACCCAGTACGAGCTCGTCGAGCGCCTGGGCGCGGGCGCGAGCGCACTTTTTCACCTCGCCGCCGTGGTGGGCGTGCAGAAGGTCGTGGACAATCCCGTGGACACGGTGGAGAAGAACCACGCGGCCACCCGCACCGCCCTGCACGTCGCCCACCGCCACGGACTGCGCATGCTCGCCACGAGCTCGAGCGAGGTGTACGGCGCCAACCCCAACGAAGCCTTCCGCGAGGACGACGCGTGCATGATCGGGCCCACCACCCAGCGGCGGTGGTGCTATTCGGCGAGCAAGCTGCTGGACGAGTTCCACGCGTTCGCGTTCCACTACGCCTACGGGCTGCCGGTGACCGTGGTGCGGCTCTTCAACACCGTGGGCCCGCGCCAGGTGGGCCGATACGGCATGGTGGTGCCCACCTTCGTGCGCCAGGCGCTCACGGGCGAGCCCATCACGGTGTACGGCGACGGAGAGCAGCGGCGCAGCTTCACGGACGTGGGCGACGTGGCGCGCTGCCTTGTGGACCTGGTGCAGACCCGGGAGACCGCCGGGCAGGTGTTCAACGTGGGAAGCACGCGCGAGACGCGCATCCTGGACCTCGCCCGGCTCGTGAAGCGGTTGACCGGCAGCGCCTCCGAGATCGTGTTCCGCACGTACGAGCAGGCCTATGGCGAGCATTTCGAGGACGTCGCCCGGCGCCGACCGGACACGACTCGGCTCGCGGCCGCCATCGGCCATGTGCCCGCCACCCCGCTCGAAGAGGTCCTCCCCAGGGTCATCGCCTGGGTGCGCGCCACGCTCGACCAGGGTTGATCCACGCGTCCGTGCGGCCCAGGGTGACCGGTTTTGGTGCGTTGGACACGCCTTGCCGAGTCACAAGCCGCTTCGAAAAAACAGGTTGGGACGTATGGCGCCTAAACTTGCACAGTATTTTCCTCTACAGAAAAAGTTGATTTTCCCCCTTCCCGCCCTCGCCGCTCTTGCATACAATGAGGCTCCGACGTGCAGTGCAACCTGCGCGAGACCTCGAACAACGAACCGTCCGGAGGACCCTGACGCGGTCGGCGAGGCGACACTCGGCGCGGCCCGCCGGGCGCTCCACGTGCGGCGGTTTTCGAGACGCAAGCTTTGGCAACGGCGGGGAGCCGCTCGACCGAGGGGGCTGGCGTGGACACCGAGGTCGCACGCGTCTGGGAGGGTGTTCAACAACGCATTCGCCGAGGCTCCGGGTACGAGCCCCTCTCGCCGTGGATCGATCGGCTGGAGCCGGTGGCCCTGTCCCGCGGCCGGCTGGCCGTGCAGCTGGATGACCCCGGCCTGCGCCGGTTCTTCACCCACCATCACCTGGAGCTCTTGAGCCAGGCCGCCTCGCGCGACCACGAGACCCCCCTGGCCGTGTTCCTGTTCGACGGACAGACGCCCGAGCACCAGGTCGGGAAGTCGCGGCCCCTGCCCGGGGCGGATGCCGCGCTCAACTCCGAGTACACGTTCGACACGTTCCTCAAGGGACCCTCCAACCGGCTTGCCGTGGCGGCTGCGGCGGCCGCGTGCCAGGCCCCGGGCCGCAGGTACAATCCGGTCTACCTGTACGGCCGACTGGGCATGGGCAAGACCCACCTCTTGCAGGCCGCGTGCCGCAACCTGCGCGAGCGATGGCCCGAGAAACGCGTGCACTACCTCTCCTGCGAAGACTACCTGCACGCCGCGGCCACCGGACCGGGCCCCGGGCCTGCGGCGCGCCTCGACGCCCGGGGCGCGGATGCGCTGCTGCTCGACGATGCGCAGCTTCTGGCCGGGCACGAACAGGCCCAGGAGCAGTTCGCGCATCTGTTCGACGCCCTGCACAACACACACCGGCAGATCGTGCTCAGCGCGAACGTCCATCCTAAGGACCTCTCGCGCGTGCGCGAGGCGCTCGTGAGCCGCTTCCAATGGGGCCTGGTGATCGAGATCGAGCCTCCGCAGACCTCTCTGCGCCGAGAGATCGTGCGCCGCAAGGCCCGCACCCACGGCGCGCAGCTCGACGACGAGGTCGCCGGGTTCCTGGCCGAAGCCATCACCGGCAACATACGCGCGTTGGAAGGCGCGGTGCTCAAGGTCGTGGGGTACGCCTCCCTCTTGAACCAAGCGCTGACCCTGGGCCTGGCCCGCCACGTGCTGCGCGACTACCTGCCCCATGCGAGGGCGCGCAAGCTCACCGTGCGCCAGATCCAGGAGGCCACCTGCGACGTGTTCAACATCTCGCTCGCCGACCTCGTGGGCAAGCGGCGGTCGCGCACCCTTGTCCAGCCGCGTCACCTGGCCATGTTCCTGTCCCGGACCCTGACCCCCGCGTCCCTGGAGGAGGTGGGCCACCAGTTCGGACATCGCGATCACAGCACGGTCAAGCACGCCTGCGAGAAGGTCTCGGTCCTGCTGCGCGAGGACCCCACCACCCACGCCACGGTCGACGCGTTGAAGAAGAAGCTGTCGACTTCCTGACGACTGTGGTACGCGTTTCTGTCGGCTTGTCGCGCGCCTCGTCGTATTTCAGTAGCCGCCCTCGACAGCGACCTTCCGAATTGACAGGAACTCGACACGCATTCTACACGTCGCCCTTCTGATCAGATTCCACACAAGTTATTTCATATAAGCCTCTTACATCGAACTGTGGACCCAATCGACACTCGTCGATCCTTTATTTCTCTTAGTAGTAGTCTTATGTTTCCTATTCCTAAGAGAAGGAACAAGCCTGTTCATGGCCGCGTCTGGAATCCCTACCCGGCCCAGCTGAGGCGTGCTCCCCACCCCCCCCACGACAGCCTGCCGCGCTTCCGAGGCCCGGGAACCGCGAAGGCCGTCTCCGAATAGGGGTCCGAAACGCGGAAAAATGCTTGCATTCACGCTGCTTGCGGGTAAAATCTCACATGTTGAGGCTGGGGGCTGGGGGCCCTCTCTCAGCACGCAGTGCCCAGGGCGGCAGGTCCCCGGGGGCCGGGCTCAGCCGGTGTGGAATCGGCGCCTGGCCGCCTGCCCGAACTCGCCCGCAAAAATGATAAGACCCCGTGCCGGATTGCTGCGTCGAATGGCTGATCCCGTTTCCTTTTCAGGTGTGCGGACGCGCGCGAGGTTGGGGCATGGAGGTGGGCAACGACCCAGCCCGCAGACGACGGGCTTGTGCCCGATTCGCCGCCCAAGTCTGCGCGCGCGGCACTCGTGAGCATCTCCCCGAGGGATGACGTGATCCCGGGGGAAAGAACAGGTCACAGGCGCCCCGCAGGGAGTCGCCGACCGCTTGGCATGACCAGGGGGAGGACCCGATGGAGTTCACCTGTTCCCGACAGGCCTTGCAGGGGGCGGTAGGGTTGCTTTCGAGCATCGTACCCGCGCGCAGCACCAAGCCGATCCTGCAAAACATCCGGATCGACGGTGCGGGCAAGAATCTGGTCGAGCTCGCGGCCACGGACCTGGACGTGGGGCTGAAGCTGCGCGTGGAGGCGACGTCGCTCTCCGACCCGAGCGCCGTGGTACTGCCGGCCGGGCAGCTCGCCGGCATTGTGCGCGACGCCTGGGGCGAGGAGGTCACGGTCCAGGCCGACGGCGAGCGGGCCAAGATTTTGACCGAAAGCGCGAGCTTCGAGGTGCTCGGCGAGCCGGCCGAGGAGTTCCCGGAGATTCCGGACCTGGACGAGGACGCCGCGGTGCAGATGTGCGCGGCCGACCTCGCCGGGGCGATTGCCCAGACCCAGTTCGCCACCGCGCGCGAGGAGGAGGGCCGCTACAGCCTGGCGGGCCTGTACGTCGCCCTGGAGAAGAAGCAGGCCGAGCTCGCGGCCACGGACACCTTCCGCCTGGCTGTCAGCCGCCGGCCCCTGCGCGCCGCGGTGGACGAGCCGGCCAGCGCGATCGTTCTCAGCAAGGGCATGAGCAACCTGGCCAAGCTCCTGGCGAACGAAGAGGTGGTCAACCTCCAGATCTCCGAGAACCAGTTCTTCGCCCAGACCGCGAGCGCGACGCTCGTCAGCCGCCTGATCGAGGGCAAGTTCCCCCAGTACACGAACGTGATCCCCAAGGACCTGGACAAGATGGTGCGCGTAAACCGCGACCGGTTCATGCAGGCGCTGCGCCAGGCCTCGGTCCTGGCCAACGAAGAGACGCATGCCGTCCAGTTCCAGGCCGGGGACGGCAAGCTCGTGCTCCAGTCCGGCAGCGGGCAGGGCGCGGGCGCGCGCGTGGAGGTGGACGCCCAGGTGCAGGGCGATGAGGTGTCGGTGTCCTTCAACTACCTGTACTTCCTCGACGTCCTGAAGGTGCTCGCCGCCGACGAGGTGGTCATCTCTCTGCGCGACCGCGAGTCGCCCGCGCGCATCGACGGCAAGGACTACGTGTACGTGGTCAGCCCCATCTGTCCCCGGGACGCGTAGACGAAGGAAGCGCATCGCGCATGAGTTTGAATTGGGAGGCCCGCACCTACCGGCCCAAGCGGACCGAGCCCCTGCGCGGGGCCATGAAGCGGTACCTGAAGGCCTCGGGCATCGGTTGGATGATGCGCCACCGCGATATCCTGGACGCTTGGCACCAGGCGGTGGGCCCGGAGGTCGGCGCGCACTCGCGGGTGCGCGGCCTGCGCGCGGGCACCCTGCACGTGGACGTGAGCTCCCCGGCCCTGCGCACGGAGCTCGAGCAGTTCTACGCCGACGCCGTCCTGGAGGCGATCCGGGCCACCGAGCCCGGCCGGACGGTGCGGCGCGTGCGGTTCCATCTGGCCCCGGCCGACGCGGCCCCCGCACGCGAGGCGGCCAAGGACGGGGACCGTTGACCAACACCTGAGGAGCGAGCATGGCAAGGCGCAAGAAGTCCACCGACTACGGAGCGGATTCGATCAAGGCCCTGGAGGGCCTTCAGGCCGTGCGCAAGCGGCCCGGCATGTACATCGGTGACACGGGCAGCCGCGGGATGCATCACCTGGTGTACGAGGTGGTGGACAATTGCATCGACGAGGCCATGGCCGGGTACGCCACGCACGTGGCCGTGAACCTGCACGCGGACGGGAGCGTGAGCGTGGCCGACGACGGCCGGGGCATCCCGGTCGACCGCCACCGCGAGAAGAAGATGTCCGCGCTCACGGTGGTGATGACCCTGCTGCACGCGGGTGGCAAGTTCGACGGGCACGCGTACAAGGTCTCCGGCGGGCTGCACGGCGTGGGCGTGAGCGTGGTCAATGCGCTCGCCGAGTGGCTGGAGGTCGAGGTCTGCCGCGACGGGCGGCTCTACTTCCAGCGGTTCGAGCGCGGCGTGCCCGCCACGGACGTGGCCGAGCGCGGCAAGAGCAAGCGCGCGGGCACCAAGGTGGCCTTCAAGCCGGATCCGCAGATCTTCGTGGACGCGGACGAGCTCGCCTTCGACTACGACCTGTTGGCCAAGCGCATGCGCGAGCTCGCATTCCTGAACAAGGGCCTGAAGATCGCCATCGCCGACGAGCGCCACGAGGAGCGCCGCGACCAGTTCCACTACCAGGGCGGCATCCGGGCCTATGTCCAGCACCTCAACGAAGGCAAGAACACGATCCACAGCGACGTGATCGGGTTCGAGAAGCGCGACGACGCCTCCAACGTGGAAGTGGAGTTCTCCCTGCAGTACAACGACAGCTACGCGGAGAACGTGCTCTCCTTCGCGAACAACATCAACACCTCCGAGGGCGGCACGCACCTCTCGGGCTTCCGGTCGGCCGTGACCCGATGCGTGAACTACTGGGGCCGCAAGAACAA